>Ga0209156_10001995_pt1 | contig 16263 bp, 15 predicted proteins | sample GraSoiAngelo_124_FD_185881 | JGI IMG/M metagenome (GOLD analysis project Ga0209156, IMG submission 185881) | Grasslands soil microbial communities from the Angelo Coastal Reserve, California, USA - 14_0927_05_20cm (SPAdes) (version 2) | ecosystem: Environmental > Terrestrial > Soil > Grasslands...
CGGTGCGGTAGAACCAGCCCCGCCAGAACCAGGAGAGGTCCTCGCCCAGCCCGTCTTCCATGGAGCGGAAGAAATCGGCCGGCGTGGGGTGTTTGTACGCCCAGCGCCCGATGTAGGCGCGGAACGCAGCGTCGAATCGGGCCGTGTCGGCGAGAATGTGCTGGCGCAGGAGATACAGGCCGGTGGCGGGCTTGTTGTACTCGATCTGGCCCAGCAGCCGGGGGGCGACCCGGTCGGCTGCGAGCATGGGCGCCTCGTCCTGGCCGCTGGCGGCGAACTGCGCCCACTGGGCCGCCACGCCGCGTCCTTGCGGGGCGGCGTCGTGATAGAACGCCAGTCCCGAGTAGATGTTGATGAACGTATTGAACCCTTCGTCCATCCACGCGTACAGCCGCTCGTTGGACCCGACGACCATCGGGAACCATTCGTGGCCCAGCTCGTGGGTGGTCACGCCGAACAAGCCGCGATCCGCGGCGCGCCGCCCACAGAACACGATCATCGGATACTCCATGCCGCCCACCGGCCCCGCCACGTTGATCGCGGTCGGGTAGGGATAGCGGAACCACTTCTCCGAGTAATGCTTGATCGAGTGACGGGCGTACTCGGTGGAGCGCGCCCAGTCGGGGTTCGCGTCCGGCGGGTAGAACGACTGGATCAGGACGCCGTCGTAGCCGCTCGCGTCCCAGATGAAATTCGCGGCCGCGGCCCAGGCGACGTCGCGTACGTTCTTCGCGGTGAAGTGCCAGGTCAGCGTCGGGCTCGTGCCGGCGGGGCGGGTGGACGCCTGTCCGACCTCCCCCTTCGCGACGATGGCGACCGTCGTGTCCGATCGCAGCGCGCGGGCGAGGCGGGCGCGCTCCGCCGCCGTGAGCACCTCGAGGGGGTTGACGAGGGTCCCGGTCGCGGCGACCAGGAAGCCGCGTGGTACCGTGATGGCGACGTCGAAGTCACCGTACTCGAGATAGAACTCGCCCTGGCCGAGGTACTGCTCCGTGTTCCAGCCGCGCACGTCGTCGTACACGGCCACGCGCGGGTACCACTGCGCGATCTCGTACAGCCAGCCGCCGGGGAGCTGCTCCCGCCCCATGCGATCGGATCCGTGCTCCGGTACTTCGAAGCGGTACGCGAGCTCGAGCTCCGCGCGCCCGCCGGGTGCGAGGGGCCGGTCGAGCTCGGCGCGCAGCATGGTGCCGTTCAGCTGCGTCGCCAGCGGGATGCGGCCCGCCGCCTTCCCGGCGCGCCGCACGGCCCTGATGTGCTCGATGGTGTATCCTCCCTCGAAGCCGCGGCCCGCGAAGCGCGCGTCGGTCGGATTGAGAAACGCGCCGCGGCTCGACGCCTTGTAGATGTTCTGGTCGAGCTGGAGCCAGAGGTAGTGCAGCGTATCGGGGGAGTTGTTGGCGTAGTGGATCGTCTCCGCGCCCGCGATGGTGTGGGTTGCGGTGTCGAGCGACGCGCGGATGGTGTAATCGGCGCGCTGCTGCCAGTAGCGCGGCCCCGGCACGCCGGAGCCCGCGCGCAGCAGGGTCGGCGCCGGGAGCACGAGCCGCCGGAAGGGCGATGTATCGCCCAGCTGGGGCGGCAGGGTGGCCGGAGCGGCGGCCGGTTGTTGCAGCGCGGCCAGCACGAGCGCGAGGGCGAGCATCGCTGGTACGTCCTCCTATTCGGTGGGAGAGGGCTTCGCTTCCTGGAGATACCCGGTGGCCACGCCGCCCACGACCAAGGTGAGCCCCAGCCACCCGAGCGGCGACAGCCGCTGGTTGAACAGGATCAGCGCGAGCAGCGTGCCCACCACGGGCTCGATCGTCGCGGCCACCGCCGTGGGCGCGGCGTCGATCCGCTTGACGGCGGCGAAGAACAGGAAGTTCGCGGCGAGCACGGAGCCGAGCGACAGCAGCAGCACGTAGATCCAGGCGCCTGCCGTGTGGGGCGGCAAGGGCGTGTATCGGAAGAGCGGCAGCACCACGCTGAGCACGACGACTCCGCCGACGATCTCGAGGAACAGCACCTGGAGCGCGCCATAGCGCGGCACCGCGTACCGGGCCAGCAGCGTGGTGCCCGCGTACGACAGCATCGCAAGCAGGCCGCCCGCGACGCCCTTGATCAGGCTCGGCAACGGAATGGCGGCGGCGCCCGCACCGTGACTCCCTCCCTGGACCGTGAGCGCCGCCCCTGCCATCACGACGAGGGCGAGGACCAGACGCAGCGTGGTCAGCCGCTCACCCAGGAGCGGCTTGGCGAGGATGCCGACGAGGACCGGCGCGATGTAGAGCAGGGCCGCGGCTCCGGCGACGCCCGTCCCGGCGATTCCGAACTGATATGCCACCTCGAACAGCGCCACCAGCGCACCGCCGCCGAGTCCGACCAGCAGCCAGGCACGCCGATCGATCCGGAACAGCTGCGGCCGCAGCAGGCCGTACACGAGCAGGCCGGCGAGACCGAGCACGAGGCGCCAGAAGCCGATCCCCGTGATCGCCTCGCCGGCCCGGTACAGCGCCGTGGAGAGCGGGCCCGTGGTGCCCCACACGGCGCCGGCCGCGAGGGCGAACAGGTAGCCCGCGAGGCGGCTCGAGCGCGCGCTCAGACCCGGTCGCCCTGGTGGAGTGCGGCGCGGATAGCCTGAGTGATGGCGTCGGAGTCGCCCGGCCGGCCCCACCATTCCAGCGCGAAGCGGCCGAACGCGAGCGCGCCCAGCAAGGTGCCCAGCAGCAGCAGCACGATCGTGGGCCCGGGCGTGTGGGGCTCGAGGCGGGTGGGCACGAGGGCCAGGACGAAGCACACGGCGGCGGGGGCGAGCCACACGGGCAGGAGCAGCCGGGCGAGCCACGTCATTCCGAACCGGCCCTCGAGCACGGTGGCGCCGTTGCGTTCGCGGAACTGTCCGACGAACGTGCGCCGGAACAGCGCGCGATAGCGGGCGGCGTCGCGGTAGTAGAGCACCGCGCCGCCGCCGCGAATCCACCCATCCATCCCGGGCGCGTTCCAGCGCCGCGAGTCGATCGCCGCCTCGAGCCGGGCGGTCGCGTCGGCCGGGGAGCCGGGGCACGGGAACGTCACGGGCACGGCACGAGCTCTCCCCGCAACACGGTGATTGCCTGGCCGCCGAGCACCACGCGATCGCCGGCGAGCCGGGCACGGACCACGCCGCCGCGTGCAGAGGCCTGATAGCCGGTCAGCTCGGTTTTGTGCAGGCGATCGCTCCAGAACGGCGCGAGGGCGCAGTGAGCGGAGCCGGTCACCGGATCTTCCGGTACGCCGCTCTGCGGCGCGAAGAAACGCGACACGAAGTCGAAGCCGGGCGTCGTGGCGCGGCTCGTCACGATGACGCCACGGGCGTCCACCCGCTCGAGCGCCGTCAGATCCGGCTTGAGGCCGCGCACGGCATCCTCGTTGTCGAGCTCCACCAGATAGTCGAACTTGGATCGGCCTACCCAGCGGGTGGCGGCGCGGAGCGCGGCGGCGAGGCCCGCCGGCGCCGGCGCGGGCGTGGGAGGCGTGGCCGGGAAATCGAGCTCGATCCAGTCGCCCGTACGCCGCGCCGTGAGCACGCCGCTCTGGGTGTGGAAGCGCGCGTCGCGCGCCGCGGGGAGGTAGCCCTCTTCCCACAGCACATGGGCGCTCGCGAGCGTGGCGTGACCGCACAGCGCGACCTCGACGGCCGGCGTGAACCAGCGGAGCCGGTAATCACCGTTCTCGGGATGGAGGAACGCCGTCTCCGCGAGGTTCATTTCGCGCGCCACGTCCTGCATCCAGGGCTCGCCCCGCGCGGCGGGCAGGACGCACACGGCGGCGGGGTTGCCGTGGAACGGTCGGTCGGCGAACGCGTCCACCTGTACGATCTTCAAGCCCATGGCTCTAACTTAGCCTACCGCCGGCGCGTCGCGACAGCGCGTGGACGAGGAGACCGAGCACGACCGCGCCGGCCAGGATCCACGTCCCGCCGCGGGCAACGCGGCCGAGCACGGCGTTCGCCGCGGCGCCGTAGCCATAGCCGATCCAGGTGAAGAGCAGCGCCCAGCCGAGCGCCGTGCCGACGTTGTACAAGAGGAAGCGAGCGGGCTCGATCCGGGCCACCCCGCACAAAATCGGGAGCGGCAGGCGGATCCCGTACGCGAAGCGCATCAACAGCATGATGCGGGAGTCGTGCGTGCGCACCAGCGTGCGCGCCCGCTCGATCGCGGGGCGCCAACGGGCGGGGAGGCGTGCGAGCAGAGGCTCGCCGTAGCGCCGGCCCACCGCGAAGTAAATCTGATGGCCCACCGTAGCGGGCAGCGCGGCGATGAGCCACACCGCCCACCAGGGCCAGTAGCCGCGGGCGGCGAGCGCTCCTCCGACGACGACGGCCGCTTCTCCCTGCAACCAGGCCCAGACGAACAGTACAGGGCCACCATAGCTGCCGATGACCGCGCCGAGGTCCATCCGTGATCACGTGCGGCGCGGGGGGCATGACTCGGTATGGAGGCGGGCGGCGTGGTCGCGCAGCAGGCGGCGTGCGCGGCTGCGTGCGAAATTCCAGTTGCGCCAGTCGTCCCGTTCGAGCCCGCCGCGCTGAGTGAGCAACCCCGTCGCGACCGCACAGCGCGTGGCCTGGTCCAGCCGCGGCAGGGCCTCGAGCAACGGCGGGACGGCGTCGGCACTCAGCGACGCCGCGTACCAACCGTCGAACGGGCGCTCCGAGCCGGGATGGGCGAGGTTGGTGCGGACGATGAGCGCATCGGGATTCGCGAGATGCAGCGCCCCGAGCACCGCAAATCCCTGCAGCAACGCCCCGAAGGCGAAACGCCCCCGCCGCCCTCGTAAGGTCGTCCAACCGAACCACGCACTCACGCCGGCCAGGTACAGCATGAAGGCCGTCGAGTAGAGCCGGATCTGCGACAGCCCGAAGGCGCCGACGTACAGCCGCATGCGCTCGAGGGCGGACGCCATCACGACCGCGAGCAGCAGGAGGAGGACGATGGCCAGCTGCCGGAACGTGCGCTGATGCTCGACCGGCTCGCGGCGCAGCAGCCAGTCGGCCCCGGTCAACAGCGGCAGTACCAGGGCGCCGGCGGTGACGAGCTCGAAAAAGCCGCGGCGCGCGTACTCCGCATACGTGAGGCCGCCCGCGGCGAGGACGAGCGCGGCGCCGCCGAACAGGTATCGCAGCTGAATGACCACGAAGACGAGAAACAGCAAGTTCACAAGGCCCAGCGCGGTCGCCACGGGAATGATGCCGACCGACAGCCCGCTCTCCCCCTCGGAAGCCGGCACGAGCGAACGGATCAAGGCTCCCCGGAAGAATCCCGCCACGAGCGCCCCCCACACGGCGAACAGGACGACGTGAGACAGCAAGTCGCCGAAGTCGACGTCGAATGCATTGGATACCACGGTCCGGAACACGCTGTCGGCCGACGTAAACAGGCCTCCGAACACCACGAGCAGGGGGAAGGCCAGCGTCGCGCCCAGCGCCGCTCCCCGGACCTGCCGCATCCGTCCTTCACTGGGGAGCTCCTTCCAAGTCACGTCGCGACCGACGAGTGGGAAGACGCCCAACCACGCGTCCAGGGCGCCGGCGATGCCGGCATGGACGTAGTGCCACGCTTGGCGCCCGCGCAGCGCGACGCCCTTGAGGCTCAGACTGGCGACCGCGAGGAGGATCACGAGGCCGACGGCGTCGAACAGATGGAGGATCGTCGCGTCGCGCGCGACGAAGTTCGAGGCGATGAGCAACGCGGCGCCGGCGAGCCACAGCGCGTCGCGGCTCACCGCCACGTGGTGGCGACGGACGAGCCACCACGCCGCGCCGATCAGGGCGACGGTGCACACGAAGGCATTCACGCCCCATGGCATGGCGCGCAGCAGCGCGTCGCCGAGCACTCCGGCCAGAGTCGCCACGCCGAGGATGTGCAGCCCGAGCCGGGTCCGCTCGCTGACGATGCTCATCCCGCGGCCGCCTCGGGCAGGCCGCCGTAGCGGCGTTGACGTGTCCGGAAGTCGCTCACGGCGCGCGCCAGGTCCGTCGCGCCGAAGTCGGGCCACATGGTGTCGGTGAAATACAGCTCGGCATAGGCGGCTTCCCACAGCAGGAAGTCCGAGAGCCGCTGCTCGCCGCCGGTGCGGATCAGCAGGTCGACATCCGGCAGAATGACGCCGGCCCCGATCGCCCAGCGGGCCGAGTAGTCCACCGCGAGCCGGAGCACGAGCCGGGCGGCGCGAGCCGTGGCACGCTCCGCGGCGGCGATCGACGCCACCAGCGGCACGGGGAGGCGATCGCGCCGCCCCACCACCTCGAGACGCACGCCGTTCTCGAGCAGGCGCGGCGTCTCGGTGCGGAGGTGGCGCGCGAACAAGCGCATCAGCGCGGCGACTTCGCCCGGCGGGCGCTTCCAGTTGTCGGCGGAGAAGGCGTACAGCGTGAGGGCGGCGATGCCCTGATCGGGCGCGGCCTCGACCACCCGGCGCACGGCCGCGGCGCCGGCGCGATGGCCCGCGACGCGGGGCAGGCCGCGGCGTGAGGCCCAGCGGCCGTTGCCGTCCATGATGATCGCGACGTGAATCGAAGAGCTTTGCGGCATAAAGTCAGACCTCAAAAAAAATTCTCCGGCTCACCCCTGACGGGTGACGCGAATGAGCGCTTCCATGTGGTCCAGGTAGTGTTCCAGGGCGCGGCGCCCGGCCCCCGTCAACCGGTATTCGGTCTTCGGGATCCGTCCTTCGAACGACTTGGTGCACGTGACGTACGATGCCTCCTCGAGCTTGCGCGCGTGCACGCTCAGGTTGCCGTCCGTGGTCTTGAGCAGCGCTTTGAGCTCGTTGAAACTCAGGCTGTCGTTGACGGCGAGCGCGCTCACGATGCCGAGACGCACGCGCTCGTGAATCAGGCGGTCCAGCTCGGCCGTGCGTGGGCTCGCACCCGCGCGCGCCCGCGCGACGTCCCGCTCGGCTGCCTCGGCCTTTCTCGCCGCTCCCTGTCTAGCCACCGTGCCTCCGAGCAATGATCGTGCCGAATACGATGTGCAGCGCGCCGAACCCCGCCGCCATCAACCAGTTCCCCCAGGCCGCCGGTCCTAGGAGCGCCACCGCACCGACGCCCATAAAGCAGAGGCCCGCGACGGGCACGATGCGCACCGAGAACGCGCCCCCGGTCACGAATCCCGCGCCGTAGAGCAGCAGCCAGGTCCCCGGAAGCGCCTGCCACAGCCCCGCCCGGTAAAGCGCCACGGTGAGCAACCCGCCCGCCACCATGGGCGGCAGGAGGCTCAGGCCGGCCCGGCGTCCGGGTCCGGAGAGGATCGGATCGTTGACGGCGTACGCCTTGCGGACCATGGTCCAGCCGCCGATCGCGAGCGCCACGATGGCCTCACCGAGCCACGTGACGAGCCACAGCTCAGGGGTCCGCTGGCGGGCGGCCAACAGTGCGGCGACGAGCGCGGTGGCACCGACGCCCACCTGGCCCCATCCCGGCACGGCGGTGAACGACCCGGCCCGCTCCATCGTCTGCCGGATGTAGCGGAGATTGTCGAGGGCGCGATCCTGCAGGGGTCGCGGAGCGGTCATGGAGGCATACTAGCTCCGCACCGGCCCATTGTCAAGTACTTTGCAACACAAAGCAACTACGCTTGCACATGCACGTTTACATCTCGGTAGACATGGAAGGCGTCGCGGGCGTGGTCCACGAGTCCCAGACCAATCCTACCGACCCGGCCTGCGCGGCCGAGTACGCGCGCTTTCGGCGCCTCATGACGGCGGAGGCGAATGCCGCCGTGGAGGGGGCGGTCGCCGCGGGGGCCACGCGGGTGGTCGTGAACGACAGCCACTGGTTCATGCGCAACCTGCTGGCGGAGGAGCTGCACCAGGCGGCGGAGCTCCTTTCCGGCGACCCGAAGCCTCGCTCGATGGTCCAGGGAATCGGTGAAGGTTTTGACGCGGCGCTCTTCGTCGGATATCACGCGCGCGCGGGTACGCGCAACGCGATCCTCGACCACACCTACGCCGATCGCATCTACGAGGTACGCCTGAACGGGAAGCCGGTCGGCGAGCTGGGGATCAATGCCGCGTTCGCGGGGGTCTGCGGGGTGCCCGTGGCTCTCGTGAGCGGTGATGCGGCGCTGGCGGCCGAGGCGAAGGATTTGCTGGGCGAGGGCGTCGGAACGGTCGTCGTGAAGGAGGCGGTCAGCCGGCACGCGGCGCAGAGCGTCGCTCCCGCCGTGGCGTGCCGCATGATCCGCGACGAGGTCGCGCGCGCGCTGAAGCGGAAGCACGCGCCGTTCGTGCTGGCGGCGCCGATCGCGCTGGAGGTGGATTTCGCGCAGACGATCCATGCCGACATGGCGGAGCTGTGTCCCGGCGCGACGCGCACCGCGGGGCGTACGGTGGCGTTCTCGCATGCCGACTACCGCGAGGTGTTCCGGGTCTGGCGGGTGCTGCTGAACCTCTCGGCGGTCGTCTAGGCGCCTGGCGCCCCTGGCCATGTCGCGCGGGCGCCTCTATGATGGAGGCCTGACCACTCTCCTCGCTCGTCTCCAAGCCGCCGTCGCAGACCACTACTCGGTTGCCTGCGAGATCGGCCGTGGGGGGATGGCGACGGTGTACCTGGGAGACGATCTCAAGCACGCGCGCCAGGTCGCGATCAAGCTGCTCCATCCGCAGCTCGCCACGGGCCTCGGCGTGGAGCGCTTCCTGCGCGAGATCAAGACGGCGGCCGGGCTGACCCACCCCCATATCGTGCCGCTGTTCGACTCCGACGCGCGGGGCGGCCTGCTGTTCTATGTGATGCCGTACATCGACGGCGAAACGTTGCGCGACCGATTGACGCGCCAGGGCAGCCTGCCGATCGAGGACGCGGTCCGCATCGCCTGCGAAGTCTTGGAAGCGCTCGGCTACGCCCACGCGCACGGCGTGGTGCACCGCGACATCAAGCCCGAGAACATCATCTTCTCGGCGGGCCGGGCGCTCGTGACCGACTTCGGCATTGCGCGCGCGGTGTCGGCGGCGAGTCTCGAGGCGCTCACGATCGACGGGGCGGTCGGGACTCCCGCCTACATGAGTCCGGAGCAGGCGAGCCAGAGCCCGCAGCTCGACGGGCGATCCGACATTTACAGCCTCGGTTGCACGCTATACGAGATGCTCACGGGGTCGGTGCCCTTTCCCGGGCCCACGGCCCAGGCGGTGCTGGCGCGCCACCTGCTCGATGTGGTGCCGCCGATCCGGAGCGTGCGGCCCACGGTGCGGCACGCCCTGGAGCAGGCCGTGCTGACGGCGCTGGCCAAGGTGCCGGCGGATCGATTCGCCACGGCCGGCCAGTTCGCCCGAGCCTTGCAGGCGCCCGACGAAGCGACCGAAGGCGAGGGGGGTGAATCGATTGCCGTCCTGCCGTTCGCGAACCTGAGCGGCGATCCCGACTTCGAGTATTTCAGCGAGGGCATCGCCGAAGAAATCATCAACGCGCTCACACAGCTGCCCGGCCTGCGCGTGGCCGCGCGGACGTCGTCGTTTGCGTTCCGCGGGCAGGGGATCGATCTCGCCGAGGTCGGGGCGAAGCTGAAAGTGCGGACGGTGCTCGAGGGAAGCGTGCGCCGGGCGGGCAACCGGCTGCGAATCAGCGCCCAGCTCGTGAAGGTCGCCGACGGCTACCATCTCTGGTCGGAGCGGTATGACCGCGAGATGACCGACGTCTTCGCGATCCAGGACGAGATCGCGAAGGCGATCGCCAACCGGCTCCGGGTCACGCTCGGAGACGATGGGGCGCCATTGGTCACGCCCGCCACCGACAATCTCGGCGCGTATCATCTCTACCTGAAGGGCCGATACTACCTGGCCCAGCGGGGACTCGGGCTCAAGCGGGCGCTCGACTGCTTCCACCAGGCGCTGACGCTCGACCCGAGCTACGCGCTGGCGCACGCGGGCCTCGCCGACGCCTGCACCGTGCTGGCGCAGTACGGGCTCGCGCCGCCGAACGTGCTGCGACCCAAGGCACGCGCGGCCGTGCAGCGGGCCCGCGAGCTGGCGCCCGAACTCGCGGAGGTGCATTGCGCCGCGGGAGCCTTGAGCCTCATCTGCGACTGGGACTGGCCCGCGGCAGCGCGCGACTTGCGGCGCGCGGTCGAGCTCAATCCGCGCTCCGTGGCCGCGCGGCAATGGTTGTCGTACTACCTGGTGTTCATCGAGGGTCGCTTCGACGAAGGACTGGCGCAGGCCCGGCGTGCCGTGGAGCTCGACCCGCTGGCCCCGTTGCTCGTCATGCAGCTCGGTATGGCGCTGATGGGAGCGGGTTGTTATGACGAGGCCGCGGCGCCGTTGCGGCGCGCGGCGGAGCTCGCGCCCACGATGTTCCTCCCCACCATCCACCTGGGGCTGCTGTACACCCACGTGGGCAAGAGCGCCGACGCCATCGCGCCGCTGGAACTCGCCGTCGCGGCATCGGGACGGCACCCGTGGACGCTCGCGGCGCTCGCCGTGTGCTATAGCTCGCTTGGCAGGCTGGGCGAGGTGGAGGCGATTCGCGACGAGCTCGGCGCGCGGGCTCGACGGGAGTACGTCCAGTCGTCGACCCTGGCGATCGTGGCGGCGAGCTTGGGCCGCATGGACGACGCGTTCGAGCTGCTGGACCGCGCGTGCGACGAGCACGACGGCATCCTCGTCTACTCGAAACGCTATCCGTTCTTCAAGCTGCTCCAGGCCGATGCGCGGATGGCGCGCATTTACGGGCGCATCGGGTTCCCCGAGGGCGCGAGCAGCACCAACCCATAGTCCCCCACGATCTCGAACCCGATCGCCAGGTACGCCGCCCGTGCCGCGGCGTTCGCCGGATTGGCGAACAACACGGCCCGCCGGACGCCCTGCTCGCGCGCCGCTACGAGCGACCCTGCGACGAGGGCGCGCGCATAGCCACGACCGCGCAATTCGGCCGGCGTCCACACTCCGCCGATCTGCACCATCTGCGGCAGCATCGCGTTGAACACCGAGTAGGCGACAGGCGTTGTGTTGTGGACGAGCACCCAGTCGGCGCGCCGCGCGTGTTGTAGCTCGACGTCGGCCTGGCTGGCGCGGCGCAGGTCGGGCCCGTCGGTCGCGCCCAGCGACTCCACGGCAAAGCTCGCGCGCCACTGCACCAGCAGCTCGAGCTCCCCCGGCTCTGGATGACGGCAGCGCACCACTCCGCTCGCGAGCGGCGCTGGCAGCACCAGCCGATCCAGATCGAGCGCGTACAGGTCGTCGCGACTGTCTTGGACGGCCGGGGCGGCGTCGAGCCCCAGCGCCGCGCGCGCCGCCACGACCTGTGTCCACGGACCCGAGAATCCCGTGACGGCGCGTCTCGAACGGCGCACCGCGTCCCGCGCCAGCTCCGCGGCGTGTGCCGGCGCCTGCACGAGCACCATCCCGTTCCAGCAGTGCGCCACCACCCCGACCATACGGCTGCTCTGGAGCGCCGCGACGTACGTCGCCTGCAGCGGCTCGCCACGGTCCATCAGGCCCGCTGCCCGCGCGTTGGAGCGCAAGAACATCGATGAATCGGCGTGGGTCGAGAGGAACCGGTCGAGCGCGGCTTCGTCGCCGGGGCGAAGCAGCCGGGGCTCGGCCACCGGTCAGCCCGGCGGAGGACGGTGCAGCTTGAGAATCTTGAGCGACAGGCTGCGCGCCAGAATCCCGATTCCGCCGGGGTCGCCCTGGCGGCGTGGCACCGCGCGGTAGATCAGGATGACCAGGAGCCAGGTGAGCCAGCTCGACCGCTCGCTCCAGGAAAGCCCGCGCAGCATGAGCCACGGCTGGGTGTAGGCCGCGGTCCAGGCCTGCCAGTCGGCCTGGGCGAGGGCGATCGGCCGGGCCAGCACGCGGTTCGAGCCAAAGCCGTGGGCGCTCGGGCTCGAGACGTTCCACACGCACGTCGCCCGGCCCCAGCCGTGGTTGTCGCTCGCGCCCACCACGAGCAGGTCGTGCTCCCGGGCGAGCTCGAGCACCCGGGCGCGCGCCGGCGCCGGGAAGCCGAGCGCCTTGGGCGCACAGTTCACGATCTCGAAGCCGTCCACGCCGGCGGCGACGAACCGATCGAGATCGTCCCAGTGATCGCGCCAGTACTCGGGCAGCGAGGCGATGCCGATCGCCCCCTGGCGATGCAGCGCGGCGAACACGCCGAGCATTGCGGGCATGTCGCCGTTGTACGCGGCGCGGTCGATCATGGTCACCGGGCCCAGCGCCACCACGTGCTGTCCGGAGACGCTCCATTCGACGCCCGGCAACAGGGGGATCGGGTAGCTGGTGGTGTCGTCGTCGAAGACCACGTTGTGATCGGTGACGTACGACGCCCCGAACCCCTGCGCTGCGTGCCACGCCGCGAGATCATGGGCGGTCCAGCCGGGACGTCCATCGCGGGACGCGGCCGTGTGGGCGTGGTAATCGATCACCGTGAGGGTCGAGTCGGCCGGCACCAGCCGCAGCACCGGGCGGGGGACGAGCACTGCGGCCAGGCCCAGCACCACCACCCCCAGCGGACCGAGCGTCGCCCGGAGCACGCGCCGCCGCGGCGGGCCGGAGCGCAACACACCACAAACGGTCAGGGCGACCATCCATGTGAGCAGTAACCACCAGGCGCGCCCGACGCTCAGGAACGTGAGCGCGTCGAGCACGTCCGAGAGCGGTGCCAGCAGCGTGTAGAAGGTGGGGAGTACCAGATCCACGTCGTAGGGCGGCGCGCCGCTCACGGCATCCACGAGCGGCGGGAGCGGGGCGAGCGCCGACACGAGCACCAGCGCCAGGAGCGTGCATGTGATCGGGTAGCGGCGCAGGAGATTCATCCGTACAATCTTGGGCATGCGGGCACTCCACGCCACGTTCGCCGCGATCCCCGACCTGGTGCTCGGGCCCCTGGCGGGCCGGCCCGAGGCCGACTGGCACCGCGCCCCGCCCGGCAAGTGGACCCCGGCGCAGATCGTGCATCACCTCGCGATCTCCGTGGACGGGAGCAGTCGCGTGTTCCAGGAGCGGCGCGCCAAGCCGCCGATGCGGCGCCGGCCGCGTCCTGTCTGGCAGCGGGTGGCGCATTTCGTGTATCTCGACGTCGGGTGGATTCCCTCGGGCCGTCGAGCCCCGGCCGCCACCGAACCTGCCCAACGCCCCGATACGGCCGCGGTGGAGCGCCAGCTGCGCGACGGCGTGGCGCGGTTCCTGGCGCTGGCCCGCGAGCTCCTCCCCGCCCGCGGGGGCGATTTATTTGTACGACATCCCACCTTCGGCGACCTCACGCTGCCCGAGTGGCTGCGGTTCCACGTCCGTCATTGCGCCCATCATGCCAAGCAGATCGCGGCACGCCTCGAGTCGTGAGCCGCAAGAAAGACAAACTCACGGTCAGGGTGCCGAACCCGAAGGCGCCCGTGAAGCAGCGGCTCAAGACTCCGTCGCACAAGGTGCACCGCTCCGCGAAACAGTACCGGCGGCGGGAGAAGCATCCGCACCGCTCGACGGACGTTGATTGAAGGAGCGGCATCCGCTGGTCGTCCCTGCAACGTACCTGGTAGTACCTCACGCCCCCACAATAACGGTGCCCCGATGCCCGACTATACGTATGTGATCGTGGGCGGCGGCATGACCGCCGCCGCCGCCGCCGAGGCCATCCGTGAAGCCGATCCCGCCGGAACGATCGGCGTGATCAGCGCGGAGCCGCACCCCCCGTACGACCGGCCGCCGCTCTCGAAAGCGCTTTGGAAGGGCGAGCCCGAGGAGAAGATCTGGCGCAAGACGGCCTCCACCGGCGCGGAGCTGCACGTCGGTCGCCGCATCGGCGCGATCGATTTGCGAGCGCACCAGGTGACGGACGACCGCGGAACGCGCTACCGGTTCACCAAGCTGCTGCTCGCCACCGGCGGGACCCCACGGCAGCTGCCGCTCAAGACGGATCAGATCATCTATTTCCGCACGCTCGACGACTACCGCCGGCTGCGGGCGCTCGCGACCCAGAGCGTGCGCTTCGGCGTGCTGGGCGGCGGCTTCATCGGGAGCGAGATCGCGGCGGCGCTCAGAATGCAGGGGCGCGACGTCACCATGCTCATCCCGGAGGCGGGGCTCGGCGCGCGGGTGTATCCCGCTGACCTGTCGCGCTTCCTCGTGGACTATTACCGGCAGAAGGGCGTGACGGTGCGGCTCGGCGAGGGGATGGCGGGGCTCGACCGGCGCGCCGGGTCGTGTCTCGTGCGTACCACCACCGGCGGCGAGCTCGTGGCCGAGGTCCTGGTGGCCGGCCTGGGCATCACGCCGGGAGTGGAGCTGGCGGAGCAGGCGGGCCTGCCCGTGGACAACGGAATCGTGGTGGATGAGTTCTGCCGCACCAGCCATGCGGACGTGTACGCGGCGGGGGACGTCGCCAACTTCGCGAATCCGGCCCTCGGCACCCGGCTGCGGGTGGAGCACGAAGACAACGCCAACACCATGGGGCGCACGGCCGGCCTGAACATGGCGGGCCGGGCGACCCGCTACGACCACCTCCCGTTCTTCTATTCGGACCTGTTCGACCTGGGCTATGAAGCGGTGGGTGAGCTGGACGCCCGGCTCGAGACGGTGGCGGATTGGAAGGAACCGTTCCGGGAAGGGGTGGTCTACTATCTGAGGGACGGTCGGGTGCGGGGCGTTCTGTTGTGGAACACGTGGGGGCAGGTGGACCACGCACGGGCGCTCATCGCGGAGCGGGGCCCGTTCCGGCCCGCCGACCTGAAGGGCCGCTTGCCCGCCTGACGTCCCTGTTGCGAGAATCGGCCATCCGAGTGGCGGGTTCGCAGCGTCCCGCCTGTTTGACACCCACAACCCTTGACCGAGAGGTGCCCTATGATGCATCGCTGGTTGATCGCGGCGCTCGTGGCATCGGTCGCCGCGTGCACCGATTCGACCCCGACCCCCACCAGTTCGCCCATCGACCTGACGCTGCTCGACGGACAGCACATCTTCCGGTTCGACACGTTCGGCGACGAGGCGTTCTGGACGGACACGCTGAAGATGCACCAGGTCGTGCAGGGAGTCAGCCCCACGACGGCGCTCGCGGTCGGGCTCAAGGTCGACGTGGACGCGCTCCCCACCACGCTCGTGGCGCAGCTCAAAGCGGGCCAGGTGAACCTCGCCGATCCCGCCACCACGGTCGCGCTCCTCAAGTTGAACGCGGTCGTGGGCGTGCAGGCTACGGTGAACGCCAAGGACTCCATCACCCGCTTCGGCGTCACGTGCGCGCTGTGTCACTCGACGGTCGACAATTCGCTCGCCTCGGGCATCGGCCATCGGCTCGACGGCTGGCCCAACCGCCAGCTCGATCCGGGGCTGATCCTGTCGCTCTCACCCGCGCTCCAGGCGTCCGCCACCCAGGCGGTGCTCACGTCGTGGGGCCCCGGGAAGTACGACGCGCACTGGAATCACGACAATGTGAACGGCCCCGTGGTGATGCCACCCGCCTACGGGCTCGCGGGCGTGAATCTCGAGACGTACACGGGCGAGGGCGGTATTCCCTACTGGAACGCCTACGTCGCCGTGACCCAGATGCACGGGCACGGAAACTTCGTGGATCCGCGCACCGGCGACGCCATACACTACGACCCCGACCTCGTGACCCCGAAGCTCCCCGCCCTGCAGCAGTACGAGCTGAGCCTCACGACGCCCGCCGCCCCGGCGGACAGCTTCGACGCGGCGGCGGCCGCGCGCGGCCAAGCCGTGTTCTTCGGAGCGGGGCAGTGCTCGACCTGTCACGTGCCCCCACAGTACACCGACGCGGGCTTCGGCTTGCACAGCCCCAGCGAGGTCTGCGCCGATTCCGGCCTCGCGGCGCGGGGCACGACGGGCAAGTACCGCACGACCCCGCTGCACGGGCTGTGGCAGCATCCGCCGTACTACCACGATGGCAGCCTGGCGACCCTGGCGGACGTCGTGACGCACTACAACACGTGCCACACGCTTGGGCTCACCCCCGGACAACAAGCGGATCTGGTGCAGTTCTTGAGGTCGCTGTAACGCCGCGGCTGCCGCAGGACGCGAAGACGTTCGCGGCCGCGACGCTGTCGATCGCGGTGGTGCTCGGCGTCACGCTCGGTCTCGCGACGGTGCAGGCGAATCGCGCGGCGGACGCCTCGATCCGGCGCGAGCTGGTGGACGTGCGGCGCGGCGTGCACGCCCTCCTGGCGGGCCGCGCGGCAACCCTGGCAGGCATGGGGCGCGTCACGGCCCAAGTACCGGAACTGCGCGAGCGGCTGCTCAAGAGCGACGATCACGCCGCGGTGCTGGACCAGGCGCAGCGCTGCCGCGAGCTGCTCGGGGCCG
>Ga0209156_10001998_pt1 | contig 16248 bp, 19 predicted proteins | sample GraSoiAngelo_124_FD_185881 | JGI IMG/M metagenome (GOLD analysis project Ga0209156, IMG submission 185881) | Grasslands soil microbial communities from the Angelo Coastal Reserve, California, USA - 14_0927_05_20cm (SPAdes) (version 2) | ecosystem: Environmental > Terrestrial > Soil > Grasslands...
CGCCGAGGTCCTCGCCGACGCCGATCAGCCCGGCCAGTCGGTCCTCGAGGACGGGCTGCGCGTTCCAGCTGGAACGTCCCAGCGTCTGGCGTGCGACGCGAGCCGGGTGGTGATGCGACACGACCGGGACGGCCGGGTCGTGGAGGTCGATGCTCGCACCTGCACGATTCCCCCGGCGCTACGGCGGGCGCTCCACCACCGAGACCGCGGCTGCCGCTTCCCGGGCTGTGGCGTGCGGTTCGGCCAGGGCCATCACATCCGTCACTGGGCGCAGGGCGGTGCCGCCACGCTGTCCAATCTCGCGATGCTCTGTCGCCGGCACCACCGCGCGGTCCACGAGGAGTGCTACCGGATCGATCGACAAGCGGACGGCGAGCTTCAGTTCCGCCGCCCGGACGGGCGGGTTCTCCCCGAGGTCCCGCTTCCTCACGAGGTGCCCGACGATCCCGTACAAGCCATCAGAGCGCGGCACGACGCGCAGGGACTCCGTATCGACGCGCGGACGGCAACCCCGGGCTGGTTGGGGGAGCACCTGGACGTGGGCTGGGCCATCGACGTCTTGCACCCTCTCGCCGGGTAGTGTTGAGAGGCCCCGCCGCGCGGAACGCTAGCGGTCCAGCTCGACCAGGTACTCCTTGATCCGCTTGCCGTCGGGCGCGTCGGGCTTGAGCGCCAGATAGCGCTTGAACGCCTCCCGCGCGCGCTCGTTCTCCTTCTGCTGGTAGTAGAGGAAGCCGAGCTGGCGGAAGGGATCGGGGAACGCGGGGTCGAGCGCCGCGGAGCGCTCGTAGGCGTCGAGGGCCTTCTTGGCGAGGTCGGTCCGGTCCTCCGGGTTGCGCGCCCGCTGGGACTGAAGACGGTAGAGGTCGCCGAAGTAGAGGTGGGCGACCGGATCTTTCGGGGTGATCGCGAGCACACGCTCGAGCTGGCCCTGCGCGAGCTTGAAGCGGCCCGCGCGCACGTCGAGGGCCGCGTTCTCGCGGACGACCGTGCGCATGCGGAGGCTGAAGTCCTCGGTGCTCTTCAGCGTGTCCGGGGCGGCGGCCGCCTCGGCGTAGCGCGCCTTGAGGAGCTCGCTCGTCGTGTCGATCCGCTCCTGGAGCTTCGGGTGGCTGCCGAAGAAGAACGTCTCGAGGCTGCCGCGGTCCTTCGACTCCGATTGTAGGAGCCCGAAGACCTTGGGCGCCTCCTTGGGGTCGTAGCCGGCGCGGACGAGTCGCTCCATGCCCTCCAGATCGGCCTCGCGCTCGAGGTCGCGGCCGTAGCCGTTGATCGCGGCGATTGCCGCGAGCTGGAGGCCGAGGCCCAGGATGGCGTTGGCGGTCTGGCTCAGGACCGCGGCGCCCACGTAGTCGCCCGAGCTCGCGCGCGAGCCCGCGGCGACGGCGACGCCGATCGAGGCCGCGATCGAGACCACCGTGTAGAGGATCTGCTTGTTGGTCGCGTCGCGCTGGAACTTCAGCGTGTGGCGGTGGTCCACGTGCGTCATCTCGTGGCCCAGGATCATCGCGAGCTGGGCCTCGTTGTCGAGCCGGGAGAGGAGGCCGGAGTGGACGTAGATCCGACCGTTGGGCATCGCGAAGGCGTTCAGCGTCGGATCGCTGATCACGCCGAACCGGAGCCCCGGGCCGCCGGCCGCGCGCACCTGCTCCGGCAGGAGCTTGTCGCCGAGCCTGCCGAGGTACTCGTCGAGCAGTGGGTCATCGTAGGCCTTCGCCTTCTTGAGGAGGGTCTGCTCTTCCTTCTCGGCCTCGGCCCAGAGCCGGAGCTCGTCGGACTCGGGCTTGAACGGCTGGCCGCCCGTGCCGATCGGCGGCACGTTGCGTGACGCGCACGACACGGCCAGGAGCGGGACGATCAGCCCCCACGCGACCGCGTGGTAGAGGGGACGGAGGCGACCCTGCGACATGCCCATAGCTTACCTCCCGCCCCGGGGCGGGCGCGCTCAGTTCAGGAGCGCCAGCTTTCGCCGGAGGTGCGCGAGCACCGTGTCGCGCTCGCTCAGCTGGGCCTGATCGCCGGGCTCGACGGCCAGGATGCCGTCGATCACGGCGAGCGTCTTTTCCCAGTCCCGCCGCTTCGCGTAGATCGCCTTGAGATTTCTCAGCATGCGCGCCAGGATCTGCGCCTTGCTCGCCTTGGCGAAGTGGGCGTCGGTGAGGGTCACCTGATGTCCCGTGGCGCGCGACACGAGCGCCTCGGCGTCCTCCCGATCGAGGGTGCGGCCGCCGCCGAACGGGTCGAGCATCACCAGCGCCTCGCCGACGCGGGCGCCCACCACGAAGTGGCCCGGCAGGCCGATGCCGGCCAGCGGCAGGCCGAGGCGGCGGGCCACCTCCAGCGCCACCACGGACAGCGTGATCGGGATGCCGAGCCGGCGCTCGAGGACGTCGTTGAGGCAGCTGTTGCGCGGGTCGTAGTAGTCTTCGGCGTTCCCGCGGAAGCCCTCCTTCTCGAAGAGGAACGCGCTCAGCCTCTCGAGCTTCTCCCGCCGGCCGGGCGCCTCGTCCACGCCCGAGCGGGCGGCGAGGTCATCGAGCCGCGCGAGCCCGGGCGCCGGATCGAGCGCCGGGTGCTCGAGGCGGGCGAGCAGGAGCGCCGCGAGGCCGAGGTCCAACTGGGCCTCGGGCCGGCACGCCACCTCGCGGAACTCGCGGAGGGGGTCAGCAGCCGGGCGCGTGGTGGATCCCCGCGGTCGCGAGCGCCGAGCGCTGCAGCTCCTCGGCGAGCTCGAGGGTCCGCCGCGCCGCACGCTCCGCAGCCGCCTGCGCGTCCGCCGTCGCCGCCAGCCGCAGCAGGAGCCTCCGGCCGAGCTCGTGATGGTGGCGCTCGTCGGGCTCGATCACGTCGCGGTAGAGCGTCGCGGTCTCCCGGTCCCCGGCGTGCTCGCAGAACGCGATGAACTGGCGGTTCTTGACGATGGCGATCGCCTCGCGCGTGAACTGGCCGGCGGCGATGCGCTCCACGGTCGATGGGAGGCCATCGAGGTACGTAAAGAGCGGCCCGTAACCCTTTGCGAGCGGGTTGAAGGTCGTCGGGGCGAAGCCGAGCGCCTTGAGCCGGTCGGCGATCAGGCGATAGTGCTTGGCCTCGTCACCGACCTGCCGGGCGAGGGCGAGCTTCACCTCCACGTCGTCGGTCGTGACGAGCCAGCGCGCCGCGATCTCCGTCGCCTCGATCTCGTTCTTCAGCGCGACCTTGAGGAGGTTCACCACGCTGAGATCGCCCGTGACCTCGGGCCTGAGCGTGTCGTCGGGGGCGAGCCGCCCGAGGAGCTTCTGGTTCTCGTCGTCGAGCCGGCGGACGAACTCTTCGGCCGTCATGCCGTGATCCCTTCGGTCAGGAGCTGGGGCAGCTCCTGCGTCAGCGTCTCCTTCGTGACGACGCGCTCGCAGCGCCCGTGCCAGAGCTGGGTCTCGCGCGCGAGCGCGTGGGTGGTGAAAGCGAGGACGGGCACCTTCGCGGCTTCCGTCAGCCCGAAGACGCGCGCGTAGTCGAAGCCGCCCGTGAGGTCGAGCACCACGAAGCGCGCCGCCTTCAGGAGCGCGGCCTCGAGCTCCTCCGGGGTCCGCGCGAACACGAGCGGGACACCCGCCAAGCGCGCGGTCTCTCGGATGCGGGCCACGAAGAAGAGATCGCGGACGACCGCGAGGACGGGGCTAGTCGTTCTGCTCACGGAGGCCGAGCCAGTGCTTGTTCCACTCGGCGATGTGGCTGAGCGTCGACAGGTCCGGCATCCGGTCCAGGTACACGACCCCGTTCAGGTGATCGGTCTCGTGCTGGATGACGCGCGCGAAGAACTCCTTGGCAACCACGTCCACCGGCTGTCCCGCGCGGTCGAGGCACTGGAGCCGCACCGCCGTGTGGCGCGGGACGAGCCCGCGCATGTCCGGCACCGAGAGACAGCCCTCCCAGCCCTCCTCCAACTCCTCGCTGAGCGGCGTGACGACGGGGTTGATGACGACCGTCAGCGGCACCTGCGGGGCGTCGGGGTAGCGCTCATTCTCGAGCACCTCGATGACGGCGATCTGCTTGAGCGTGTGCACCTGGTTCGCCGCGAGCCCCGCGCCGTCGTACTCGCGCATGGTCTCGATCATGTCGTCGATGAGCCGCTGGATCTCGGGCGTGCGGACCTCCTCGGGGGGCACGGGGCTCGCCGGCCGGCGGAGCACCGGGTGGCCGAGGCGCGCGACCTTCAGGATCGCCATGACGTCCCCGAGTTTAGCACGTGGACTCGGAGGTCTACTGCGTCTCGACCTTCCCCACCCTGCGCACGCCCTCGGCCAGGCGGCTCGCGTCGGCCTCGAAGAAGCGCCGGAACTCCTCCCCCTGCTTGAACACGATCGGGGTCTCGAGCTTGTCCATCGCGGCCTTGAGCACCTTCTCCAGTGCTGTGGCCACGGGGCGCGCCGTGAGGTCGGCGACGCCGCCCGGCGGAAACGGCACCACGAGCGCGACCGGGCGCGTCGGGTACGGCTCCTGCGCCGCCGCGGCGGCGGCGAGCAGCAGGCACGGCACGAGCGCGCACACGCGGGCGAGCGTCATGGGTGTTCTTCCCCCTTCGCGGCCAGGGCGAGCCTCGCCCGCCAGTCGAGCGTGCGGGTCACGAGCGGCCGCAGGCCGAGCAGCACGAGCGCGGCGGCGCCGGCGAGCAGCACGCCGGAGATCGGTCGCGCGACGAAGATCGCGTACCGGCCGTCCGACATCGCGAGCGACTGGCGCAGCGCCATCTCGAGCATCGGCGCGAGCACCACCCCGAGCACGATGGGCGCCGTCTCGAAGTCGAGCTTCCTCAAGACGTAGCCGAGCGCGCCCATCACGAGCATGATCCAGATGTCCACGACGCTCGAGTTCACGGCGTAGACGCCGAGGATGCAGAACACCAGGATGGACGGGTAGAGGATCGGGTACGGAACGCGCAGCAGGTTCACGAAGACGCCGACGAGCGGCAGGTTCAGGATCAGGAGCACCACGTTGCCGACGTACATCGAGGCGATGAACCCCCAGAAGAGCTCGGGCTGCTGCGTGACGAGGAGCGGCCCCGGTGACACGCCGTGCACCATCAGCGCCGCGAGCATGACGGCCGGGATCGGCCCGGAGGGCACGCCGAGCGCCAGCATGGGCACGAACGCGCCCGACGTCGCGGAATTGTTCGCCGACTCCGGCCCGGCGACGCCGGCGACGGCGCCACGGCCGAACTCCTCGGGCCGCTTCGCGAGCTTCCGCTCGACCGCGTAGGAGACGAAGCTCGCGATGATGTGCGCCGAGCCCGGCACGATGCCGATGAGGAAGCCGAGCACGGTGCCCCGCCCGATCGGCCACGCCGACTCCCGCCACTCCTGGCGCGAGGGCAGGAGCTCGCGGAGCCGTGGCTTGACGATCTCGGTGGGCGTCGGCTGGCCGGCGGTGGCGAGGATCTCGGCGAGGCCGAAGAGCCCGACCGCCACGGGCACGACGCCGATGCCGTCGCCCAGCTCGACGATCCCGTAGGCGAATCGGAAGTAGCCCGTCATCTGATCGATGCCGATCATCCCGAAGAGGAGGCCGAGCGCGGCCATCGCGAGCGCCCTGAGCATGGAGCCGCTGCTCATGTACGCGAGCACGAGCAACCCGAGCGTCAGGAGCGCGAAGTACTCCGGCGGGCCGAAGCGGAGCGCGAACGCGGCGAGCGGCGGGGCCAGGAGCATCAGGGCGACGACGCTGACGGTGCCGGCCACGTAGGACCCGACGGCGGCGATCGCGAGCGCCGCGCCCGCGCGCCCCTTGCGCGCCATCGCGTAGCCGTCGATACAGGTCATCACGGACGCCGCCTCGCCAGGGATGCGCATCAGGATCGAGGTCGTCGAGCCCCCGTACATGGCGCCGTAGTAGATCCCGGCGAGCATCACGATCGCCCTCGTGGCGTCGAGGCCGAACGTGGCCGGCAGGAGGAGGCTGATGCCGGCGAGCGGGCCGACGCCGGGCAGCACGCCGACCAGCGTCCCCACGACGCACCCCACGAACGCGTAGAAGAGCACGGGCGGCGACAGCGCGACGCCGAAGCCGACCGCGAGGTTCCCGAGGGTCTCGGCCATCAGAGCCCGAGGGGCCCGCGCGGGAGCGGCACCCGGAGGAGCGTGTCGAACAGGAGGAACGAGGCGAGCGCGAGCGCCAGCGAGAAGACGGCGGTGAACACGATCCCCTTGCGCTCGACGACGCCGAGCAGGCACGCGAGCGCGAGCGTGACGGTCGCCCGGTAGCCGAGGCGCTCGAGCGCCAGGGCGGCGAAGGCGCAGACGGCGAGGATCGCGACCGCGTGCCGCCACTCGGGAAAGCCCACGCCCGAGAGGGCCGCCGCGCGGCGCCCGGTGAGCACGAGGACGGCCCCGAGGCCGAGCAGCACGAGCGCCAGCACGACGGGCGCCCCGGCCGGCCCCGGCTGGCGGAGGCTCCCGAGCGGCAGGCGCCGGCTCTCCCAGAGCGTGAAGAGCGCGAGCAGGACGAGGGCGCCGCCCGCGACGCGGTCGGTCGTGAGCATGTCCGGCGATTCTAGCGCAGGAAGCCCGACGCGTTCCCGCCCTCGATCGCCAAGCGCGTTGCGTCGTCGAGCCCGGCGCCGGCGAGAAATCCCACGGGGTCGGCCACGCCGAGGTCGAACGGGTAGTCGCTGCCCATCAAGACGCGCGCCGCGCCGAGCTCCTCGACGATGAAGCGCAGGCTCGCGCTCGAGTGGGTCAGCGAGTCGAACCAAATGCGGCGGGCATACTCGCGCGGCGGCTTCGGAATCGCCGCCGGGCCCTCCGGCCTCACCGACCAGCCGTAGTCGAGCCGCGGCAGCGTGAACGGGAACGCGCCCCCGCCGTGAGCGAAGCAGATCCGGAGGTCCGGCAGGCGCTCGAGCACCCCGCCGAAGATGAGCTTCGAGACGGCCAGCGCCGTCTCGAGCGGGTTGCCGACGATGAGCGGGAAATAGTACTTCGTGAGCCGCTCCTGACCGACGAGCGGCGTCGCCGGGTGGACGAGCACCGCAAGGTCGAGGTCGCGGCACGCCTCGAAGAAGGCGAACAGCGCGGGGTCATCGAAGTCGCGCCCGCCCGGGCACGTGCCGATCTCGACCGCGGAGAGACCGAGACGCTCGCGCGCGTGGCGGAGCTCGTCGATCGCGAGCGTCGGGTCCTGGAGCGGCACCGTCGCCATGCCCGCGAAGCGCGCCGGCGCGCCGGCGGCGATCGACGCGACGTGCTCGTTCTGCAGCCGGCAGAACGCTCGGCAGGCCTTCGGCTCGGCCCAGTAGCAGAACATGACCGGCGGCGGCGAGAGGACCTGCCGGTCGACGCCGAGCCGGTCCATGTCCTCGAGGCGCCGGGCGGGGCTCCACGACCGGTCGTCGATGTCGCGGAAGAACTGGTCGCCGGTCATGATGGTCGCCCGGCAGGCGTCGCGCTGCACCAGCCGGGGCCACCGCCCGCCGCCGTACTTCGCCGCCCAGTCCTCCCAGGCGGGCGGCACGACGTGGGTGTGGACGTCGATCCGCACTACTTGCCCTCGACCCTGCCGATCAGCTTGATGACACCGGCGAGGACCCGCGCGTCGTTGTCCCAGAGGAGAAGGGCCGAGAGCGTGCGGTTCACTCGAGCCTCCGTAACCGCTCGAGGGCCCAGGCGGCGGCGTGGCGGACGGTCTCGTCCTCGTCGTCGAGCGCGCGCTCGAGCGCCGGCGCCGCGCGCGCATCGCCCCGGTTGCCGAGGACGAGCGCCGCGTTTCTTAAGAGTCCGGCACGCTTGGCGCGCCAGAGGGGCGTGTGCCTGAATCGCGCGCGGAAGGCGTCCCGGTCGAGGCCCAGGAGCGCCTCGAGCGGGCCGAGCGGCCCCGCGGGCGCGAGCGCGGCGTCGCGCCCGGGCCTGGCCTTGCGCGTCCACGGACAGACCTCCTGGCACACGTCACAGCCGAACAGCCACTCGCCGATCCCCTCCCGCAGCTCCTCAGGGACGTCGCCGCGGTGCTCGATTGTCAGGTAGGCGATGCAGCGCCGGGCGTCGAGCACGTACGGCGCGACGAACGCGCGCGTCGGGCAGGCGTCGAGGCACGCCGTGCAGGTGCCGCAGCGGTCGGGCTGGCCCTCATCGGCCGGGAGCGCCGCGGTGGTGAGGACGACGCCGATGAAGAAGTACGAGCCGAGCCCGGTCGTGAGGAGGTTCGTGTTCTTGCCGACCCAGCCGAGGCCCGCTCGCGCCGCGACGTCGCGCTCGAGGATCGCGCTCGTATCCACCGCGACGCGGCAGCGCACGTCGGAGCCGGCCGCGACGCAGACGAACTCGGCCAGCGCGGCCAGACGCGGGCGCATCAGCTCGTGGTAGTCGTGCCCCCGGGCGTAGCGGGCGACGCCGCGCCAGCCCGGCTCGTCGTCCTCGCGGGCGTACGAGAGGGCGACCGCGATCACCGAGCGGCAGCCGGGCAGCAGGCGCTCCGGATCGCCGCGGTCGGCGCTCCCGCGCTCGAGGTAGTCCATCGTCGCCGCGTAGCCCGCCGCGAGCCAGCGCTCGAAGGCGCCCGCGTGCGGCGGCGGCCCCGCCGGGCCGACGGCGACCGCGTCGAAGCCGAGCTCCCGCGCCCGCCCTTTGACGGCTTCGCGCAGCGCGAGGCCGAGCAGCGTCACGCCTTGCGCGCCTTGACGACGAGGCGGGCGCGCGTCAGCGTGCGCCCGCCCTCCTCCAGGAACTTCACGTAGCGGAACCAGCGGCCGTCCTGCTTCCACTTCTCCCGGAGCGCGACGGCCGCGGCGAGCCCCTGCTCGACGGTCTCGAACTGGGCGACCTCGCGCTCGACCGTGAGCGTGTCGACCGCGAAGCCGCACTTCTTCAGCAGGCGCTTGGCCCCGACCTCGCCGTAGGCGAAGCGCGACGGCCGGCCGGTCTCCTTCCACTGATCGTTGTGGAAGGCGACGAAGGCGAAGACGCCACCGGGCTGGAGGACCCGGCCGGCGCGCTCGGCGATGGCGTCGGACATGCAGAGGTGAGCCACGACCATGTCGGGCTTGAAGGGCGCGTACTCCTCGACCTCGACGTCGCCGACGACGAAGCGGACGTTCTTCAGGCCTGCGGCCGCCGCGCTCTTGCGGGCCTCGTCGATCAGCCGCGCCTCGCGGTCCACGCCGACCACGGCGCGCGCCCGGGGCGCGAGCACCAGCGCCAGCCGTCCGGCGCCCGTGCCCACGTCGAGCACGGTCAGCTCGCCGAGGGGCTCGGCCTCGAGGAGCTCGAGGAAGGCCGGGCTCGGCCCCTCCGCCGAGTGATCAGTCATCACGATTTGCCGCCGGGGCGCCTTCGCAGGGCTCCGGCGCCCGGCGTTCGGGCCTCAACCCGTAACCGCACCGTCGGAGGCCGAGGAGACGAGGCGCGCGTACTTCGCGAGCGCGCCCCACGTGTAGCGCGGCTTCGGGCGCTTGACGCTCCGGAGCCGCTTCGTGAGCTCGGCGGCCGAGAGCTCGACGTCGAGCCGCCGCCGCTTCACGTCGAGCACGATGGTGTCGCCGCTCCTCACGGCCGCGATCGGCCCGCCGACCGCCGCCTCGGGCGCGACGTGGCCGACCATGAAGCCGTGGGAGGCGCCGGAGAAGCGGCCGTCGGTCATCAGCGCGACGCTCCCGCCGAGCCCGGCGCCCTGGATCGCGCCCGTGACGTGGAGCATCTCGCGCATGCCGGGGCCGCCCTGCGGCCCCTCGTAGCGGATCACGACGAAGTCGCCCGCCTTGACCCGGCCGGCCTTCACCGCGACGAAGGCGTCCTCCTCGCGGTCGAACACGCGGGCCTTGCCGCGGAAGACCTCCTCGGCGTGGCCCGCGAGCTTGGCCACGCACCCCTCCGGGGCGAGATTGCCGCGCAGAATCGCGAGACCGCCGTGCTTGGCGATCGGCTTCGACAGCGGCCGGATGACCTTCTGCCCCGGGGCCTCACGCGCGGCGCGCGCCTCGTCGCCGATCGTCCGGCCGGTGACCGTGGGCTCGTCCGCGTGCAGCCGGCCGGCGTCGAGGAGACGCCTGGCGACCACCGCCATGCCCCCCGCCTCGTGCATCTCGGGCGCCGTGTAGGCGCCCCAGGGCTTGAGGTCGGCGAGCAGCGGCGTCACGCGCGAGACCTTGTCGAACTCGTCGATGCCGAGCTTGACGCCCGCCTCGCGGGCGACGGCGAGGAGGTGGAGGACGGCGTTGGTGGAGCCGCCCGTCGCCATCACGCCGGCGATCGCGTTGTAGAGGGCCTTCCGGGTGATGATCTGCCGAGGGCGGACGCCCTTCCGGAGCAGCTCCATCACGAGCTTCCCGCTCTCGAAGGCGATCTCTTCCTTGCGCGGGTCCGTCGCAGGAACGCCGTTGAATCCCATCGGTGAGACGCCCAGCATCTCGAACGCGGTCGCCATCGTGTTGGCGGTGAACTGGCCGCCGCAGGCCCCGGCGCCCGGGCACGCGCGGCTCTCGATCTCGTTGAGCTCGCGCGCGTCGATCTTGCCCGCGTTGAAGGCGCCGATAGCCTCGAACACGTCCTGCACCGTGAGCCGCTTGCCCTTGTACTCGCCGTAGAGGATCGAGCCGCCGTAGAGCATGAGGCTCGGCAGGTCGAGCCGCCCCATCGCCATCACCATCGCGGGGATCGTCTTGTCGCAGCCGGAGATGCCGACGAAGCCGTCGAGCAGGTGGCCTCGCACGACGAGCTCCACGGAGTCGGCGATGGCCTCGCGGCTGATGAGCGAGGCCTTCATCCCCTCGGTGCCCATCGCGATGCCGTCGGTGATCGAGATCGTGTTGAACTCGATCGGCGTGCCGCCCGCGGCTCGGATCCCCTCCTTCACCTTCTCGGCGAGCTTCCGGTGGTTCCAGTTGCAGGGCGTGATCTCGATCCAGCAGTGCGCCACGCCGACGAGCGGTCGCCGGAGGTCTTCGTCGCCGAAGCCGATGGCCTTGAAGTAGGAGCGCGCCGCCGCGCGGTCGGCGCCGTCGAGCAGGGTGCGGCTCTTGTGCCGTGGATCGAACGTCATGCGGCGGCCTCCTTGGGACGTCTGGCCACGAGGAACGTGAACCGCCCGCGCTGCGCCACCTCGCCCGTCTGGGCGAAGATCTCGCGCTCCTCGACGACCACGCCACCCTCGCGCAGCGCGCGTTTGTTGAGCACCCGGGCGCGGCTCGAGATCGTGTCGCCGACGCGGACCGGGCCCAGGAACTCCCACTCGAAGCCCATGAACGCGAGCACCACGAGCGGCGGCGCCGGCGCGCGCCAGCCGAGCCCGATCGCCAGGCAGAGCGGGAGGAGCTCGGGCACGACGCCGGGCGCCTCGCCGGGCTCGCGCACGAGCCCCTGGAAGATCCCGACGTGGGCCTCGGTGACGGTCATCGCCGGGGTCGTGACCGTCATGCCGACCGCGACGTCCTCGAAGTAGAGGTGCGCCTGCGGCGTCACGGTCGGCGCTCCACGATCAGATCGGTCTCGCCCTCCTGCACGACCTCACCCCGCTGGTTCAGCACGGTGCGCTCGAGCGTGATCAGGCCGCGGTCGGGCTTCCCGGTCTCCTTCTTCGCGATCACCTTCGCGCGCAGCTTGATCGTGTCGCCGATCTTGATGGGCCCCTTGAACTTCCAGCGGAGCCCCGCGAACGCGAGCGTCGCGTACGCCTGGGTCGCCCGGGTGAAGAGACCCGCCTGGATGGCGAGGCCGAGGAGCCCGTGCGCGATCCGCTCGCCGAAGATCGAGTGCTTCATGAACTCGGCGTCGGTGTGCAGGACGTTGTAGTCGCCGGAGAGCCCCGCGAAGATCACGATGTCGGCTTCGGTGACCGTGCGGCCCGGCGACTCGTACTCCTCGCCCGGCTGGATGTCGTCGAAATACCGTCGCAGGTCGGCCATGGAGGACCAAAGAATAACACAGCGACGGGGCGTCGCCGGCGCCCCACGCGGCTTGACACTTGCGGAATCGCGCCCTAGAGTTCGCCCAGCGAAGGGAGACGCATATGAGCGACAACCTCAGCGTGAACCGCCGACGCTTCCTCAAGACGACAGCCACGGGGGCGGTCGCCGCCACCCTGGGCGCCAACATCGTGATCCCGGGGCGGGCGAACGCCGCGCGAAAGAAGCTGCGGATCCTCCAGTGGGTCCACTTCGTCCCCGCCTACGACGAGTGGTTCAACAAACAGTACACGAAGGAGTGGGGCGACAAGAACGACACCGAGGTCACCGTCGACAACATCGGCATCGCCGGGATCGCCGCGCGGGCCTCCGCCGAGATCTCCGCGCAGAAGGGTCATGACCTGTTCCTGTTCAACTGGCCGCCGCCCACGGTCGAGGAGCAGACCGTCGACATGAAGGACGTCTACCAGGAGCTCGAGCGGAAGCTCGGCAAGTCGATCGATCTCGGCGTCAAGAGCACGTACAACCCGAAGACCAAGAAGTACTACGCCTTCTCGCCGTCCTTCACGCCCGACCCGGTCAACTACCGGCAGGATCTCTTCGCGCAGGTGGGCTTGCCCAACGGGCCCCAGAGCTGGGACGAGGTGCGCAGCGCCGGCGCCAAGATCAAGAAGCAGCTCGGCAATCCGGTCGGCATCGGCCTCGCCAACGAGATCGACACCGGCATGGCGATGCGGACGATCATGTACGCCTTCGGCGCCCACGAGCAGGACGAGCAGGGCACCTTCGTGCTCAACAGCAAGCAGACGCTCGACGCGATCAAGTTCGTCAAGGCGCTGTTCGAGGAGACGATGACACCCGAGGTGTTCACGTGGGACGCGTCCTCGAACAACCGGGCGATGATCGCCGGCAAGATCTCGCTGGCCCTCAACGCCATCTCGATCACGCGGACGGCCGAGAAGGACGACCCGGCGATCTCGCGGAAGATCCAGCTCACTAAGGCGCTGCGCGGGCCGGCGCGGGCGATCGGGCTCGAGCACGTCATGGATTGCTACGTCGTCTGGAGGTTCGCCGAGAACATCGACGGCGCAAAGAAGTTTCTCATCGACTACACGACGAACTTCCGCCAGGCCTTCGTCGCCGGCGAGTTCTACGACTTCCCCTGCTTCCCGAAGACGGTGCCGGACCTCTCCAAGCTGATCGCGAACGACCCGAAGGCGCATCCACCCGAGAAGTACAAGGTCCTCGACGACGTCCTGAACTGGGCCACCAACGTCGGGTACCCGGGCTACGCCAACGCGGCCATCGACGAGATCTTCAACACGTGGGTGCTGAATGTCATGTTCGCGAAGGCGGCCAGCGGGGCGGCGACGCCCGAGGAGGCGCTGCGGGAGGCCGAGGCCGCTTGCAAGCGCATCTTCGGCAAGTGGAAGGAGAAGGGGCTGGTATAGCCACCGTCGAGAGCAGGAACGTCCGGAAGCGGTTCGGGGAGGTTCGCGCCGTCGACGGCGTGGATCTGGTCACGCGCGAGGGTGAGTTCCTCGTGCTGCTCGGCCCGTCGGGCTGCGGCAAGACCACCCTGCTCCGGATGATCGCGGGCCTCGAGCAGCCCAGCTCGGGTGAGATCCTCATCGGCGGCCAGGTCGTGAACGACCTGCCGCCGCGGGCGCGGAAGATCGCGATGGTCTTCCAGAGCTACGCCCTCTACCCCCACATGACGGTCTTCAAGAACATCGCCTTCCCGCTCAAGGCCCAGGGCGTGGCGAAGGAGGAAATCCCCAAGAAGGTGGCGTGGGCGACGGGCCTGTTCGGCATCGGCCACCTGCTGGAGCGCAAGCCGCGGCAACTCTCGGGCGGCGAGCGGCAGCGCGTCGCACTGGCGCGCGCGGTCGTGCGCGAGCCCGCGGTGTTCCTGCTCGACGAGCCGCTGTCGAACCTCGACGCGCAACTCCGGACCTCGGCGCGCGACGAGCTGCAGCAGTTCCAGCGCCGGATCGGCATCACCACCATCTACGTCACGCACGATCAGATCGAGGCCATGGGCCTGGGCGACCGCATCGCCGTCATGCAGGGGGGCCGGGTCCGACAGCTCGGCACCCCGGCGGAGGTCTACGGCGAGCCGGCCGACACCTTCGTCGCCGGATTCCTCGGCTCGCCGCCGATGAACATCGTCGAGGCCGCCGCCGACCGCCTCGTCGGGTTCCGCCCCGAGCATTTCCTGCCGCGCGAGGTCCACGACGGCTCGGGCGCGCTCGTCGCGCTCGGCTTCCGTGTCACCCGCGTCGAGTACCTCGGCGCCGACCGGCTCCTCTACGGCGTGCTCGAGGACAAGTTTCCCGGTGCCAAGGTCATCGCGCGCCTGCCCTCGACCGTCACGCTCCCGTACGAGGGCGGGCGCCGGTACGAGTTCGCCGTGCCGGAGAAGGAGCTGAGGTTCTTCGATCGCACCAGCGGCCTCCGGACGGTGTCGAGGCCGGTATGAGCGCTCGGCCGGCGATGGCCGCCCTGCTCGACAGCCCGCGCTGGCTCGGCGTCCTCATGATCGCACCCGCCGTGCTGTACATCGTGCTGGTGGTCGGCCTGCCGTTCGTGCTGGCGATCCTGTACGCGTTCAGCGGTGTCACGATGGGGAGCCGCACGATCGAGTTCGTCGGGTTCAAGAACTTCATCAGCGTGCTCGAAACGACGAAGTTCCAGACCTCCCTCCGAAACACCTTCGTCTTCGCCCTCGTCGCGCAGGTCCTCGTGATGGTGCTCGGCACCGTGCTGGCGATGGCGCTCCTCAAGGACTTCCGCGGCAAGTGGCTCGTCCGGCTCCTGATCCTGCTCCCCTGGGTCGCCCCGATCTCGCTCGGGACGATCGGCTGGCTCTGGATCCTCGACTCCACCTACAGCGTGATCAACTGGACGCTCGAGGCGCTCGGGCTGATCGGGGCGGACGGCTGGTTCATGTGGCTCGGGGTGCCGTACCTCGCGATGGGCTCCGTCATCACCATCCACGTCTGGCGGATCCTACCGCTCGCCACGGTGATCCTGCTCGCCGGTCTCACCTCGATTCCCCACGACATCCACGACGCGGCGCAGGTCGACGGGGCCAGCTTCTGGCGGCACCTGTTCCAGATCACGCTGCCGCTCATCCGCCCGATCATGCTGGTCGCCGGCCTCTTCGGCCTCGTCTTCGCCTTCACCGACATGATCGTGATCTTCGTCCTCACGCGCGGGGGGCCCTACGACACGACCCAGGTCCTCGCGAGCCTCGCCTTCTTCACCGGCATCCAGGCGGGCGACCTCGCGGAGGGCGCCGCCATCGCGCTCTTCCTGTTCCCGCTCCTGCTGGCGGTCGCGGTCGCCTTTCTCCGGGTCGCCCGGCGAGCCGAGGTCACGTGAGATGGCGATGTCGCAAGCGCTCAAGCGCGTCACGGCCCGCGGCGGCCACCTGGGGCTCATCGGCCTATTCACCGTCTTCAGCGCCTTTCCCTTCTACTGGATGTTCATCACCACCTTCAAGCGCACCTCGGACCTCATGAAGCGGAGCAACAACCCGTTCATCTACAACGAGCCGCCCACGCTCGAGAACCTCCGCGTATTGTTCTTCGACACGCTCTACGTCCGCTGGCTCGGCAACACGCTCTTCGTCGGCGTCCTCGTCGTGTTCGTCACGCTGTTGCTGGCCGTGCCGGCGGGTTACGCACTCGCCCGGCTCACCGGCAAGTGGGGAGAGCACCTCGGGATCGGTATCTTCTTGACCTACCTGGTGCCTTCGACACTCCTCTTCATCCCGATGTCGCGCCTCATCGGCGACCTCGGGCTCCAGGACTCGCTCTGGTCGCTGGTTCTCGTGTACCCGTCCTTCACGATCCCGTTCTGCACGTGGCTCCTCATGGGGTTCTTCAAGGCCATCCCGCGCGACCTCGAAGAGGCCGCGATGCTCGACGGCTACAGCCGCTTCGGCGCCTTCGTGAAGGTGGTGATCCCGATCTCCCTGGCGGGGATCCTGACGGCGGTCATCTTCACCCTCACGCTGGTCATGCAGGAGTTCGTCTACGCGCTGACGTTCATCACGGCGGCGCGCAACTACACGGTGAGCGTCGGCGTCCCGACCTTCCTCGTCCACGGGGACGTCTACTTCTGGGGCTCGCTGATGGCGGGCTGCTTCATCGCCAGCGTGCCGGTCGCGGTGCTTTACAACTTCTTCGTCGACCGGTTCATCGCCGGCTTCACCGTCGGCGCGATCAAATAATCCGCGCGCCGGGCTAGCGCGTGAGCTCGCGGCGGACGATCGCGGCGCCGGCGGCGAGCGCGCGGAGCTTGCCGCGCGCCACCTCGCGCGCGAGCGGCACCATACCACAGTTCGTGCACGGGTAGAGCCGCTCGGGCGG
>Ga0209156_10002001_pt1 | contig 16243 bp, 17 predicted proteins | sample GraSoiAngelo_124_FD_185881 | JGI IMG/M metagenome (GOLD analysis project Ga0209156, IMG submission 185881) | Grasslands soil microbial communities from the Angelo Coastal Reserve, California, USA - 14_0927_05_20cm (SPAdes) (version 2) | ecosystem: Environmental > Terrestrial > Soil > Grasslands...
CTCTCCGAGCTCCGTGGTCTGTGTCTTGCTCTCTTAATGCCAAGTGTTCATGAAAGACCGCTTACGCATTTTAACTGTCGAGGATGAACCGGCCGTCACGCACATGCTTGCGCTCCTATTGGGCGGTCCCGGCGCGAAAATAACAAACGCGTGCGACGGCTGGATGGCCCTCATGAAGATCGGGGCCGCGGCGGAACCTTTCGACGTCATTATTACCGACCATCGCATGCCGCGCATGAACGGACTCGATTTGGTGCGTCGGCTGCGGGTGCGCAAGTTCACGGGCAAGATTATCGTCCTCTCGGCATATCTGACCAAGGAGAACATCCAGGCCTACGAGGAACTGGAGGTGGACATGATGCTCGCGAAACCTTTCGATGTAGGAGAGCTTCAGCTCGCGATGGATCTCCTCACGAAAAAGCCCTCTGCGCCGCTCACAGCGCCGGCGTAAACTCGGCACCGTCGAGATAATATCCGGCTCTTATCCTTCTGCTCACCAATCACTGATCACGACTCGCCGACCTCTGGACTCCGTCCCCCTGCTCCCAGCTCTCTACTTTGCCATTTCGGCGTTTTCAGTGTTTTCAATTGAGAGAAACTTCTAACAAATAACCCGCGAGCTTCGTTCGTGTGAGCGCGACACTGGTAGTATCAGGAGTTGGCTTCCAACTCCCAGCTCACGCTGCCCAATCCTCGCTCCTCTGCTAGTAGCGATTTAACGCTTTAACGATTCACGGCGAGGCGCGACTTCTCACTCATCACCATCTCCAGCTCCTAGCTTGACTTGCCGCAGGAGATCGGACAGAGAAGACTGCACCTCCTAATCACGCTGCTTCCCACGTTGTGACAATTTCAAATTCCGTGCTTCGTGAGCGCACTCGACGCAACTTTCTTGCGCTGGCCGGCAAAGGCCTCGGTCTGGCCGCGCTTTCTTCTGCCACGGTCGCGTCGTTGCTGAAAACCGTCAGAGCCGCGACGCAGAGTGTGGCACATTTGACGCCGGAGCAAGCGGCCATGGACGAAGACTATTGGGCCGTCATTCAAAACTCTTTCACTGTCACGCGTGGCATCATCAACCTGAACAATGGCGGAGTTTCGCCCAGCCCGCGGATCGTGACCGAGGCGCTGGTGCGTTACACCTGGCAACAGGAAGACGCCACCGCCTACACCATGTGGCAAATCCTCGAGCCACAATCGGAAACGATTCGCACCGGTCTGGCCGAACTGTTCGGCTGCGATCGCGAAGAGATTGCGATCACGCGCAATGCTTCCGAGTCACTCGAGATTCTGCTCATGGGCATGGACTTTAAACCGGGTGACGAAATTCTCACCACCACTCAGGATTATCCGCGCATGCTGACCACGCTCCGTCAGCGTGAGAAGCGAGAAAGCCTCAAGCTTAAGCTCATTCAGATTCCTATTCCGCCAAAGAACCTCGATGAGATCACCTCCGCATTTGAAAAAGGAATTACCGATCGCACCCGCCTCATTCTGATCGCGCACCAGATCAACATCACCGGACAGATCACTCCCGTGAAAGCAGTCTGCGAGATGGCCCGCGCCAAAGGAATCGAGACGATTGTCGACGGCGCGCATTCTTTCGCGCAGTTTGATTTCAAGCAGAAAGACCTCGGTTGCGATTACTTCGGCACCAGCCTGCATAAGTGGTTGCACGCTCCCAAAGGCACGGGCCTGCTTTACGTGAAGCGCGATAAGATCGAAAAGCTTTGGCCGTTGATGGCGGCGGAATCCAAGCAATCTTCGGACATACGCAAGTTCGAAGAGATTGGCACACACTCGGCGGCGATAAAACTGGCCATTGGTGAGGCGCTCTTGTTTCACAACGGTATCGGCGGCAAACGCAAGGAAGCGCGGTTGCGTTACCTGTCACGTTACTGGATGAACCGGCTCAAAGATGTGCCGAAGATTCACTTCAACACTTCGTTCGAGTCGAATCAATCATGTGCCATCGCGAATGTTCAAATCGAAGGAATCAATCCTGAGGCCATTGGCAAGTATCTGTTCGACAAACATCACATCTTCGTCACGCCCATCATTCACGAGGAGTTTCAGGGCCTTCGAATCACCCCCAACGTCTACACTACGCTTGGCGAGCTGGATCGTTTTTGCCAACAGATGGAGCTGATCGCGTGCAACGGCTTGCCCTCGTAGCGGCAAATAGATCACCATTGACCACGGACTACGGACCATTGACTAAGGACTGGTGACGGTTGATGGCCGATTCTCTCGAACTCATAACCCTGAACTCTGAAACCTGCGACGCTTAAAACTTAAAGTCTTCTGACAACAGATAACTGATAACTACGAAGCTTCGTCTCGCTGCTTCTTGCTCCACGCTTCCGTAGCCCTCGTTGTCCGTGGTCAGTGGTCTGGCCGTCGCCCCTTGTTCTCTGTTTCCAGCTCCTTGTTCTCACCGACCTCCGGTCTGCAATTGGATTACGATTACGATTACGAGCATGAGCATGAGTTCCTCATTCGCGCTTTGTCATTCCTTCGTCATTCTTCATTCGTGCTTCGTCATTGCCTGCCCTTGTTCTCGTTAGATGTATTGGCGCACTAGACTCGGAGTAATGTTAATGGCCTTGACGATCTCTGCCCCGCGTTTAGAGGCAATTCCGTCCGAAGGGCTTGACGGCGTCAGTTTCGCCGACAATCCCCACATGCTCTTCGTTCCGGTTGAGGAAATTGCGTTCGCCCTCCACTGGGAAATACAATTGGATCAAGAGTCCGGGCAAATCTCCCTGAACGGCCACTTGCTCGATGCCGCACATCTTCGAAAGCTCACAAATGGGGCATTGTTGGTACCGCTCGATGAATTGCAACGCGCAGGCGCGACGATTACTTGGAGCGATGACGGAATGCAGGCCGTGGTCGGGAGCAACCACACAAAAATCGCGATTCCGTTTGCCAATAAACGGGTCGAGGTGGATCTGGCGAACCAGCGCCTGCGCGCGTATCAAGGAGCGCGAGTCGTCCTCGACAGCACCATTAGCACAGGACGCGAGGGAAAGAAGACACCGGCGGGAGAATTCAGGGCTGGGCCAGTCAAATCGCGGATGCATCGCTCACGGCTCTACCACAACGCACCGATGCCGTGGAGTGTGCAGGTGCACGAGAATATTTTTATTCATGGATTCAGGAAGGTCCCGCGACGTCCCTCCTCGCACGGTTGCATTCGCCTGCCGCTGACGGGCGCTAATCCGGCGAAGTGGTTCTACAACTGGATCGATCTCGGTACACCCATCAGCATCAAGGGCCATTGGCCTGCCGCCTCCGGCGGGGGTGTTGAAGAAAGCGTTCGTCCAGCCCACCCCTTTCTCCCGAAAGTGGTCATCGCCATCGTCATAACAATTGTGTGCTTCGTGATTATCTTGTTCGTGTCGCGACGCGGTAGAAAACTCTAACGAATCGCTGCCCTGTCGCGCTGCTCGCTCGCGAAGAATTTCGGAGTAGCCTTGCGCAAGGGCGGATCCTTGCTCCTAACTTACTGACCACACAACGGACTACGGACCTCCAGGCGACCGCTGATAAGTGATGGCTGATTCTCTCAACTCTGAACCCTGAACTCTGAAATCTGCAACGCTTAAAGCTTAAGACTTAAAGCGTCCGGATACCCCGAGGCTGCGCCTCACTCCTTGCTCCTCGTTCCATGCTCAGATACTCTCGCCCATGAGCTTCCGCGACGAACAACGGTCGTTCCTCAACTTGCTTTTCGAGGTCGTCCTCATTGCCGTAGGCGTTTTTCTCGCCTTGTGGGCAAACAACTGGCACGAGAATAGCGAGCATCGCGCGCAGGCTCGGGCCGCCCTGCGCAATTTCGCCGCTGAAATGGAAACCAACCGCCAGGCCACGCAACGCAACCGCGCATATCACGAAACTCTCGGGCGCGAACTGGAGCAGTTTCTCCGCAGCAAAGAGCCGCCGAACGAGGAACGCCTTTATAAGGAGGTCCATTTCGAAGGTGTGCGGCCTGTCATCTTCGAGCACACCGCGTGGGATCTCGCCCTGGCCACACAAGCCTTATCCTATCTCAAACCGGAATTAGCCTTCGACATCTCCAAAGTCTACACCCAGCAAAATGCTTTTCAGACCTTGGAAAACAGTTTCCTCGCTTCTGCCTTCACCCCGGCGAGCATGTCGAGCGACAACCCGAAAGGTATGGCTACTGCCATGGTGTTCTATCTCATTGACGTAAACCAGCAAGAGCCAGCGCTCCTTCGGCTATACGACAGAGTAATTCCGGAGGTAAACAGCGCGCTCTCCCATTAGCCTCACGATCTCCGATCTCTCTCCCGCTCCTTGCTCCTTGATCTCGGGAATGGCGAGCGATAAGACGAGCTAGTGAGACAAACCCGTGTAACGCAGCGCACAAACTACGGCCCGTGGCTTGTCGGGCTCGGCGCGGCCTTGTGGGGGACCGAAAGCGCTTGGCGCATCCCACTCAACCAACTTTTCGATGCGCAGGTGATCGTGTTTTGGGAACACGTCCTCATTCTGCTCATGCTCTTACCACTACTTCTTTCAAGGCTCGCGGATTTGCCCAGGATCGACGCGCGCACCTGGGGTTATCTCATCTTCTCCGGATTCGCAGGCTCGGCTGTCGGCACCGTTTTTTTTACTTTGGCGCTGAAGTTTGGGAATCCCACCGTCGTAAATGTGATCCTGAACATTCAACCGGTCATCTCCACGCTCGGTGCGTTCTTTCTGTTTGGCGATCGCCTGACCCCGCGCTTCTTCATTTACGCCAGCATCGCCATTCTGGCGGGGATCTTTTTGTCAGTTGGGCATCCCACCCTCATCGGAGAATCTTTCGAGAAAGCGGGATTGAACCTGGGAACCGGTTACGCGCTCGTATGCGCGTTATTTTGGGGGTTCTCCACTGTAGCCGGTCGCGGCACGATGCTGGGAATGCCGTTGCGCCTCGCCGCAAGTCTGCGCGTCGTAGTCGGACTGATCTGCATGACGCTCATCCTTCTCATCTACGGAAAAGTCAACCGCGCTTCCCTTTGGCCACCCGCCGCTCAGGCGCACATGACCACAGCCATCGTCGCGCTTCTTCTTCTCGCCTCGATTTCCGGCGGCATCCCACTTCTCATTTACTTTGAAGGGTTGCGACTGACTCGCGCGTCCACCGCTGGTTACTTCGAAATGTTGCAGACGCTCGCCGCTGTCTGCATCACCTGGGGATTCTTCCATGCTACTTTACTCTGGCATCAGGTCGTTGCTGGAATCGTGTTGATCGCCGCGGTAGCGATGGTGCAAAGAGCGCAGGCCGCAGTGGAACCCGGCGTACCCCCATCCATCGACCTCTGATCTCTGATCTGTAGCCTCTGATTTCTCGTCTGCTAAAGGACGGATTCGCGGCGGCGAACCTCTGACGCCAACTGATAACCAATCAAGGATAACGGGAAGCTCACCGCTTCAACGAATTACCTCGACCGCCGCACCCTCAAATGTTACAACTTTGCCCAGTTTACGGTGTTTAACGTGTGAACCCTCTGCAAACCCTATGAATACGAAATCATTCCTCGTCTGCTTTATTGTCGTCATGCTGGCAACGTCGATGGCCACAGCCGGGACGCACCACGGACATTTCGCGCCCGCTCAAGGCGGTTTCGTTCGCAACGGAACCGGCTCATTCCACGGCGGCAATTGGAACGGCCATTGGAATGGCGGAAATTGGAATCATCACCACCACGGCCACTTTAATGATTTCGTTTTCATAGGCAGCTTTGGCTTTCCCTTCTTCGGCTATCCGTATGGCTATGGATATTACCCGTACAGCTATGGCTATTATCCCTACGGCTACGGATACGGCTACGGATATGGGTCGGGTTACTCTGGTTATGGCGCCGGCTACTACGGCAATGGCTACTACGGCAATGGCTACTACGGCAATGGCTACTACGGCGATAGTTACTACGGGAATCGTGTCTACCCCAGCAGTTATTACTCCGGCTACCGCTCTGGTTACAATGCTAATCGATCCGGCGTTATCGGTCGATCAAACGTTGTCCGCCTCCAGCAACAACTTGCTCGTGCCGGTTATTATCGTGGCGCCATCGACGGAATAATGGGAAGTCGAACGCGCTACGCGTTGCGCGCCTATCAGCACGATCACGGAACGGCCGGTTTATAAGCGTTCAGGTGAATCGGCGCTCCGCGGACAATGAGCGGGGCCGGAGGGACTCGCCGCGACGAGTCCTTGGACGAGCAGAAGCTCGTCCCTCCGAATTCACCCTTCATCGCTTCAACCATTTCAACGATTAACGGTTCACGATTCCGCGTTGTCCCGTGGTCTTGTCGTCGTGTAGTCCTGCTGCCGCGGCTCCGCTCCCTGCTCCTGTCCGCCGTTCAGATGGACTCGCCGTAGCGAGCTACAATCTTCTACGTCTTTACTATTCCTTATCGTAATAGGCCTTGTCCGTCACTTTCTTCCCATTCGCATCGGTGTCGTTCGCGGTGACCACGCGCGACTTCTCACCTTTCGCTACCTCGATCGTTCCCGTCGCAGAGACCTTGCCATCCTTCATTGCGGTGAACTTGTTGGTGCGATCGTTCACCATTTGGTAGGCAATCGTATCCATCGCATTGTTTCCTTTTACCTTGTACTGCTTGCCGTCGAATTTTCCTTCCCATGTCCAATGGGTCGCCTTTCCGTCCTTATCCACGCCCTCCACTGACAGCTTGATCATGCCGTCTCTGGCCTCGCTGTAAGTGACGGTATTGTTTTTAGTACCGCCCGAGAGCTTCGATTTGCTTTCGTTGAGCTTCCAGGTGCCGAGATGAGGGTTGGCAGCCAACACCGCCGCCGTCGTCGTCAACCATACCGCCGCAGCCATTAGCATTGTGCAAGTTATTTTCATGACGCGATTCCGACGTTTTGCGGCCTCGCGGTCAATCCAAATCGGCGTCGATGAATGCGGAGTCTGTTTTCTCCCGACACCGAAACAGGAACGGGCCCGTTGCCCTCCAACCTCACGTGGAGCAGCGGTCTGAGACCGCCGAGCTTTGAGATTTCGATCCGGAGGGAGCTGCTTCCGCAGGTCCTATGAAGAACCGAAGTGCGCCCCTCCGATTAACGATTAAGCTTTAGTGTTCGACCTTTACCTCGAGCTTCGCGTGGTTCATGCGCGTGTCCATACTGGGGACGTAGTAAACGCTGCAATCGCCGCGATGGAATAGCCGGGTCGGTCCCCGATCGGCGATCTTGAATTGCTTGTTCGTGATGCCTGGTTGCCGATAGCCATAGTTGCCGTTCGTACGAACGAATCGCATGTGTTCGTAATCAACGAGCGTGACAGTGATGTCGAACTGATCGACACCGTTTACGATGACCTCGACATTCGGGCCTCCGAAAAGCCGAAGTTTAACCCGCTGCCCGATCTCCACGTCGAGGCTGTGCGCCTGCTGAGCGAGGGCGGAGCTGGCAAACAGGGCGCCGATACCAATAGCCCGGAGTATATGTTTCACTTCTTTCGCGTAGCGGAGCAAGTGGCGCGCGGCAATGTTAAAACGCGCGGCTAAGAGAAAACCTGCTTCCTATCGTCTCTGCTGGCGTGACCGAAACCTTTCCATACACAGCCTGTAAGCTGCGAAGAAGTTTGGTCGTGCGATGGGACTTGACCTCCCTGGCTTCCATTCTTCGAGATACAAGCGTGCGACTGGGCAAACTGGATCGGATTGATAATATGGTGTGATTCTTGTGATGTATCCCTCTTCCTCGCGCCCAACCAATCCGCGCTTAGCGTTGCTCGTGATCGCCGTGGTATTCGCGATCCTGAACGCCGATATCACGACGGTCAACGTAGCGCTGGTTACGCTCGGTAAGGATCTGCATGCAAGTTTGGGCGATCTTCAGTGGGGACTCAACAGCTACATGCTGGCGTTCGCTGCGCTGATTGTCGCGGCAGGCCGGGTCGCTGATGTCTTTGGACGTCGCCGTTGCCTGCTGGCAGGCGCAATCCTGTTTGCGCTGGCCTCGCTGCTTTGCGGAATCGCGCCCACCCTTTTGATTCTCGTAATTGGGCGGATCTTACAGGGTGCTGCTGGAGCGCTAATGGTCCCCGCAGGCATGGCGATCATTTCCAACGCTTACGGAGCGGAGCAGCGTGCGTCTGCGCTCGGTATATTAGTAGGCGTATCGGGCGTAGCTCAATCGATGGGGCCGCTCCTGGGTGGTTTCCTTACGGCCGAAGTGAGCTGGCGATGGGTCTTTTTCATAAATCTGCCGCTGGTCGCCGTGATAATGATCGTTACGCTACGGGCAATTCAAGAGTCGCACGCTGAGAACGCTTCACATCGCATTGATATTGCCGGCGTGCTCACTCTGGCGGCGGCGCTGACGAGTTTGCTCCTCGGCCTTAATGCGGCTCAAAATCCTGCTAAGAATCAGGTGGCGGCATTCGGATTGATCGCTCTTTCGCTGGCCTTGTTTGTGATCTTGACCTTCATTGAACGTCGCACAGATGACGCCATTCTCGACGGCAAACTTCTTCGACTACCGGCTTTTCTTTGTTCCTGCGTCGCCAGCTTTCTTCTTGGGTTCGTATTCTTTCTTTTTCTGTTCATCACAGCCGTTTACTTGCAGGAACGACTCGGCTACAACGCATTGACCGCGGGAATCGCTCTGGCGCCACTCAGTCTCGTCCTTGCCGTAACCGGAGTCATGTCTGGACGCCTAACGAGTCGGTTTCCATTGCGCACTATGCTCATTCTGAGCTGCGTTTCCCTCGCGTTAGGACTGACGATCCTTTCCGTTGTGCCTGCATCGTACGGATACATTGGGATGGTATTTCCATTTCTGCTTATTGCCGCCGGGGTCGGTCCCGGATTTACTTTGCTGAACACAGCCGGTTTGGCTGCGATTTCCGCGGAGCGCTCCGGCCAGGCAACGGGAATGATCTACATGTTCCGATTTGCCGGAGGTGCGATCGGAGTTTCCGCCGCCAGTGTACTTCACAGCGCGCTATTTCACCGCCAGCTCGTTTTCAGATTGTCCGAAACCCCATTGTCATTTGCGCAACAAAAGCTTTTGGAGCAGCCCGGTGCGGCCGAACGAATCGGCCAGATCGACAGCGGCCTAATCGCGAGCCAGGTGGAACAAGTCCTTCAGGCATTTCACGAATCGTTTGCGGCGGCATTCGCCGGCACGCTGTGGCTAAATGTGATAGTGCCGATCGCGATCGCGATTCTGGCGATGATGCTGCTGGAAAAGACGGAAGGAATTAAGAATACGCCGAGCAGGGATGTGGTCGGGTAACTCTAATTTCTAAAACTTGACTGGTTTAACCAGTCAAGTTCCGGGCTGCATTTGACTAGGGAGTACACGCGCCCTTGCCGCGCCGTAGCGTTGCGAAAGCTGGGTCGATTACGATTATGAGCACGAGCAGGAGTTCTTCATTCGCGCTTTGTCATTCTTTCGTCCTTCGTCATTCCTGCTTCGTCATTTCCTACCCTTTGATCTCTGTCAGACCTTTGATGGCTCGGAAGAGCGATTGTGTTTCCGGCGCGGTGGAAAGATCCCGCCCACAGACCGAGCAAGTGTGGCAAGAGCTGTCACTCCAAGGATGCCCAAAAGAACGAACGCACCATACAAGCGAACCGCGTCTCTCCCGACGATTGCATGTCTTCCACCGCTGGAATCGTATATCGCGCCGGCTTCGTTGTGCATGCCGCCATGAAGCCCAGTCAGGACACCGACGCCGATGCAGAATGCGAGGGCCAAAATGATCCAAAGACCGGTTAATGCTCGTTTGGAGGTCTGCATTTCACCTTCTGCATTCTAACTCCAACTTCTGCATGTCCAGAGAAATAATGGAGCGATGCTCATCCTCAAAGATGAGGCAACTATAGATCTTGTTGCTCCAGCACTTCGAACGCACTTCTAGCTGCCGAGACACTCCATGCGTCTGGCAAGGCAGAATTCGCCCTAGCAACGTGTAGCCGCGTCCGCCGGTTACTTCTTTTCCGGGAACTGCATGACAGCTTCGGCGATGCACTCCCATTTGCCATTGCGCTCCATCCAAGTATCCACCCAGGCGAAGCTGCGGGTAAACTCTTTACCATTCTTATCCTTGCCCTTTTCCGTCGAGGTGCCGCAGACCGTGGCGAGGTTCGGCGCGTAGACGTGCACATCCATTTTCTCGTTTACCGCCGAGCTCAAAATGTCGGTTTCGTTTTTAATCTCATCGAGGAGCTGGGACTTGGTCAGATGCTTTCCCTTGGAACTGAATCCAGCAAAATCATCCGCTACCATGTTTCCGATGGCGGCGTGATCTTTGTTTACAAACGCCTTTTCCCAGGTGTCTTCCATCTCCTTGAGCTTGGTCTTGGTTGCGCTCGAGTCGGCAGATTTTTCCTGAGCGCGCGCACACGGCGCAACCGCGAAGGCGAGGAGTGTGATTACCAGAACTGGCGTGAATAATTTCATAATGAACTTTTCTCCGGGTTGAATTTAGGGCAACCCGTCTCGAACCAGCGGACCCTTTCAGGGCGAGCTACATCGAAGTCAGCGCGCTTCGACACGCGTTGTCTATGCTAGAAGCGTGCTGCCCAGCCACTAGACCGTCAAGACATAATGACTTTGGTTTCGACGATTGCCTCGCACATTTGTCGAAGTCCGGCATCGACCTCCGATCTCCGACTTCTGATCTCTGAACATGATTACGATTACGAGCATGAGCATGAATTCTTCATTCTTGCTTCATCATTCGACTCCTCTGACCTCTAACCTTTGACATCTAGCGCGTCGCGCTCCCCTGCCCGCTTAACAGATAACAGATAACTGATAAGTGGAGCGCGGTCGCGCTCCATGCTCCGTGCTACAATCCCCCATCATGCCGCAACCATTCCGCGCTGTGATCTTCATGGCGTCCTCGCCGACTCCGAGCCGTGGTGGAACGAGATCGACGCGAAATTGCTCGCCGCACACGGCGTCACCTATCGCGGGGAATACCACCGAAACGTGTTGGGGGTGAGTTACCAACTCGCCGTCGAGTTTTACAAAAAAGCGTTTGGCCTGTTCGCGTCTGTTGAGGAATTGATGCGACGGCGCGGCGAGATCGCGGCCGACTTTTTTGCCAACCGGATAAATGTTTTCCCTTCTGCAAAAACGGTCTTGCAAGAGCTGTGGCAGATGAACCTGCACCTCGCCGTTGCCACAAGCTCGGTAAGCGCGTCCGCGCGCCCATTTCTCGCTCGGCATGGACTGACCACCTTTTTCGAAGTCGTTGTTACCGGCGAGGAAGTCGAACACGGCAAGCCGCATCCCGAGATCTACCTCCGCGTGGCAGAAAAACTCGGCATTGCTGCCGCCGCCTGCCTTGTCATCGAAGACGCACTTTCCGGGATCGCCGCCGCCAAGGCCGCCAAGATGCGCGTTGCCGCGATCCCCGACACCCGCTTCGTCGATCCACGCGATTACGAGAAAGAGGCGGATTACCTCCTGAGCAGTCTGAAGGAAGTACCCTCATTGATCCGAAAAGTTAATTTTGCGAATCAAAGTGGCCGCACTGGTGCCGGTTGACGGCTAATTCTCCTGAACCCTGAAACCTGCGACGTTTAAGAGTTAAAGCTTAAAATGTTCTGACATCGATTACGATTATGAGTATGAGCTCGAATTCGTCATTCGTGCTTAGTCATTCCTTCGTCATTCAACGCCAGTCCGGCTCGGACCATTCGTGCTTCGTCATTTCTAGTCCTCTGTCCTCTGACCTCTGATCAGCTCTGGAAGCTAATGCGCCTGGCTGTTTTCACCCAGGAATTTTCGGAGCGCAACGCCACAGTCCTCGGGTCTTTCACTCCACATATCATGGGTCGCATTTTGAATCACCACGCGCTCGCTTTCGGGGAACCGCGCAGTTAAGGCAGCAACACACCGTTTCAGGACCGGCAAAGTGTGATCGCCGGTGAGAAGCAACACCGGAGCATGGAACTCTTTGATCAATTTCGTCGAAGGCACCGGGAAAGGCGTCTCTGAAGTCGTCAAGACTTGCCACTCAGGCAGGTTGGATTCGAGGGCATCGCGAGCCGCGCGCGGCAAGACAGAGTTGCCGGTGAAGTACTTCGTCGTTATCGCCAGAGCTTCCTCCCGTTCGTGTCGAGCAAGCGCTCGCCTAACAGGCAACCAGCAGCGGCGAAAGAAATCTCGCACCAGAGCAGGGGCGCCCGGCTGCTCTTCTACCCAGGGAAACACCGGCGGCTCGCAGAGGGTCAGACTTCGCACCAGCTCGGGATGTTCCGTGGAAAACAGGAGCGCCGCCAGCCCGCCATATGAATGGCCAACCAAATGCACACGCCCGAGATGAAGTTTTTCGATCAGCATTGCCAGGTCGTCTGCGTCCACCTGCGCCGAATAGGATTGTGTGGAATAAATTTCGTTGCGATTCGGAAAATTGTAACGCCGGCTGTAGGCAACCGCGCGGTAACGAGACGCAAGGGGCGCCAGTTGTGCACTCCAGGCGCGATAATCCTCCAGACCGCCGTGCACCATCACCACGGGTTCGCCACGACCGACCGCCACATAATGCAAGGTGACGTCGCGCAATCGCACCGCTTGCAAAGGCGGCGAACCCGCGGGCTGAGGCAGCCCTGCGGTCAGAGAAGATGTGCAACCGACGGCGACCGACGCCCAGATCAAGCTAAATCGAAATAGCCGAGGGAACACATCGTAAGGTAAATCAATATCGCCTGGGTGCAGCATGCATCCCGTTAATTTGTTCAGCTCGGGCGGGAATTGCTGGCTAATCGAGCGAGCTTAGAAAAGCGCTCCGACCTCGGACTTCTGATTTCTGACCTCTGATCTCTGACTCTGTTCTCTGTCCTGTGGGCCTGCAGCACGGCCTGTTTCCCAGCCGCGTGAGACTGAGTCTTTTACGCGGTCCTGTTGTCTGTAGTCCCGTGGTCATGTACTCTTGTCGTTCACCGTGTCGGAACTCGACTTGCTCAATCTTGCGCGCTCGACCACGGAACACCAAGTCACGTGGTTTGCGCAAATGATCACCATCAATTTCGGCATGGTAGTAGCGATCTACTACTTTTTGCATCGCGCGAAACTCGCGCTCAAGATATTCACCTTCTTCGCCTACAGCGTAGGGATGATGGTGCTTCTGGGGGAAATGTTGGTAGAAGCGAATATAAAAGAAGGCGTGATTGAAGCGTTGCGCGCTCTGCCGCCCGAACATCTGTCTCGACCAATCGTGCGTTATCTTGCCGTTTACGACTCCTGGCTCACGCTCACGACGCGGATCACGTTCAATCTTTCTGTCTGGTTGTTTTGGTTCGCTATGTGTTATCTGCTTTTTTTCTGGAAACGAGACTCGAAGCAGCTCGATTCCTGATTATGACAACGGACCAGGGACTACAGGACAACGGACAGCTAATTCTCCTGAACCCATAGAAGGGCGTGGCCCTCACGGGGCTTTACGCCCTGAAACCTGCGACGCTTAAAACTTAAAGCGTCTGGCTAACTGATAACTACGAGGCTTTGCCTCGTCTGATCTCTGACTTCTCACCGATCACTGTTCACTGATCACCTTCTTCCTTCCTGCTCCCTGTTCCCGTCAGGCGGGGCGATGTTATGCATTCACCGTAAACAATGGTTGTAACGCGGGTTTGATTTGTATTACTATTGCAAGAAATCGCGGGCGATCTCATCGCATTCCACTATCGGATTCCCACTCTATGAAGAAATGCTCCAATTCTCGATTTAACCGGCGCTTCCTCCTTGGGTTCGTTCTTTTTTCCGCCGGCTTTGTTCTGGCGTTGATCAGTTTGACCGCTAATTCCCCCCTGTCGGCGCAAAGTCCGTCGGGCGCGGCCAACGGCAATAAATCTGGCTCCTCCTATCGGAACGACGTCTCACCCCCGCTCCGAGCAATGCCTCCGTGGAGTGAGGCCGATCGAAAAGAGGAACACGAGGCCAACGAAAACCCGAAAATTCCTCACCGGCACAAGGACGAAGCTGACCCGGTCGTTCAAAATCGCCATGCGACCAATTCTTCCACTTTAAATATGGTCGCGCCCAACGTCGCGGCTACCCTAAACAACTTCGACGGTATCCCCTTCCCCGGCGTCGGTTGCAATTGCGCGCCGCCTGATACCAACGGCGCTGTCGGAAAAACGCAGTACGTCCAAATCGTTAACGAAGGCTACCAAGTATTCGATAAAGCGACCGGCAACTCCGTCCTGGGACCGAATAGTATCTCGTCGATCTGGACCGGTTTCGGCGGCGCCTGTGAGACTGGTGGCAACGGCGATCCCGTTATCCTTTACGACCATCTGGCCGATCGATGGGTCGTCACTCAATTTGCCAAGGCCACCAGTAACGGCCCGATCACTGATGAATGCGTCGCTGTTTCCGTTACGGCCGATGCCACCGGCAGCTACTATCGCTACGGCTTTCACCTGGGTTCAAATTTTTACGATTACCCGCACCTGAGCGTTTGGCCCGACGGATATTACATGAGCATGAACGTGTTCAATTCGACCGGTACATCCTATCTCGGCCCTCAGGCTTTTGCCTTTGATCGGTCAAGGATGATCGCTGGTCTCCCGGCTACATTCGTTAGTCCGGTTGGACCTTTGGGAGGTTCGGTTGATCCTTTCCTTCCCGCCGATCTTGATGGTCCGACGTTACCTCCCGGCGGCGCTCCGGCCACATTTGTCGGTTTCCCCGGGCAGTCGATTAATCCGAACTATACCACCTATCATTTCCACGTCGACTTCGCCACGCCGGCAAACGCCACCTTCACTACCTTTGCTAATCCACCCGCAGCCGGCTATACCTCTCTTTGTCCTACTACTCGCGCGTGCGTGCCGCAGGCCGGTGTTACTTCCTCCAGCTACCTCGATGGCATCGGCGACCGTTTGATGTTTCGGCTGGCCTATCGGAATTTCGGTGACCACGAGTCAGTAGTTGGGAATTACACCGTCAATGCAAGTGGTGTCGCGGGCGTGCGCTGGTTCGAACTACGCAATGTCACTTCTGGGCCAGTCGCCATTTACCAGGAAAGCACGTATCGACCTGATTCGATCTGGCGCTGGATGGGAAGTGCCGCAATGGACGGGCAGGGCAACATCGCAATTGGCTTCAGCGCCTCCAGCTCCGGAATTCAACCCCAAATCCGCTATGCCGCGCGCTTGGCGAGTGATCCTTTAAATACCCTCGGGCAAGGCGAAGCACATCTTTATGATGGAACCGGCAGCCAGAGCGGCACCGGCAATCGTTGGGGCGATTACTCCGCCCTCGTGGTTGATCCAGTGGACGATGCCACCTTCTGGTACACTAACGAATATTATGCTAATAACGCCAGCTTCAACTGGCGCACGCGCATTGGAAGTTTCAAAGTAGCATCGGCCAGTCCAACCCCGACACCGACTCCGACGCCGACCCCAACCCCAACTCCGACTCCCACACCGGCGCCTGATTTCGCGCTCGCGATAACTCCGTCATCAGTGACCCTGCATCGTGGAGGAGGAACAGCTTCTTATACCGTGACCATCACGCCGGCAGGAAACTTCAATTCATCCGTGACTTTCTCCATTAGTGGCCTGCCATCGGGTGCCAGCGGCACTTTTAGTCCTAACCCTGCTATTCAGTCCTCGGCCTTGCAAGTGACTGTTGCTTCCAGCGTGCCCAAGGGAACCTATACTTTTACCGTAACAGGAACGGGTGGGAGCCCGGCTAAAACGCATACTGCGACCGCCAAATTGGTCAAAAACCAGAAACCCTGAGTCGGGCTCTCGCCATACTTCCAACCATAGTCCCGGGCCCGGCCGCCCCTCAGAATAAATTGTAGGGCAGGCGCTCCTGCTTGCCGATTAAATCTGTATCCGACTTCTGACCAGAACCGGTAACTGACAACGGATAACTGCGAGGCTTTGCCTCGCTACTCTCCCAGCGGGCCGAACCCGTCGAACTCCGTGACTTGAATCGGATGAGGTCCGTATAACTCCTCCTGGAATATGGGACCAGTCAACTGCTGACGCTGCGCCTGAAGGGATTGTTTGTAAGCATCGAATTGCGCTTGGGTGCCGCACAAGATCCGATCTTTAGCCGCAGTGGGATACACGTAATAGGTTCGTCCCTTTGTATTTGACCGCTGAAACCTTGCCTTCAGGCAATGCGGCTACGCGTTGCTGCTGTTTCGGCGTGTTTACCGTCTTCCATTTGAACCCTGCTTGTACGAGTAGCGTCTCCTTCTGAGACGTTGTCGCCGCG
>Ga0209156_10002004_pt1 | contig 16230 bp, 14 predicted proteins | sample GraSoiAngelo_124_FD_185881 | JGI IMG/M metagenome (GOLD analysis project Ga0209156, IMG submission 185881) | Grasslands soil microbial communities from the Angelo Coastal Reserve, California, USA - 14_0927_05_20cm (SPAdes) (version 2) | ecosystem: Environmental > Terrestrial > Soil > Grasslands...
CGACCATGGCGCGAAGGTGATCTTCGACCGGCGCCGCGCCGACCGACGTCAGCAGACGGGAGCAACGAACCTCGAGCGCCGCCGCGAGGATCGTCGCTCGCCGGCGCGTGACGGGGTACTCCGCTCGGCCGGCTGGATCCAGGTCGACGGCGCCGAGCGCGACCACCGCCCCGACTGGGCGCTCGCCCTCGACGCCTACGGGCCGGTCTAGGGAACCCCTCCGCGCGACGCGCACCACCCCTGGGCTACTGGATCACCCCGGTTGCGATCAGCACCTGCAGGACGGTGAGGACGAGGGTGGCGACGACGACCGCGAAGAGCGCCCACGTCGCTCTCAGCAGGCCTGCGGTGAAGGCGGCCAGCTCCCGGGTCGTGGCGACCATCGCCTGTGAGGCGGTGGCCTGGTCAGCAGCGGCTCGTGCCTGCTCGGTCGCCGCCCTCAATTGCTTCTCGATATTCCGCATCTCCAGCATGACGAGACACTGCCTGTGCATGGGTGAATCCACTTCGCCTGAATGCAGGAGCTCCCAGAGCTCGGCTTCGGTCTTCTTTCGCAGATCCGGTATCGGCACGACCATCGGCCTTTCCTCCTAGAATCCACACACCTGTCCCGCGAGCCGCGGCCGCGCGTGCGCTACCGAGGGAGCGACGACCGGCTAGACCACCGACCTGTCGACCGCGACCGGCTGGACCACATGGAGCCGCCGCGCGATCTCGTCCAGCGGCCGCTGGGCCTGTCCCAGCAAGCCCACGATGCCACTGAAGGTTTCGGACATCGCCTCCCGCTCGCCGCGCAGCCTCGCGAACTCGATCTGGAGCGCGCCGAGGTTACCGCGGAGCTGGTCGAGCTCGCCCTGGAGCCGCTCGCACTCGCGCTCTTTCGCCTCGAGCGTCTGGCGCACCTGATCTCGCTCCTCGATCAGCGCCGGGATCGCGGCGCCGAGCATCTGCTGGCTCTCCGCGACCCACCGAGCGACCCGCTGCGGATCTCCGAGAATGTCCTTTTCGCTCATCTGCACTGGTGCCTCCTCGGTGGGAACGCTGGATTGCTGTGTCGGACCCGGGGACTCGGCTGCGTCTTCCCGCGCGAGCTCGACGAGCTCGTGAGGCGCCCCGGTGGCGAGCCCCGACCGACGCCGCCGGCGCTCGACGGCTGGTGCCCCAGCCGTCGTGACCAGGTCGCTGACGCTGCGCCGGTCGACCACCACCCTGACCCGCGGATCGCCTCGATGGCGCGCGCGCAGATGCTCGTAGAGAGCGGGCTCGTTCCGTGCGACGACGATGAGATAGCGCATCGCGCTCTCCCCTCCTGGCTCACCGGCGCGAGAGGCGGACCCGGAGAGATCTGTGCTTGTCTGCCGGAGCAGCGAGCGAAGGAGAACCATCGACATTCGCGTGTCGCCGCGCCCTCCCCGGCGCCAAGATCTGGGGTCGGCGGGACTCTACCACTCAAGTTCTAGAGGATTCAAGGTCGAAAGTGTGTCGGCGTTTTCGATCACCTCCACGATGCTGCCCGCGAGCCCGTCGCACTCGCGATGCTCGGCGAAGTGCGCCTCGAAGGTTCGAACGAGATCGGCGAGGACCGCTGGGCGGTGTCCTCGACCCGTCGGAGAGGTGGTCACCCCATATGGGTGCGGCGAGGGTAGCGCTAGAAACTGAGGGCGGTCAAGACGAGGCGCTCGTCTCCTGGGGCGGCGCCGGCTGGTCGAGTTCGCCCTCGGCTCTGGAATCCAACACGGCCCGCACCTTGCGCGCGAGGGCGTCCGGCGTGAAGGGCTTCTGGATGAAGCGACCGTGGTTGACGATCGCATAGTCCGTGTACCCCGACATGAACAGCACGGCCATCTCCTGGCGCAGGGCGACGAGGCGCTCCGCCAGATGGGCGCCGTTCATCTCGGGCATCACCATGTCCGTGAGGAGCAGATGGATCGGGCCCTCGTGGCGCTCGACGATCCGCAACGCGTCCGCGATCTCGCCGGCGCTGAGCACGACGTACCCAAACTCTTCGAGGATCCGTTGCACGAGCGCACGAACCTCGTTCTGATCCTCGACGACCAGGATGGTCTCGCTCCCGCGGGCCGGCAGCGCGGTGACCGCCTCCCCCGCCTGCTCCAGGACACCCTCGACGCGCGGAAGGTAGATCGTGAAGGTGCTCCCCGCTCCCGGCGCGCTCTCGACCCGAATGTTCCCGCCGCTCTGCCTGACGATGCCGTAGACGGTCGCCAACCCGAGCCCCGTCCCCTTGCCGAACGCCTTCGTCGTGAAGAAGGGCTCGAAGATGTGTGCCCGGGTCTCCGTGTCCATGCCGCTACCCGTGTCGCTGACCGCGAGCATCACGTACGAGCCGGGGTTGACCCCGACGTGCCAGCGGGCCGAGTCTGCGCTCAGCTCGACGTTCGCGGTTTCGACCGCGATCCGCCCGCCATTCGGCATCGCATCGCGGGCGTTCACGACCAGATTGATGACGACCTGCTCGAGCTGCCCCGGATCGACGGTCACCCGGCCGAGCGCCGGGGCCGGATTGAACGTGAGCGTGATGTCCTCGCCGATCAGCCGCTGCAGCATCTCGGCCATGCCGGGCACGGCGTCGTTGAGATCCAGCACCGCGGGGGCGAGGATCTGCTTTCGGCTGAAGGCCAGGAGCTGCATCGTCAGCCGGCCGGCGCGGGTCGCGGTCTTCTCGATGACGTCGAGGCCGCCACGCAGCGGATCGACGAGCGACAGCTGGCGGAGCATCAGCTGGCTGTGACCCGTGATGACCGTCAGCAGATTGTTGAAGTCGTGCGCGAGGCCGCCCGCCAGACGGCCGATCGCCTCGATCTTCTGGAGCTGGCGGACCTGCTCCTCGCTCTCGTGCAGGGCCTGCTCCACGCGCTTCCGCTCGATGCACTGAGCGATCTCCCCCGCCGCCGACGCGAAGCCGTCGAGGGCGAGGCCATCGAGCGGCGCCCTCGCGAACGCGGCGGCGACCCCCACGAGCCGGCCCTCGACGAGGAGCGGATGCCCGACGAACGCCACCAGCCCTTCCCGCCCCGCCCATGCCGGATCGCTCGTGCGCGGATCCTCGAGCACCGCGCTCGTCACGTGCGGCCGGCGCTCCTCGGCGATGAGGCCGATCTCGGCCTGACCCAGGGGAATCCGGCGGTGCGTCTCGGGGAGGTCCGTGCACGTTCCAGCGCTCGCCCGCAGCTCGAGGGTCTTCGCGTCACCGTCGAGGGTCCACACGCCCGCCAGCGCCAGGTCGAGGTGTTTCGCCAGGATCTCGGCACACCGCTGGAGGATCTCCTCGAGCTTCTGGTGCTGGTTCAGCGCGACGCTGATCTCCGACCGCATCGACAGGGCGCTGAACTGTCTTCCCAGCTGACGCGTCATCCGATTGAACGACCGCGCGAGCGCCCCGATCTCGTCCGCGCCCTCGGCCGCGAGGGGCTCGCGGAACGCGCCCGCGGCGACCTCGGCCGTGGCCGAGGACAGGAGACCGAGCGAGCGCGTCATCCGCCGGGCGATGACCCCCGTCCCGAGCAGCGCCAGGCAGACCGCCGCGCCGAGCGCGACCAGCACTACAGTCCACGTGCGCGTCTCCAGGTGAGCGGCCTCGTCCTGCGCCCCGAGGCTCCGCGCGTGGGTCGCCGCCATCAGGCCGTCCAGGCTTTCCTGGAGCTCCTCGGTGCGCGCCCGCGCATCGGTCTCCTGGAGGCGCACGGCGCGCGCGCGGTCGTCGCGCCGCAGCAGCGCCTGCTCTTCGGCGACGATCCGGCGGTACCCCGCGAACGCGGCGCGCGCCCGGCGCAGGTGCAGCGTCTCCTCCGCGCTCTGGGCGTACGCGGCCAGGCTCTCGAGGTCCTGGGCGACCCGCGCCGCCCGTTCGGTCCACGCCGTCGCGTAGCGCGCGTCGCCCAGCACCACCGCCCGCGCCTCGAGCCGTACGAGGGGGGCGATCGCCTCGCGAGCCGACGCGGTGAGCCGCACCGCCGGCACCGTGCGGGTCGCGATGTCACGATTGACGGAAACGAGCCGGCCCACCGCGCGGAGGCTCAAGAACCCGACGCCGGCGAGCACGACGATCACGAGCGCCGCGGTCAGGAAGATCTTAGAGCCGAGTCGCATACCCACCTGCGAGCTCACGAGTGTTTTGTGCCATCGTGAACGAGCGACCGACATTGCGGCATCGTGGCGCCCATATGCGGATTCGAAGAGACGTCCTCCGACCAGGGGCTCCCATTGCAGACTCCAGGAGCAAATCCAGTACCGAAATCACATTCCAAAAATTTCCATAGCTTCGACCGGGCTGGGCAGGACGAAGCCTGGTAAGTCTCTCGCCGAGCGGTCGATTCTTGAGCCAGCGCCCACGCGCCTGGTCCGTTGGCGGGAGGGGCTTCCCTCGGTGCCGAGGGTTTCCGGAAGAAGGGACCTGGCAAGAGTGTGGACGCTCACGGACGCCGGCGTGGTTAAGGAATTGTCAATTTCCCGGAGCGTCCTCACTCGAGATGCGCACGTCGCGTCGCAACACATTGATTCTCAGCAGATCATTGCAGACGGTCCCCGCCGCCGGCCTTGGCCCGATCCTTGCGAGGCTTTCGAAACCTCATGGCCCAAGACGAGATCACCGAGAGCGTCGAGATGCCCGCAACGATGGAAGACAAGGGAAACTGGATCCCGTCCGCTCTGAGACAGCCGCTCTCCGGGCTCCAGGCGATGGTCGGCGTCATCGGTGGACTCATCTCCGTGGCAAGCATGCTGGCTCCGATGGTTGGCTACGCCACGCTCCAGACGCACGGCGATTTCGTCGGCGTCATCGAGGAAGCGCGCTCGCGACAGCCGGTCCTCGACGCGACCGTCGAGATCACGACGACCCAGAACGACGTCGTGACGACCTTGGTCTCGATGGACCATGGGCGCATCCGCCAGGCGCTAAAGGAAGGGCAGTATCGGGTGCGCGTGAATCATCCGCGATTCAACCCGGAAGTCCGGCAGGTCAAGGTCATCGCCGGCCAGACCTCCGAAGTGCACCTCGTGCTAGCCCCACGTCCGGTCCCGCCCCCGGCGAAGGCCGTGGAAAAGCCGAAGGCCGTGGAAAAGCCGAGCGGCGAAAAGCCCAGCGTCATTCAGCGATTCTTCCGCGACCGCGTCGACCTCCAGAGCTAGGAAGCGACCCCCCCGCCGCAGGTCACGCCCCCGTTCGGGTTTCTGCGCCCGCAGTGAGTCGCAACGCGCTCAATCACCAGATGGCTACGGGATGGCTGCTCTTCCGTGGGCGAGGGCGTCTGGCTGCGAGCCGGACGAGCGCTACGCGGCTGGGTGAGGCTTCGTCACGGCCGTCGGCCTCCTGCCCGGCACATCCTCGGGCGACGCCGCACGGCGAGTATCCGGCGCGAGATGCGGCCTATGGCGGCAGGAGCGGCGCCAGCGCCAGAGGAGATACTCGCGCCTGAGATGCTGGGACCAGATTGAGGACACGGGGCCAAGGAGGATGAGCGCAAGCCAGCCGAGCGGCAGCAACAATGCGACGGCGACGCGCCACCCGATGCCCCAGGCTCGCGACCGCATCGCCACGCTGTCAGGCTCGGGTCACGATCGCGAAGCCGAAGGCGCGCAGGTCGGCGGCGACCGTGGCCGACATCCGGCGATCTCGTCGCCGGCGGTCAGGGGAGAGCCCGTTCGCGCGCGTGCGCCGCTCGGCCGCACGCCGCTCGCCGACGACCTCGATGGTCGCTAGGCCTCCGAACTTCTGCTTGAAGTACTCGTAGAGCTCCTGCCGGTCAGGGGCGGCGATCACCAGGTAGCGCTCGGTCACCGGGCCGGCGAGCGCATAGCGGCGTCCCGCCGCCTCCGTCTCCTGGCGGATCTCCTGGAGGGCGGCAGCCCCCGGCACGCGCTGATGCGGCACGGTCACCGGCAGGCTGAGTCCACAGTGCCGGCAGGTCTCGGCGATGTCCCGGAGGAGGGCACGGCAGTGCGGGCAGCGCTTATATCCTGACCCGGGCACTCGGAGCTGCCTCACGAGCTCATAGAACGCGCTCTTGCCGCCTCGATAGCCGGCGATCCGGATGCGCCGCAGGATTTCGGCGCCCGAGAGGTTGGGATCCTCGCGCAGCCACTGCGCAACCTGAGGCGCGTACGGCGCCATCTGCCACGGACGGCCTACATGGCGCGGTGAGGAAGCATCCATGCGGCGATTCCAGCGCAAGTTTGATACCGACGTCAAATTTCCAGAAATATCAATGATTTCCACGTATCTGGTCAAGACCGGGCCTGGCCAGGCTCTGACCGGACGATCATTTTCGCGCCAGGCCAGAGCCCTTGATTCCGCCTCGACTCCTGCTATCATCGGCGCGCGTCGTCAGCTTGATCCCGAGGTGCCACGCTGGTCGGTGTCCGCTTCTCTCGCGCAGTCAGGATCCCGGTCCTCCTCGGCCTCGGCACGGTCTTGGTCGGGCTCGCCTGGCTCTGCCTCTTCACGGTCGGCGCGGCGGAATTCGTCGTCGTCACCCAGTTCGGCAAGCCCGTGCGCGTGGAGACACAGCCCGGGCTCGGGTGGAAGCTGCCCGCGCCGATCCAGAGCGTCGCGCGGTTCGACCGGCGCCTCTTCGTCCTGGTCCCGCCGCCCCGCGAGTTCCTGACCCTCGGCAAGAACACCGTCGTGGCCTCGGGGTTCATCCTCTGGGGGATTCACGATCCGAAGAAGTTCATGCAGACGGTCTTCGACCGGGCGGGCGCGGAGTCGCGGCTCAGCGACATCCTCTTCGCGGAGCTGGGCGGCGCCCTCGGCGGCGCGCCGTTCTCGGCCTTCGTGTCGACGGCGCCCGGCGACTACCGGGCGGAGGCGATCCTGGCCGGCGTCACCCGGCAGTATCGCGAGATCGCCCTGCGAGACTACGGCATCGACGTGGTCGACCTCCGCCTGCGCCGGCTCGACTTCCCCGAGCAGAACCGCGCGAGCGTCTTCGCTCGGATGCGGTCCGAGCGCGTCCGCCTCAGCATGCGGTATCGCTCGGAGGGCGAAGAGGAGGGTCTGAAGATCAGGGCCACCGCCGAGAAGGCGAAGAGCAGCATCCTGGGCGAGGCCTACAAGGTCTCCCAGAAGAGCCGGGGCGAGGGCGAGGCGCGCGCGGCCAAGATCTACGCCGACAGCCTCGACCGCGCGCCGGACTTCTACCGGTTCGTCCGCTCGATCGAGGCCATGAGGAAGGCCGTCGACAAGGAGACGACCCTCGTGCTGCCGGTCGACTCGGAGCTCTTCCGGCTCCTGCGCGACAGCCGGTTCCGGTTCCCGGAGCGCTGAGACCGCGGCGAAGGCATCCGATCCGAAGAGGAGGTGAGAAACGCGTAGCTGTCGCACCGGGGGTTGACAACGACGTCTCCTCTCACGATCTGTCAGGAGCAAGTCCAATGTTCCACGCGCGAACCGTCAAGTTGCTGGCCCTGCTGCTCGCTCCGCCCGTCCTGGTCTTGATGCTGAGCCTGCCGGCGGCGGCGAAAACCATCACGTACACCCCGCAGACGATCTACTTCACGTACTGCTTCTCGCATCCGCCGGCGGCGCGCATCGCCTCTGGCGACACGGTGGTCACCAAAACCCGCGACGCCTCCAACGACGCGTTCCAGCCCACCATGAAGACCCTGGCCGAGGGCAACCTCGACCTGTCCCGCGTGAACCCACAAACCGGACCCTTCTACGTCGAGGGCGCCGAGCCCGGGGACACGCTGAAGGTGCACATCGACAAGATCAGCCTCAACCGCGACTGGGGCTGGGGCGGCGCCATCCCGTACTTCGGCGCGCTCGCGCCCGAGTACAAGACCATGATGGTCACCCCGCCGGTCGTCGACACCCTCTACATCTGGCGGTTCGACCGCGCGCGGAACGTGGCCGTGCTCACCATGCCGAAGAGCAAGATCGGCAAGGTCGAGGTCCCGGTCCGGCCCTTCTTCGGCACCATCGGCACCGCGCCCTACGGCAAGGAGTGCATCAGCTCGCTGGTGCCTGGCACCCACGGCGCCAACATGGACTTCAACGAGGTCGTGCAGGGCGTGACGATGTACTTCCCGGTGTTCGAGAAGGGCGCGCTCTTCATGCTCGGCGACGGCCACGCGGCCCAGGGCGACGGGGAGATCATGGGCGCCGCCATCGAGACCTCGTTCGACGTGCAGTTCACCGTCGAGGTCATCAAAGGCAAGACGATCACCTGGCCGCGCCTCGAGAACGACAAGTTCATCATGTCGATCGGCAGCACCCGGCCGCTGATGGACGCGCTGCGGCTGGCCTGCTCGGACATGGTCAACTGGCTCGCGGCCGATTACGGGTACGACAAAATGGATGCCTACCAACTCCTGGGCCAGACCGCCGTGATCAAGATCGCCAACGTGGTCGACCCGCAGTACTCCGTGGCCTGCGCGCTCGACAAGAAGTACCTGCCGAAGTAGCACGTGAATCAGGCGGTGCACTCGCAGCGTCGGGGGCCGGCCACGCGGCCGGCCCCCGGTCTTCCCCTCCGGCCCCGAGGCCCGGCGTGACCGAGTTCTTGCTCGGGCTCGCGTGGGAAACCTGGGCCATCCTCAGAGAGGCGTCGTTCTTCCTGCTGCTCGGATTCGGCCTCGCGGGCGTCTTCGCCGTCCTCGTCCCCGCGCGCCTGCTGACGCGCTACCTCGGCCGGGGCCGGATCAAGTCCGTCCTCTGGGCCTCGGCCATCGGGACGCCGCTGCCCCTATGCTCCTGCGGCGTCCTCCCGACGGCCATCGGGCTCTCGCGGCAGGGCGCCACGCGCGGCGCGACCGTGTCCTTCCTCATCTCGACGCCGGAAATCGGCGTCGACTCGATCGCGCTGAGCTGGGCCCTCATGGATCCGATCATCACCGTGTTTCGCCCGCTCGCCGCCTTCGTGACGGCCGTGGTGGCTGGCATCGCGACCAACTTCTGGGGCGCCCATGGAGCGGGGGCGGGCCGCGGCGAGCCCGCCGACCCCGCCGCGCCCATCGAGCCCGAGATCGGCGGCGCCCGCGCGGCGGAGGGGCCCGCCGAGTCGCCGGCCGCCCCCGAGATCCCGCTGCCACTCGGCGCCAGGGGCGGGCCGCGCTTCGCCGAGGGCCGGACAGCCGTGCGCCGAATCTTCGCCTACGGCTTCCGGGATATGCTCGACGAGACCGCGCACTGGCTCGTCCTGGGCGTGGTGCTCGCGGCGCTCGTCGCGGTTCTCCTGCCCGCGTCGGTGATCGAGCGGTACCTCGGCGGCGGCCTCGTCACGATGCTGATGATGCTCGCCATCGGGATCCCGATCTACACGTGCGCCTCGGCGTCCACGCCCGTCGCGGCGGCCCTCGTCCTCAAGGGCCTGAGCCCGGGCGCGGCGCTCGTGTTCCTGCTCTCGGGTCCCGCGACGAACCTGGGCGCGATCGTGGTGCTCCTCAAATTCCTCGGCCGCCGCGTGGTGACGATCTACCTCGTGTCGATCGCGCTCGTGAGCCTGGCCGCGGGATACGCCCTCGACTGGATCTACCGCAGCTGGCAGGTGAGCCCGGCGGTCACCTTTGGCCACGCGTCCGGTTTCGTCCCCGAGCCCTTGAAGGTCGGCTCCGCGGTGATCCTGCTCGGTCTGCTCGCGCAGAGCCTCTGGCGGGTGCCCGTGCCGGACGAGTGGATCCGGCTGCGCGACTGGCTCGCGGCGCTGACGGGCGTGCGCTTGACGGCGGCGCGGCTCAGAGCCATGACGGCGATCGGCCTCGCGGGGCTCTACCTCGGCAGCGGCGTCTTCACCGTGCAGCCCGGCGAGATCGGGCTGCGCACGCGCTTCGGCCGTGTCGTCGACGGCCGGCTCGCGCCCGGCCTGCACGCGCGCCTGCCCTGGCCCGTCGAGGATCACCTCGTGGTCCAGACCGACCGCGTCCGGCGGCTCGAGGTCGGCTTCCGGAGCGCCGAGCCGCAGGACACCGCCGCGCGCGGCTTCGGGCGCCAGGCCCTGACCCTCGTGGGGCCGGGGTTCCCGGCGCCCCCCTCGGGAGCGATCTCCTTCTGGTACCAGAAGGAGAAGGTCGCCGACGAGTCGCTCCTGCTCACCGGCGACGAGAACATCATCGACGTGGCGTTCACCGCCCAGTACCAGGTGAAGGACCCCGTCGCCTTCGTCTACAACGTCGCCGACGCCGACGCGATCGTGCGCAACGTCACCATCGCCGCCCTGCGGGCGGCCCTCGCCACCATGACCGTCGACGCGATCTACACGACGGAGCGCGATGCGGTGGAGCAGCGGGTGGTGCAGGACGTCCAGCGGACCCTCGACCTCTACGGCGCCGGCGTCCGCATGGTCGCGCTCAGCCTGCTGAGCGTGCACGCGCCCGAGCAGGTCCACGCGGCGTTCCGCGACGTGGCCAGCGCGCAGGAGGACAGGATCCTGATCGTCGACCGCGCGACGACCTTCGCCCAGGAGGCGGTCAACCTCGCGGAGGGCGACGCGGCGGCGATGCTCGAGTCGGCGCGGGCGTTCAAGGACCAGAAGATCCTGGAGGCCGAGGGTGACGCGCTGGCCTTCAGCCTCCGGGAGAAAGAGTACCGCCGCGCGCCCGACCTGACGCGCTTCCGGCTGCAGATCGAGGCGCTCGAGGAGATCCTGCCCGCCGCGCAGAAGATCCTGCGGCCCGGCGTCGCCGACGTGAAGGACTTCGACCTCTGGCTGCTGCAGCCGCCGGGGACGAAGAAGGGTCCGTGACGCCCCTCACCCGCACCCTCGCGCTCGCGGGCGGCCTCCTGGCGGCGCTCACGCTCTGGTCGTGCGTCGTCGTCGTCGACGTAACCGAGTATGGTCTCGTGCTGCGCGGGGGGCGCGTGGTCGACGTCGTCAAGGAGCCCGGGCTCCGGATCAAGCGCCCCTATCCGTTCGAGACAATAGTCCGGCTCGACCGGCGTCTCCTGAGCTTCAAGCCGGCGACGGCCGAGTTCCTCAGCGAGGACAAGAAGAACCTCGTCATCCACAGCCTCATCACCTGGCGGATCGCCGACCCGGAGCGCTTCCTGGCCACGACGGGCGACCGGCCGGCCGCCGAGCAGCGCCTCTCTGACGTCGTGCTGACGAAGCTCGGCGCGGTGGTCGGCAGCTACCCCGCGTCGGCCCTCGTCGCCGTCGACGGCCGCATCTCCCGGTTCGAGGAGGTCATGGGGCAGGTCGTCGCCCGGGCGCGTGAGCGCGCGATCGCCGACTACGGCATCGACCTGGTCGACGTCCGGCTCCGTCAGCTCAATCTGCCCGAGCAGAACCGGGCGAACGTCTTCGCGCGCATGCAGGCCGAGCGGGGCAAGATCGCGATCAAGCACCGCTCGGAGGGCGAGCGCGAGTTCAAGAAGGTCGTGGCGGAGGCGGAGCGGGGGAAGACCCGGATCCTCGCCGAGGCGTACCGCGAGGCCGAGCGGGTGAAGGGTGAGGGCGACGCCCAGGCCATGCGGATCTACGCCGAGGCGTTCGCCAAGAATCCTCAGCTCTACAAGTTTCGCCGCACGCTCGGGGCGTACGAGAAGATCCTCGACGGCAACACCACCCTCTTTCTCCCGGCCGACTCGGACGTGTACCGCCTCCTGAGCGGCGACGCCAAGTCGAAGGCAGGGAAGTAGGACCATGGGCCTCGAGACCGGGCGCCGCGCGGCGTGGGGGGGCGGGCTCCTCGCCCTCGCCGTCGCGGCATACCTAATGACCGGCATCTTCACGGTCGCCGCCGACGAGCAGGCGGTGATCCGACGCTTCGGCCGGGTCGCGGCGCGCCTCGGCCCCGGCCTCCACTACCGCCTGCCCTGGCCCGTCGATCGCGTCGACGTCGTCAAGACCACGGCCGTCATGAAGACGGGCGTGGGCTTCGCCCTCCCGGAAGGGGAGACGCGGAGCGTGACCGGCGTCGAGGTCCTCACGGGCGACACGAACATCATCAGCGTCGCCATGAGCCTGCAGTACGTGATCCGCAACCCGGCGCCGTTTCTCTTCGAGATCGAGCAGCCGCCGGCGCTGATCGGCGCCGTCGCCGAGTCCGTCCTGACACAGACCGTCCTCGGCATGCCCGTCGACGAGGTGCTCACGACGGGGCGCCTGGCGATTCAAGAGCACGTCAAGGCGCGCACCCAGGCGATCCTCGACCGCTACGGCAGCGGCATCCAGATCGTCTCCGCCAACCTGATGGGGATCACCCTCGACAGCTCCGTCGCGCAGGCCTTCCAGGACGTGGCCAACGCGAGCGCCGACCGGGAGAACAAGATCAACCAGGGCCGGAGCTACGCCAACGACCTCCTGCCCAAGGCGCGCGGCGAGGCGCGCTCGATGGTGCTGGCGGCGCAGAGCTACAAGGAGCAGCGGGTGGCCGAGGCCGTCGGCAACACGGCGCGCTACCTGGAGCTGCTGGCCGAGTACAACAAGGCGCCCGACGTCACGCGCACCCGACTCTACCTGGAGGCGATGGAGAAGATCCTGCCCAAGGTGAAGAAGTACGTGATCGACGGAGAGCACGGACAGCGGCCGATCAACCTGCGCCTGGGCCCGCCCCAGCCCTGAGCCGGCCAGCGGGTCGTCCCCGCTGGCCGGCCCGCCTTCCGCTTACACCTTCGTCAGCTGCCCGGACTGGATCAGCTCCACGAGGATGTTCCACTCGTCCTTTTTCAGGACCGCGAGGTTCCCCGCCTCGCCGATCCGCACCTCGTCCCCGGCGATCTCGACCTCGGGGCACTCGCCGCAGCCAGCCGGGCACAGCAGCACCTTGAAGTTCTCCATGGCTCCCTGTCCTCCTCTCTGGATTTGCCTTCTCCGGACCATTCGCGGCCTCGATACAGGCGCAGATCACGGCGCCGCCTCCGCGACCGGCGCCGCGCCATCGGAGCAGTCCTTGGAGGGCACCGCGCACTTCGGCGAGGTCGGCGAGCGTCCGATCGAGGTCGGCCACCTTGCGGCGCACGAGCTCGCGGACGTGCCGGCGCGGAGCGCGCCCGGACCGCTTGATGGAAACGATCTGCCTGATCTCCTTCAGCGTGAAGCCGAGGCGTCGCGCCTGCGCGACGAAGCCGAGGAGCGCCAGTGTCTCCTGGCCGTAGAGCCGGTAGCGGGCGGCGCTACGGCTCGGCGTCGGGAGGATCCCCGCCGCCTCGTAAAGACGCAGCGCCTTTCGACTGACGCCGCTCCTGGCGGCGACCTCGCCGATGAAGAGGCCGTTCCGTCCCATGCCCTGAGCCTAAACCCGATCCCCCGGGGCAAGGTCAAGAGGGCGCGCGACCGCTCACGGCCCCCAGCCTCGACGATGCGGATGTACAATTTCCGCCTCGGCACCACGGTGACGGCCGGCGCCGAAGCACGCGAGTGACGCACCTGTCGCGCCCAGGAAAGGAGCGTGTCGTCATGCAGCTCATCTCAGCGATCCTCCTGTCGTTGCTCCTCGCGGCGACCGGCTTCGCGGCCGACCTGCCGGAGATCAAGAACCGTGGCCAGCTCATCGCCGCCACCAGCGGCAACCTGCCGCCCGTGACCTACCTGAACGATAAGAACGAGCTGATCGGCTACGACATCGAGGTCGGCCGCTTCATCGCCAAGCACATCGGCGTGAAGCTCGATCTCGTCCGCCTGGACTGGAAGGGCATCCTGCCCGGCCTGCAGACGGGGCGCTTCGACCTCGTGTTCTCGAACGTCAACGTGACGCCCGAACGAAAAGCGATCTTCGACTATTCCATCCCGTACTCGCGCTCGGCCGTGGTCGTGGTTGCGCGCGACGGCGCCCGCGACATCAACGGCCCGACGGATCTCAAGGGCCGGCTCGTTGGCGCCATCTCGGGCGGGATGGACGGCGAGATCCCGGCCAAGGCGATCGAGAAGGAACACGGCGCGTTCAGGGGCTTCAAGGGCTACGCGGGCTACGCGGAGATGTTCGCCGACATGGCCATCGGGCGGATCGAGGCGGCGGTGGCGCCCGACACCGCGGCCGCCAACTTCATCAAGGACAAGCCCGGCGTGGCCCGGATCGTCGGCACCCCCTACGTGGTCCGCTACGTCGGCGTGCCCATGCAGAAGGGCTCGCCGCAGCTCAAGGAGAAGGTCGACGAGGCCATCCGGATCATGCGCAAGGACGGGTTGCTGGACCGGTTGGCGAAGCAGTACTTCGGCATCGACAGCTTCAGCGCCCAGCTCATCGACCAGGTGCCGTGACATGCACCTCGACTTCAGCGTGGCCTGGAAGTTCCTGCCGATCCTCCTGCAGGCTGCGGTCATGACGGTGGCGCTCACGGTGCTGAGCCAGACCATCGGCACGATCGCCGCCTTCTTCCTGGCCCTGGCCCGCATGTCGCCGCGCGGGTGGCTGCGCGGGCCGACCATGGCCTACATCTGGGTCGTCCGTGGTACGCCGCTGCTGCTCCACCTCTTCTTCGTCTACTACGCGGCCCCCGCGTTCGGGATCACGCTCGACGCCTTCCCCGCCGCGATCATCGCGATGTCGGCGAGCGCGGCCGCCTACAACGCCGAGATCATCCGCGCCGGCCTGCAGGCCGTGCACCGCGGCCAGCTCGAGGCGGCGTACGCCGTGGGGATGCGCTACGGCCAGGTGATTCGGAGGATCATCGTGCCGCAGGCGGTGCGCGTCATCATCCCGCCCTACATGGGCAACGCGATCTCGCACACCAAGAACTCCTCGCTGGCGTCGGTCATCACGGTGCCCGAGCTGATGCTCACGGCCCAGATGATCTATAGCAGCACGTACCGCGCGATCGAGATCCTCACCGTCGCCGGCGCCATCTATCTTTGCCTGACCAGCTGCCTGAGCGGCCTTCAAGTCTACTTCGAGCGGGTGACGGCCTACGAGCAGCGCGGACTGGGCGAAGGCCGCCGCCGGCGTCTGCGCCTGGACCAGCCGCTGCCGAGCCTACCCGAGTCGTGAGCGCGGCGTCACGGTCGACCGCGATGACGGGAGCGCCGATGGTCGAGATCGAGGATCTGCACAAGCACTTCGGCGCGGTGCGGGCCCTCGACGGCGTGAGCCTGTCGGTCGCGCCGGGCGAGGTGGTGTGCCTGATCGGCCCGAGCGGCTCCGGCAAGAGCACGCTCCTGCGCTGCATCAATTTTCTCGAGGAGCCGACGTCCGGCGTCGTCCGGGTCAACGGCAAGCGCGTGGGCTATCACGCGGGGGCAGGGCGCGCACGCCACGCGAGCGGCCGTGAGCTGGCCCGCACACGCGCCGAGATCGGCATGGTCTTCCAGCACTTCTACCTCTGGCCCCACATGATCGCTCTCGAGAACGTCATCGAGGGGCTCGTCAGCGTCAAGGGGCTGCCCGTCCCCGAGGCAGCGGCGAAGGGCCGCGCGCTCATGGAGAAGGTCGGCCTGACCGACAAGATGGATGTCTATCCCGAGCACCTCTCCGGCGGCCAGCGCCAGCGCGTGGCCATCGCGCGCGCCCTGGCCATGGAGCCGAGGGTCATGCTCTTCGACGAGCCGACGTCGGCGCTGGACCCCGAGCTGGTAGGCGAGGTGCTGCGGGTCATGGAGCAGGTGGCGAGCGAGGGGATGACGATGCTCGTCGCCACTCACGAGATGGGCTTCGCCCGAAAGGTGGCCGACCGCGTCGTCTTCATGGACCAGGGCAAAATCCTCGAGGTCGGCACGCCGGAGGCCATCTTCGACCGCCCCCGCCACGAGCGCATGCGCCGCTTCCTCGAGAAGATCCTCGTCTGAGCGGACGGACAAGGCGTCAGCGGTGTGTGTCGGGGGGGGGAACGGGGGGCGCCTGTCGATACAGGTCGGGGCGGCGGTCGGCGCGGCAGGTCGCGATGGCGCGCCACCTGGCGAGGTCCGGGCTGTTGAGCACGATCGTGGCGACGGCGCCCCCGCCCTCCTGCAGTGAGGCCAGCATACTGCGGGATTGTCAGCCCGAGCGCCTTCGCGGTCTCGATCCCCTCGACTTCGGGGGACTTCGGAGGGTTCGGCGCGCGCCATTGAAACGCCATTATTGCGGTCACTAGGGCCCTCCGAGACCGGTCAATCTGCCTGCCGGGCAGATCCAACAGCACCAGGAGCGCCAGCCGGCCGCGGAGGCCGTGCCAAAGCCCACGAGGGCCGGGGCGATCCCCGGCTCTACTTCTTCGCTCCGCCAGGGACGATACCCGTTCTCACAGTGCCATAGGGGATTTCCATTAGCCGAATCGGGTGATCACCCGATGGCCGCGACCAGCTTTCGAAATAAAAGTGGCCCCGTGTTTTCACTGGAGACTCGCGGCCGGTGTGATCTCTC
>Ga0209156_10002009_pt1 | contig 16208 bp, 13 predicted proteins | sample GraSoiAngelo_124_FD_185881 | JGI IMG/M metagenome (GOLD analysis project Ga0209156, IMG submission 185881) | Grasslands soil microbial communities from the Angelo Coastal Reserve, California, USA - 14_0927_05_20cm (SPAdes) (version 2) | ecosystem: Environmental > Terrestrial > Soil > Grasslands...
TTCCGCCATTACGAGGCGCCGGTGAATGAAGGAATGCCCGCGCCTTATCGTTTGAGTGCGATTGAAGATCGTTATGAAATCAGCGCCCCTGACAGCGGCCTGCCTCCGTTGCGCATAAAACTGGCAAGCGATCGCGCGCAATTCACGGTTTTGCCGCAAATCATTCACCAGGTCGTTTACCGTATCGAGCAGAGCCGCGGTTATGCTTATGAAGGTAACCTCTGGAGCCCGGGATTTTTTCATGTCGATATGCAAGAGCGCAACATGGCTGCGATCATTGGTTCGACGGAAGTATGGGGCATCATTAACGTTCTCGCGCCCGATGCCGCGATATTAGCGGAAGAAGAACGGCGCGCGAAAATGCTGGACGATGCGCTACCGGAAGCGCGCCGTGGATTTCCCGCCGAGCTCGTTTTTGCGGGCGACCAATTCATTATCACGCCGGCTGGTCGCGCCGAAGAAGCCGCTCGCGCGCATGCCGCCGGCGATGAAGTGCGAACGGTGATCGCCGGTTACCACTGGTTCACCGATTGGGGGCGCGATACTATGATTTCGCTGGAAGGTCTCGCCCTCGTTACCGGGCGCTGTTTGGAAGCGGGATATATTTTGCGCACCTTCGCCCATTACGTCCGCGATGGGCTCATCCCAAACATGTTTCCGGATGGAGAAAAGGAAGGGCTTTATCATACCGCCGACGCCACTCTGTGGTTTTTTCACGCGCTTAGTCGCTACCTACATTACACCGACGATCGGACCACTCTGCATTTGCTGCTGCGGGTCTTGATCGATATCGCGGAGTATCATTTGCGGGGCACTCGCTTCAACATTCATGTCGATTCGCGCGACGGCCTTCTCGCGCAGGGCGTGGAAGGTTATCAACTCACCTGGATGGATGCGAAAATGGGCGACTGGGTGGTAACCCCGCGACGCGGCAAAGCGGTCGAGATTAATGCCCTTTGGTACAACGCGCTTGAACTGCTCTCGCATTGGTGTCGTGAGGAAGGGGAACTTGCGTACGCGGAAAAGTACAGTGACGCGGCGAAACGCGCGCGCGATTCATTCAATCAACGCTTCTGGTTCGACGATGGCGGCTATTTATTCGACCTGGTCGATTGCAATGGCCAGAGCGGAACGACTGATGATTCCTGCCGGCCAAACCAGATCTTTGCCATTTCGCTGGAACACCCGGTGCTCGAGCAAGCACACTGGTCATCGGTGGTCGAGGTCGTAAACGAAAAATTGGTTACCTCGGTTGGGTTGCGTTCGCTCTCCCCTGATCATCCCGATTACAAACCAATTTATTCGGGCGACCTCCGTTCGCGTGACGGCGCTTATCATCAAGGAACTGTGTGGGCCTGGTTAATCGGGCCGTTTGTGGATGCATGGTTGAAAGTGCATCCCAAAGACAAGACCAACGCCCGAAAATTTCTTGAAACCTTTCCGCAGCATCTCGAGGACAACGGAATTGGTACCATTAGCGAAGTGTTCGATGCGCGCGGTCCACATTTCGCGGGTGGTTGCATTGCGCAAGCCTGGAGTGTGGCTGAAGTATTGCGGAGCTGGATTAAGACCGCGTAAAAACGTTCATCCCCCGCTTTAGTCGGGGAAGCCCTGGAAGTTACCTCAAAACTTTCGCAACGGGATCTCTCGGCTTACGCTCGCGATGACCGGCGCATTTTTCGCTCTCTAGATTCTCTTCTTTCGTCACAATCAAACAAGCCGCGCTCTTCGAATTTACAGTAAATGGCAATGGCTGAGACAGCTGAGCAAATTTCCAAGAAACCGGAGGTCCGGCAGGCCCTTTCCCAAACGACCGGCCCCAAACCAGGTGAGGAGAAAGTTAAGGCCGCGACAAAAGATAAATTCTGGTTTGTTACCCACGCCCTTTTGATCGTGGGTTGCGCTGTCCTTTATTATCTCGTCGGCTCGAAGCTGATTCCGGTGCCCGCAAACACCGTTGATCTCGCCCGGCGATTTCTGCGCGGCGCGGTGCTCATCGTCATCGTGCTCGCGATTGCCAAAGCCATTTCCATTTACGCGATCGGGCGGCTCGATGATGCCGCCACTCGTTTTACTCTTCGCCGCATCGAACATTTGCTCGTTGCCCTGGTCATCGCCGTCATCGTTATCGGCGTCGTCTTCGTCAATTGGTACACTGCGTTAATTTCTGTCGGCATCGGCTCAGTCATCGTTGGTCTGGCTGTGCAAACGCCGATGACCAGTTTCCTCGGCTGGATCTACATCCTGATCCGACGGCCTTATCAAGTCGGCGATCGTATTCAAATCGAAGATGCTACCGGCGATGTCATTGACGTGAGTTATCTCGACACCACTTTGTGGGAATTTGGCGGCAAATATCTTTCCACTGATCACCCAAGTGGGCGGATCATCAAATTTCCCAACTCCAAGGTGCTAAACACAATGGTGTTCAACTACTCGTGGCCACTTTTTCCCTACATCTGGAACGAGATCAAATTTCATATTGCCTATAATAGCGATCTGGAATTTGTGGCGCGAACAATGCAGAAAATCACCGAGGAAGAAATCGGCGAGGAGATGATTGAACGTGTGGCAACGTTCCGCGAATTACTGGCCAAAACGCCAGTGGACGAATTAGAAGTCAGAGAACGGCCGCGCGTGATCTTTCGCGTTAATGAGAACACCTGGCTGGAAGCAATCGTACGCTATCTCGTCCCGCCGCGCGAAGCCGGCTCAATTAAGACCCGGCTCCTTCCGAAACTTCTCGCCGCCCTAAACGCCGCACCGGAAAAAACGATGTTCCCGAAAGGCGACGCGCGCTAGTCGCTCCTTTAGCCGCGGCCGGAGACCGCGGCTAAAGGGGTCAGTTGCACATCGGCATTCGTCAGTCGATTACTTGCGGCCAATGAAGTTTTTGCGGATCTCCGATCTCGCTCCCAAACTCCCGTTTGGGAATGCCAGCCTGCTCGCAGGCTTTTGCTGTTTCTGCGGGTCCGTCCTCGCGGAGGAAGCAACCAAGATTTTGCCGCTCATGTCAGCTCCCCCCAAAGCGCTCAGAGCGGACAAAAAGACGCTAGTGGCCCTTCCCAACTACGACGAAGTCACCGCCACCCGCCTCCAAATTTTTCTCGATAATAACGACTTCGGTCCGGGGAAAATCGACGGAGAAATGGGCGAATTTTTTCGCAAAGCGCTGTTGGCCTATAAGCGCGCTCACCTTATGCCATTGCGCGGCACGGTCGATCAATGGCTGCTCGATCAAGTGCCGGAAACATTCACGAATTATACGATTCCACCGGAAGCAGAGAATTTTGTCGGACCGACGGCGAGCAAACCGAGCGAGCAAGCGAAGTTGAAGGCACTCAAATATGGGTCGCTTCTCGAGTTCGTAGCGGAACGTTTCCATTCCGCGGAAGATTACCTGCGTAACCTAAATCGGCCGATGAATCTGGATGCGCTCAAGCCTGGCGACACGGTGAAGGTGCCAAATGTGGTCCCGTTCAAGATCGAAGATCTGCACGAGGGTTTCGTGCAGCCGAATCCTTCGTTCGCCAACCGTATTGTTTATGTCGACACCAAGGAACGGTTCCTTCTCATTTACGAAAACAATCAACTGGTCGCGGAATTTCCGATCACTCCCGGTTCAACCAAGCTGCCCGCGCCTATCGGGGTATGGAAAATTGTCGGCATCGCGGTCTTGCCGGTCTTTCGCCACGATGAAGGAATTTTGAATTACGGAATCAAGAGCGACACCGCATTCATCTTGCCGGCCGGTCCCAATAATCCGGTCGGCATTTTGTGGATGGCACTAAGCAAACCGCATGTTGGCATCCACGGCACTAATCAGCCTGAAACAATCGGACGCGCTGCCAGTCACGGCTGTATCCGGACAGCAAACTGGGACGCCGCGCGGGTGAAGGAACTCGTGACCGTCGGCAACGTAGTTTCCATCTTCTAATTACGAGCGGAATGCGCTCGAGCGCCACTCCACTCGCTTTGCGTCCGGCGTTCGCTCCGATAACAGCGAGTCAACATTTCTGTGTTGCATCTGCAACACCAGATTGTTAACTCGCGACCGGGGTCGCGCTTTTTCCGGGTGGTCATCCCGAGGCCAGTTGATGGATCCCGATCAAGTTACCTTAAAGATTTCGCAACGGGATCCCTCGACTGCGCGCGGCATGACGGTGATTGTTGGCAAACGCCGGCAGCAATGAACTTCGCCCATAAACTGCGAAAGCTTCTTGATCCCGAAATTGTGGGCAGCATGCGCGAGCACATCCATCGCGCGTTTCATCCGGTAAATGCGCGCCGATTACAGCGCGAACTCGAAGCCGATGCTTCCTGGGAAAAACTCCGCCGGAAATATCCGCGCGGAATAAAAGAGGTACACCGCTTTGGCGACACCAAGTTTTGGATTACACGCAACGTCGAACGCGCGCAGGATCTTTCCCTTGATCGTGGTCCGCGCCGTCACATTCTCGATCTCGGCTGCGGTCCTGGCTTCTTTCTTTATATCGCAGAAAAACTGGGACACACCGGCGTTGGATTGGACATCGATGAGCAGGCAATTTTTCGTGACACCCTGCGACTTCTTAAGGTGAAGCGCGTGGTGCATTGTATCCGGCCGCGCTTCCACTTGCCTGCGCCCGAAAAAAAATTCGATCTCATCACCAGTTATCTCACTTGCTTCCATCGCCTCGAACGTCTGCACGATGGAAATTGGCGCACGTGGTCAGCTGCAGAATGGCAATTCTTCATCGATGATGTTCGTGCCAAGCAACTAAAAACAGGCGGAACGTTGTTGCTCGAATTTCATCCGCAAAAAAATGGTGAACTCTATCCCGTCGACGTCCGGGAATTATTCTTGAAAAATCGCGCGCGCATCTTCCGCTCAAAAGTTTTTCTGAAACATCGCTGACCTATAACAAAAGTACAAGTTAGACCACTTGACACATCAAGTGCATGACGACACTCAGCCGCAGATTCCCTCACCAGAAGATTCGACGCTCTGCGGCAGGCATATCTTGAGGCGTTCATTGACACGTCCAGTGTGAGCATTACCAGCGTTACATCGCATCTCCTCGGCAGTTCTCAGACGGCGTTCACTACGAAGGCTATCTCTGGGAACATTTGCGCTCGCCTTCACGCATCACCATTCAGCGATTTCGCCACGAGGTTGTCCCGCATCCGGAGGTTTTTGTCATGGCCGATGATCACTCGCGCGACCGGATTCCCGGCGCACTACTCTGGCCGTATCGGCCATACTCCGTCATACGTTTTCACCCGCAGGCGCTGTTGCAGTCCCTCGAATTGTTGTCTGAGGATATCTACGTTTTTGATTCGTCGGTTTCATGGACTCTCGTGCTTACACGCGAGAACGACGGCAGGAGACGAATTGCTCAGTTGGGATTGACAAGTGAGCGGTCTAAAAGCCCATGCAGCGCACCGACACGTGCGTGTCAGTTTTGCGAGTAACTGGTTTACAACATCGTCGCTTGGTGATCCGCTGTCGGGTCGACTTTGCCGGTCGGTGTTAGTTTGTCTACCACTTTAGGCAAAAATTCGGCCAAGAGGTTCGACGCCTGGTCAGGATCGATCCCCATTTTTGCGGCCAGGGCTTTGACCTGGTCGGAACCCAGACATTTTTGAATTTGATCGCTGGAAATGGACTGGTTTTCGCCCATGCCAACCCAAGAAGAAAATGCGCCGCCGCAGCCACTCTGGGAGAATTTATTGGCCAGTCCCTGCAATCCCCCGCTCTGGTTCAAGAGACCGCCAAGCACTCCGACGAGCGAATTCGCGTCACCCGACGCATCCGTTTTTCCGCTAACTGCACCTAGTATTGAATCGAGAACTCCCATAATTTTATTGCTCCATTGGTTGATTGTTGGATTTGGAATGTCTTTTACAAAACCGTATTCAGGGAGCGCCGCGGTGAAAGCGATATTTCCTGGCTCGATAAACGAACGCTGACCATTGCTTTACTTTTGTGAATCCCGATCGCAATGTCCGGTAAATTAAAACAGCAACGAAAGGAACAGAACTATGGGGTTATTCAACAATCTGATGTCGAAAATTTTTAGCTATGCCAGGTCGGCTCCAGCTGTCGCCCCGGGAACACAAACCCAGTCGGCGCCAGGCGCTGCCCAGCAATCTCAAGCGCCGAGCGCACCAGCTACTGCCGTTGCTTCGCCGGTAGTGATGTAACCGCCATTCTCAATGATTTAGCGAAGAAAAATCCGGAGAAACTGGATTGGCAGAGATCGATCGTGGATTTGATGAAGCTCGTCGGCATGGACAGCAGCTTTACCGCGTGAAAACAGCTTGCTGCGGAGCTGCATTACAGCGGTGATCCGAACGATTCCGGCTCGATGAACATCTGGCTACACAAGGCAGTGTTAACGAAGCTCGCGGAAAATGGTGGGAAAGTCCCGCAGGAACTATTGAGCTAAACCGCAGTCAGCAACGTTGAAGGTTGATTCCCGACGGGCAACAACTTTCGACGATGGTCCTTCCTGCGGGAAGCGTAATTGAAGTTAGGGCTCGGCCCAGCAGTTGAGCGCGCACCGCAGCGCTAAACGGACACGTGTTTTCTTGCATCGTTATTTCAGCTTTTCAACGTCAGCGTTTCAGCATTTCAATGGGGCGTCCGCGCCGCTAGCAACCTGTGCTACTCTTTCGCGAATGAATCCGGATAAGCTATTCGATTATCTCGACGGCAAACTTCCCGATCACGAACGACAGGCGCTGGAGGAGCGATTAATGAGCGAGCCTAGTGCACGCCGTGAATTCGATGTGGCCCGGCGCATTCACGCCAGCATGCGTGAGAACCAAAGTGATCGGCCGGAAATTCTCAGTGAGATGTCTGAAGAAACGGCTGCGCGCGGGCGTCGCATGGCGCGACAGGTCGGTCTCGCTTTCACTGTGCTCGTGGCGATGAACGTGTTGCTTGGCCTGGTTTACATCGCACATCACGAAAGCAAAAACTCGAATCGGCAATTGCTGGATGAGCAGGCGCGCGAGCATCTCCGGCAATCTCTCGAAAAAGCAGCCGCCGCAACTCTGACGCCGCCACCGCTTGGTGTTAGCGAATTGCGAATTACGACGGAGCGAGGGCAGAGCGATGCGGTTGCCGATGGAATACTGAAAGCTGCGAAAAAATTCCTGGGCGCGGCGACTAAAGGCGTTCCGGATAACGGACAGATCCAACTGCTGGTCGAGATTCCGGCGAACAAAGCAGCTGAATTTAAAAGCGCTCTTTCCCCCCTTCCCGGATTGAAGGAAGTGAGTGGCGAAGTCTCGGCAGGCAATTCCGCGGAGAAGATTTCCGTGATCGTAGCGCTAACGGAAGCGAAATGATCGTTGTCACATTCGCGCTGCCGGCAGAAAGCAGCGCGTTTATTCGCTTGCTCAGAAATGTTACGCGTGATGGGGCCGTGGCGCGAGGCGAACTGAAACATCGAACATCTTTCCGAGCCGGAGGCTCTACGAAGCCGGAGGCGAACGTCGAACATCGAACGTCGAACGTCTGCGTTTTGCACACCGGCGTGGGCGCGGCGAGATGCGAGGAGCGTCTCGGCAATTTCCTTCGCAACGAAACGCCGGAATTGTTAATCGCCAGCGGATTTTGTGGTGGGACCACGGATCAACTGCATCCGGAAGATCTGGTGATTGCTGATAATGCGTCCGACCTGTCGAAGAAAGCGCGCGCGATTTTACCTGGTGCCGTCGTTGGCAAAATTCATTCTGCGGATCGGATCATTGATCCGGCGGCGGATCGATACGAGATCGGGCGCGAACACGTCGCGATCGCGATCGACATGGAAACGGAAACGATTGCACGTCTCTGCGCAGCGAGATCAATTCCGGTGTTGGCGTTGCGCGTAGTAAGCGACTCGCCGGCCGCGCCATTTCCAATGCCTCCAAGTGTGCTTTTCGATATTGAAAAACAGCGCGTGAACTTTTTCCTGCTTTTCAGTTATATCGCGCGCAATCCCACGTCTGTGATTCATTTGACGCAATTTGCGAGGCAAATCGCACGCGCGAAAACCAAGCTGGCAGCCGCGCTTTGTGCAGTCCTTGCTGAATTGTAGCTGCCGCTGTCTCCAGCGGCAGACTCCACAAATATTTCTGCCCCCGCTGATGGCAGCGGCAGCGACATCGAAGTCGGCGGTCATAGACCGCCGCTGCAGCTACGGATTCGCCGGTTCAATGTGCACCAGCACGTCGGCGATGCGTGGATCTGTGGCGCGGATCGCATCTTTTACCCGATGCGCCAGCTTGTGTCCTTCGTGAACGGAAATGCTGCCATTCACGAGCACGTGCAGATCGACGTAGTAGGAGACCCCCATTTTGCGAACGAAACATTTATCGAGATCGATTACGCCAGGGACTGAACGTGCAGCGCGCCGAATACTCTCGCTAATTTCACCGCGCGGCGCAGTATCGAGAATTTCGCGTAAAGCCGGGCCGAGTAAACGCGCCCCGGTGGTAGCGATGACGGCACAGGCGAACAAGGCGGCATAATCATCCGCGCGTTGCCATTTTTCGCCGCCCACGAGCGCAATGGATATCCCGAGGGCTGCGGCCATCGAAATAATGGCGTCGACGCGATGATGCCAGGCGTCGGTAGTGATCGCGGTGCTGTCGATGGCGCGGCCGAGTCGGCTGACCGAGCGAAACAGCGATTCCTTAACAATGACGGCGATGATCAGCACGAAGAGGGTGAATGGCGCGGGTCCATGATGCGGCAAAAAAATTTCGCGAACGCTCGCAACTGCCAGAACAACGGCGGCCGCGAGAACGCCAAGGGCAACAATCACGGCGGCGAGCGGTTCCGCTTTGCCATGGCCATACGGATGGGTGGCATCCGGTGGACGCGCGGCAAATCGCAGTCCGCCCCAAATGACGATCGAGCCCGCGGCGTCGAGCGCGGATTCGATACCATCAGCGATGAGCGCGTAGGCATTTCCAAAAACGCCGGCTGCGATTTTGATGAATGCAAACGCCACATTGACCGCGAGCCCGACCAGAGCCAGTCGGGCGCCGGATTGCAGATTGCTCGCGGCAGCGTCACCGGTAGGATGAGCATTCATGCAGAAGGAAACGATTAGCGTAGCGGTTTACTCCGCGCACGGAAATCCTGCGGATGTTTTGCGTGTTGAATCTCGGCCGTGGCCAAGGCCGGAACCCGACGAAGTGGTGGTGGAAATGCGGGCCGCGCCAATCAATCCGGCGGATTTGAATGCAATCGAAGGAAAATATCCGGGGAAACGCGAGGTGCCAGCGGTGCCAGGATTCGAGGGATCAGGAATTGTTTCGGAAACGGGGCGGAACGTTAGCAAGCTAACCGTGGGTTCGCTGGTGCTCTTGCCGCACGATATTGGAACGTGGCGGGAAGCGTGTGCAGTCGAGGCGGAACAGCTAGTGATCGTTCCGCCGGAAGTCGATCCCGTCCAGGCGGCAATGTTAAAGATCAATCCGCTGACGGCATGGCGACTCTTGCACGGTTACGTGGAACTAACGGCCAGCGATTGGGTAATTCAAAACGCCGCGAATTCGGCGGCGGGCCGCTCCGTAATACAAATCGCGCACGCGCTCGGATACAAAACCGTGAACGTGGTTCGGCGTGAAGAGCTGATCGAGGAATTACGTACCGAGGGCGGCGACGTTGTCCTGATGGATGGCGAAAATCTTCGCGATGAAGTGAAGAAGGCGACTGGGGGTGCCCCGATTCATTTGGGATTGAACGCCGTCGGTGGCGAAAGCGCACTGCGTCTGATGAATTGTTTGGCCGCGAGCGGCACGCTGGTAACTTTCGGCGCGATGAGTTTGCAGCCGTTAAAAATTCCGAACGGGCTGCTTATTTTCAAAGATTTGCGTTTCCGCGGAATTTGGATCAACAAATGGTACGACAACGCCACGCCAGCGGAGCGAATGGCAGCGTTTAACCCGATTTTCGAAATGACCGGGCGCGGTTTGCTGCAAACGAAAGTCGAAAAAACATACCCGCTGAGCGAATTAAAAGCGGCAGTTGAGCATGCCGCCCGCGCGCAGCGCCGCGGCAAAATCATATTCGAATTTGGCGTCCACTAAAGACATGGAATGCGACAGAGCGGCGAAGCCGTCACTACGATAAACGTTCATCTCCGGTTGCGCTTCTTGTCATTCCGAGCGCAGTCGAGGAATCTCAAATTTTTAACAGAGGAATAGCAAGAGACGTCTCGGTCCGAGCCGGACTGGCATATTCGCTCGACATGACAAAGTAAGGGCCAGCAGCATGATGCTTTATTTTGCGTTCTTTGGCGTGTTTAGCGGCATGTTCTGTGTCGGATGAAGAAGCAAAGGACAATCGTTGTCGGTGCCGGAATTAATGGCGTTGTTGCTGCGATTGAATTGCGAAAACGCGGACACGAAGTGGTCCTGATCGATCCCGGCCCGTTACCACATCCCCTCGCCGCTTCTACCGATATCAGTAAGGCGGTGCGGGCAGCCTACGGCGCGGATGAAGATTATACGAAACTCGCGGAGCGCTCGATCAACTTGTGGCGGCAGTGGAACGTGGAATTTGGCGTCGAATTGTATCACGAGATCGGATTCCTTTTCATGCGCCAGCGCCCGATGCAGCGGGGTGATTTTGAATACGAGAGTTTCAAGCTCCTCGAGCAACGTGGGCACCGGATCGAGCGGATCAGTTCAAAACAGCTGCGCGAGCGTTATCCAGCCTGGAATGCGGAACGTTACCCCGATGGTTTCCTCGATTTGGAAGCCGGATACGCCGAAAGCGGACGGGTTGTTGCCACACTAATCCAGCGGGCGAAGTCGCGTGGCGTGGAATTGCGCCAAACTTCAAAGTTCCGGGACCTGAATGAGACGGGCGGTCGCGTCAAAGGGATCTCGTTAGAAAATGGGGAAAAAATCGCAGCGTGTGCAGTTGTGATGGCGGTTGGGGCGTGGACCCCGTACGCGTTACCATTCACCCACAATTTTCTTCGCGCGAGCGGACAGCCGGTATTTCATCTCAAACCGGATAAGCCCGAACTTTTCACGCCGGAACATTTTCCAATTTTCGGTGCGGATATTTCGACTACCGGGTATTACGGTTTTCCACTCAATCGCGACGGCGTGGTGAAAATCGCGAATCATGGGCAAGGGCGCGAGATGTCGCCGGATTCTCCCGAGCGCGCGGTTACGAAAGAGGAAGAGAGCAAAATGCGCCAATTCTTGTCCAACTCGTTTCCGGCGCTGGCGAATTCCCCAATCGTATTCACGCGCATCTGCTTGTATTGCGATACCCATGATGGAAATTTCTGGATTGCTCCCGATCCGGATCGTCCCGGATTGATCATCGCGGCCGGCGATTGCGGCCATGGATTTAAGTTCGCGCCAGTCCTGGGTGAAATCATCGCCGACGCCGTGGAAGGCAAATCGAATCCATTGCTGGAAAAATTTCGGTGGCGTCCAGAAGTGAAAGCGGGCGAGGCGAAGGAAGCCGCGCGATTTCAAGTCAACCTGTAGCGGCGGTCTATGACCGCCGGTCTTGATGTAGTGCCGCTGTCGCTGGCGGCAGAAATAGTATTAGATCTCTGCCGCTGAAGACAGCGGCAGCTACATCCGAGGAGCAGATAAAAGATCGGCGGTCATAGACCGCCGCTACAGCTTACGTCTCATCGGCAGACCAGCGATGCGACGTGCTATTGCTTCTGCACGGCTTCCTTCTTCGGCTGGCGTTTCAGGAGCGTGATTTGTTTGATCCGCGCCGAATCGGACGGACTCCAGGTCGCGACATCGGGGTCGTCTTTGAAGGCGTTGTGAACGATGCGCCGTTGATAGGAATTCATCGGCTCGAGTTGCAGCGATCGTCCGGTGATGCGCACTCGCTCAGCCAGCTCGCGAACGCGTTGCACGATTCGATCTTCGCGCATGGAACGATAATGTTCGCAGTCAACAATGATCTTTTGGGCATCTTTGTTTTTCGCCTGCAACAATCGGTTGAGCAGAAATTGAATGGCGTCGAGCATTTCGCCGTCGCGACCGATGAGACGGCGGCTTTCCTCGGTGTAAATCTGCAGCGTCAGATTTCCGCTTTCGCTTTGCATTTCCGCGATTTCCACCACGAAACCGAGGTAGCCGAGCATGGTATCGAGCAACTCTTTAGGCGTCATCTTCGTGTTCGTTTCGGCGCGGCAACTTTCTCTAACGTTGGCATCGGTTGTTTCCGATTTTGATACAATTGCAGGATGCTGAAAAGGTTTTGCGCAGTGTAATACAAGGCGAGGGCAGCGGCAAAGTTATAGCAAAAGACGATAAAAATTATGGGCATGAACATCATCATCCGCTGCTGGGTTGGATCGCCGCTCTTCGGGGTCAGGTGAGTCATCCAAAAACTGGTCGCCGCCATGATGAGCGGAAGGATATTGATCGGCCAGCCGACAACCGGAAGATGCGCCACGGTATCAGGCTGCGAGAGGTCGTGAATCCAAAGAAAGTGGGCACCGCGCAACTCCACCGCCTGCCGCAGCATGGTGAACAGGCCGAAGAAGATGGGGATTTGGATGAGCATCGGTAAACAACCACCTACTGGGTTGATCCCATATTCCTTGTAAAGCTTCATCGTTTCCTGATTCATCCGCGTCGGATCGTCCTTGTATTTCTCGCGCAGCTCCTGGATTTTTGGTGACAGCGCCGACATTCGTCGCATTGAACTCGTCGCTTTATTTTGCAAGGGCCAGAGCGACAGCTTCACAATTGTCGTTAGCGCGAGAATGGCAGCAGCATAGTTACCGAGAAAACGGTGAAGCGTATTCAGGGAGTTGAGCAACGCCTGGCAGATGATCTTGAAGATGCCGAATTCCATGACTTCGGCTTCGTTGTGTTCGAGCCGGGCGAGCCGATGATAGAGTTTCGGGCCGAGGTAGAGTTGGAAGCGCGCGTTGTACCTTTGTCCAGCCTCCACGCGGAAGCCCGGTAAGTGCATCGCGCCCTCCAAACCGTAGGCCTTTTGCGCCGAATCGATCTCAAAGCGTGTCCCCCAAACCCCGTCCGCCTTCCCAGTCAGGGGGACCACTAAGCTAGTGAAAAATTGATTGCTCGCCGCCACCCACTCCGCGGCATTGACGTTCTGCGCGTAATAGGGACGCGGCGGATGCTGCCCCATGCCGAAGAAGCCGCCGCCCCCAGCGAACCAACCCACATCAATGCCCTTAGTGCCGCCACCGACCGACCAAACCAGCCGAGTGTAGCTCGGGTAGTCGTTGCGGTGAATCCGCGCCGCGGAGCCAATCCCAAGGAAATAACCGGGATTCGCGTACGGCGCGGCGCCGTTGTTCGCGAAATCGACATCCAATTTCACAACGAAATTATCCCTCTTCTCGTTAGTTGGCGGGAAGAAAAATTTCTTTCGAATCGTCACCTGCTCCGGCGTGACATATTCGAGTGCGACGGTATCGGCTTCGCGAACGATTTTGTATTCCGGCAAAACTGGAGCCGCGGGATCGTCGACCATCGCGCCGATGGGAATTCGTACGGGCGAATTCAGCGTTACGCGTTCGCTTTCCCCTACCTCGGCAGGGTAGTTGAGCAAAATTGCTTCGCTGACTCCACCGCCGCGATTGGTAAGATGCAATTCGACGTCAGAGTTGCGAAGCGTTTCGGTTTTTTCTTCGAATTGCGCCGGCGTCGCGCCTTGGGCCGCTGTCGCCCCAGTCCCCGGTTGCGGAGGCGGCGTGGTTACGGCAGTGGTTGCCGACGCGAGCGGAGTGCCGCTCGCTAAAGGCGCGGCCGGCGAAGGCGCCGTTGCAATGGCTGGCGGCGGCAGTGGTTGCCGGGCAATCCAAATTTGCCAGGCAATAAGCCCTAGGACGCAAAGAGTGACGGCGATCCACGCGGTTCGATCCATAAATTAATTGCGCCTGCTTACTCGCAGACGCAGCTCCGCGCCAGTGAATCTGCCGCCGGCACCGGATCAAATCCGCTTCCCCCCCACGGATGACATCGGAGCAGGCGCTTCATTCCGAGAAAGCTCCCGCGCAAGACGCCATGCTCTTTGACCGCTCGCAAGAAATATTCGGAACACGTGGGCGAAAAACGGCAGCCGGAATTCGCTCCGCCGAGGAATGAGAGCACCGGTGAAATCGTTATCTGATAACCGCGAATGAGAATGCGAACGAGCGTGCGCATCAGAGGGGAAGGATAGAAGCGCGCCGTGCCAGGCGCAACCACTCATCTTCCAGCGCATGGGATGTCTCGCGCGCCGCTCGCGCCGAGGCGATCGTCACGATCCAAACTCCGCCGCTGATTTCGTGTTGATGTTTACGAAAAATCTCGCGCAAACGCCGGCGAATGCGATTGCGGATGACCGCTCTCCCTACGCGTCGGGAAGTAATGAAGCCAGCGCGAACGGGCGCCTTTGGTTCGGCACTCTTCAAAACGCCAAGTGTAAGCGTTCCTCCTCGGTAGGAGGTCCCGTCTGTCCGAACGCGTTGGAATTCCGAGCCCAGAGTGAGTCGGCGTGACTTCGGAAAACGAAGACGTTTTTGCATTGGAAGACCTTAATCCGCGCAAAAGCTCTGTCATTCCGAGCGACAGTCGAGGGATCCCGTGGCCAAAACTTTAAAGAAACTTCTCGGGATCCCTCGACTCCGCTCGGGATGACCGGAAAGCGGCATCCGTACAGCAAAAGTCTTCCCCGAATTCATTCGGGGAAGACTTCGCAAAGAACTTGCCTTGATTACGGTGTCGCCGAAGCAGCCGGCGAAGACGTAGTATTAATTGTCGTATTCGTCTCCGTCTTGTTTGTCGTAGTCGGCGAAGGATTCACTACTGTGGTGTTCGTTTCTTTCTTTTCCCCAGCCGGCGGATTCACTGTCTCGGTCTTTTGTTCGCAAGCCGCGAACAACGACGCGGCCCCAGCCAGAATGCAAATGTATTTCTTCATAAGGTTGTAGATGGAAACCCAATGTGGGTCATTTCATATTCGGCGCAAACGGGTGTTTCGGCCTTACCGCGGCGGCAATGCTCACCCGCCGAGCGAACCGAGGGCATCGCTTGAGAACATGGGAGCGTAGGCCAAACCATGTGCCTCAGAGACGGCCTGAATGGTAAGTTTTCCGTCGCGCGTGTTCACACCGCCAAGCAGGGCTGGCTGTTTATTGCATGCGTCTTCCAATCCGCGATCAGCCAGTAATTCGACATAGCGGCCGGTAATATTCGTCAGCGCCTGGGTAGCGGTGCGCGCATAAGCCGCTGGCATGTTGGCTACACAATAATGGGTGACGCCTTCCTCGACATAAACGGGATCGAGATGCGTCGTTGGTCGCGACGTTTCCGCGCAACCGCCCTGATCAATCGCAATGTCCACCACCACGCTGCCCGGTTTCATTTTTCGCAACATCGCGCGCGTAATTAGCTTCGGTGCTTTCGCTCCTGGGACCAGGACAGCGCCGATGAGCAGATCAGTCGTCGCCATCAATTCGTGGAGATGCGCCTCGCTGGAATATAGCGTGTGGGCGTTATCCATGGTGATGTCGAGAAAACGCATCCGTTCGAGATCGACTTCGAGAATGGTAACGTCGGCGCCCAGACCTGTGGCCATGCGCGCGGCATTCACGCCGGCGGTCCCGCCACCAAGCACTACCACGCGCCCCGGCAAGACCCCCGGAACGCCTCCGAGCAATACACCCGTGCCGCCGTTGTGTTTCGCCAAATAATACGCGCCCATTACAACCGACATCCGGCCCGCGATTTCGCTCATTGGTTCCAAAAGCGGAAGGCGATTTCCGATTTGAATCGTCTCGTAAGCAACACCGGTCACGCCAGAGTTGAGCAGCGCTTCTGTTAAAGCTTTGCTCGCCGCCAAGTGAAGATAAGTGAAAAGAATCTGTCCTCGACGCAGCAACGGCCACTCCGCCGGCAACGGTTCCTTCACTTTTACGATCATGTCCGCTCGCTGAAAAATTTCCTCTGCCGACTCGACGATCTGCGCACCGGCTTTGATGTATTCCTCATCCGGATAACCGGAACCGACGCCGGCATTTTTTTGCACAAGAACGGTATGCCCGTGGCCAACCAGTGTTTGCGCGGTAGATGGGAGCAAACCAACGCGTTGCTCTTGTTCTTTAATTTCCTTAGGAATGCCGATGGTCATGGCAGAGAGTGAATGGTGATACTTGATTTGTGAAGAGTGTTAAAGCTCAATCTGCGAAAACTATCCGCAATTTTATTTCGGCTCG
>Ga0209156_10002010_pt1 | contig 16194 bp, 12 predicted proteins | sample GraSoiAngelo_124_FD_185881 | JGI IMG/M metagenome (GOLD analysis project Ga0209156, IMG submission 185881) | Grasslands soil microbial communities from the Angelo Coastal Reserve, California, USA - 14_0927_05_20cm (SPAdes) (version 2) | ecosystem: Environmental > Terrestrial > Soil > Grasslands...
CCGCGCTGCGCCGCACCTCGCCCGCGCGCGCCGGCTGGTAGCGGACCTCCAGCTCGCGTCCTAAGGCCGCCGCGAGCTCCTCGGCCAGCTCGCGCACGCCGGTTTCGATGCCCGTGCCGATGTTGAAGGCCCGCGAGTCGAGTTCGTCCAGAGGTCTCAGGTGACCTTCGCTCGCCAGCAGATTTGCTTCGGCCACGTCCCCGACGTACACGAAATCGCGGGTCTGGAGCCCGTCGCCGAAAATCGTCACGGGCTGGCCCGCGGCCAGCCGGTGTGCGAACACCGCCACCACGCCGCCCTCGCCGGTACCCTTTTGGCGCGGCCCGTACACGTTGCTGTAGCGCAAGACGACGGAGGCCAAGCCGTACAGCTGCGCGAACGTCGCCAGATAGTACTCGGATGCGAGCTTCGCGCTCCCATACGGCGAGAGGGGCAGCTTCGCGGCCGCTTCGCCGAGCGGGAGCCGGCCATCCACGACGTAGATCGCGCCCCCGGAGGACGCGAAGATGACGCGGCGCACACCACCCGCGCGCGCGCCTTCCAGCAGGTTGAGCAGGCCGAGCAGGTTGACGTCCCCGTCCCGCACCGGGTCTGCTACCGAGATCCGGACATCCACCTGCGCGGCGTGGTGGTTCAGCAGGGTGAACCCGCCGGTCGCCAGCAGCGCCCGCGCCTGGGGCGAGCGAATGTCCGCGCGTACGAACCGGGCGCCCCGGGGGACGTTCGCGATCGTGCCGGTGGACAAGTCGTCGAGCACGGTCACCTCGTCGCCCGCCTCCACGTACGCGGCGGCCACATGCGACCCGATGAAGCCCGCACCCCCAGTGACCAGCACCCGCCTGCCCACGGAATGTCCTCCAGTCATCTAAAAGACCTTCGTGAGCGAGTAGATCGTGAGGGGAATGCCGAGCAGGATGCCCGCCGTTCGCACCAGCTCGTAGGAGGAGGTGCGGCCCTGCGAGGGCACGATGACCTGGTCCCCCGCGCGGAGGTTCATCTCGTCGAGCGTGCGGCCGTCGGTGATCGCCTGCCGCAGGACATCGCCCTCCCACAGGCGGTCCCCCGAGCGCTCGATCCGGAGGTCGGGCACCTTCGCGTCCGGCGTCAGCCCGCCCGCCGCCATCAACGCGTCCGAGAGGACCACGTCTGCGGGAACGGCGTAGTATCCGGGCTTCGCGACGGCGCCTACGACCCCGATGCGGATAAGGGGCCGGGCGTGCAACATCGGCTCCTTCAGGAACTGGCTCAGCTGGCGGGTCAGATGGGCTTCGAGCTCCGCGTGGAGCACGCCGGCGAGCGAGATCACGCCCACTAGGGGGAGCGTGATGCTCCGGTCCGGTGCCACGACGAAGCTGTCGGACAGCTGCTCCTCCACGGAGCGCTCTTCCGTGCGCACCGCGCCGCTGCGGGGAGGCTCGTCGCTTTCGACGCGCAGCAGAACGCGATCGCCCGCGCGGAAGTCCCCTTGGGTGAGCCGCGTGCGCACTGCGCCGGCCTGGCTGCGGGCCTGAGCCTGGGCACCCGGGGTCGAATCTCGTGCTCCGCTCGCCTGGTCGAGACGCAGCAGGAGCCGCTCCAGCTCCGCCCGGCTGACCTCCAGGCCGGTCGAGCGATCCACTTGTTGCGCCGCAGCTGACCCCGCGGCTGTAGAGAGCCACACAAGCGCCGCCACCGCGGCCGCGCGAATCATCATGAGAACTCCCGAACGGAGGTTTGCATGTCGTTGTCTCAGTCGGAGGGCTGGAGCACCGGCCGGTCGTCCCACGCCGGATGCTCGTCCTCGGCTTCGTACCCCGCCATATAGTACGAGTAGTAGCGGTACTCACCGCCGAGGCGCACATCGTTGAGCACCGCGCCGAGCACCCGGATCGGGAGCCGCGCCAGAACGTCGAGCTTGGCTTCCGCCTGCTCACGATCACTGAATCCGGTGCGCAGCACGAGCAGCATCGCGCCGGTCATCGTCCCCAGCGCGAACGCATCCGCGCCGGCGGCGAGTGGCGGGCTGTCCACGAGGATGACGTCGAAGGCCGGGCGCAAGTCCGCGAGCAGCCGGACCATGGGCGCGGACGTGAGGCGCTCGGGCCCCTGCTGGCTCCTGGCACCGCATCCGATGAACCACAACGACGGATACGCGGTCGCGCGCACGGCCTCCTCACGACTGGCCGTGCCGGCGAGCAGCTCGGTCAACCCCGGCTTGCGCGCCGTCTTGAGGACGCGGTGCAGCGCGCCACGCCGCACGTCCCCGTCCACCAGCAGGGTGCGATAGCCGCTGTCCGCGAACGCGAGCGCGAGGTTCGACGCGATGAGGGACTTGCCGTCGCTCCGCCCCGGGCTCGATATGGTCACCGCGATGGGACCCGCGCTGCCGTGCGCGTGGACGACGCGCAGCCGAATGGCGCGCAGCGCCTCGATGACCGGAGCGACCTGGTCGCCCTTGCCGTTGCGCTGGCCCACGTGCGGCACGGCCCCGAGGATGGTCAGGCCCATGGCGCGGGTCACCTGGTCCGGGTGGCGCACGCGCGAATCGAGGTGATCCAGCGCCACGACGCCCAGCACGCCGGCGACGCCGCTCCCCACAAAGGCCAGGACGATCAGCACGGCCGCGATATTGAACAGCGGCGTGTCGGGGTGCGGCGCCCGGTCGAGGATCCGTACTTCGGGGATGCTCGACACGTCGGCCAACTGCGCCTCGGCGTAGCGCTGCTGGATGTTGGCGAACAACTGCGCCGCGATCGTCACGTCGCGATCCAACCGGGCGTCCTCGATAGCCAGGGGCGGGATCTGCCGCAGGCCGCCCGCGGCGGAATCGATCCGCTGCGTCACGGCCGCTTCGCGGGCCCCGAGCTGCGCGATCAGCGCCCGCACCATGGTGGGGATGGTCTGTCGCTCGAGCTGGGTGATCTCCACCGCGAGGCGCTTGACCTGCGGCAGCCCTGCCGTGTAGCGGTACCCCAAGGCCCGCAACGTGGCCTGCTTCTCGGTCAACTCCCCGAGCGCCTGGGTGAGGACGGAGGACTGTTGGACCGACGGGATCATCTCCAGGGCGTCGGTGGACGGTCCCGAATCGGCCCCCTCGGCAAGGACCCGCGCGAGCGCGGTGCGATCGATCCGCAGCTCCTCACTACTCACCTTCATCTCGAAGAAGTTGGCCGCCGCGGGATCGCGCCCTTGCGGAGCGGGCACGAGCAGGGGCGCCGGGGTGCCCGTCAACAGCGTCACCGAATGGACGCGGAAGTCCCGCAGCCGCTGCTCCGCCCGGGTCAGGTTGAGCTGCGCGTTCTGCACCTGGTCGCCCAAGATCTTCACGAGCGCCGAGAGCTTCTCGCGCCGCAGATCCGTTGCCACCAACACGAACCGATCCGCGATGGCATTGACGACCGCGGTGATGGTGTCCGCGCTGGTGCCGCGCAGCTCGAAGCTGATGAAGTTCCCGACTTTCCCCTCCATCATGTCGGTCTGCACGCGCAGCTGGTCCGCGAGGCCCGCCGCGACGGAGGGCGGCGTCGCAAGGGCAAACGCGATGGTACGCCCCGGCCTCAGCGCACTCGCCGCGGGCACCCATGCCAGCCCGAGCGCCGGACCCACCGAATCCCCCACGGCGCCCTGCTGCAGCGTCACACCGTGGCCGTCGAGGAGCAGGAACCGCCCGCCTTGCGCCGTCACCACGAGCCGATAGGCCCCGGGCTGCACACGTTCTTTGACCCCCAAGGACTTCACCGCTCCCGTGTCGTCGGGCGAGTCGAGCGCGAGGTAGAGACGCTGGCGGCGCACGACGTCCTCGAGCACCGCATTCGATTTGAGCAAGTCGACCCATCCCGACGCGCCGACCAGCCCCGCGGTCTGGATCGGGCCCTCGTCGTGCGCGCGAACGTCCGGCACATCGACCCACACGGTGGCGTGGGTCGTGTAGGGGATCTTGATCACCCGGCTGAGGACCACGCCGCCGGCAGTGCCGAGCACTGTGACGAGCACCACGACCCACTTGAAGCGCAGGAGCGCCGCGAAGACGCGCCGCCAGTCGACCACCCCCGGGTCCGGCTCCATCTGCGCAGGCCCATGAGCGGCATCATACGGGCCCAACGGCGCGGTCCGGCGGGGGTGGGAAAGCTGGGGCAAACCTGAGGAGGGGGAATCGAACGTGGCCATTACCGCGAGAGATCTCCTCGACGTGGACGTGAGAGGCTGACCAATAGCCAAGCCCGGGAACACCGCAAGGACGGTACCGTGAGCGGCCGCCCCACGCCCGTCCCAAACCTGCCGGCAGCGCGGAGATACTCCTGACGGCGGCCGCGGCCGCGGTCGAGCGCGCGCGGCTTGTAACGGGAATACCACATATTGATACGGACGTTGCAGCAGCGAGCCTTCGCTCTCCCGGCGTGCTCGCACCTAACCACGTGCCCCGCAACTCGTTTCGCGCGTCCACCCCGCCGCATGGCTTGTGCACTCCCGCGCAGGGTGCTCGAACCAAGGGAGAGACATGAAACGGGGTGAGGGCGGCCTCGCGCAGCGTACCATCACGGGCATGATCTGGACGGCATGGGGCAAGGCCGCCCGTGTGGTCCTCCAGTTCCTGATCCTGGCCGCGATGGCGCGGTTGCTGTCTCCCACGGAGTTCGGGGTGGTGAGCGCGGCGCTGGTCGTGACCGGGTTCTCGACCATCTTCTCGCAGGTCGGGTTAGGGCCGGCGCTGGTGCAGCGCGCCGAGCTCGAGCCGCGGCATCTCGACACCGCATTCGGGGGTTCGATCCTGTTTGGCACGCTGCTCGGCGCCGTCGTGTGGATCGGCGCTCCCGCCGCCGCGCACTTCATGAGAATCGAGGGCGCCCAGCCCGTCCTCCGTGTCCTGGCGTGGATATTCCCGCTCCAAGGGGTCGGCATCGCGGCCGAATCGCTGATGCGGCGGGAGCTGCGGTTTCGCTGGCTCGCGAACCTCGAGGTCGCAACGTACGGTATCGGGTTCGGCGTGGTCGGTATCGCGCTCGCCCTCGCCGGCTGGGGCGTCTGGGCCCTCGTGGTCGGGCAGATGACGCAGGTCGTCGTGCGCAGTGCGGTCCTGGTGGTCGCGCGCCCGCCCAATCTGCGGCGTCCGTTCGAGCCGCGGGCGTTCGGCGAGCTGTTCTATCTCGGCGGCGGCTTCACATTGGCCCGGGCCGCGGACTACGTCGCGGGCAAGGGAGACAACCTGCTGGTGGGACGCTACCTCGGTCCAGAAGCGCTGGGGTTTTACGGCCGTGCCTACAGCCTCATGTCGGCGCCGGCCTACGCCTATGGAGCGGTCCTCGCCGACGTCCTGTTTCCCGCGATGGCCAAAGTCCAGGACAACCCCCGACGCCTGGCCGCCGCCTACCGGCGGGGCGTGGCGTTCATCGCCCTGCTCACGCTCGCGCCCAGCGCCGCTCTCATCCTGATCGCGCCGGAATTCATCGCGGTCGCACTCGGGTCCCGCTGGGGCGCGGCGGTCCTGCCGTTTCAAATCCTCTCGATCGGCATGCTGTTCCGCACCAGCTACAAGATGAGCGACGCGCTCGCGCGCGGGACCGGTGCCGTGTATCGCCGCGCCTGGCGGCAGATCCTGTATGCGGCGCTCGTGCTGGCGGGCGCGTGGATCGGGAAAAACTGGGGCATGGCGGGCGTGGCGTGGGGAGTCCTGGGTGCGCTGACCATCAACTTCATCCTGATGGCCGAGTTGAGCCTGGAAGTCGCCGGCTTGACGTGGTTGAACTTCTGGCAGATCCACGTCCCCGCCGTTCGGCTGACGGTCGCCTCGGTTCCCTTCGTGTGGGGCACGGCCGCGGTGCTGCGCCACTGGAGCGTCCCGCCCCTTGGCGTGCTGAGCGCGGCGACCTGCGCCACCGCGGCGAGCATGCTCCTGTTGTGCTGGCGGGCGCCGCAGTTCTTCCTCGGCGCGGATGGCGTCTGGGTGGTCGACGCCCTGCGCACCTACCTCCCCCGCAGGCGGCCCGCGACCGGTCCGATCACCGCGGCTGCGGGGGGACTCGTGCGCGACAGCGTCACGGCCGAGCCAGCGCCGTGACCGCCGGGCCTACAGCCGGGCGCTGACGACCTGGAAGAGTGCGTCCAGCGACACAGGATACGGATGTGACAGGGAAAACGTATCCTTACCGGCCAGAACGCGGGCCAGCCGCTCGCGCTCCAGCGTCTCGGCGCCTTCGATCAGGTCGTTTGCGGCCGCGGGAAACGCAAATCGGAACTTGAGATAGTAGGACATGAAGTCCAGCCGCTCGTGCTGGAGCGAGAAGACCATCCGGCCGGCGACTTCCTGTGGATCCACCGCCTGAACCGCCACGTCGGGCGCATCGTGACTGACGGCGAAGAACACCTTGTCCAGGCTGCCTGACAACGTCCCGAGTCGCCCACCGCACAGCTCCTCGGGTTGCATATCCACGAAGGCCTGGCGCTTGAGTATCGCCGTCACACGACGCACCAGCCTGGTACTCGGCACGCCCCGACCGAGCAGCCGGGCCGACTCGATCGCCCGCAGCCGCAGCCGATCCCCGAGGCTCACGAGGCGCCGGTACTGCGGCACGTATTCGAGGTGCCAATTCCACACGCGAACCGGCTCGGGAATGCCGAACATCCTGCGGCCGTCACCGCTCACGTACACCCACTCGTCCCCGATGTACCGCGCGCCCCGGGCCATGAATGCCAGCAGGGTTTCGGTTTTCCCGCCTTTGGACCACCCGGTGATCAGCACGCCGGTTCCGTTATAGCTGAAGGCCGAGGCATGGAGGGGGATCGCACCCCTGGCGAGCGCGGTCAGATTGACGACCGGAATGAGGAGCGGCACGGCGGGCAGCCCGGACTCGCAGACGATCTCGCACGACTTGCCGATCGTGTCGAACGGAATCTGCACCCGGGCAGGAGCTTTGTGCCGGCTGCGTAGCACCAAAAAGGCATCGTCGGTGAACCCGGCCTCCTCGACGCCCAGGTAGCGCACCCTCGAGGCGATCGTCAGGCGATCCACGAACCGGATGACGATGTCGGGCTCGCGGTCGAGCGTGGACGGCAGGGGCCCCAGTTGCCGGGCCACGGCGGCGGCATCGCTCGCCGAGGCATTGAGGAGCCGCACACCAACCAGACCGTGCAGATCAAAATCGGTCCGCGGCGCGACTGGTCCGTCCGCTGGAGCGCCTTTCATGTCAGCCGTCCTCTTTGTAACGGGGTTGCATCGCAGATGTATCGTCTCAGCAGCACGGGCCTCGGCTGGGGTCCGCGCGTCTCCCGATCAGAGCGCACCCGCCGCAGCCACGCGCTGATGGCGCGCATCCCGTTGTGGCACCGTTTGTGCCTCGGTTCCGCCGAGAGGCCGCGCCGTCGATGCCTGAGATCAGTGATGGGAGGAGCAGGGCCTAGCATATGACCAACTTGCCCCACCTTCCAGCGTGGTTCCCGACTGCCTTCCTGCCGCCTTGGCTCGCGGTGCTCTTGCTCTTGGCCGGGTTGAGCGCCCTCCTGGTCCTGGTGCGGCGGTGGCGCGTGGGCGCTCGGGGCCGCGCGTTCGACGCCCGCGCGGCACTCTGGCCAGCCGACATCCCCACCTACCGCCGCTCGTTCGCCGTGCTCTCCGCCGAGATCGCGCGCGTGCGCCGCAACGGGCGATCGCTCGCCGTCCTCGTCGTGGCGCCGGTGAGCGGGGAGCGTTCGGGTTCCGCGAGCAGCGCGGGTCTTGGCTGGGGAGAGGGTAATGGTCACGGGAGTACGAGATCCGTCGCCCCAGTCGGACCGCCACTGACGCTGGCATTTCCTCTGGTTGGTGTCATTGCCCGGGACGCCTTGCGCGAGTGCGACATCGTGACGTACGACCCGATCGCCAACCATTACGTGATCCTGTTACCGGATTCCGATGAGGAGAAAGCGCGCCGGGCTGCCCGACGCCTTGGGGAGCTGATCTTCAGCAGGACCGCCGTGAGCATCAAGACGGGCGTTGCGAAGTTCCCAGGCGATGGCCTGATCCTCCAGACCCTGGTGAACAGGGCAGTTGCCGGGTGCCATCTGGGCGCGGCGGCGGCAGAGGCGCATCCGATCGTGCGGGTCGACGTGATACCGGGCCCGCGGGTTTCCGTCCACGAGGGGTAGCCAAGAGCGATGACGGCAAGACCACAACCCGGTGTCTTCGCGACGCCCAGCTACGCGACGCCGGGTCGCCTGGTGCTGGAGTTCCCCAAGCCCTGGTACGAGCTGTCGCCTGGGGAGAGCGTCCTGAGCGCCGACGCCTACGACCGCGCGAAGCGGCTGCTCGACATCGCCGTCAGTTTGGCGCTCTTAGCACCGGTCCTGATGATCCTGCTCCTGTGCTACGTCCTCATTCGGCTGGATTCGCCGGGGCCGGCGTTCTTTTCGCAGAGCCGCACGGGCAAGGGCGGCGCCCGGTTTCGAATGCTAAAGATGCGGACGATGGTGCGGAACGCCGAGGCGCTGAAAAGCCAGTACGCCAGTCTCAACGAGCTGAGCCCGCCGGACTTCAAGATCAAGAACGATCCGCGGATTACGCGAGTGGGGCGGATCCTGCGCAAGACGAGCATCGATGAGCTGCCGCAGATCTTGAACGTGCTCCGGGGCGACATGACCTTGGTCGGCCCGCGTCCGACGTCCTTTCGCGCCGATACCTACGCGCTGTGGCATACCGCCCGGCTGGAGCTCAAGCCCGGCATCACGGGGATCTGGCAGGTTTCGGGGCGCAATGAGCTGGACTTCGATGAGCGCGTGCGCCTCGACATTGCGTACCTGCGCAATCAGTGCTTCTTGCTGGACGTCCAGATCCTGCTGCGGACGATCGGCAGCGTGTTCACGGCTCGCGGGGCGAACTGACGGGGCCCGCATGATATGGCTCATCTTCTGGTTGTCGTTGGCCGCGCTGCTGTACGTCTACGCCGGATACAGCGTGTTGCTGGTCCTGGTCGGGCTCCTCCGGCGGCGTCGCGTGCACCAGCGTCCTGGCACGCCTCGGACGAGCCTCATCATTGCCGCGCACAATGAAGCGGGTGCGATCGCCCGCCGGCTGGACAACGCCCTGTCGCTGGATTATCCGGCCGACGCGCTAGAAATCCTGGTCGCGTCCGACGGATCTACCGACGCGACCAACGCTATCGCCTCCCGATACGCGGCCCGTGGCGTCCGGCTGCTGGCGCTGCCGCGCCGTGGGAAGCTCGGTGTCTTGGACGAGGCCGTGGCCCAGTCCAGCGGCGACATCCTGGTCTTTTCCGACGCCAATACGACCTTCCACGCCCAAGCCCTCCGAATGCTGGCACGCAACTTTGCCGACCCTGAGGTCGGCGGGGTGTGCGGCAATCAGATCTACGTGCGCGAGGCTGGGTCGGACAGTAGTGCCCACGGCGAGACCTTGTACTGGTCCTACGACAAGTGGCTGAAGCGTCTCGAGAGCCTGACCGGCAGCATCGTGTCGAGCGACGGGGCAATCTACGCCATCCGGCGCCGACTGTACCGTAAGCCGACGCGCGCGTACGTGACGGACGATTTCGCCATTTCCACCGCGGTCGTCGAGCAGGGATTCCGGCTGGTGTTCGAGCCGGACGCTCTCGCCTACGAGCCACCGGCCTCGGCGGCCGACCGCGAGTTCAGAAGGAAGGTACGGATCATCAACCGCGGCCTCTGCGGCGTCCTGCTGCGCCGACGGTTGCTCAATCCGTTCCGGTACGGTGTCTACTCGTGGATCCTGTTCTCGCACAAGGTGGTGCGCCGCCTTGCGCCCTTTTTCCTGCTGGCCGCGCTGGCGACGAGTCTGGTGCTGGCCCAGGAGGGGGGCTTCTATGCGGTCGCGGCCGCCGTTCAGGTCGGCCTCTACGCATTGGCGATCCTCGGGTACCTGGTCAAAGACCAACCGGTGGGACGCTGGCGCATCCTGTACACGCCGTTCTTCTACTGCCTCGCCAATGCCGCAGCGCTGGTGGCGGTCACGCGCCTGCTCTTGGGCAACCGCATCGAGCAATGGCAGCCCGAGCGACCCGCCCCATCGCTGGGCGTGGAGGGCTGAACGCGGTGATCAAACTGCTTCTGCTCGCCGCGGGGATGGGGGGGATATTCCTGCTGGTCGGCGCGCTCGTGGTGCCGGAAGCGGGCACGCTGACCTTCCTGTGGGTGCTCTACATGAACGTGGTGGCTATCGCGTCCCAGGTGTACCATATCCCAGCGTGGGTCGGGGGTGGGGTGATCGTGCTCATCGCGATTCCCTTCGGCGTGTACGTGTTCCTCCGCGGGCACCGCCTCATCCTCGATAGTCCGTTCGCTTGGATGCTCGCGTTCCTGGCCGCGTCGCTGCTCTCGACCACCATCGCCCGGGACCGTGGTGTCGCGTTCCAATGGCTCTTCACCTACGTCTCCGAAGGCTTGCTGCTCTATCTGCTGGTCATCAACACCATCCGAGTGCTGCCGGTCCTGCGGCGTGCCCTCTGGGTGCTGATCAGTGCCGGCAGTGTGCTCGCCTGTTTGAGTCTCTTTCAGGGAGTCACGGGCTCCGGCAGTCAATTCGGCGGCTTGGCGCAGCGTAACATCGAGGGCTACCCCGCGTCGGGGCAGCTGGCATCCGGACAGGGCGCCCGCGTCCCGGTCCGCCTCGGAAACCGCGCGGCCGGCCCCATTGGCGATCCCAACCGATATGCCCAAATACTGATCGTGCTGCTGCCCATGGCGCTGCTGCGGATGCGCGCCGAGCAGCGTCGTGCGCTCAAGCTCCTGGCCGGGCTGGCCGCCCTGCTCATCCTCGGCGGGATCGCGCTCACGTATTCTCGGGGTGCGTTGCTCGCCCTCGGATTCCTTGCCCTTGCCATGGCGGCGCTGCGCTACATCCGCTGGCGTGACCTGCTCCTCGCGCCGGTCGTCGCCATCGCGTTCGCCGTGATCGCCGGTCCACGCCTGCTCCAGCGGATCGACACGGCCTCGGCGGTGCCCGACCTGCTCCAGAACGGCGGCAGCGATCCGAGCGAGGCGGACGGAGCCATCCGTGGTCGGCTCACGGAAATGCTGGCGGCGTTCGCGGTGTATCGCGACTACCCGATCATCGGCGTCGGGCCTGGCCAGTTCGCTCCTATCTATTCCGTGGAGTACATGGACGACCGCGACATCGCGTTTCGCGCCCTCGACCGGACCCGTCGCGCACACAATCTCTATCTCGAATTGGCGGCAGAAACCGGGACGCTCGGGATCGTCGCGTTCCTGGTGATCGTCGGCGTCGTCTGTCATCGGCTGTGGCGAGCCCGTCGCTTCTGGTTGCGGACGCACCCCCCCTCGGCGGACCTCGCTACGAGTTTCCTGCTGTGCCTCATGGCGTACCTGACCACGGCGCTGTTCCTTCATCTCTCCTACCAGCGCTACTACTGGCTGCTGCTCGCGCTCGCCGGCGCGGCGGTGCACATCCTCAGACCCCCGACCGAGCAGCCGGCCACGAGCGGGCGGCTGCTGCCGCGCCGGGAGCGCCAGCGAGCGGCCCAGGCATGGTAGCCCTTCAGCCCATGTTCAGCGCCACCCTGATCGGGCTCGACGGCGTCGGGAAGACGACCATCGCGAAGCGGCTGGAGCACGCGCTACCGATGCCCGTAAAGTACCTCTACATGGGAATGAACTTCGAAGCGGGCAATTGTCTCCTGCCCACGACGCGTTGGTGGAGCGCGCGCCAGCGACGGGAGGCCGCCGCAGCGGCGCGCCGCACCACACCCGCCCCCGCCCCCGCCCCGGCCCTCGGTCACACGCCGCGCGTCCTGGTCAAGACCGCCAAGAAAACCCTCGGGTTCATCAACCGGCTGCTCGAGGAATGGTGTCGCGAGCTCGTGGCCCTGCATTACATCCGTCAGGGACACCTCGTGCTGTTCGATCGCCATTTCATCTACGACTACTACCATGCCGACATCCTGCCCGGCAGCGGCCACCTCCCCTGGAAGCGCCGTGTCCACGGCTTCATGTTGCGCCACTTGATCCGGGAGCCCGACCTCGTGATCTGCCTGGATGCGCCCGGCGAAGTGGCGTTCGGACGCAAGCGCGAGTTCTCGGTTCCGTTCCTGGAGTCGCGGCGGCGCGACTACTTGAGTCTCCGCAACGCGGTCCGGAACTTCGTGATCGTTGACGCCAATCGCGACCTCGAATCCGTCGTGGGCGACGTGCGCCGCGCCATCGTGGAATTTCACGACCGCAGGAGGACCCATGGCTAAGGGGAACGGCGCCGCCCCGACCGTCCTGGTCACCGACGCGGGGCGCGGCAGCGCGGTCGCCTTCATCCGGTCGCTGGGGCGCAAGGGCTATCGCGTCATCGCCGCCGACGCCGATCCGCGGAGCGTCGGCTTCCGATCTCGCTACGCCTCCCGCGCCGTGGTCTACCCGGCCCCCGCCGCGTCCCCCGACGAGTTTTGTGCCCGGTTGCTCGACATCGCGAAGGCCGAGGCGGTCGATCTGATCATCCCCGTCACCGACCTCGTCCTCCAGCCGCTGGCCCTGGCCCGGCGCTCCTTTGAGGGCGTTACCCGGCTCGCGGTGCCGCCGGACGACGCGCTGGCGGTCGTGACCGACAAGTCCCAGACGCTCCAACTGGCGCGCCGGCTCGGCGTACCCGTGCCCGAGACGCGGGTGGTCCACACCGCTCGCGAGGCCGTCACGCAGGCCGAGGCGCTGGGCTGGCCCATCGTCCTCAAGCCGCTCGCCTCGAAGCGCCGCGTCGCAAGCGGCGCGATCGAGTCGTTCACCGTCAGCTACGCCGGCTCGCCTGCCGAGCTCGCCGCCGCGATGACGAGACTGGAGGGCCGGTGTCCCGTACTGTTGCAGCAATACCTCCAGGGGACCGGCGTTGGCATCGAGTTGCTGCTGAGCGGCGGACGACCGCTCGCTGCGTTCGCGCACAGACGGCTGCGCGAGGTCCCTTTGACGGGCGGCGTCAGCTCCTTCCGTGAGAGCGTCCCGCTCGACGCCGTGCTGTACGATCACGCCCTCCGCCTGCTGGGCGAGCTCCGCTGGACCGGCCTCGCCATGGTCGAGTTCAAGGTGGGTGCCACGCGCGCGGAATTGATGGAGATCAACGGCCGGGTATGGGGTTCCTTGCCGCTCGCCGTCGCGAGCGGCGTGGACTTTCCTGCGTTGCTCGCGCAGCTCTACCTCGCCGGCGAAGCGGCCATCGAGCCGCGGCTGGGCGCGGCCTACCGGGTGGGCGTGCGCTGCCGCGACCTTCAGCGCGACCTCATCTGGATCACCTCGGTGCTGGCGCAACGGCAACCGTACCCATACCTCTCCACGCCGAAGCGCAGGGAGGCGTTGCTGGCGTGCCTCGGGCTCTTCAACCTGCGCTCCAAGCAGGACCTCTTGACGCTGGACGACCCCGTCCCCGGCCTGTGCGAGTTACCCGCCATCTTCCGGAAGTTCTGGAACAAGGCGCGTGCTGCCGGCTCGTGGGCGTAGGAGATGCGATGACTGACGCACCCCCTCGAGCGCCGCGCCCTCGTGCCAATGGCCGCAACACGTTGCGGGTATTGACGTATCATCGTGTCGCCAATCCGGAGGACACCCCGACCCTGAACCCCCGGCTCATCAGCGCGACGCCCGCCGTCTTCGCCAAGCAGATGGAGTACCTCGCCGGGCGCTACTGCGTCGTCTCGCTGCCCCAAGTGCACGAAGCGGTCGTGAGCGGCGCCACGCTCCCGCCGCGGGCGGTCTTGATCACCTTCGACGACGCCTACGCGGACTTCGGCGACATCGCCTGGCCCATATTGCGACGTCTGCGGCTGCCGGTCACCTTGGCCGTTCCGACAGCGTTCCCCGACCAGCCGACGCGCACCTTCTGGTGGGACCGACTGTACGGCGCGCTGGTCCGTACGTCCCGCAGCGAGCTGCACCGCCCGCCGTTGGGCCGCTGGCCGCTGCGCACGATTCGGGAGCGCCGCGCTGCCTTCGAGCGCACGCGCCAATACTGCCGCGCCCTGTCGCACGAGGAGGCGACGGCGGTCATCGATGACGTGTGCCGCATGCTGGGCGCCGAGCCAGCCGCTCCCCCCTCCGTGCTCGGCTGGGAACGCCTGCGGGAGCTCGCGCACCAGGGAGTCTCACTCTGCGCCCACACCCGCACGCATCCCGTGCTCACTCGGCTGCCGCCCGAACAGGGACGCGAGGAGATCACCGGCTCCTTTCGGGACCTCCAACGAGAAATCGGCGACATAACCCCCGCGTTCTGCTTTCCGCATGGCGCACACAACGATGTGCTCATCGACATGCTCAAACAGGCGGGGTGTGCGCTGGCATTCACACAACTCGACGGACACAACGACCTCGGCGCGACCGATCCGCTTCGCTTGTGCCGCACCAACATCACGCGGCGGACGTCTCCGGCGCTGTTCCGTCTGCGTCTGCTCCGCTGGGTCACGTACGTCGATCTCTGGCGCCATCGCGCATGAAGGCCTTGTGAGCCGCTCCGCTGCCGCAGACTCACCTCTCGTGACCCGGGACCGCACGACCGTCGCCCAGCGACCCGAGCGCCCACCCCGCGTGGCGTACATCATGTCGCGCTTTCCCAGGCTCACCGAGACATTCATCCTGTACGAGATCCTGTCGCTCGAAGCGCTGGGCGTCGGCGTCGAGCTTTATCCGCTCCTGAAAGCGCGCCCCCGCGTGGTGCATCCCGAAGCGGCGCGGCTCGCCCGACGCGCGCACTACCAGCCGTTCCTGTCGCTGCGAATTCTCGCGGCGCACTGGTACTTCATCCGCCGCCGTCCCCTCGCCTACTTCAAGGTCCTCGCAGAGGTCCTCGCCGGCACCTTCGGCAGCGCCAACTTCCTGGTGGGCGCATTGGGCATCTTCCCCAAGAGCGTACGGTTTGCCCTCGAGATGTCCGAGCAGCGAGTCACGCACGTGCATGCGCACTTCGCGACGCATCCCGCGGTCGCCGCTCTCATCATCCACCGCCTGACCGGGATCCCCTTCAGCTTCACGGCCCACGGATCGGATCTCCATGTGGAGAGACGGATGCTGGACAAGAAGGTGGAGGCCGCCACGTTCGCGGTGACCGTGTCTCACTACAACAAGGAAGTGATCATCCTGACCTGCGGTGAACGGGTTCGCCACAAGGTCCACGTCATCCACTGCGGCGTAGACCCCGACTTCTTTGCCGCGCCGGGGCCCGACAGCGTCGGGACCGGCCCGTTCCAGATCATCTGCGTCGCGTCCTTCGAAGACGTGAAGGGCCATCGCTACCTCATCGAGGCCTGCCGGCTGCTGCGCGACCGGGGCGTGGACCTGACGTGCCACCTCGTGGGCGATGGCCCGCTGAAGAGCACCATTGCCAAGCAGGTCGCGGGCGCGCGTCTGGAAGGCTGCGTTCACCTGTACGGCGCCTGCTCCCGGGACCAGGTCGCCGGTTTGCTCTCGACCGCAGACGTGATTGTGCTGGCCAGTGTCCCCACGCCGGGGGGGAAGCGGGAGGGCATTCCGGTCGCCCTGATGGAGGGGATGGCCAGTGGCCTGCCCGTGGTGGCGAGCGGCATCTCCGGGATTCCGGAGCTCGTGGACGATGGCCGCTCGGGTCTGTTGGTACCACCGCGCGACGCTCCAGCCCTGGCGCATGCCCTGCAGCGGCTCTGCGAGGACCCCACGCTGCGTCACCGCATGGGCCGCAGCGGGCGAGCCAAGATTATGGAGCAGTTCAACTTGCGTCTCAGCGCACTGGAGCTGACCACGCTGTTTCGCAACGGCGGGTCGTAACAGTTCGGCCGCATTGTCGTGCGCGGAGTGCTACGACGTGTTTGTGCCCACCCAGCCCAACACGTGCGGTAGCAAGCAGTTACGGTGCTGGCGCTAGCGCACGATTCGTGCAAGCCGTCGAACCATTCGCCGACCCTGCACTGGGGAACGCCCGAATACCAGACTCCTAGGAGAGCCCATGCACCTGCGTCGTCGCGCGGTGGTGACTGTGCCGGCGGTGCTCCTCACGGCCTTGCTTATCGCAACCTGCCGTGATCGTTCGGAACTGACGGGCCCGGCGCTCAGGACGCCGCGGCCGAGCTTCGACGTCGTCCCGCCCCAGGTGTTCGTGGGAGCCGGCGACATCGCTTCGTGTTCCACCGTACGAGACGAAGCGACCGCCAAGCTGCTGGACGTCATCCCTGACGGCACCGTCTTCACCCTGGGCAACAACGCCTACGCCTCGGGCGCCAGCACCGAGTACACCACGTGCTACGACCCGACGTGGGG
>Ga0209156_10002011_pt1 | contig 16185 bp, 10 predicted proteins | sample GraSoiAngelo_124_FD_185881 | JGI IMG/M metagenome (GOLD analysis project Ga0209156, IMG submission 185881) | Grasslands soil microbial communities from the Angelo Coastal Reserve, California, USA - 14_0927_05_20cm (SPAdes) (version 2) | ecosystem: Environmental > Terrestrial > Soil > Grasslands...
ACTACATGCAGCTGTTCGTCATCGGCACGCCGAACGGCGCGCGAGTGCCACAGGGGCGCCTGCTCGAGGCGAGCTTCCAGGGACCCGCGTGGTTGACCGGCGGCGTACTCGGCACGGAGGCGAGCTTCCTCATGTATCCGATGATTGCGTTGGTGTGGCTCTATATCTGGTGGCGCTTTCGCGCCAGCCCGCCCGCTTCGCGCGCGGATGGCCCGTAGCTCCCTGCAGTCTTCGGCCTCAGAGTGCGCTGCGTGTAACTCAATATCGAAAGTCAAGAGGTTCAAGTGTCCGACACCCTCAGCACCGCCATTCTCGGCATCATCGAAGGCATCACCGAATTTCTGCCCATCTCGAGCACCGGGCATCTGCTCATCGCCGAGCAATGGCTGGGTGAACGCTCGGAGCTGTTCAATGTGGCGATCCAGTCGGGCGCGATCCTCGCGCTGGTGCTCATTTACCGGCGCCGCCTGCTGAATCTCCTGACGCGCTGCAACGAGCCGGCGCACCGCGACTACCTGGCGAAGCTCACCGTGGCCTTCCTGACCACGGCGGCGGGGGCTTATCTCGCCACCCGCCTGGGATGGAAGCTGCCGGAGTCCGTGGTACCCGTGGCGCTGGCGACCCTTATCGGCGGGATCCTGATTCTCGTCATCGAGCGCTACGTCGCGGGCAAACCCGCCAGCGCCACGGTGACCTGGAACGTCGCGTTCTGGGTAGGACTGTGCCAGATCCTGGCGCCGGTCTTTCCCGGCGCCTCCCGCTCCGGGTGCACCATCTTCGCGGCCATGCTGGCAGGTCTCACGCTGCGTCCGGCGGCGACCGAGTTCGCCTTCCTGGTCGGGATCCCGACCATGTTCGCCGCCACCGGCTACGAGTTCCTCAAGGTGCGCGGCCACAGCGCCGGCGAAGACTGGCAGGCGCTCACTATCGGCTTCGTGATTTCGGGCGTGGTGGCCTTCATCGCCGTCAAATGGCTGCTGCGCTACGTGCAGTCGCACCGTTTCACGATCTTCGCCTGGTATCGCATCGTGCTCGGATCGATCCTGCTGGCGCTGGTGATGCAGGGGACCCTGCGCTGACGGCGCCGCCGAGCACCTCACGGCGGCGCACGCGCGCCGTCCTTCACCGCGCTGACGGCGGCGAGGCGCCGCCGGCGCACCTGCTCACCGATCGCAGCACCGCTGAGCCCGCTGCGCTCGGCCTCCGGCAATGTCACGGCAGCCGCGGCCGCCAGCGCCGTCTTCAGGTACGCGACCTGCGGGTAGGGTTCGTTCTCACGCCCGGTGCGCCCGCGCGCATCCGCCTCACACGCCAGCAGCAGCTCGGCAAAGCGCTCCGGGCGCCGAAAGGCGTCGCAGTTTTCCAGCAGAGTGAGGATCGTTGCCGGCTTCAGCTCGGCGGCGCGGTGCACCAGCGTGTGGTGGCGGGCCGTGAGGACCGCCAGCTCGCGGTGCGCGTTCGGGACCTTGAGGCGCGCACTCAAGGCCTCGATCAGCGGCACGCCCGCCTCCTCGTGACCGTGATGACTCGGCCAGCGTTCGCGCGGCGTGCGGGCCTTGCCGAGATCGTGAGTCAGCGCGGCGAAGCGCACGGCGCCGGAGCCGTCGAGCAGCGCCGCATGACGCAGCGCCAGCATGACGTGTACCCCGGTGTCGATTTCCGGGTGCCAGCGCGCGGGCTGAGGCACGCCGAACAGCGCCTCGATCTCCGGGAAGATCACCGCCAGCGCACCGCAGGCGCGCAGGGTCTCGAAGAACACTTCCGGACGCGGCTCGCCGAGCGCACGCTCGGTCTCCTGCCAGACGCGCTCGGCAACGAGCGCGCTCACTTCGCCCGCCTGGGTCATGCGCTGCATCAGCTGCACGGTCTCAGCGGCGACACGGAAACCCAGGCCGGCATAGCGGGCCGCGAAGCGCGCGACGCGCAGCACGCGCACCGGATCCTCGACGAAGGCCTCCGACACGTGGCGCAGCACGCGCGCCGCGAGATCCGCCTGGCCGCCGTACGGATCGACGATCTGGCCGTCCTCGCTCTCGGCCATGGCGTTGATGGTGAGATCGCGCCGCTGCAGATCCTCCTCCAGCGTCACCTCGGGCGAGGACTGCGTCGTGAAGCCGCGATAGCCGGGGGCAACCTTGCGCTCGCGCCGCGCGAGCGCGTACTCCTCGTGCGTCTGCGGATGCAGGAACACCGGGAACTCGCGCCCCACCGGCTGGTAACCGGCGCGCTCCAGCTCCTGCGGCTGTGCCCCGACCACCACCCAGTCGCGCTCGCGGACCGCAACTCCCAGCAGCCGGTCCCGTACCGCGCCGCCGACCAAGTAGACTCGCATGGTGCGCATGTTAACCGAGAGCTCCCCGCTCAGCGCGGCGAATCCCGCCGTTGCCGCACATGTTGGGTGCGGCGTGCGTGGGTTACTGCTGGCGGCGGCCTGTACGCTGCTGTGCGGCTGCGGCACCTCGTATCTCATGCAGGCCGCGAGCGGCGAGTGGCAGGTACTGCGTCGGCGTGTGCCCATCGATACGCTGCTGGCCGATCCGCACACGCCGCCGGCGCTGCGCGCGCATCTCGAGGAGGTGCGCGCCGCACGTGAGTTCGCGTCCGGCGAGCTGGGGCTCCCGCAGAGCGGCAGCTACCGCAGTTACGCCGACATCGGCCGGCCATACGTGGTGTGGAACGTGGTCGCGGCGCCGGAGTTCTCGGTCAGCCCCAAGCGCTGGTGTTTCCCGGTCGCCGGCTGCGTCGCCTACCGGGGTTATTTTCGCGAGCAGCGCGCCCGCGAGTTCGCCGCCGCTCTGGCGGTGCGCGGTTTCGATGTGAGCGTCGACGGCGTGCCCGCCTACTCGACCCTCGGCAGGTTCGCCGACCCGGTGCTCTCGAGCATGCTGCGCTACGGCGACGATGAGCTGGCCGCGACCATCTTCCACGAGCTCGCCCACCAGCTGCTGTACGTGCGCGGCGACTCCGAATTCAACGAGGCGTTCGCCACCACGGTCGAGGATGCGGGACTCGAGCGCTGGCTGAACTCTCAGGGCGCGTCGCAGCGCCTGCAGCAGTTGCGCGAGCGCCAGGCGCACGCCGCGGCGTTCGTCAGCCTGCTGGCGCAGAGCCGCACCCGGCTCGCGCTGCTGTACGCCTCGGGTGCGACGCACGATGCGATGCGCGAGCGCAAGGCGCAGATCCTCGGCGCGCTCGCGGCCGACATCCGCGCGCTCGAGCGGCGCGAAGGCGAGGTTTATCCGTTGTACGAGGAGTGGATTGCCGAGGGCCTCAACAACGCGCGCCTGGCCTCGGCGTCCACCTACTACGAGTGCGTCCCGGGCTTCACGCGGCTGCTCGCGCAGGCCGGTGACGATCTCGCGCGCTTCTATGCCGCCGCCCGCGAGCTGGCACGCCAGCCGCGCGCCCTGCGGCACGCGCGCCTGTGCACGGTGCCTCAGGCGAACGCAGCCGGGCGGCGCGGCTCGAGGTAAGTGGGCAATACCGCGAGCATGGGCCTGGGCGTGATGCCGAGCCTGCGGCAGCCATCCTCGCGGCACACGCTGTCGAGGGTGAGCGAGCGGAAGTTGTCGAGTGAAAACGGCTTGCCGGGCAGGATCCCCATCGCCAGGCCCTGGAGCCGCGCGAGTGGATCCGGCAGCGGCACGATCCGGCAGGGCAGGCGCGCCACGCGCGCGGTCAGGCGCACGATCTCGGCGAGCGTCATGACCTGCGGGCCGCACAGCTCGTAAGTCTGACCGGCGCTGGCGCGCTCGCCGAGCGCGCGCACCATGGCCTCGGCGACGTCGAACACGCAGATGGGCGCAAAGCGCGCCCGCGCGCGCGCCAGCGGCAGGCAGCCCAGCGTGAGCCGCAGCAGACCGGCAAAGCGGTTGGTGAGGGAGTCTCCGGGCCCGAAGATCACCGAGGGACGGAAGATCGTCACCGCAGGCTCGGCGTGCGACAGCTCGGAGCGCGGCGCGGCGCGCAGCCGCGCCTCGGCGGCGGCCTTGGAGCGCAGATAGCGACTCGGCGCGCGCGGATCCGCTCCCAGGGCGCTCACGTGCAGCACCCGGCGCACTCCCGCGGTGCGCGCCGCGGCCATCACCTTGGCGGCGAGCTCGGTGTGCACGGCGTCGAAGCTCGCGCCCCGGCGCGGGTTCAGGATCCCGACGAGGTTGACGACCGCATCGCAGGCGCTGAACAGTTGACTCAGGATCCGCGGCTCATGCACGTTCGCGACCAGCAGCTCGACGGTGTCGAGCACGCGCAGACGCTCGGCACGCGTCAGATTGCGGGTGGGCACGCGCACCCAGTGCCCGGCGAGCGCGAGCCGGATGACCAGCTCGGTGCCGACAAAGCCGCTGCCGCCGAGCACACAGACGTTCACATCACTGCCTTGCCTGCCGGGTCCGGCTGGCGCGGCCCGCCGCTTCAGCGCAGCGGGATCAACAGAATCGTGTTGCCGCGCCGCACTTCCAGCACCAGCACCGCGGTGCCCTTGGCGCGCTCGCGCAACTCGCGCAGATTGCCGACCCGGCCGCGATTCGCGCCCACGATGACATCCTCGGCCCGCAGGCCCGCCTGGGCGGCGGCGCTGCCGGGCTCGACGCCGCGCACCAGCGCGCCGGCGGCGTCGGCGGCGTCGGCGAGCGTCGCGCCTTCGAAGCCCTTGTGAATGCTCGCCGGACCGCCGATGAGTTCCGCCGCGGTATCGGCGATCACCGCGGTCACGCGCAACGGCTTGCCGTCACGCACCAGGCCGATGTCGATCTTGTCGCCGACCCGCAGCAAGCCGATGGTGTTGCGCAGCTCGCTGTTGGACTTCACCGTCTGCCCGTTGACGGAGGTGATGACGTCCCCCGTGCGGATGCCGGCCTTGTCGGCCGGCGATCCCTCGACCACCTGCGACACCAGCGCTCCCATGGGGCTGTTGAGCCCGAGCGAATGGGCGATGTCCGGGGTCACGGTGTACATGCTCACGCCCAGCTGGCCGCGCTTGACCGAGCCGTACTTGATGAGTTGCTCCATCACGCTGCGCGCCATGTTCGCCGGAATGGCGAAGCCGATGCCGATGTTGCCCCCGCTGCGCGACAGGATCGCGGTGTTGATTCCGATCAGCTCACCGCGCAGGTTTACCAGCGCACCACCGGAGTTGCCGGGGTTGATCGAGGCGTCGGTCTGGATGAAGTCTTCGTAGCCGTCGGGGTTGATGCCCGAGCGCGACAGGCCGCTGATGATTCCGGAGGTCACGGTGTGTTGCAGGCCGAAGGGATTGCCGATGGCCACCACGAAGTCGCCTACCTCGGCCTTGGCCGAATCCCCGAGCGCGACCTGCGACAGACCGTCCGGTTTGACCTTGAGGACCGCCACGTCCGAGGGCGTATCGCTGCCGACGACGTCGGCCTTGAGGTCGCGGCCGTCCTGCAGCGTGACGGTGATCTCGTTGGCGTTCTCCACCACGTGTGCGTTGGTGACGATATAGCCGCTCCTGGCGTCGACGATCACGCCGGAGCCCGCGCTCTGAAACGGCCGCTCGCGCGGTCCGGTATCCGGTGGCACGTCGAAGAAGCGGCGGAAAAACGGGTCGTCGAGCAGCGGATTCTGCGGACCGCGCTCGCGAATGGTGCCGCGCGTGGCGATGTTGACCACCGCCGGTGAGACCTTCTTGATCATCGGCGCGAGCGTCGGGAGCGGGGTCTCGCCGACCGCCGGCGGCATGGCGGCCGGGAGCGGCGCCACCGCGAGCGCCACCAGGGCGAGGAGCAGTTGAGGTCTCATGCCCTGGGAATTCTAGCCCGAAGTGCCGGCGCGGTCAGGACCGATCCCGGGCCGCGGCGGCTGTTATCGGCTGACCCGCCCCATTCTCACGCGGCCTGGACGGAAATGCGCCGCGGCTGCTCCTGCGGGCGCTTCGGGATGGAGACTTCCAGCACCCCGTTTGCGTGCTTGGCCTTGATCGCCTCCGCCTCGGCGCTCTCGGGAAGCGTGAAGCGGCGCAGGAACGTGCCCGTGGCACGCTCGACGCGCTCGTAGCCGTCCGTGGACGTCTTGTTTTCCGAGCGGCGCTCGCCGCGGACGGTCAGCACGCCCTTGTCGGCCGTGACCTCGATGTCCTTGCCTTCGACGCCCGGCAGGTCGGCGACCACTACGAAGCGCTCGGCTTCCTCGCGAATGTCGACATGCGGGATCCAGCTGACGCTCGCGGAGTCCGCGCCGTCAGCACTCTCGCCCACGCCGCGCTCGAACTGCCGCTGGAAGCGGCTCAACAGCGCCCATGGCTCGTAACGAACGATGGTCATAATTGCTCTCCTGTTGGAATGTTGGAAACAAAGCGCAAACCTTGCGCGGTTGCACCGGATGTGTGGTTCGGGGGCCGAGCTTTCAAGAGCCGGGAATTCAGGAGGTGAAAAGAAGCGTCGAGCGCGTGCGCGCGGCACCGCGCGATCGCGCCCTTGCAGCGCCGCCGCTCCTGCCGGGCGCGTGAGCGGCCCCATCTTCGTGGGACCGGAAAGTTGGGCTTCCAGAGGCCGTTGGAGCGGTGCCGAAACGGGCCTCGCGGACGCAGAAGTTCAAGCTCAAGGTGGCTGATTTTGTGGGCAGGCTGTGCAAAACCTGTGCTTCGTATGGGTACAAGATATTGGGGTTGGACCACGGCTCGCCCCGGGCGCAGTTCTGGAAAAAATCTCGCGCGTGCGGCGGCCGATAATTTCATAAGACATTGAAAGAGATAATAAAAGTATGCCACATAATATGGGGCTATGAAGCTTGACGCCTCCCGGGACGCTCATTAGTCTTTTGACCCCGACACAAGATCTTGTGTTCGCGCCAGAGCGATCAAGGGTCACGCGGTCGGGGGGAGGTTTCAGGGACCTGACTGTCTGAGGGCAGCAGGTACCGGTCAGGCTCGCGGCTCGTTGAGCGCCGCCTCGAGCGCGTTGGCCGGCATTCCCTGCAATCCGTCGGATGTGGCGTCAAGAGCATTCGGAGCGCCGCGGATTACATGAACACTGTCGTCAAGATCGAACCCTTGGGACTGGACGCCATTCCTTTCCAGGAAGCGTCGCTCGACATCTGGGACAAGAAGTATCGCCTCACGGCCAAGGACGGTGCGCCCATCGACAGGACGATGGACGACACCTACAAACGCGTCGCGCGTGCGCTCGCCGACGTCGAGCACGAGGACGTGCGCGAGCACTGGAACGAGCGTTTCCTGTGGGCGCTGCGGCGCGGGGCCATTCCCGCCGGTCGCATCATCTCCAACGCCGGGGCGCTCGAGCACAAGCCCGCGACCTCGACCATCAACTGCACGGTCTCGGGCACCATTCACGACTCGATGGACGACATCCTGAAGAAGGTCCACGAGGCGGGACTGACGCTGAAGGCGGGCTGTGTCGCCCCGGGCACGTGGGTATACACCGAGCACGGTCTCGTCACTGCTGATCAGGCGGTGCACGAGAAGCACCAGAGGATTCTGTGCTACGACGTTCGTACCCATCGCTTCGAGAAACGAGCGATCCTTCGGCACCTGACGACTCACGTGCCCCAATCAGAACAGATCCGGATCACTTCGCAAGGAACGACACTCACGACGTCGATCCGGCATCCGGTGCTCGTTTACCGAGCGGGTCACCTCGGCTACGTCCGTGCGGATGAAGTGACGACAGCCGATGCGCTCGTGCGTCACCAGCTGCCGTGGACAGCAGCCGCCGACCGTTGGCTTGATGCCTGGTTTACAGGAGCACACTTGGGCGATGGCAGCGCTTACGTGAAGAAATTCACGTACAAGCACACCCAGAAAGCCTGGGCTGCGCGAGCGCTGGCGCTCGGTCAGCGCCTGGTATTCAAGATTCGCGCCGTCGAACGCGAGGTGGTACAGCGCTACGCGGCATTTTTTGCGACCTTCGCGCAGTCGCGCGCCAAGGCGGTGCCTGCGATGACGCTGACCGGTACGTTGGTCTGGGATTACACGGTAGCGAGTTTCGCCGCCAGTCGCGCCGCAGCTCTGATTGATGGGCAGATCGGTGAGAAATCGACGACCTTACGCGTGCCAAAGTGGATAGCACGGGAACCTGAGCGATTCTTTCTGCCGTTTCTTGCCGGCTTGATCGATACCGATGGCACGGTCAACACCGAACACGGCAGTGCGACCATCGCCACCGCGTGTCACAGCTTCGCTGGTGAGCTTCAATCGCTGTTGGGCCTGTTCGGCGTGCATGGTTCGATCACCCTGCGCAGGCCGCGCGATCACATGCTCAACGGGCACGTGGTTCGCGACCGTGGTGGGGCCATCATCAAGATATGCGATTCGGCGTTTCTGGCGACCGTGGCCCAGTACATGGCCGACACGGGCAAGCGCAATCGCATACGCGACCACGCGTCGACGCCGGGGCAGTACGATGTCTTTCAGATGCCTGCGGCGCTGCGCGCGGAGCTGGAGCGGGAGACTGAGCACCTCACCCATGTTGAGAAGCAGCGACTTGGTATCTATCACGGATACCACCGACGCGAGCGTGTCAGCCGTGTGTGGATTGACCGATGGGCCCAGCGCTTTGCTCCGCTTGCGGAACTGATCGGCTTCGCGCTGAGCTTGCGCCCGGTCGATGCCATCGAGCGCGACTTGTCGCTGTCTGAGACGTTCTTCGACTTCACGGTCGATCGGCACAACAACTATCTAGCGGGCAACAATGGGCTGGCGGTCATTCACAACTGCGGCATCGGCTACGAGTTCTCGACGCTGCGACCGCGCGGCGCGTACGTGTCGGGCGCCGGCGCCTATACCTCCGGTCCGCTGTCCTTCATGGACATCTTCGACAAGATGTGTTTCACCATCTCGTCCGCCGGCGGGCGCCGCGGCGCACAGATGGGCACCTTCGACATCGGACATCCAGACGTCATGGAGTTCATCCGCGCCAAGCGCGAGAGCGGGCGGCTGCGCCAGTTCAACCTGTCGCTCCTGATCACCGACGAGTTCATGCAGGCGGTGCGCGAGGACTGCGAGTGGAAGCTCGCTTTCCCGCTGTCGCTGCGGGAGTACGAGGCGGACAAGCCCGATCTCACCGATGCCGCGAAGTTCCTGTGGCGCGAGTGGCCGGTGCACGAGGGCTACGTCGTCAACGACGAGGGCCTGGTCGCCTGCAGGATCTACAAGACGCTGCCGGCGCGGCGCATGTGGGACGTGATCATGACGTCCACCTACGACTTCGCCGAGCCCGGTTTCATTCTCATCGATCGTGCCAATGAGATGAACAACAACTGGTGGTGCGAGAACATTCGCGCTACTAACCCGTGCGTCACCGCCGACACGTGGGTACAGACGAGCGAAGGTCCACGTGAGGTTAGCGAGCTGATCGGTAGGCAGTTCGTCGCTCGGGTCGACGGCAAGGACTATGCGACCGGTGCAGAAGGCTTCTTCATGACGGCACGCAAGCCTGTCGTGCGCATCGAGACGACAGAGGGTTACTCGCTACGGCTCACGGCCGATCACCGTGTGCGCCGGTATTCGAAGCTGACGCGCTGGACGTGCGAGACGGAGTGGTGTGCGGCGAGTGAGCTCCGCGCCGGCGATCGCGTCGTGTTGAACGATCATCGCGGCAACGCATCATGGGCCGGTGCGCATACCCGTGAGGAAGGCTACCTGATCGGCCTGATGGTGGGCGACGGCGTATTGAAATCCGATACTGCGGTGCTGTCGGTCTGGGGTGCCGCGGCTGCAGCGAACGGCCCCGCGGTAGGTATCGCGCCGGGCGTTCGGGCAATCATGGCCGAGGCCGTTTCGGCGGCGACGACTCTGGCGTATCGATATAGGTCGGACTTCAGGGGATGGAATCCGGTCGGCGGCCGCACGGAGTGGCGGATGGAGTTGCCGCCGCTCAAGACACTGGCCGAGTCCCTCGGCATGCGCGCCGGTCAGAAGTCAATCACGCCGGCGATGGAGCGCGCCTCCAGCGGTTTTTGCCGCGGATTTTTGCGCGGATTCTTCGACGCCGACGGTTGCGTTCAGGGGCATCAGGAAAAGGGCGTCAGTGTGCGCCTCGCGCAATCCGACTTCGGACGGTTGCAGGCCGTGCAGCGCATGCTGTTGCGGCTCGGTATTGTCTCGCGCATTTACCGCGATCGGCGCGCGCAGGGCAGCGCCGTATTGCCCGACGGCAAGGGAGGCATGCGCGCTTATCCAACACTACCGCAGCATGAGCTCGCCATCAGCTCAGCAGCGCTCGAACAGTTCGCATCGAAGGTTGGGTTCAGCGACAGCGACAAACAAATGCGCCTCGAGCGATTGCTCTCCAAATACCGTCGTGCGCTGAACCGAGAACGCTTTGCTGCCCGCGTCGAGCGTGTCATCGAGGACGGAGCGGAGGGCGTCTACGACGTGCAAGTTCCCGGCGTCAATGCATTCGACGCGAACGGGCTTCACGCACACAACTGCGGTGAGCAAACGCTCCCAGAGTTCGGCGCGTGCCTTCTGGGATCGGTGAATTTAACCCGTTTCGTGAAGCATCCCTTCACCGACTTCGCGGAGTTCGACTGGTCGGAATATCGCGAGGTCGTGAAGGTCTTCGCCCGCATGCTCGATAACGTGGTGGAGGTCAACGGCTTGCCGCTCGAGAAGCAGCGCGAGGAGATCCTGCGCAAGCGCCGGCACGGCATGGGCTTCCTGGGCTTAGGCAGCACCTTGGCTCTGCTGCGCATGAAGTACGGCTCGCCGGAAGCGGTGCAGTTCACCGAGGACGTGACACGCGAGATGGCGGTGGCCGGCTGGGAAGCGGCGCTCGAGCTCGCGCGCGAGAAGGGGCCGGCTCCGATCATGAACGAGGAGTTCACGGTCACGAAGGAAATGCTGCGCAAGCGCCCGGAGATGGCGCGCGATGGCTGGAAGCCGGGGGTGAAGATCGCCGGCCGCCTGCTGCACGCGAAGTACAGCCGCTACATGCAGCGCATCGCGCAGGTGGCGCCGCAGCTGGTGCACGAGCTCGCCGAGACCGGCGCGCGCTTCACGCACCACACGTCCATCGCGCCCACCGGCACGATCTCGCTGTCGCTCGCCAACAATGCCTCGAACGGCATCGAGCCGTCGTTCGCGCATCACTATTTCCGCAACGTGATCAGGGAAGGCAAGAAATCCAAGGAGAAGATCGACGTCTATTCCTTCGAGCTGCTGGCGTACCGCGAGCTGGTCAACCCAAATGCCCAACCTGGAGCGACGAACGATGCTGAGAGACTGCCGGACTACTTCATCGCCTCCGACGGCGTCACTCCCAAGGAGCACGTCGAAGTGCAGGCTGCGGCCCAGAAGTGGGTCGATTCATCGATTTCTAAGACGGCGAACGTGCCTACGGATTTCCCCTACGCGAAGTTCAAGGACATCTACCTGTATGCACATGAGCAGGGGCTGAAGGGCTGCACCACCTTCCGCTTCAACCCGGAAGCGTTCCAGGGCGTGCTGGTGAAGGAACAGGACCTCAAAAACACGCTCTATAAGTTCACGCTCGAGGACGGCACGGTCGTGGAGGCACGCGGCGATGAGGAGATCGATTACGACGGCGAGCTGCACACCGCGGCCAACCTGTTCGATGCGATCAAGGACGGGTACTACGGGCGCATGTAAGGCTCGATGAGCTGAACGCAATTCCCAGGAACTGACCATGACCATCAAGATCGACCGCAAAATCATCAAGTACCAGGTGCAGAAGCCGGAGGACAAGCCGCAGGACAAGGCGGCGGACAAGGCGTCCGAGGCGCGGGCGGCGGCCGCCAGGGCAGCCTCGGAGGCCAGGGCCGCGGCGGAGGCCCGGGCACCCCAGCCCGGCGAGCCGGAACTGGTGCGCGACAAGAACGGCCACACCGCCAAGGTCATCCGGATGCACGAGCGGCTCGAGCGCCCGGAGGTCCTCATCGGCTCCACCTACAAGATCAAGACGCCGATCTCGGATCACGCCATGTACGTGACCATCAACGACATCGTGCTGAACGAGGGCACCGAGTACGAGCAGCGCCGCCCCTTCGAGGTCTTCATCAACTCCAAGAACCTCGATCACTTCCAGTGGATCGTGGCGCTCACGCGCATCATCTCGGCGGTGTTCCGCAAGGGCGGCGACGTCACCTTCCTGGTGGAAGAGCTGAAGGCGGTGTTCGACCCGCGCGGCGGTTACTGGCAGCCCGGCGGGAAGTTCATGCCCTCGATCATCGCCGAGCTCGGCTATGTCATCGAGAAGCACCTGCAGACCATCGGTCTCATCCGCAAGACCCAGCTCGATCCGCACCAGCAGAAGCTGGTCGACGAGAAGCGCGCGGAGTTCCAGGCGCGTGCCCGGCAGGCCGATGCCTTTGCCAAGTCGCACTTCCCGGAGGGCGCGCAGCTGTGTGGGCGGTGCAGCACCGCCGCGGTCGTCATGATGGACGGCTGCATGACCTGCCTGAACTGCGGCGACTCGAAATGCGGATGAGCCCTCAGGCCTTTTGAACGACCAACCTCAACTGACAGACCCACGCGATCTCACGAGGCAGCCGGCCGGCTGCCTCGGCTTTTTTGTGCGCCCGATCACAGAAACCCCGGTCGCCCAACCAAAAAAAACCCCGCTTTCGCGGGGTCGGTCGCTTGCTTGTGTGTGGAGGAGTCTGTGTTCGTTATTATTATCCGGTCCAAGGCACAGTATCCGACGAGCCTTCCAGGCTGCATTCCGGATCTGCGCTTTCTTGTTAGTAAATCCCGTGGTCTTGCTTCCGTCCCGGCAGGGGTTGCCGTTGCTGTTATGAGGATTAGCAACACTCATGCCAACGCTGCCGCTTGCCGCTGCGGTTCGACATGTTGTCGCCCGGGGCTCTCGCAACTGTGACGCGGTGCTCGTTGTGAGGACCGCCCGCGCTTGATCGTCCAGCGGTGGCGCGCGTCTTGAGACCCCGAATCGGCGCACGACGCCCGGCAGTGTCAAAATACCCGACGCATTCAAGGGTGCGCGCGGGCGCGCGGAAGGGGGCGGATGTGCCACAAGCCCTTGAACTCGCATGAGAATCTCGCGTTTACAGGAGTGTAAATGAACTCGACAGGGAGCCCCGGGGGCTCGCGCGGCTCGATCCGATGGCCGCTCACCAGGCGGTGGGTTTTCGCGGCCCTGAGCTGGCTCGTGTTCGCGCCGGCCCTGGCGCAGGACAACCCGATGCCGCGCCCGCCGCAGCTGGAGCGCGACGTGCAGTTCTGGATCCGCGTCTACACACAGATCGACACCAACGCGGGGTTCCTGCACGACCAGTACAACCTCAGCGTGATCTACGACACGCTGCACTTCGCTCCCAACACCACGCCGGCGGAACGCGAGCGCCAGGTGGACCAGGCGCGCGAGCGCTACGGCGGGGCGCTGCGCCGCGTCGCGGATGCCGCAGACGCCCCGCTGTCCGCCGATGATCAGCGGATCAAGGAGCTGTGGGGCGCCGAGGGCACACCGGCGCGCCTGCGCTCGGCGATCGAGGATATCCGCTTCCAGTTGGGCCAGGCGGACCGTTTCCGCGCGGGCCTGATCCGCTCCGGCGCCTGGGAGACGCACATCGCCGAGACGCTGGCGAACCTGGGGCTGCCGGCGGAGCTGGCGGTTCTGCCGCACGTGGAGTCGTCGTTCAACCCGGCCGCGTACTCGAAGGTCGGCGCCGCTGGCCTGTGGCAGTTCATGCGCTCGACGGGACGGCGTTACATGCGCATCGACAGCGCGGTGGACGATCGCCTCGACCCGTTCCGCTCCACCGAGGCGGCGGCGCAGCTGCTGGCCTACAACTATCGGGTGCTCGGCACCTGGCCGCTGGCGCTGACGGCGTACAACCACGGCACCGCCGGCGTGCGCCGCGCCAAGGAGACGCTCGGCACCGACGACATCGCCAGGATCGTGCGCAGCTACAACAGCCGCACGTTCGGCTTCGCGTCGCGCAATTTCTACGTCTCGTTCCTCGCCGCGCTCGACATCGATCGCAATCCCGAGAAGTACTTCGGTGCGCTGCAGAAGCAGAGCGAGGCCCGGTTCCAGGAGGTGCAGGTGCCGGCCTACGTGCCCATGACGACGCTCGAGCGCGCGCTGAGGATCGACGCCGACAAGCTGCGCGCGCTGAACCCGGCGCTGCTGCGCTCGGTGTGGGACGGCCAGCAGCGCGTGCCCAGGGCTTACCACCTGCGGCTGCCCCTCAACGGCTCGACCTGGACCCGCGAGCTGCTCGCGCAGCGCCTGAGTCCCGCCGAGATGTTCGCCGGCCAGAGCAGCCCACCGCGCTACCGGGTGCAACGCGGCGACACGCTCACCAGCGTGGCCGTGCGCTACGGCGTGTCGGCAGACACGCTCGCACGGCTGAACCACCTGCGCACCGGTGCGCAGCTGCACGCCGGCCGCACCATCACCGTGCCCGAGACGCCGCCGATCACGGTCGCCGCGGCCGCGCCGCCCGCTGCCGCAGCCCCCGCGCCGACCGCGGCCACCTCGCCTGCGGAGCCCGCTCCCGCAGCCCCCGCGCCGACTGCGGCCACCTCGCCCGCGGCGCCTGCTCCCGCAGCCCCCGCGCTGACTGCGGCCACCCCGCACGTGGCGCTCGCGCGCCCCTCTCCCGGCGGCGCGGTGCCGGCCGATGTGGCGCAGCGCGAGAGCGCCGAGGACGCGGCCGTCGCCGCCGCGGCCGCGAAGTCGCGCACCGCCGCGACCAGCCCGCAACCGGTGTCGGCGGCACAGGCGGAGGCGCTCAGCCCGGCGCTCGGTCCGGCGGCGGAGGCCGAGCAGAACCCCGATCCGAATGACTACAGCGTCGCGCACGACGACACGATCCGGGTGGCCGGGGACGAGACCCTGGGGCATTACGCCGACTGGCTCGGCGTGAGCACGCAGCACGTGCGCGAGCTCAATCGCTTCAAGTTTCACCGCCCGGTGCTGATCGGCCAGCGCATCAAGCTGGATTTCAGGAAAGTGTCGCGCGAGGCTTTCGAAGCGAACCGTCGCGAGTATCACCGGCAGCTGCAGGCAGCCTATTTCGCCGCGCACCGGATCGTGGGCACCGAGGTCTACATTGCGCGGCCCGGTGACTCTGTGTGGACCCTCACCCAGCGTACGGCGCAGATGCCCATGTGGCTGGTGCAGCAGTACAACCCGGATGTGGATCTCGCCGACCTGCGCGCGGGCACCCAGATCGTGATGCCACGTGTGGAGGAAGTGGGGAGCGGGGGCTGATCGCCTCCGAGGCCCCGGAGGACGGGGCCTGAGGCGCTGTGACGGGCGCACATGCCGGCAGATGGGCGTGTGCCTATAATCACCCGAACTGGTGCGCATGTCGAAGCGGAACATGATGACTTTCAAGACCTTGGTGCCGATCCTGGTGCTCGCCTTGATGGCGGGCGCGGCGCACTCGGACGCGCTGCCGGAGGCCCGGCCGGTCATGCTGCGTCCAGCCGAGACCCTGCCGGTGGTGGACCGCGTCCTGGTGCGTAAGGCCGAGCGGCGGCTGCTGCTGATGCAGGGTGGCAACGTCGTGCGCTCGTACCACGTCGCGCTCGGTTTGAGCCCGGTGGGACAGAAAGAGCGCTCCGGAGACTTCCGTACGCCCGAGGGGAGCTACCGCCTCGAGCGCCGCAACCCGCGCAGCGACTACTTTCTCTCGATCAAGGTCTCGTACCCGAACCAGGAGGACCTGAAACGCGCGCACGCACGGCACTGGGACAGCGGCGGCTCGATCATGATCCACGGTCTGCCGAACCAGCTGAAGCACGACCCGGACTACTACCGCAACCACGATTGGACCGATGGCTGTATCGCCGTGTCGAACGCCGACATGGTGGAGATCTGGATGCTCACGCCCGACGACGTGCCGATCGACATCTTTCCTTAAGCAGTGAGCAGCGACTTTTCAGCATTCGTCGACGCCCGCGTCGGTCCGCGTGGCAGTCTCGAGAACCTCTCGCAGAGCGAAATCGACAAGCTCCTGGACACCGGACAGGGGGGCCTGTATCCGCTGTTCCGCCGCTGCGCGCTGGCGGTGCTCAACAGCGGTGCACCCACCGACAACGCCAAGGAGATCTTCGACCGTTACCGCGACTTCGACATCCGCATCGTGCGTCACCCCTGGGGGGTGAAGCTCGAGGTGCAGAACGCCCCGGCGGCCGCCTTCGTCGACGGCGAGATGATCCGCGGCATCAAGGAGCACCTGTTCGCGGTGCTGCGCGACGTGGTGTTCATCTCCAACGAG
>Ga0209156_10002013_pt1 | contig 16174 bp, 13 predicted proteins | sample GraSoiAngelo_124_FD_185881 | JGI IMG/M metagenome (GOLD analysis project Ga0209156, IMG submission 185881) | Grasslands soil microbial communities from the Angelo Coastal Reserve, California, USA - 14_0927_05_20cm (SPAdes) (version 2) | ecosystem: Environmental > Terrestrial > Soil > Grasslands...
GAGCTGGACGAGGACGAGCTTGACGAGGAGGAGCTGGACGATCTCGACGAGTACGACGACCTGGACGACGAATTCGACGACGACGAGGACGAGGAGTTCCGTCCCAAGAAGGGGCCGAGACGGGATTGGGAGTGAACACCGTTATACGACGCCACGACGCCACGTTGTACGAAAGGGCGTGCTACCTCGCTCACGTCGTGGCGTCGTAGCGTCGTGCAACGGTGACGGGTGCGGTGGCGGTGAGGGCCTGTAGCTCAGGTGCTTAGAGCGCACGCCTGATAAGTACGAAACGCCGAGCGGGAGCATGACGTCATGCTCCCGCTTCGTGCTTCATCGAGCTTGGGTTGACGCACCCTCCGACATCGACCGGCAACCAATGGCAACCGAAAACCACGTGTGGGCGTGGAGGCGGAAGCAGTAGCCCGTCATCGTCTTCTCGACGGCGGGTACGGTCCTATCGTGCGTCGACGTCAAAGTCCGATTCCCGTCCTGCGCCGGGCCCCCGTCACCCTCGGATCATTCGCACCGCGTGACGGGGGCCGGGGCGCCAGCCAGCTATCCTTCAGTCAGTCGATATTAATGTTCCCGCTCGCTAGCTGGGCGGGGCAGATGCCGGGTGGCGCGAACACCTGGATCGAGCCGTTCGCGGCGAAACCGCTGAAGCAGATCAAGTCAGTCCCGCCGTTGGACGCTGCGTCCTGTGCCGTTAAGGAGCACCCGCCTACCAGCGTCGTTCCGTCGGCTGTCGTGATGTTACACGTTTGGCGCAATATTTGGAGAACGTGCTCGCTCGGGAACACGGTCGCACGACCCCCCGTGAACTCGAGCTGCACATTTGTCACTGGATCACTGGCGCTCCACTTGCCGACCACTGGCACAACGTCCGTGCCATTGGTCGTTCCGCTAAAGTCGAAACTGAATTTCAAACCGCCGCTATTGCACACCGCCACGTCGAGGTCACAGGATTGGCCGGGTACGGTTCCAGACCCGTGCGCTGAGACTGTTCCCGACTGCGCGTCGGCTAGGACGCCCCCGCCGGGCCGCGACGGGGCAGCCGGTTGGTCGCACGCGACGAACAGCGCAGCGGCGGAGAGGACGGCTATCGTCGGCCGCCGGATGATGGTGGGGCTGGTCCAATGCGAGCGCATGGTTGGTTCCCCCTTCGCGAGCACTTGAGCGAGTTGATGCGTCCCCGAATCGACGGCCGGAGGGGGCATGTTGCGTACCATCAACCATTCAGTCTGCACGCCGGCTCAAGACCACCGTCCCCGACCGGTGAGGGCCATGCGAGCGAACGGCGCAGCCTTCGGCGGGGTGGGGAGGTGGCGGTGCCCGCGGGAGATATCGCCGTCCGCGCCTCACGAGGGTGAACTATCATGCCCGGACGAGTGAGGAGTCCGGCGGAGAGACCTCTGGTGCGGCGGCAAGACCTCTGGTGCAGACACCATGGCGCCGCCGCCAGAGGGCCGGCGGCCGACCTGCGACTCATGGCGGTCAGGACTGCTGGAACTGACGCGCACCTTGTGCCACCGCTCGGGGTCGTGAAGTACCTTGTCGCGCAGCACACGGCGGGCATCTGGGCACGGTGCGGCATCGGAGCGCGGCCGTGGAGTTCCGCGTGGAGCAGCATCGCCTTACTTTACGGAGGCGTATCAGCCGCTTGCAGTGGGGCCGGTTGCCATTCGAGCGGCAACCGTAAGTCGAGCAGCAGAATCGTCGGATCGCATAACCCGTTGTTCAGCAACGACGGGCCTGTAGCTCAGGTGGTTAGAGCGCACGCCTGATAAGCGTGAGGTCAGTGGTTCAACTCCACTCAGGCCCATTAGACAGAGAGACGTCGAGCAACGGCGTCGCGCAGAGCCGTCACGCAGACAACGTCACGCAACTAGGGCGCCACGAACGCCCAATCCGCGGTGGCGTTTCCGCGCTGGTCGGCTCGCTCGCCAGCGACTGAAGAGCCGGCAGGAGTTGCTCCGCGCTGGTCACCCCCAGATAGATGCCTCCAGTCCGCGTGGCGCCACCGCTTTGGCGCCACGGCGGTAGGGAAGCATGCGGCTCCTCGGAGTGGGTGTCGGAAAGGAGCGGAAGGGTCACGCCAGGGCCACCGCCCGAGACGCAAGCAGCGGGAGCCACGGGGCGCCCGGCGGACCGACTAGCGAGCGGCAGGCCCGAGTCATATTGTGGCGAATCTGATACAGCCCATCCCGAAAGGGGAAACGCGTACCCGTGTCCGACCGCGCCGTCGCTTCCCCCCGTGTCGTGAACATCGAGGACTTGCGGCGCCTGGCCCGGCGTCGGCTCCCGAAGGTGGTCTTCGACTACCTGGACGGCGGCGCCGAAGGAGAGGTCACGCTCCGCGAAAACCGCCGCGCCTTCGACGCGGTGACCTTCCGGCCCCGCCACGCGGTGAGCGTCCCAGGCGCTGATCTGCGGACGACGGTGCTGGGCCGCCCGGTCGCGTTCCCCATCCTGTTGGCGCCGGTCGGGTACAGCCGCGTCATGCACGTCGCCGGGGAGTCCGCCGCCGCTCGCGCGGCCGGCGCGGCGGGCAGTGGCTACGTCCTCTCCACCATGTCGGGGCACGCGCTCGAGAGCGTCCAAAAGGCCTGCGCCGGCCCGGTGTGGTATCAGCTGTATCTGCTGGGCGGCCGCGCCGCCGCGGAAGCGGCGATCCAACGCGCCCGCGTGGCGGGCTACTCGGCCCTCGTGGTCACGATCGACACCGCCGTGGCCGGTATGCGTGAGCGCGACGTCAGGAACGGCGTGGCCCAATTGCTCGGCGGCAGCCTGCAGGCCAGGCTCCCGTTTCTGCCGCAGCTGCTCACGCACCCGCGCTGGCTCGCGGCGTTCCTGCTCGCCGGCGGCGTTCCGCCGCTCCCCAATGTCGTCCTCCCCGGTCGGGGGCCCATGCCGCTCGTGGACGTCACCACCGCGTTGGCCCGCGCCGCCGTTACCTGGGACGACATGCGGTGGCTGCGGGATACCTGGCGCGGTCCGATCGTCGTCAAAGGGGTGCTGACGGGCGACGACGCCCGCCGTGCCGTCGACGCCGGTGCCGCGGCCGTCGTCGTCTCCAATCACGGGGGACGCCAGCTCGACGGCGTCCCCGCCTCGCTGCGCATGCTCCCGGAGGTCGTCTCCGCGGTGAAAGAGCAGGCCGAGGTCCTCATGGACGGCGGCGTGCGGCGCGGCAGCGATGTGATCAAGGCCATTTGCCTCGGCGCCCGGGCCGTGCTCGTCGGTCGCGCCTACGCCTACGGCCTCGCGGCCGCCGGCGAGGCGGGCGTGACGCGCGCGCTCGAGATCCTGCGGGCCGACATGGAGCGGACGCTGCAACTCTTGGGATGCCCGGCCATCACCAAGCTGGACCGGTCGTTCGTGCACGCTCCGGCGTAGGGGCCCCGGGGGCGGCGTGCTCCCGTAGGTGCCCGACCAGGTCGAGCCCGGTCTTGAGGACCACGAGCACGGCGACCGCCGCGAGCGGCGCCCCCAGCGTCTGGACGAGAAAGCCGCCCCCCAGGATCACCACGTGCAGCACCATCACGCGACCGTACGGCCGTGTCATCAGCTTGGCCAGCTGCGCCGTGCGGTACTCACCGGCGCCGATGTAGTTGAACGCAAACGACACGCCGTGACTCGCCGCCAGGGCCAGCGCAGCGGGCCAGATCCCGGCGATTTGCACCGCGTGGATGAACTCGGTCGGGCCGGGGAGACCGCGCTGGTGCATCCCGCCGAACAGCGTGAGCACGAACGCCCCGTGGACGGTGGTGAATAGGCCGTAGTGGACGATGAAGAAGGGGATCATCCCCGCCTTCGCCACCCACATCAGCGGATTGTCCGGCTGTGCCCACAGGATGCGCAGGACGTTGAATCCCCCCACGATCACGTTCTCGACCCAGAACAGCAGCAATGTCGCGAACACGCTCCAGCCGAAGAACAACACCCCGGCGAGCGGCACCAGATTCGCTGCCACCAGCACGACGGCGCTCGGGGAGATGCGCAGCCCCGCCACAGCGGCGGACGGAGTCGGGGTGAGGTTGGGTTGGGTCACGGTTCCCCAACGATGCCGCGTGGCCACGACGCCGCCAAGGACTTGCCGGCCTGCCGGCACCCGAGGATCTTGCCGGGGTGAGCGAGGTCGGTAATGTGGCGGTGGTGGGGCTGTCGGGCAGCCCCGCCGCGAGCTCCAAGTCGCGCGTACTGGTGGCGTACGCGCTGGCGCGAGCCGCGGCGCGCGGCGCTCGCGTCGAGCTCGTCGACCTGGCCGCGCTGCCCGCCGACGCCCTGCTCGGCCGCGGTTCGGCTCCCGCCGTCGCGGCGGCGCTCGATGCGGCGACCCGGGCGCGCATTGTGGTGGCGGGCACACCGGTCTACCGCGCTACGTACAGCGGACTCTTGAAGGTGTTCTTCGATCTGTTGCCGCAGGACAGCTTGATCGGCAAGGTCGGCGTGCCGATCGTGACCGGCCACGATCGCGGCCACGCGCTCTCGGTCGATCACGGGCTGCGGCCCTTGTTCGCGAGTCTGGGCGCCACCGTGGTCGCGGGCGGCGTGTACGGCACGAGCGCGCAGTTCCAGGACGGGAAGGCCGCACCCGAGCTGCTCCAGGCGGTGGACCGCGCGGTCGAGGAGGCGCTGGCCCTCGCCGGCGGCGCTCTCTCCCGAGGAGACCAGAACCTCTCATGAGCGCCACACTCGAGCACCCGCTCGCGATTTATTACGAGCACCCCGACTGGTTCCGTCCGTTGTTCGAGGAGCTGGATCGCCGGCGCGTGCCGTACGTGCGTCTCGGCGCCGCGAGCCACCGGTTCGACACCGCCGACGGGCGACCACCCTACTCACTCGTCTTCAACCGGATGAGCCCGTCGGCGTACCTGCGGGGAGCGGGGAATGCAATCTTCTATACCCTGCATTACCTGGCGCATCTCAGGCGCCACGGCGTGCGGGTGATCAACGGCTACGACGCCTGGGTCACCGAGACATCGAAGGCGCTGCAGCTGTCGCTGCTGCAACAGCTGGGGCTGCCGTTCCCCGCGGCACGGGTGATCAACCACGTCGCCCAGGCGCCCGACGCGGCGCGCGGGCTCCGCTTTCCCGTGGTGCTCAAGCCCAACATCGGCGGCTCCGGCGCCGGCGTGCGCCGGTTCGAAACGCCCGGGCAGCTGGAGCAGGCGGCGCAGGCCGGGACGCTGGACCTGGGCATCGATCACACGGCGCTGGTTCAGGAATACATTCCGGCGGCCGACCAGCGGATCGTGCGGGTCGAGGTGCTGGGCGGGCGCTACCTGTATGCCATCCGCATCTACGCCTCGGGCGACAGCTTCAACCTCTGCCCCGCCGATGTGTGTCAGACCGTGGGCGGCGCCGAGCTGGTACGCGCCGCGTGCCCGGTGGACGCGCCCAAGAACAATCTCCGGGTCGAGGGCTACACGCCGCCCCCGGACGTGGTGGCGCAGGTCGAGTGCATCATGCAGGCGGCGCACATCGACGTGGGAGGTGTGGAGTACATGATCGACGGGCGCGACGGCCGCCTGTACTTCTACGATGTCAACGCGCTGTCGAACTTCGTGGCCGACGCGCCCCGGGTGGTGGGGTTCGATCCCTTCGTCCGGCTGGTCGATTACCTGGAACGGGAGGCCGTCTGACCATGCGCTTCGGGTACTGGCTCCCGGTGTTCGGCGGCTGGCTGCGGAACGTCCCGGACGAGGGGATGGAGGCCACCTGGGAGTACGTCCGCCGGCTGGCGCAGCGGAGCGAGGCCATCGGCTTCGACGTGACCTTGATCGCCGAGCTGAACCTCAACGATATCAAAGGACCGAGCGCACCCTCGCTCGACGCCTGGAGCACCGCGGCCGCGCTGGCGGCGGTGACCGAGCGGCTCGAGCTGATGGTGGCGGTCCGGCCCACCTTCCACCTCCCCGCGCTGCTCGCGAAGCAGGCCGCGAATATCGACAACATCAGCGGCGGCCGGCTCACGCTGAACGTGGTGTCGTCCTGGTGGTCGGGCGAAGCCAGCCAGTACGGCGTTGCATTCGACCAGCACGACGCGCGCTACGCGCGCACCGCGGAATGGCTCGAGGTCGTGACGGGCATGTGGTCGGAGCGGCGCTTCAGCTTCGCGGGCAAGTACTACCGGGTGGAGGGCGCGATCCTCGAGCCGAAGCCGCTCGCGCGCCCGCGGCCGACGCTGTACGCGGGCGGAGAGTCCGAGGCCGCGAAGGATCTCATCGCGCGCGCGTGCGACGCCTATCTCATGCACGGCGATCCGCCGGAGCGGATCGCCGCCAAGGTGGCGGACATGCGGGCGCGGCGCGAGCGGCTGGGCGTCGCGCCGCTCACGTTTGGGCTCGCCGCGTACGTCGTACTCGCGGGATCGGAGGCGGCCGCTCAGCGCGAGGTGGCGCGCATCACCGACGTGCGCCAGAGCGCCGCCGGCTACGCCAACTATCAGGACTGGCTCGCCAACACCCAGCTCGAGCAGCACGTGAGTCTCGAGGACTACTCCGTGTCGAACCGGGGGCTGCGCGCGGGACTCGTGGGCACGGCGCCGCAGATCGCCCAGCGCATCCGCGAGTTCGAGCGGGCGGGAGTGGATCTGCTGCTGTTGCAATTCAGCCCGCAGCACGAGGAGATGGAGCGTTTCGCGGCGGAGGTGATGCCGCTCGTCGAAACCGTCCCCGCCGGGCCGCCCAGCTGAGCGACCGCTCCGGTCTGCTCGGCCGGCTCAAGGAGTGTTGCGTCGTCGCTACACCCATCGCCGCTTGACAGCGGACCGGGCACCTCCACACTGTGGTGCTCCTGAGCAGCGTCATCGGCCCCGTTGCGCCCGCGATACGGCCAGCGGGGCGTAGTGTTTTTCGGCGGGGGGGCAAGACATGGACGCGAAACTCTTGTTGGACAATCTCGAGCTCGGCGTGGTGGCGATCGCGCCCGACTGGACGATCGCCGCATGGTCCGCGGCGGCCGCGCGCATTACCGGCCTGCCGGTCGAGCGCGTGCTGGGTCAGAGCTTTTGGGTCGCGTTCCCGGCGGCCAAGGCCACCCACATCGAGCGCATGCTGCAGGAGGTGCTGCACGATGGCAAGCCGCAGACGTATCTCGCGCCTGCGGCCGCCACCGATTTCCCGGGGATGGTGTTCGAGACCCAGGTGAGCCGGGGGCCGCACAACCATCTCCTCATGGTGTTCCGGCAGGTGCGCGAGGAGCTCGGCCCCGAATCGCGCGCCGCCCACCTAATGAGCGCGCTCGAGACCGAGCGTCGGCTGTACCTGCAGCTGTTCAGCTCGCTCCCGACACCCGCCCTGGTGCTCACGGTGGACGGCCAGATCCTGGAGTCGAACCCGGAAGGCGTCAAGCTGCTGGGCGCCTCCGATCCGGTCGCGTTGCGGGGGCGACCCATGGGCGACTGGACCCCGGCCGCCCACCGGGCTCCGCTCGCGGCCGCGCTGCGGGACGCGGTCACGCAACGGCAGGAGCTGTGCCTCACCGTGGAGTACGCGGGCGAGCCGCCTCGGGATGTGCGCGCCGTGATCGTGAACGTGGATCCGATGCGCCATTCGCCCAAGCTCCTGTTCCTCGCCTTGGACGTGTCGCGCGAGTCGCTGCTGCAGCAACGCCTGCTCCAGGCGGACCGGCTCTCCCAGCTGGGCGCGTTGGTCTCGGGCGTGGCCCACGAGCTGAACAATCCGCTGGCCGCGATCGCCGCGTTCGGGGAGGCCCTCACTTTGGATCCCAGCCAGGCCGACGTGCAGGAGAGCGCCGAGGTGATCCGCAGTGAAGCGATGCGCGCCGGCCGCATCGTCCAGACGCTGCTCGATTTCGCGCGCCAGCGGCCGCGCGTGCAGACGGCCGTGGACTTGGGGGAGATCGCCGACCGCGTGCTGGCGCTGCAGCGGAGCGGGTTCAAGAAGGCGCGGATCCGCGCCAGCGTGTCCGTGCCGAAGGACGTCCCGGCGGTGGCGGGCGACCCCCAGGAGCTGCAGCAAGTGCTCTTGAACGCCGTCGTCAACGCGCGCCAGGCGATTGAAAACAGCGGCCGCCCGGGCCAGATCATCATCGCGGCCCAGGCGACCGACCACCACGTCGTCGTGACCGTCGACGACACCGGGCCGGGTGTGCCCGCCGAGATCCTCGATCGCGTGTTCGAGCCATTTTTTACGACCAAGGCCGAGCAGGGCACGGGGCTCGGCCTGGCGATCAGCTTCGGGCTGGTGCGCGGGATGGGCGGCCGGATGTGGATGCAGAACGTGGAGGGCGGCGGGGCCCGGCTTTCGTTCGAGCTTCCCGTGGACGCGGGCGACGCGGGCGCCGGGTCCAAGGCGGCCTCGGGGGCGGACGGCCGGCGCCTTTCGGTGCTGGTGATCGAGGACGAGGACAGTGTGCGCCGCGCGATGGCGCTGCTCGCCAAGCGTCTGGGGCACGAGGTGACCATCGTGGGGCGGTACGCCGACGCGACGGAGCGCCTGGCGGCGCCCAATGTCTGTTACGACGCGCTCCTCGTCGACGTGCATCTGGACGAGGAGCACACCGGGTTCGATCTGTTCGAGCGGCTGCGGGAGGAAGGACGGGGGCGGGAGCGGCGCATCGTGTTCACCACCGGCGACTCCATCTCCCTGCAGACGCGCGACGCGTTACAGCGAGCCGATCGGCCCGTGCTGCGCAAGCCGTTCAGCCTCGACGAGCTGCGCGAGATACTCGAACGTGTGGCGGGAGCCTGAGGCGGGCGCTGCCCGTCTACGCCGCCGCGACGACCGTGCGCGCGCGCTTGCGCGGCTGCGTCTCGCGCCCTGTGCGGTAGAACGCGATGGTCTGCCGCAGCCCTTCCTCGAAGTCGACGATGGGCTCGTAGCCGACCAGCCGCCGTGCCTTCGCCAGCGCCGCAACGGAGTCGCGCACCTCCCCCGCCCGTCCCTGGGTGTACACGGGCACGAGGGGAACCCCCGCCAGGGTGCGCACGCGCTCCCACAACTGGTTCACGCTCACGCCCTGCCCGCACCCCACGTTGAACACCTGCCCGGCGACCCCCGCGGCGGGCGCGGCGGTCGCGAGCACGTTGGCGTGCACGACGTTCGCGATGTAGACGAAGTCGCGCGTCTGCCCGCCGTCCCCAAAGATGGTGGGCCGCTCGCCCGCCAACGCGGCGGCGATGAAGCGCGGCACCACCGCGGCGTATTGCGAGTTCGGGTCCTGTCGCGGACCGAAGACGTTGAAGTAACGCAGGACCACCGTCTCCAGTCCGTAGGTCGCGTGGAACGCGACGCAATACTCCTCCCCGGCGAGCTTGGACGCGGCGTACGGCGACAGCGGCCGGGACACTTGCTCCTCGGAGTTCGGCAGCGTGGCTGTGTTTCCGTATGCGGAGGTGGAGCCGGCGTACACCACGCGGGACACGCCTTTGTCCCGGGCCGCGAGCAACACGTTCAACGTGCCGGTCGCGTTCACCGTATGGGTCACGAGCGGCTCGTCCACCGATTGCTGAACCGACGTCACCGCGGCGTGATGCAGCACGCAATCGACGCCCTCGACCGCGCGGCGGCACGTGTTCAGGTCGGTGACGCTGCCACGAATGAAGCGTATCGCACGTCGCACCGCCGCGAGGTTCGCGCGGCGGCCGGACGACAGGTCGTCCAGCACCGTGACGTCGTGGCCCGCGGCGACGAAGTGTTCCACCAGGTGCGAGCCGATGAAGCCCGCACCGCCAGTGATCAGAAAGCGCACGTCGTTCCCTTGGTGATCGGCCTGGTTCTTGCCCCTTGCAGGAATCCGGCCAGCGCGTCCGGACGCGTGTCCTGCCACCCTGCCCCCCTGCGGGGCGCCACGTAATGTGTGGCGCTCGGGCAACAGGTGTCTCACGAGCTGGTGGGGAGGTCCATGGAGCTCACGATCACGACGGTCAACCCGCTCGATCATGCCGACGAGATCAAGCGGCTGTTCGTAGCCTGTGGCCGCGCCGAATTCCCCGGTTTTTTCGACAGAGCCTACGAACCCGCTGTCCGCGCCGGCGGCGTCAGCTGGCTGGGGCGTGACGGCGCCGGGCAGGTCGTGATGCACGTCGCCTGCTTCCCGCGGCGGTTCCGCTTCGGGACGCGCGACGTCGGCGGCGGGTTGTTGATGAACGCCCTGGTTACGGAGTCCCACCGATCGTTCTTCCCGGCGCGCGCCCTGATGCGTCGGGCCCGGGACGACATCGAGGCCCGGGGCGACATCGATTTTCTCTACACCGACCCCAACGATCAGGCGCGCGCCGTGCTGGAGGCCTCGGGCTTCCGGTGGATCGGGACGCTCGCGCGGCTCGTGCTGCCGGTCGGCGACCGCCGTTGGTTGGTGGACCGCGCGATCCGGCTGCTCCACGCCGGAGCCCGCCTGCCGCGACGGATGCGCGCGGGCCCCGACCCCACGTTGTGGCGCGCCGCCGAGCATTCGGCGACGGTGTTCGAGGCGCCGTGGGGTGATTCGCCCCGCCTGCGACCGCATTACGGGAGCGCGTTGTACGCGGCACGGCTGGAGGGGTACCCCGGTCCCCTCGACACGTGGTTCACGTTCCGCCAGAATGGCGTGGGGAGTGCGCCGACGGCCGGGCTGCTCGTGCGCGGCCCCGATCCGTCGGGCGTCGCGACGCTCCACGCGATTCGCCGGGCACCCGACGTCCCGCTCGGGTATGTGATCCCCGGCCTGGTCCGGGCCCTGCGCGCAGCCGGCTGCGCCAGGTTGCAGATCGTCACGCTGGCGGAATCCGAATTTGCCGCGGAGCTGCGGCGCGCCGGATTCATGGCGCGGCGAGATTCGGCGCCGGTGATCGCGGCGCCGCTCACCCCGACCGGTCAAGCAGTGCTGGGCGCGGTGCGCCAGTGGGAGATCACTGACCTCGATTGCGACCGGTAGCGGCAGTCGGCCACGCCGCGCGCGCGCCATGCCTGCGGGCACTTGGCCACGCTGTCGCGCGTCTGCGACAGCCGGCGTACCGAGTCGTGAGCACGACGGTTCCCGTGTTTGCGGCGCCGCTTGACGGCACGCCCGTTGCCCCCAGTGTATAACGAGTCCACTGCGCAGTCGACCTGACCGACGGGGGTAAACGTGCGGACCAAGCCGAAGGATACCCGCTGATGCATCTTTCTTCCTCCAAGACGATCGCGTCTGCCGGCCGGGGGAGGCCTCCTGTCCCGATGGAACGAGGATTCGTGTCGGGGCTGCTGAGCCGGATCAGCCGCGTGCCTGATCGGCTGCTGCACAACGGCCGGCGACGTGCGGCATTGGCGGCGCTCGCAGGGGCGGAGCGAGCTCCGGCCTCGGTGCTCGTGATCTGCAACGGAAACATCTTCCGGAGCCCCTTCGCGGCCGCCGTCCTCCGTCGCGCGCTCGAGCTACGCGGCCTGGGGCGCGTGCGAGTCGATTCGGCGGGCTTCGCCGGCCCGGGTCGACCGACGCCGGCCGACGCGGTCGCGGCCGCGGCGCGACGCGGCGTCGATCTCACCAGCCACAGCTCCCAGCTCGTCATGGCCGATCTGGTGCGGGCGGCCGATCTCATCGTCGTCATGGACGGACTGCAGCGCCGCATGATCTGCGAGCGGTTCGGCCGCAGCTCGCGCGGTGTCCTGCTGCTCGGTGATTTCGATCCGCTGCCCGTTGCGTCTCGCGGCATCGAGGACCCGGTGGAGCAGGGGCCCGACGTCTGTGCCCGAGTGTACGCGCGCATCGAGCGCTGCGTGGAAGAGCTGGCCCAGGCGCTGCGAGGCTTGGCAAGCGGGTCGTAAGTCGCTCGGTTGACGCCGACAGGTCGCACCCACTCAACGAAGCCATTCCTTTCCCATGCATGAGTGAGCGGGATCACTCACGGCCCGGTCGCTCTTCCGTGGAACCTCCTCCGCCCGCACCCGGGTAGAAGTCAGCGACTTCCGCCTGGGAGTTACGCCAGTGTGGTCCCAACTCGTGCATCGGCGCGGACGCGGGTGGCGTAGTGTCGCGCTCACTGTCATCGTGGTCGGATGTGCGTCGCAGAACGAGACCACCGGTCCGCCTCCACCGCCTCCACCGCCGCCACCTCCCGCGACGGAGTGCGCCAAGCCCCAACCGGGCTGGATCTGGTGCGACGATTTCGAGCAAGACCGTCTGAGCCAATACTTCGAGTACAATAATTCCGGAGGCCAGTTCGTGCGCGTCGCCGCCGTCGGGGTCGGCCGATCGTACGGCATGCGTATGCGCTTCGACTCAGGTCAGGTGAACGGGGGTTGGCTCCATCTCGCGATGGGGAAGCTCCCCCCCGGATTCCGGCCCGTGGACGCCGGGACCACACTGTATCGGGACATCTATTGGCGGCTCTACGTGCGCAATCAGCCCGGCTGGGTCGGAGGCGGCGGCTACAAGCTCACTCGGGCCCTCAGCCTCGTCACGGCAAACTGGGCGGAAGCGGTGCTGGCGCAGCTGTGGGGCGATCCACCGGCCCCCGGCTATCTCTACCTCGATCCCGCGTCTGGCACCGATATCGCAGGGAACCTTCTGACCACGGGCTACAACGATTTCGCCCACCTCCGGTGGCTGGGGCACCAGGGGGGCGTGACGCCCTTGTTCGACGCGAGCCACGTGGGCCAGTGGTATTGCGTGGAAGCGCATGCCCGGCTCAACGACCCGGGGCAGACGAACGGTGTGTTCGAGTACTGGATCGACACCACGCTCGAGACTCGGGAAACGGGGCTGAACTGGCTCGGGACCTTCAGCCAGTACGGCATCAACGCCGTGTTCTTCGAGAATTACTGGAACACGGGATCGCCCGCTGCGCAGGAGCGCTACCTCGACGACATCGTCGTGAGCACCCGGCGCATCGGATGCCTGGCGGCGAGCCGGTCTTCCCCATAGGAAGCTCTTCCCCCGCAGAAACACCGTCACCAACCGCGACAAACTTGGCCCGTTGCCAGTGTCGCAGACGCGCGACAACTTCTATCACAGCGCCGGGACGGCCACGTGGCTTGTTTGTCATCCTGTCTTTGAGGAGGGGATCGGTTTAGCAACCCCCTCGGGGAGACCGATGGTGCATGCGACGTTGAAATGATCGGTGCGAGGACTGCCATGAAACGTCCGCAGACGTTTCGGAGTGCGATGCCGCGGCCGGCGATGCTCGTCGTCACGCTCTGGGCGCTCACGATCTCCTGCCTTGCGTCTCCGACTGGGACGGGCGTATTGCTGGTCACGCCGCCGGCGGCGAGCGTGGCTGTTGGAGACGCGGTGCGGCTCACCGCAATCCCCCAGGACGACGGGACTGGTACGGTGCGCGCGCCGACGGTGACGTGGACGAGCAGCGACCCGAGTGTAGCCACCGTGGATGCCACGGGGCTCGTGACCGGTGTGGCTCCGGGGTCGGCGACCATCACGGCGACGGCCGCGGAGCAGAGTGGCAGCGCTCAGATCATCGTTGCCGCTCACCCCCCGGGAACGGTGGCGGACCTCGCCGTCGGGGCGACGACGGACAGTTCCATGACGCTCGGCTTCACGGAGGTGAGCGACGGCATGGGTCGGCCCGCGAGCTACGATGTGCGCTACGCGGCCGGGAACACGCTCACCTGGGGCCCGAACGCGACCAGTGTGAGCCAGGGGACGTGCGCGACGCCGCTGGCCGGCCGCTCGAGCGGTGCCAGGCGAACCTGCACGGTCGAGGGCCTCGCCGCCGGCACGACCTACAGTTTCGAGCTGGTCGCGTTCCGCGGCACGCTGAAGGTGAATGCCGTGTTCGGCGAGCTGTCGAACGTCGCAACGGGCGCCACCGCGGCGTCCACCGCGCCAGTGGCGTCGGTGAGCATCGCGCCGCCGAGCCCGTGGGTGCTCATCGGCGGCACGCGGCAACTCGTCGCGACGCTCAAGGACGCGAAGGGCAACATGCTGACGGGCCGGACTGTGTCGTGGGAGTCGAGCGCACCGGCCGTGGCCGCGGTGAGCGCCAGCGGCCTCGTGACGGGAGTGACCGAGGGCACCGCGACGATCACCGCCGCCAGCGAGGGAAAGGGCGATACGGCGCAGGTCAGCGTGGTGCCCGCCCCGCCGCCCGTGACCTACTATCGCACCAACTTCAACGACGGCACGACCGGCCCGCTCGACGTGTACGCCTACGGCGGCGGCAGCTGTGCGAAAAGCACCGATTATCGGGACTCCGCGAGCGCCTATTCGATCAAGTGTACCATTCCGGCCGGGGCCTCAGGAGCCGCGGCGTTGCAGGCGTGGTTCGGCAGGGGCCAGCTCGCCAACCAGCCCAAGGACCCGTCGCTCGATCAGGACCTGTTCGAGGAGGTGCGCTTCGTGCTGGCCCCGGGCGCGGCCGGTGCGATCGGCGGCACGACGTGTACCGGGTCGAATCGCATTTCGCAGTTCAAGGTGCACAAGTCGGTGTATGGCCAGGCGGGGAGCGCGTGGAATGGTTGGGTGATGTCGGAGATCGGGCCATGCACCGACGGCAACATCGGACTGTTTTCGGAGCCGGAGATGTGGAACATCAACGGCCAGCCGTTCCGCTGGCCCGGCACCTACCCCTCGCTCAACGAGGGGACGGTGTACGACGTCGTTTATCGCTACCACCGCGACACCGCCCAAGGCTGCGGCACGATCGCGATCTGGGTGAACGGCGCGCAGGTGATGGACAGCCCGTGCTGGAGCTACATGGGCACCACGAACGGGTCGGGGCAGGGGCTGCTGTTCTGGGACGGCGCGACGTACCTGCAGAACGGCGTGGCGCCGTTTGTCGTCTACAACCTGTTCGCGCAGGCCACCAACTACCCCATCGGAACCGCGACGTCCAGTCCCTAGGCTTGGCCGCCACTTGCCCGATATTTGTTCACAACCGAAACGATGGGTCTTGCACAAAAACGCAGCCCCCTTAATGTCCTCGATCGGCCAAGTGCAGGTGCTGCTGCTCCACTAACTTGCACCACTTGCGCGGTCTTGCCTGTGTTGCTACCGTGCCACGCAGCGGGGGGGCTACAGAGAAGGTTTGGACCCCTGACAAGGTGATGGTACGCTGCTCAGAGCAAAGCCGTCGAAAGACGGTGACGCAGAGCTACGGGACTACGGCGACGCGAGTCGCTAAGTCCGCCGGGCCGCCAGCGACTCGAGAAGTCATCGAGCTGTTGGCGGCCGTTTCGTTCGCGTAGTAGCAGTCGACACACGCTGTTCGGCAGGGCGCCGCCCTCTTCCAGAGGGAGCGCGATAAAGGCAAAGCCGGCGAAAGCCGGCGACGCAAAGCCACGGGCTACCGCACGCCACACGCGTGCCACGCCAGTCGGGCTGCCGAACCTCACTCGGGAGAGGGTCATGTATTTTCGGAGATCCCTGGCGCTCGGCGCCGTCGTACTCAGTACCGCTTGCGAGGTGCCCGTAGATACGGGCGCCAGCAATCCGGACCTCGGCGTCGTTTCCGTCGCCATTCAACCACAGACCGCTATGGTGCTCGTGGGCGACAGCCTGCCGTTGAGCGCCAGCGTCGTCATGTCGAACAACCGTCCGCCCAATTCCGTCGCCTGGGCGAGCGCCAACTCCGGCGTTGCTACGGTCAACGGGTCGGGCGTGGTCCGCGGCCGCAGCGCCGGTGAGCTCTTCATTCGCGCCACCAGCGGCAGCAAGCGGGACTCCGCGGCCGTCACGGTGGTCGATCCAGCGCCCCTGCCGGTGGCCTCCGTCAGCGTTGCGCCCAGCTCGGTAACGGTCACGGTCGGCGGCACCGTTTCGCTGGTCGCGTCGCTCAAGGACGCGAACGGTAACACGCTGTCCGGCCGCGCGATCACATGGGGGAGCAATAACACAGGTGTCGCGGCGGTAAGTGGGGCAGGGCTGGTGACGGCGGCGGCAGCGGGATCGGCCACGATCACGGCGACGAGCGAGGGACAGAGCGGCACGGCCACGGTGTCCGTGACGGCGGTCCGTGTCTCCGTCACATCGGTGACGGTGAGCCCGGCGACGGCGAGTGTGCAGGCTGGGCAGACCCTCCAGCTCACGGCCACCCCGAAAGATGCCAACGGAAGCGCGTTGAGCGGCCGCACGGTGACGTGGACGACCAGCAACGTGGGCGTCGCGACGGTGAGTAGCACCGGGTTGGTGAGCGGCGTGGCAGCGGGATCCGCGACGATAACGGCCGCGAGCGAAGGCCAGAGCGGCTCGGCGACCATTGCCGTGACGGCGCCGGCCAGCGCACCTGGCACGG
>Ga0209156_10002022_pt1 | contig 16111 bp, 19 predicted proteins | sample GraSoiAngelo_124_FD_185881 | JGI IMG/M metagenome (GOLD analysis project Ga0209156, IMG submission 185881) | Grasslands soil microbial communities from the Angelo Coastal Reserve, California, USA - 14_0927_05_20cm (SPAdes) (version 2) | ecosystem: Environmental > Terrestrial > Soil > Grasslands...
CTATAACGTCGAGCTGATCTATCAGTGGGGGTCCTTCGGCCGCGGCGACATCAGCGCCTGGGGCGCGGCGTCCGACACCGGCTACACGTTCCGCGCGGCGCCTCTCCGACCCAAGCTCGGCCTACGCGCCAATATCAACAGCGGGGACCGGAACCCTCGTGACGCTGATCTCCAGACGTTCAACGCCCTCTTTCCGAAGGGGGCCTATTTCGGCGAGATTGCGATCCTTGGGCCGGCGAACCTGTTCGACGTGCACCCGTACATCGAAGTGCGCATCACCGAGCGTGTCGGTGTGACGGTCGATACTGACGCGTTCTACAGGCAGTCCGACCGGGACGGGATCTATTCGCCCGCGGGTGGACTCCTGCGCTCGGGGCGGGTGAGCCATACGAGTCACGTCGGTGAGCAGGTCGCGATTCAACCCGAGTGGCGCATCGATCGCCACCTTTCCCTCACCGCCAACTACACGCACTTCTTTGCGGGGCGGTTTCTGCGAGACACGGGTCCTGGCCAGGACATCGACTTCGTCGCAGCGTGGGCGCAGTACCGCTTCTGAAACCTTGCCATCCGGAGGGTGACATGCGACGTCAACGAGGCGCGCGGACGGCCATCATCGCCATGCTGTTGGCGTTCACGGCCGCCACCACGACGGCGGCGCACGCCCAGAGCGTGGACGCGCTCAAGCAGCGCGTCGAGGAGCTCGAGCGGTCCACGCGCGAGCAGGTCGACGCGCTGAAGCGAATGATCCAGCAGCAAGAAGCCGAGCGCGCGCAGGAGCGCCGCGCCCAGGAAGAACGAGAGCGCATGTTGCGGACGCTCCACGAGCAGGTCGAGCAGCAGCAACTCTCGCTCCAGAAGCAGCAGGAGGAAGTCTCGCAGGCGCTCGCAGGCATGGCCAATTTCTTCGACCTGAAGGCCGGCGCCAAGCAGACCAACAACGGGCCGCCGCCGTTCCTGGGCGAGGAGATCCCCGGCAACGTGTATTCGAGCAAGGATTTTAGGATCAGACTCGGCGGCTCCCTCCGCCTGCACGTCCAGCACGACGACACCCCGGTCGGTGAGTCCGTCAGCCGGGCCCTCGTACCCAATACGTCGGCGCCGGGGGGCGGGAACAACGCGAGCCGCGACGTGTTCCGGGCCTTCGTGGGCCGCACGCGCGTGAACCTGGCGATGCAAGGACCGGAGACCCTGGGCGCGACGACGTCAGCGTACTTCGAGATGGACTTCAACCAGCAGGCCAACGGGGCCGGGGAGGTCAACGCCGTCAACAACAACCCGCGCCTCCGCTGGGCCGTCGGCCGCTGGGCCTTCCCGAGCGTCCTCGTGGATGGCGACGAACTCCTCTGGACCTTCGGCCAGGGGGACGCCTTTGACCAGATCACCCCTGACACCATCGACTACAACACCCTGTTGGCAGGGCTCGGAGACGCCGAGCGGCGAAACCCGCGGGTCGAGGTGGTCGAGAAGCTCCCCCTCACGGCCAACGTCAAGCTCCTGACCTCGCTCGGCTTCGAGCGGCCGCTGTTCGACAACGGGGCGCTCGGGGGCACGACGGACTGCGGCGCGGGGTGCCTGAGCGGCTTCCCGGCGGTGAGCGGCGGGATCGGGCTCGAGGCCGGTCGCCTCGGAAGCAACTTCGGCATCGGAGCCACGAAAATCTATGCTCGGACGACCTGGGGCGAGTTCCAGGAGCGCTTCACCAGGGGCACCTTCATCTCGAACCCGAACGCCGAGACCAATTTCGCCCAGCACACCTTCGACAACCAGACGGCGGCGTTCAGCGTGACGCTGGACCGGATCGGGTTCAACAAGACTGGGCAGGCGCTGACGCTGCGGCTCAAGGGCGGCGGGGTGTGGACGCGCGGGGAGGGGCGGATCACCAACTCGGAGTTCGATCGGCGCGTGATCCTCGACGGCGGCGGCCGCCTGATCCCGGCGCAGAGCCTCGGGGGCTGGATCAACCCGCAGTTCTATCTGACGGACACGCTGAGTCTGCGCTGGGCCGGCGGCGAGCAGCTTGCGCTCAACAGTGACAGGCCGGCGATCACCGGAACCCTGCTCGACGACCCCGCGGACCCGAGTGCGGCGGGGCGGAAGTTCTTCCGCGTGAACAACTTCCAGTCCGAGTGGAGCCTCTGGTGGACGCCCGGTCCCTTGACGTTCGCACTGGGCTACAACTTCACGAACACCAACTTCAAGAGCGTCAACCTCGGCGGCGGATCGGAGAGCCGACACAACGAGAACAACAAGGTCGAGTTCATCAGCTGGTGGAGCTTCTGAGGCATCGCGCCCGCGAATACGGCATACGAGACTTTCGCTTGACAAGCGTCAGGCGCGGGTCACTGGTTGATGGAGGAAGCGCCCGCAACCGTGATCCTCGCGATCATCGACTTCCTCGGCTGAGGAGTCGGCGACTCAGGCGAAACAAAGGACTCAGGTGTCGAGCGAGGATGAGTGCGGATGCCGGGTGGGGGTGAGCGATGGTCAAGCGACCGGGCGACACGACACCAGAAACTCCTGGAGGGAGGGCCGCGGAGCGACTGCGTATGTTTGAGGAGGCCCGCCGCCCGTCCGCCGCCCCTCAGGTCCAGAAGCAGAAACCGGCCGGGAAGGTCACGAAGCCCCCCAAGACCGCGAAAAGGGGGAGGAAGCCCAGTGCGAAGTAGGATCGACGTCAAGCCCAGGGCGGGTGGCCCGCGTGCGAGACCCGCATCTCGCCCTGGCGGCAAGGCGCTCCAGCGCCTCTTTCATTACCTCGGTACGCGCAATCCCGCGATCAATGACGATGTCGTGGCGGCGGTTCCCGTGGGCAGGGCGGTGCGCCCGCAGTTCGGTCTGACGGCCCGCGCACGCGGAGCGCCGGTCCCCGAGCCAGCGAGAGCGCGGAGGGCGCGTCGAGCGCCATCGTCGAGGCCCTTAGCCGCGGCACTCGCCAAGGCCGCGATTGCACTCTCGAAGCTGCGTCGGCCGACGACCCGAGGCGCGGCTCCTGGGGCGCCGCTGCTGTGGAAGCCGCTCGGACCGTCGAACATTCCGAATGGTCAAACCTATGGGTCCAATCGTGTCGACGTCATCGGCCGGGTGGCCAGTATCGCGATCGATCCGACAACACCGACGCATGTGCTCTGCGGCGCCGGGGGCGGCGGGATCTGGGAAACTGCCGACGGAGGGGCCACGTGGGCTCCCCGGACCGAACAGATGCCATCACTCGCGATTGGAGCCATCGCATTCGACCCGAGCAATCCCAAGACCGTCTACGCGGGCTCCGGCGAGGGCAATTTCTACTTCAACCTCGGCGCTGGGGCCTACAAGTCCACCGACGGTGGGAAGACCTGGAAGGTGCTCGCGTCAGCGCCGTTTGTCGGCGCCGGCTTCTTCGACCTCGTCGTCGATCCGAAGAATTCGAAGGTTCTGTACGCCGCGACCACGATCGGGTTCTGCGTTTCAATGAACGGCGGCTCGACGTGGAGCGTCAAGCGATCTGTGCGCTGCTGGGACATCAGTCTTCACCCGGGCGGCGGACCAACGGCCGAGATCCTGGCCGCGTTCGCCGATGGTCTCTTCGTCTCGACGTCGGCCGGTGCGTCATTTGCCGCGGTCGGTCTCCCGTCGGCGCCGGCGGCCACGTGGAGCCGGTTGGCCGTCGATCGGGTGAGCACCTCGCCGGACGTCGCCTATGCCTTCGGGGCGGCCGGGTCAGCGGCCCACCTGTGGCGTCGTACCGGGACGACGTGGACAAAGATTCCGTCGATCCCGGCGCTGAACGTGACCCAGGCTTGGTACGACTGGTACGCTGCAGCGACGCCAAACAAAACGGGCCAAGTGTTCCTCGGCGCCATCGACACTATCCGCGGGGATCTTACCGGCTCGACTTGGCAGTGGACGAACATCACCACCCAGGGCGCCAACAGCATCCATCCCGACCAGCACTGCCTGGCCTTCGCGCCCGGGAACTCCAAGACGATCTATCTCGGGAACGACGGAGGCATCTTTCGGTCGCAGAATAGCGGTGGAACCTGGAAGGCCCTCAACAAGGGACTTGGTATCACCGAGCTCGAGTACCTGGGCAGCGACCCGACAACGGCGAACTGGCTGATGGCGGGGACGCAGGACAATGGGACGATCCGCTTTCGGGGCTCTCTGATCTGGGATCACATCGCCGACGGGGACGGCGGTGACTGCGGGGTCAATCAGTTCAATCCGAATGAGGTTTACCACTCCTATTACGGCGTGAGCCTGGAACGCTCGACCAACCGGGGGACGACCTGGGCCTCGCTCGCACCGCCGAGCATGTCGGCGCTCTTCTACCCGCCGGTCGAGGTATTCGGCACCACGGTCGGCATCGGCGGTGTATCGCTCGATGTCTCTCGGAACCGTGGTGCCTCGTGGACGATCGTTGCGCTCGGGTTGCCCGCTGGCGATGCCGCCTCTGCCATGGACATTCCCGACGCAAACACGGTCTTCATCGGAACCCGTCTGGGACGGATGGTGCGACTTGTCTGGAACGGATCCAGCTGGACCAAGACGGCTCTGACGTCGCCCGCGCCACGCTACATCAGCTGCGTCAGGGTTGACCCCGGCACCCCAAAACGTCTCTGGGTAACGATCTCTCAGATCGGCGGTGGGATGGTGTATCGATCGGATGACACTGGCCTCACGTGGGTGAATTGCTCGTCGGGCCTCCCGGCCATACCGATGAACTCCGTCGTCATCGATCCAGCCAACGGCCAGCGCGTGTGGGTGGCGGCAGACGTGGGGGTCTACCAGACGATGAACCTTGGGGCCGCCTGGGCGAGCTTCTCGCTGGGCCTGCCCAACGCCATGGCCGCTGACCTGCTCTTCCACAGAAAAGACCGGGTGCTGATCTGTGGCACGCGAAATCGTGGGGCTTGGGCGATCGCCGTGCCATAGAGCGAGAAGGTGAACCCCTCGCCGATCGCGCGGCGGGACAACCCGTCGAGAGAGGAGCCGCCGTGGACTTCATCGAACGGTTGTTTGGGATCTCCCCCGATGGGGGAGACGGATCAACGGAGCTCATGTATCTCATCGTGCTCGCGGTTATTGTCGTGGCCGTTGCCTGTCGCCGCACCTTGAGCGCTTTCATGTCTCGACGTCGTTGACCTTGGTGGCGGATTGGGTGTCTCGGGTTGTTACAGGGCTTTGAAGTGGTGCCGGATGACTCAGGCGAGCAACATGGGGGTTCGAGAAGAAAGGAGCGACCGATGAACCATGTCAGTCGGCGCGGTGACGGCGAGATTCTCTGGCTCGGAGGCCGTGAACATGGGCGCCCGGTCGAGATCCTCGTGGAACCCGGGACGACAGGAACGAGGGCGTTCACGATGGGAGCCCAGAATCTGCCGCCCGGCGGGCACGTACCGACGCATCGCCATCCCTATGAGGAGATCTTGTTCGTCTACCAGGGGCGCGCGCGGATTACCGTCGACGGGGTCCCGCACGAGGTCGGCCCTGAGACGGCGGTGTTCGTTCCGCCAGACGTTTATCATTCAATCGAGAACGTGGGGGAGGCCGAGCTTCGTTTGACCTTCACGCTCTCACCGCCCGGCTACGAGAACGTCTTTCGTGAGCTCGCTCGGGCCGGGAATGATCACCCACGGGTTCCTGCGTAGCTTCTCGGGGGAGGCGGAGGGTGGGCGTGCGTGCGCTGCGCGGTGCCCACCCCCTCGTAGAATGGGCGAATTCCGCCCCCGGGTGCCGCGATCGATGGGCGGACCGTCGGTTTTACCGGTCGCGCCCGCGAACCGGTGTCACTCCGGGCAAAATGTTCGGGTGTGGATAGCCGTGAAGATGTGGACAACACGTGGGCGAGCTTTGCCTCGTCTGAACGTCGGGCGACTGACGTCACGTCCCTCGTGGTTCGACACCTCCCTGACACGCGGGAAGCCTTGAGAACACCGCGGGCCGCTATTTAGCTGGAGCGAGCATCTGGTGCGCTTTTTGCGTCGGGGGCCAGCACCAGGGTGGTGCGCAATGTTGGAGTTTCGCGAAGGCGTGATCGAATTTCTCAAGGAGCATCCTGACTACGTTTGCGCTGAGTGCCTCGCCGTGAGCCTTGGGGTGCCACCCCACGCGACCACGATGATCACGCTAGGTCTGCACCGGGCCGACGGTTTTGAAACCGTTGACCATGTGTGTTCTCGATGCCATCGCCGAATTCGCGTGATTAAGGCCGAGACGAAGACGTAGAATCCCGCCAGTGGGCTGAACAGTCCACGCCCGGGCAGGCAGTGTAGTTCTGCAGCTTAGGGCGTGAGATCCATGGCCTCGACGATCCGCGAGAACGGAAGCTTGGCGCTTTCGTCGAGCTCATACGACGCTGGACATGACGCTCTGGGGCAAGCGGTTCAAGCCTGATGTGGCCATCCTTTGCCTCTCCAATGGACGCGAGCCCCAGGACCTCGTGGAGCAGGCCAGGTTGCTACGCACCGACAACCTCAATCTCAAGACGGTGATCCCGCACCATTGGCGGCTCCAACCGCCTCCCGGTGCGCACACGCCGGAAGACGTGGCAGCCGCGTTCAAAGCATCGGGGATGCCGGTTACGGTGATCAAACCCGAGTTCAAGAAGGTCTATGAGCTCACAAAGTAGTTAGGTTAGACTTCAGGCGAATCGTACCTTCGCTGCTCCTCGCACCACGAAAGGGGACGATCGAAATGAGATCACAACGCAGCATCGTGACGGGACTGCTGGCCGGCGTCCTCGCGAGCCTTCTGTTCGCGGCCGCCGTCAGTGCGCTCGAGGTCGGCCAGAAGGCGCCCGACTTCACGCTCAACGGCACCGATGGTAAACCGCTTGGGCTCTCGGATCTGACCGCCAAGGGCCCTATCGTCCTCTACACGTTCATCGCCGCCTTCACGGGCACCTGAACGAAGGAATTGCTGGGCTTCGACGCGGCCATGCCGCAGTTCCAAGCCCTGGGCGCCCAGGTCGTGGGCGTCAGCACGGATCCCGCTCCCTCGCTCGCCGCATGGAAAAAGGAGAACAACGTCGGTGGCAAGCAGATCCTCCTGTCCGATTTCCCCAAACGCCAGATGCTCACGGCCTATGGAGCGCTGGAGACGAACGAGCAGAGCCCCGTCTATCGTTATGCCAAGCGTGCGTACTTCATCATCGACAAGACGGGGACGGTGAAGTACGTCAAGATCATGGACAGTCCGCTCAACCTGCTGAGTGCCGATGAGGTGCTCAAGGCGCTCAAGGACTCGGGAGCGGCGAGATGAGGACGAGGTGGCCTCTTGGGCTCGGCGTGGCCGTGGCGCTCGGCGCCACGGCCGCGCTGGCCGCCCCCGACTTCGCTTCCATGCAGGTGATCCCGTACGAGCCACCCAAGCCGGCGCCCGCGTTCACGCTCCCGGATCTGAACGGCAAGGACGTCCATCTCTCCGATCTGCGGGGAAGGGTGGCGATGCTGTTCTTCTGGGCGACCTGGTGACCGGATTGCCGGAAGGAGTTGCCTTCCGTCAACCAGATGGCCAGCGAGCTGAAGGACAAGGGCTTAGAGCTCGTCATGATCGCCTTTCGTGAGAATCCCGAGCTGGTACGGCGCACGCTCAAGGAGCGCGGCTATACGGCACAGGTGCTGCTCGACGAAAGCGGTGATATCACGGGCCGCGTCTACGGCGTGTTCGGCCCGCCGACCGTGTATTTCGTGGACCGTCGGGGCAACCTGGTCGGGCGGCTGGTGGGTGCGCGCGACTGGGAGTCGCCGGCCGCCAGAAAGTTCGTCGAGCAGCTGCTGGAAATGAAGTAGTCCGTTCCCCCACCTTCGCCCTGGGCTACAACTCACGAACACTCACTGGTGGAGCTTCTGACTCGATCAGTCGTCGTGCGGGTCGACGGACGGGCCCGACGCGCTGCCGGGGCGACGGCCCCAGGCGCTCGTCCGCCAGTTCTCGTGGGGCTCGGCGCCAGCGCGCCAGGCCGGCAGCGGCATGAGGAGGTACCGGGCGAGCGCGGCGACGTAGGGCTCGTACATCCGCCGTAGCTCCGCCAGCTTGTCCTCGGCGCCGTCCCCGGCGTGCAGGACGACACCCGCGGCCGCCAGGCCCGTGCGGAGACGAGCGAGTTCGGACGTTGGGAGTCGATCGGGCGCCGAGCCGGCCGGCGGCCGGCCGAGCACCTGGGCGAGATCGGCGACGGCGTGGCGCGCCATCGCGAACGTCAGGCTCGCCTGGCGCGCGCACGCGCCCTCGATGCCGACCATCACGAGCGCGCTCGCGTCGAGCACCGTCGTCAGCGCGGCCAGCCACGACTGGTTGTCGTGCTGCGAGCGATAGTAGGACAGCACGGGATAGGACAGATGCGACTCGAGCACCTCGGCGCCCCAGCGTTCCCATTCAGCGAGCAGCGCCGCGAGCTCTTCGTGGTCGGCGCCGACGCCGCGCAGTAGCTCCTCGGCGCTCGGCGGCGACCCCGCGCGCGCGTCGAGCAGCGTGATGTTCAGCTCGCGCCGCGAGAACGACTGGTAGAGAACCGGCAGATACCCGATCACGAGGGCCAGGAAGCCGAAACCCACGCCCGCCTCGATCACCGTGATCGCGCGGCCCGCGCGCGACATCGGCGTCACGTCGCCGAGGCCGAGGGTGAAGAACGTCTCCCCGCTCAGGTACAGGTGGTCGAGGAAGGCGCCATCGCCCTCCACGTTCAGGCGTGTGCCGATCCCGGCCTGCACCATCGCGAAGCCGGCGACGAGGCTGGCGGCCCAGGCGGCGAGCAGCACCAGCAACGAGAGCGGGCCGTAGAAGCTGAGGAAGGTCTCGCGCCGGCCGCCCGGCCGCATGCGGCGCGCCAGCGCCGACCACACCCGCCACGTCACGCGGTAGAACAGGCGGGCCGGCCGCAGGAGCCGCGTCACGCGCCGGGGCAGGACGATCGCCTCGAAGGCATCCCACATGATCACGGCGATCCAGAGCGCGCCCGCGGCGGCGATCAGCGACCTCATAGCGTCCTTTCGACGCGGCGCAGGCGGCCGGGGCTTCAAGCCCGCCGGCGCGGGCCGCGAGGTTCAAGACCATCTCGCCAGTTCCTGGGCGCATATTGCGCTAGTCCCGGTAGAATTGCTCGAAGATGGTGACCTGCCCCGGCTGCGGCTCTCGGGCCTCCTTGGGCTTCGCGTTCTGCCCGCGGTGCGGGCGGAGGCTGCCGAGCACCTGCGCCGCGTGCGGTTTCACCTGCTGGCCCGACTTCGCATTCTGCCCCCGCTGCGGGGCGGTGCGAAGCCCGGGCGCCGCGGGCGCGACGGCGCCGACCCGGGTCGGGCCGAGGAAGATCCCGGCGCCGGCGCAGCCGGACGGAACCGGCCGAGAGGCCGACCGCCGCCTGCCGATCCTCGAGGCGGCCGCCGCCATAGCGAAGCTCGACGGCTACAAGGAGAACGAGACGGACAAGGCCGAGCAGGAGCGGCAGTGGCCGCAGCTCAAGTGCCAGTTCCTGATCGATCGTGGCGGTATCGTCCGCTGGGCCAGCGTCGAGTGCGCCACCGAGGGCATCGCCGGAGTCGGGAAGTTCCCGTCCGACGGGAAGATCCTCACGGCGGCGCGCGCGTTGCCGCGCACCTGAATCCTGCCCCCGCAAGCATCCGAGGACGAGCGACCTCCTGGTCGCCGCGCGCAACCAGGTGGGTGCCGCTCCTCGTCCTGACGCCGCTCGTCCTGGTTCTCGGCCGGTCGATCGCGATCGACGACACGCTCTTCCTCGGCGCGGCGGAGCAGATCTTGAAAGATCCGTGGCGGCCGTTCGACGCGGTGACGCCGTCGGGCACGACGCCGTTGCCGCTCTGGATCGCGCTCAAGAATCCGCCAGGCCTCGCCTACTGGCTCGCCGCCGGGCTAGCCGTCGCGGGACACGAGGAATGGTGGCTCCACCTGATGCTCCTGCCGTTCGCCCTCGCGGCCGCGCTCGCCGGCGTCCGTCTCGGCCGGCGCTTCCTCGGCGAGGCCGACGCGGCGACCTGGGCGACGGCGGCCTGGCTCGCGTCGCCCGCGTTCCTCGTCTCGGCGTCGACGCTGACGGCCGACGTCCCGGCCCTCGCCCTGGTGCTGTGGGCCACGGCGCTCTGGATCGACGGCGTCGACGGCGATCGCGCAGCGGCGCGCCGCCTCGGCGCGGCGCTCGTGGGGTTCGCTCTCGTCGTGAAATACACCGCGGTCCTCATGCTGCCGTTGCTCGCGCTCTACGTCGTGCTGCAGGCACCTCGGGAGCGCCGGGCGCCGATGGGCCTCGACCTCTGGCCCGCGTTCTCGCCGTCGCTCGCATGGGCCCTCGTCGGCCTGGCGACCCACGGGAGGATGCACGTCGTCGACTCTCTCTGGATCGTCGACGCGTCGTGGCTGGTGACCTGGCGGGAGGCGCGTCTCGAGCACGGGATCGCGCTGCTCACGTGCGTGGCGGCGGCCGGCGTCTTCCCCGTGGTGCTGCTCGTGCCGGCGCTCGGCCGCTCGATCCGAGGGTCGGCGATCGCGGTGGTGGCCGGCGCGCTTGGCCTCGGCGCCGCCCATGTCGTGCCGTCGATCTGGCGGCAGGCGCCCGCGGCGGTCCCGGCCGCGGCCGGGGTCCTGGTCGCGCTCGGCGCGGCTTCGGTGCTGGCCGCCGGCGGCGCGCTCCTCGAGCGCCGGGATCCCGGCGTCGTCTTCGTCGCGGTGTGGTTCGGCCTCTGGGCACTCTTCGTGTGGGGCTGGTCGTGGACGGTCGCCGCGCGCTTCGTGCTCCCGCTCCTGCCCCCGCTCGCCTGGCTCCTCGCGCTCACGGCCGGGCCCGCGCGGCGCTGGCTCCTGCCCGCGGCGTCTGCCGCGAGCCTTGCGGTGAGTGCGGTCGTCATCCAGGCGGACATGTTCCCGGTCGCCTTCCACCGGGCGGTGGTTGACGAGCTCGCGGGCCAGGCCGCGCCGACGGGTCAGCGCGTCTACTTCGTCGGCGGCGGCACGGTGCTCTATTACGGCGAGCGTATCGGGATGCGCTGGCTCGATCCCGACGATCGCACGGCGCGGGCGGGCGACCTCCTCCTGCATCCGTACTGGAGCGCGAACAGTCTCCTGCCGCAGAGGTTCAGGTCACGGATCGCACTCGTCACACGTCTCACGGCGCCCGTGCCACCGTTGGGCATCCACACCATGAACCCCGCCGCGGGCGCCGGCTTCTACGCGAGTGCGTGGGGGCCGCTCCCGTTCGCGATCGCGTCGCTGCCCGCGGGCGGCGCGAACGTGTGGCGTATCACGGCGGACCCGGCGCCATGAATCTCTCGGCGGCACCCCAGACATCCCAAAGAGGTGGAGGTGGGCAATGGCGATTCGCTTGGACCACACCATCGTGCCGGCAAAAGACAAGATGGCCTCCGCGGAGTTCTTCGCCGAGATCTTCGGTCTGAGCGTCAGGCCGGGCTATTTCGCGCAAGTCCAAGTGAACGAGAGCCTGACCTTGGACTTCGCCGACGCTCCAGAGCCATGGGGTGGACCGGGTTTCGACCCGAGGGTGGGCCAGAGCCACCACTACGCCTTCCATGTCGGCGAGGCGGAGTTCGAGGCGATCTTCAGCCGGGTGAAGGCGAAGGGGATTCCCTACGGGAGCGGGCCAGACCACCACACCGATGGCCGGATCAACACTCGCCGGGGCGGGCGCGGCTTCTACTTCGAGGATCCTTACGGCCACTTGCTGGAGGTCATGACCGTCCCGGAAACGGGGACCTAGAGAGCAGCTTCTCCCGCGAGCGACGTTCGTTGTGCGATAGTGAGGCATGCGCTCGGCCGACAGAGAGCCATGACCAGTCAGACCGATAAGGCCGCTCGGTTCCGCGCCCTGCACCAGGGGCCGGGCGCGTTCGTGATCGCCAACGCATGGGACGCCGGCTCGGCGCGCATCCTCGCCGGGCTCGGCTTCCAGGCGCTCGCGACGTCGAGCGGCGCGCAGGCCGGCACGCTCGGCCGGCTCGACGGCAGGGTGACGCGCGACGAGGCGCTGGCGCATTGCCGGGCCATCGTCGAGGCGACCGAGTTGCCGGTCTCGGCCGATCTCGAGAAGGGGTTCGGCGACGCACCCGCGGTGGCGGCGGAGACCATCCGCCTCGCCGCCGGCGTCGGGCTGGTCGGCGGCTCCATCGAGGACGCCACCGGCGATCGCGCCACACCGCTCTACGACTTCGGCCAGGCGACCGAGCGCGTGGCGGCGGCGGTTCAGGCGGCGCGGGCGCTCCCGTTCGCCTTCACGCTGACCGCGCGCGCGGAAGGGTTCCTGCGCGGTCACCCGGACCTCGACGACGCGATCAGGCGCCTGCAGGCGTTCGAGAAAGCCGGCGCCGACGTGCTGATGGCGCCGGGCCTGCCCGACCTCGCCTCGGTGCGCGCCGTGTGCGCCTCGCTCGCGAAGCCGTTCAACTTCATGGTCGGGATCAAGGGCAAGTCGTTCGCCGTGGCCCAGCTCGAAGCCGCCGGCGTGCGACGGATCAGCCTCGCCACCTCGCTCTACCGCGCGGCGATGACCGGTCTGGTCGACGCCGCGCGTGAGGCGAAGGACAAGGGCACGTTCGGCTACCTCGACCGTTCGCTCGCCACGCCGGACCTGAACGCCTTCATGCAGGGCTGAAGGGGGCCATGCGCGGCCCCCGGCTGCTGCTCTTCTGGACACTGGTGTTTGTCGCGGCGGGCGCGGGAGGCGTGTACCTGGCGGACCAGATGGTCCTGGCCCCGGGCCGAGCGCTCCAGCGGCAGCTGGCGGAGCGCGACGCGCAGATCCGCGCGCTGAGCGAGCGGAACCAAGCGCTCGAGGCGGCCGTCAGGCTCCTGCGACACACGGAGCGACGCGCCCGACTCGTGGTGCTGGACCAAGCGCCCGGCTCCGACGGGCACGTCCGGACGCGCGTCCGGTTCACCGAGCTGGACCCCCAGGGGGACGCCATCGGCGAGTCCCGGGAGCTCGCGCTCGACGGCGACGAGGTCTACGTCGACGCGCTCGTCATCAAGTTCGAGGACACGTTCGTGACCGGCGGCGACGCGCTCAAGGGCAAGGCGCTGCTGCTCTTCCGGCGGATCTTCACCGACCGCCGCCGGCCCGCGGACGGAGACACGCTGGACCGGGAGGGCCAGATGCCGCAAAGCTACGCCGCGGAGCGGGCGCCGACGGCCTTCGAGCGCGAGCTCTGGGCGCGGTTCTGGGAGCTGGCCAACGATCCCGACGAGGCGCAGCGGCGCGGGGTCCGGGCCCTGCACGGCGAAGCGGTGTCGACGCGGCTCCGGAAGGACCGCGTCTACACCATCACGCTGCGCTCGACGGGCGAGCTGACGATCCAGCCGACCCGGTAGCCGCGATCTCATGACGCTCAGCGTCCGATTCGTAGGATCCGGTGACTCCTTCGGGAGCGGCGGCCGGTTTCAGACCTGCATTCTGGTGGACGGGCCGGGGACGCGCTTCGCGATGGATTTCGGCACCTCGTCGCTGATCGCGCTCACGCAGCAGGGGATCGAGCACAACACGATCGATGCAATCTTGTTGACGCATCTGCACGCGGACCACTGCGGGGGCGTCCCCTTCCTGCTCCTGGACGCCATGCTGTCCGCGAAGCGCACGCGCCCGCTCACGATCGCCGGCCCCCGGGATCTCCGAGCCCGGATGCCGCAGCTCGCCGAGGCCCTCTTTCCGGGCATGCACGTGATGACGCCGACGTTCCCGCTGGAGTACGTCGAGCTCGAGGTGGGACAGCCGAACCGCGTGCTGGATCTCGTCGTCACGCCCCAGGCCGCCCGGCACACCGCGCAGACGAATCCGACCGCGCTCCGCGTCCAGGTCGGCGACAAGGTGATCGCGTACACGGGCGACGGCGAATGGACCGAGGACCTCGGAAAGATCGGTCGGGACGCCGACCTGTTGATTGCCGAGTGCTACTATTACGCGAAGCCCGTCAAGTGGCACCTGAACTACCCCGCGCTGGCCGAGCACCTGAAGGATTTCGGCGCCAAGCGCGTGATCCTGACGCACATGAGTCGCGAGATGCTGGCCCACGTGGACGACGTCCCCGCGCAGTGCGCGCGGGACGGCATGGTGGTCGAGGTGTGACGCTCGCGTCGTTTCTCGACCGGCTGGCCAGCGGCGAGCCCGCACCGGGTGGAGGCGCCGCGGCGGCGCTGGCGGGGGCGGCGGCGGCAGCCCTGGTTGCGATGGCGTGCCGGGTCACCGCCCGCCGCGCCCCATCCGAGGCGCTGGCCGCGGCGGTGGGCGCCGCCGACGATTTTCGTCATCGCTTGATGACGCTGATGCACGAAGATATCGAGGCCTATGCGTCGGTGCTGGAATCGCGCCGGGCGTCGTCCGAGCAGCGCGCGCCCCTGGTGCAGGCCGCTATGCAGCGCGCGACGACCGTGCCCCTTCACACGGCACGTGCGGCCGCGGGGGTGCTGGAGCTCTCGGCCACGGTCCTCGAGGCCGTGCGGACGAGCGTCGTCGGCGACCTGGGGGTGGCGGTGGCGCTGGCCGGGGCCGCGCTCGACGCCTCCGCGCTCACCGCGCGCATCAACCTCCGGGAGCTCGGGGAGGACGACTTCGCGCGGGCGGCGCGGGAGACCCTCGAGCACCTCGCGGGGGGTGCCGACGCCCGGCGGGCGCTGGCCGAGCGCATCGCCGCTCGCGTGGGCGCCGCCAGCCACGACGCCGGACGACGGGCTTGACGGTCGTTCTATAGTTTGATACTTATATAAATATGAATGCACCCAAGGTTCACGTGCACATGACGGTGTCGAATCTCGAGAAGAGCCGCGCGTTCTACGAGAGGTTCCTCGGCGTGGCGCCGGTGAAGGTCAAGCCCGGCTACGTGAAGTTCCTGCCCGCGTTCGGCCCGCTCAATCTGGCCCTCTCGGAGGCCGGGCCCTCGGAGGGCCGCGGCCGCGTCGATCACATGGGCATCCAGGTGGCGTCGCAAGCCATCGTGGTAGGGGAGATGGAGCGCGTGAAGGCGGCCGGGCTGCCCGTACGCGAGGAGTTCAGCGTGAACTGCTGTCACGCCAATCAGGACAAGTTCTGGGTCCAGGACCCCGACGGCGTGGAGTGGGAGGTCTACGTCCTCAACCACGACATCGAGGACGGCGCGACGTGCGCGACCGATGTCCAGCACCAGCCGGTCGCCAAGGGCCTCACGGTGGTGAAGAGCGGCAGCTGCTGCTCGCCAGCGTAGCGCTAGCCTCCGAAGCGCTGCTTGAGGGCGGCGGGAACGATCGCGGCCGGCTTGCCCATGACGTCCGGCACCAGATAGATGTAGTCCACGAGGCTGCCGCTCCAGTAGACGTTGCCCACGCCGAGGATCTCCGTGAGCGGTGCGCCGGCCGGCTTGGCGGCGGCGAGCTTCTCGAACTCGACCAACGGCATCGGCATCAACCCACCCCCTGTAGAATATACAAAGAATATATATCGATTGACATGGCGTCGGCCAGTCCATTTAAGTACGGGGTCCTGGACGCGGTCCGGATAGAATGCGTACCCGGATGAGGGAGGCCGGATGCCGACTCGACGTGATTTCCTGAAGCTCGGCTCCGTGGGCGTCGCCGGGCTGGTCGCCGCGCCGCCGGCCGCACCCGGGGCGGCGTCCGCCGCCGAGACGCCGCGCTATCCGGTGCTGACGATCGCGCCGCTGAAGGACATCGGCGCGGGCGCCACGATCTCGTTCGCGTACCCGGATAGGCCCTCGCCGGCGATGCTTTTGCGGCTCGCCGCGCCGGCCGTCGGCGGCGTCGGGCCGAACCAGGAGATCGTCGCCTACTCCACGCTCTGCACCCACAAGGGCTGCCCGGTCGTCTTCAAGCCCGAGCGGAAGATGCTCATCTGCCCCTGCCACTGGTCGACGTTCGATCCGGCCAAGGCTGGGACACTCGTGATCGGACAAGCGAGCCAGCATCTGCCCCAGATCGAGCTCCGCGTCGACAACGGCCTGGTGCAGGCCGTCGGGGTGGCGGGCCTGATCTATGGCCGGCACACCAATATCGTGTGACGCGTGCCGGTGAGTCGCGCGTCGAGCGTCGATAGCGTCCCGCTGCCGCCCCCGGGCGCGCAGCGCTTCGACACGGTCTGTCAGTTCTGCATCGTCGGCTGCGGCTACAAGGTGTTCAAGTGGCCGGTGGG
>Ga0209156_10002030_pt1 | contig 16076 bp, 15 predicted proteins | sample GraSoiAngelo_124_FD_185881 | JGI IMG/M metagenome (GOLD analysis project Ga0209156, IMG submission 185881) | Grasslands soil microbial communities from the Angelo Coastal Reserve, California, USA - 14_0927_05_20cm (SPAdes) (version 2) | ecosystem: Environmental > Terrestrial > Soil > Grasslands...
ATGGTCATGCGCCGGCCTCGTTCCCTCGCGTCAATCCCTCCCACAGTCCCTGGAGGTACATGGCGCCCAGCGCCCGGTCGTACAGGCCGTACCCGGGGCGTCCGCGCTCGCCCCAGATCATGCGCCCATGATCGGGGCGCATCGGCCCCGTGAAGCCCACGTCGGAGAGCGCCCGCAGCACTTCGTACAGATCCACGCCACCGCAGGCCGACGGATGGGCCGTCTCGTGAAAGCGCCGCTCGCCGGTGACGCGCACGTTGCGGCAGTGGGCGAAATGAATCCGTTCCCCGATCCGCCGCACCATGGCCGGCAGATCGTTCTCGGGATTGGCGCCGAGCGATCCGGTGCAGAACGTCACGCCGTTCGCCGGGCTGTCCACCAGCGCCACCAGCCGCTCGAGATCGGCCCCCGTGCAGATGATCCGGGGCAGCCCGAAGATCCCCCAGGGCGGATCGTCCGGATGAATCGCCATTCGTACGCCGGCGTCCTCGGCGGCGGGGACCACGCGCTCGAGGAAGTGGGCGAGGTGCTCCCACAACCGCCCCGCATCCACGTCCCGGTACGCCGCGAGCAGCCGCTGCAGCTCCTCGGGGCCGTACGCCGTGGCCCATCCGGGGAGATCGCCCGTCCCGCGCGACAGGTCCACGGCGGCGAGCGCGCGGTCGTCGTACGCCAGCGCGGTCGAGCCGTCGGCGAGCGGCTGGGCCAGGTCGGTGCGCAGCCAGTCGAACACCGGCATGAAGTTGTAGCACAGCACCGGAATACGGAGCGCGCCCATGACCCGCACGCTCTCACAATAGTTCGCGATCAGGCGGTCGCGGCCCGGCCGGCCGAGCTTGATGTCCTCGTGGACGGGAATGCTTTCGACCACGGCGAAGGTCAGTCCGGCCGCCTCGATCTCGTCCTTGAGGCGCGCGAGCCGCTCGCGGGTCCAGGCCGCGCCGACCGGCACATCGTACAGCGCGCTCACGACGCCCGAGACGCCCGGGATGTGCCGGATGTGCGCCAGCGGGATCGGGTCGTCGCGCCCGAACCAGCGGAACGTCATGTGCACGCGCGCACCAGCTGCTCGATTTCCTCTGGCGTGGCCCGGTTCCAATCTCCCGGGATCGTCAACTTCAAGGCCCCGGCGGCGGCGGCGAACTGCACCGCGTCCGCCGGATCCCGATCGGCGGCGAGCGCGGCGATCAGGGCCGCGGCAAAGCTGTCGCCGCCGCCCACCCGGTCGACCACGTGCACCTGATACCGCCGGCTCTGCCAGACGCCGCCGGACGACGCGTCGTACAGCGCGGCGCTCCAGCCGTGCTCGCTCGCCGACAGCACCTCGCGCCGAGTGAGCGCCACGCGCCGGCAGCCGTAACGCTCGGCGAGACGCTGCGCCAGCGAGTCGTCGGGCGCTTCGACGCCGAGCATGACCCGCACCGCGTCGCGGTTACCGATCAGGAGATCCGTTCCCTGCACGAGCGGCTCGATCACGCCTCGGGGGTCCCGGCCCTGCCATAGGGCCGGCCGGAAATTGAGATCCATGCTGATGCGCACCCGGCTCGAGCGGGCGGCCACGATCGCGGCGGTGAGCGCCGCGCGCGGGCCTTCCCCCAGCGCGGGCGTGATGCCGGAGCCGTGAAACCACCCGGCGCCGTGCAGCGCCTTGGCCCAATCCACCATTGCCGGCGTGATGGCGGCGAACGCCGAGCCCGCCCGGTCGTATATCACGCGACTGGAGCGGATGTCGGCGCCCGGCTCGACGAAATAGATCCCCAGGCGCTCACTCCCCGCTGCGAGCGCGATCCATCCGGTCCCCACACCCTCGGCTTGCAGCGCATGCAGCGCAGCCTGGCCGATGGCGCTGTCGGGCAGGCGGGTGATGTAATCGGCACGCACGCCGAGGTGCGCCAGCCCCACCGCGACATTCGCCTCGCAGCCGCCGAAGCCCGTGCGGAGCTGCGGCGACTGAAACAGGCGCTCCTGCCCGGGCGGGCTGAGCCGCAGCATCAGCTCGCCGAAGGTGACCGCGCGGGGGGGCGCGGCGCTCACGCCGGTGCCTCGGCGGGCTGGCGGCGGGCCTCCGCCACGCGGTCGATCAGCGCGCGGGCGCGCGCCGTGAGTCGGTCCCAGGCTTGCTCCGCCACGAGCGCCGGGCTCACCAGCGCGCCGCCCACGCTCACCGCGACCGCACCGGCGCGGATCCAGTCGGGCGCGTTGTCGAGCGATACACCGCCGGACGGCACCAGGCGCAGAAATGGCAGCGGGGCGAGCACTTCGCGGATGTAGCGGGGCCCGACCAGCGAGGCGGGGAAGAGCTTGATGGAAGACGCGCCCGCGCGCGACGCCTCCAACAACTCCCGCGGCGTGAGCGCGCCCGGCACGCAGGGGACGTCTTGCTCGCGACAGCAGCGCATGACGGCCGGATCGAGCGTCGGGCTGACCACGAAGCGCGCGCCCGCGGCGATGACCTCGCGCGCGGACCGCTCGTCCAGCACGGTGCCCGCGCCGACGACGGAGCCCGGGGCGTCACCTAGCTCGCGGATGGCGGCGAGCGCGCCCGGCGTCGTCAGCGTGATCTCGACGACGCTCACGCCCCCAGCCGCGAGCGCGCCGGCGAGAGCGCGAAAGTCCGCGCCGGCCGGGAGTCGCACCACCGCAATCACGCCGCTCGCGAACGCCGCGTCGATCATCCGAGACTCGCCTCCACGCCTTCGTGCTCGAGTCGCGCGAGCGCCTGGGTGGTTGCCTCGAGGAACCCGGGAAGGCGGGCCAGGGAAGAGCCCCACACGGCCTCGTCGGCGAGCGCGCGCGTGGCCAGCCGTTCCAGGGTGTCGCGGGGTACGGGTCCGGACGCGCGATCCGGGTCCACCGCCAGCCAGTGCCGGGCGACGAGCGGGAGATCGGCATCGACGATCGGGTACGTGGCTCCGCGCCACCGGCCGTGCGGGGCCGACCCGGACGGTGCGCCCTCCGAGACCGGGCGAAGGTATCGCAAGTGCGCTGCGCACGCGAGCGCGAGGCCCCGCGGGACGCGCCGTTCGTGTTGCACGAATCGCTCGATCGGCGGCGCGACGCGCAGCCGCATTTTCATGGTCTGGTTGGTGGCGATCACGCGCCACTCGTGCCGCAGCCAGGGGTTGCGAAACCGCTCGAGCACGCCCGCCGCGAACGCTCGCGCCGGGGCCGCCGGCATGTCGGTCCCGGGCACGAGCTCCTGGAACAACGTGCGCTCGAGAAAGGGCCCGAGGCGGGGATGCTCCGACACCTCGCGCACCGTTGCGACGCCGGCGAGCAGTGCGAGTGGGGCGAGCGCGGTGTGCGACCCGTTCAACAGACGCAGCTTGCGCTCCCGGTACATCCCGATGTCGGATGCGAACACGACCGCCCCGGGGGCGACGTCGATCGGGAAAGCCGCCCGCAACGCAGCCGGCTCCCCTTCGATGGCCCACAGCGCGTACGGCTCGGTGACCGTGAGCAGCTCGTCCGAGTAGCCGAGGTCCGCCTCGAGCGCGGCGCGCGCCTCGGGGGGCGGGCTGCCGGTCGTGATGCGGTCCACGAGCGACGAGCAGAACCGCACGTGGGTGACGAGCCAGTCACGAAATCGCGCTTCGCATTGCGACGCCAGCTGATCGACCATCGCGGCGAGACGTGGTCCGTTGTCGGGCACGAGCTCGGTGGGGATGACGAAGAGCGGCGGGCCGTCGGGCAGTCGCTCGAAGCGGGTATAGAGAACGTCCGCCAGCTTGGCGGGGAAACCCGCTTCCAGTCGGAAGCCTGCTTCGGTCACGTTGCTGACGATCACCTGCAGCTCGGGTTGCGCCACGGCCGTGCGCACCGCCGGCCACTCCGTGTCGGCGACGAGCGCGCGCGAGACGGCGCCGATGAGACGGGTCCGCTCGATCGGCGCTCCGTCGCGCAAGCCGCGTTCCACCAGCGTGAACAACCCGTCCTGCGCGTTGATCGCGCGCGCCTGGCCGTGCGGCGTGCTCTGGACGACCACGATGCGGCCGTTGAACGCACCGGCGCGGTTGGCGGCGTCCACGGAGGCGGCGCACAGCGCGCGCAACAGCATGCCCGTGCCGAACTGGAGCACGCGCTCGGGCAGCCCGTCCCGGCGGTAAGCGCTTTCCGGCCAGTGGGCCCGACCTATAGAAGGAAGGCGCGCGCTCGCGGCGTGCACTCTGGTTTCGTCACCTCGTGATAGTGAAGATCAACGGCGGTCTCGAACTTGCAACCCGTGACCCGGCGCACAGGGGCGTAAACATGAGGCCGTTGCGCCGCCGCAACAGGCTGTCAACCCGGGTCACATGCTCGACTCACGGATGCATTCGCGACTCGCAACGTCGGAGCGTCGCGCGACGTCCCCGACACCCCCCACCTGGGAGTCGGCATTCCGGTCGTACTACATCGAGTTGTGCGAGTATGTGCTCCGCTTCGTGGGGTCGGCGGAAGCCGCCCAGGACCTGGTGCAGGATTTGTTCTTGCGTCTCTGGGACAGCCGCGGTCCGCGGGATGCGACGCGCCTGACGCGGCCCTATCTCTACGTGGCGGCCCGCAATCGGGCCCTGAAGTACTTGCGGCATCGTCGCGTGGTCGCCGCTTGGGTGGCTCGCGCGGCGCGCGAAGAGCCGCCTGGGTCCGATACGCCCGAGGACCTGTGTCTGTGTGGCGAGCTCGACGACGTCGTGCAGCGTGCCATCGCCGACCTGCCGGCGCGCTGCCGCGCGGTTTTCGTGCTGCGTCGCCGTGAGCAGTTGAGCTACCGCGAGATCGCCACGCGGCTGGGCGTGTCGCTCGGCACCGTCAAGTCGCAGATGTGGCGCGCCACGCTCCGGCTGCGCGAAGAGCTCGCCCCGTACGTTTCCCATCCCGTGATCTCGGCGGACCGCGTCGGCTGACCCGCCAGGCCGGCGTCATACTCCGGCCGCGGTTGCGGGTTTTCGAGACAGGACCTCCGCACTGAGGTCCAGGTATGGAACAGTCCGACCTGCTCGGTTTTGTGGAGGGCGACTGCTCCCCGGACGAAGCGGCGGCGATGCAAGCGTGGATCGCCGCCGATCCGCGGCGCGGCGCCTTGTTGGAAGACCTTCGCGAAGTGTGGCGCCTCACAGGACGCCACACGCGGTCGTGGGTCGTCGCGGGGGCCCGGATCCGACTGCTGCCGAGCCGCGGCCGTCACGCGGCGCAGGGGTCGGCCGGGTTTCCCGCGCGGTCCGGGGCAGAGAGGCGTCGTCGCCTCATGGCTCCCCCCGGCCTGTCGCACGTTCTCCACGTTGCGATGATTCGGCACCGCTGACAGTCGGTTTGTGGACGTCATGCAACGCGCGCGGGCCATGCCGCATTCGCGCCGGCCGCGCTAACTCGTTGTGAGTTCGGTGACATTGAATCGCGCGCGCGACGCGTGCTCACCCTCGATCACTCCGGCCTCAAACTTGAAAGCAGTCTCGCTCGAATAAACTCGTTGCGCCCTTTGTGCCGCCCAGGGGGATCACGCAATGCTCGCCTTGTTGTGTCCGCACGCCGACAGTGGCGTCGATCTCGGCGCCGCCGGCTCGGTCGCGCTCCCCGCACTCTCGTCTCTCCCACGCTGCCTTGGCGTGATTCGCCGCTCTCCTGCCGGAGGTTGTCCATGAAATGCTGTGGTGTCCTGCTCGTATGCGCAGTCCTCGCTGCTCAGGTGGGCGCGGCCCAGGAGGTGGGGTCGATCGTGGGCACCGTCACGGCGCGTGAAACCGGCGCTCCCCTCGCTGGTGCCGCCGTGAGCGTCCTCGGCACCCGCCTCACCGCCTTGACCGCTGCGGACGGTCGCTACGCGATCAGTTCTGTTCCCCCCGGCACCTACCACGTGCGCGCCAGACTCATCGGCTACGGAAGCGCGGAAGACACGATCGTCGTCGCGGCCGGGCAGTCCGTCGCGGCGGACATCCGACTCACGGCCCAAGCGGTCCAGCTCGATGCCGTCGTGGCGATCGGCTACGCCACCGTGCAGCAGCGTGACTTGACGGGCGCGGTCGCCTCGGTGAGCGGCGACGCCGTGGCGACCAAGGCGGCCCCGACGCCGACCGTCAACACGGCACTGCAGGGCCGGGCGGCGGGCGTTCAGGTCATCACGAACTCCGGGATGCCCGGGGTCGGCGCCAGCGTGCGTATCCGCGGCACCAACTCGCTGACCGCGAACAGCGAGCCGCTCTACGTCGTGGACGGCGTGCCCGCGGAACAGGGCGTGGGAGGCACGTCGAGCTCGGCGCAGGATCCTCGGAACAATCCGCTGATGTCCATCGACCCGAACGAGATCGAATCGATCGACGTCCTCAAGGATGCGTCCGCGAAGGCGATCTACGGGGCGCGCGGCGCCAACGGCGTCGTGTTGATCACCACCAAGCGCGGGCGCACGGGCGAGAGCCACTTCACCATCGAGTCGAGCTACGGGTTCCAGCGCATCTCGAACCTGATCCCGGTACTGAATGGTCCGCAGTACCGGCAGTTGCGCAACGAGGCCATCTGGAACGCCACGCGGGACTCCACCAGGCTGCCATACACGGCGGCGCAGATCGCTTCCGCGTCGTCCTATGACTACCCCGGCATGATGCTCCGCACGTGTGCGTCGTCGGCGTGCGTCGCCGCGCCGCAGGCGAGCGAGGGACTGACGCTGTCCGGCGGAAACGACCGCGTGCGGTATCTGTTCAGCGGGAACTACATGAAGCAGAGCGGCATCCTCATCGGGTCGGACTTCCAGCGCTACGGCGTCCGCTTGAACCTCGATGCCGACGTGAGCGAGCGGTTTCACGTCGGCACGAGCCTCAGCCTCGCCATGGTCAGCCAGAACGTGGCGCAGGAGGAGAACGGCAGCGTCGGCGCCGGCGCCAACGGCATCCTCGCGGCCATGCAGTTCGACCCCTCCATCCCGCCCAAGGACGCGAACGGTAACTGGACCAAGTCGGCCATCCTCGGTGAGCAGGTGGAGAACCCAGTGGCCAATTCGAGCGAGCTGACACAACTGAACACCATCTCGCGCATGGTCGGCAACGTGGTCGGCGAGCTCGCCATCACCGACGCCATCAAGCTGCGCAGCACGTTCGGCGGGTCCTTCAGCTACAGCGGCACCGAGTACTACGCGCCCCGCACCATCGCTCCCGGCTTGGGGCCGGGCGGCGACAGCTACATCTCCGCGTCTCCCGTTCCCTCGCGGCAGCTCATCAACGAGAACACCCTCACGTACCGGCGCGCCCTGGGCCCGGGCCGCGTCGACCTGCTGGGCGGGTTCTCGGTGCAGACCTCACACAACGAGGGCGAGACCGCGCGGGCCCAGGGGTGCGCCAGCGACGCTACGATGTTCTTTGCGTACGGCTCGTGCCGCACCTTGCGGCCGCCGGACAGCAACGCCTCGGATTGGACACTCGTGTCGTATCTGGGCAGGGCGAACTACGACCTGAACGACGCGTATCTCTTCACGCTCACCGGACGCACCGACGGGTCGAGCCGCTTTGGGAAGAACAACAAGTGGGCGTTCTTTCCATCGGCTGCCTTCGCGTGGCGCGTGTCGAGCGAACCGTTCATGGCCCATCAGTCCGTGTTCGGCGACTTGAAGCTGCGGGTGAGCTACGGCAAGACCGGCAATCAGGCGATCGACCCGTACCGGACGCTCTATCAACTGGGTGTTTGCTGGTACTCCATCGGAGGCTCCGAGATCAACTCCCTGTGTCCCTCGGGCACGAAGGGGAACCCGGATCTCAAGTGGGAGACGCAGCAGCAATTCGACGTGGGGGTCGATGCCAGCGTGCTGCGCAACCGCGTCGCCTTCACGCTCGACGCGTATCACGGGGTGACGCACGACCTGCTGCTCAGCGTGCCGATGCCGGCGACCTCGGGGTTCACCAATCAGTTTCAGAACATCGGCTCCGTGCAGAACAACGGCGTCGAGCTGTCGGTCACCAGCGTGAACGTCGTCGGCGCGCGCTTCAGCTGGCGCAGCGCGCTCAACCTGGCGCGTAACCGGAACAAGGTCCTCGACCTGGGAGGCGTCACGCAGATCTTCCCGGGCGTGCGGGGCGGCGGTTTTGTCGAAGGCGGGCAAACCGACATCGTGCGGGTCGGGGAGCCACTCGGCGCGATCTACGGCTTCAAGACCAATGGCCTCTGGCAGGTGGGCGACCGGTGCTACCTGACTAACGCCGCCGACTGCACGCCGGGCGAGTACAAGATCGCCGACGTCAACGGCGACGGGAAAATCGACCTGAACGACCGCACCATCATCGGGTATGCCGACCCCAAGCTCTACGGGGGGCTCTCGAACAACCTGGCGTACGGCCCGTTCACACTGGACCTGTTCATGAATTTCTCCTACGGCAACCAGGTCGTGAACATGTCGCGCGTCTTCAACGACCTCGCCACCGGCTTTCTCAACGAGCGGGCGGACGTCCTCGACCGGTGGACGCCCCAGCATACCAATACGACGGTCCCGCGCGCGAACTTCGCGCGCCCCCGTCGCATCTACAGCGCGCAGGTGGAGGACGGCTCGTTCCTGCGTCTCCAGACGGTGACCGTCGGATACGATCTCCCGATCCACGGGGTGTGGGGGGCCAAGGCGGCCCGTGTCTACGTCACCGGTCAGAACGCCTGGACCGCCACGAGCTACACCGGGTTCGATCCCGAGGTCAACAGCATGGGTGGAGACCCGCGGGTGCGCGGCGTCGACGACGGCGCGTATCCGCGCGCGCGGGTCTGGAATGTCGGCGTGAACGTGACATTCTGAGAAAGGATTCGTCCGCGATGACCGGCAAGTGTCCTGCCCTCGTCCCTCTCGCGCTGTCGCTCGCGCTGTCGGTGGTCGCCGCGTGCAGCCTCACGGAGGAGCCACGCTCGTTCCTCACGACCGACACGTTCTTCCAGACCGAGGCGGACTTGAAGAGCGCCGTAATGGCCGCCTACTCGCCCATGCGCAGCAACAATCTGTTCAACGGATGGCCCTGGCTGTCGCTGGAGCTGGCGTCGGACCAGGTGCGCATCGACCATGACGAGCCGAACCTCGAGACGAGCGGGCCCGACTTCCTCTTCTACTCGACGGGGAGCCGTGGCGTGACGGTCGCGTGGCGAGAGCTGTACAACATCGTCTACCGGTCCAATCTGGTGCTGGCGAACGTGGACCGCGTGCAGCAGTGGAACAATCCCGCCTTCAAGAGCAGGTACACGGCGGAAGCCAAGTTCTTGCGGGCGTATGCCTACCTGTGGTTGACCAAGCTGTACGACGACGTTCCCCTGCTCTTGACCCTCGAAGATCACGCGAACCTGCACGTGGCGCGGACGCCCGTCGAGCAGGTGCACCAGCAGGTCGTCAAGGACCTCACGGAAGCCGAGGCGGCACTGCCCTCCAAGTGGGGCGCGAGCGATCGCGGCCGCGCCACGCAAGCCGCGGCGGACATGGCGCTCGCGGACCTGTACCTGTGGCGGGCCAGCTATCTCAAGAAGACCGCCGAGTGGCAAAATGCTTCCGACTGGGCGAAAAAGGTCATCGATTCGGGGATCTGGGGACTGAACGCGGACTACATCAGCACGTTCCTGCCGAGTAACAAAGGGAATCCGGAGATGATCTTCTACGTGGCCGCTTCCGGGCTCGATTCCCGCAGCAGCAACGGCTGGCTGGTCAACTTCTATTTTCCGCGGGACTTCGGTCTCTCAACCGGCGGAGGCTGGGGGGCAGGGCACCCCACCACATGGCACTACAACCTGTATGCCTCCGGTGACTACCGCCGGGACGCCGGCTATCGCTCCGGCGGCTGCCGCTGGGACGGCTACTGCGTCGCGTCCTTTAAAGACGGCCCGCTGCCGTGGAAATACCGTCCCACGAACAACGGGTCGGACGGCGGCAAGTGTGACGTCGACATCCCGCTCTATCGTTACGCCGAGGCCCTGTTGATCTACGCGGAGGCGCAAAACGAGCTGGGGAACGCGGCTACGGCCGTGACGTACCTCAACATGATCCGCGCCCGCGCCCGCAACGGCACCGGGGCCGAGAACCGCTCCAGTCCCGCCGACTACGCCGGTCCGCTCGACAAGCTGACGCTCCGCGACACGATATTCATCGAGCGTGACTTGGAGCTCGCGCACGAGGCCAAGCGCTGGTTCGACTTGGTGCGTCGCGATTCGGAAGATCAATCGTACTGGGCGAACAGCCTGCACGACCACGACCCCAATTCCTGGGTCATGCAGCCCATCCAGACCTACAAGATGCGGTGGCCCATCCCTCAGTCCGAGGTGGACCTCGACCCGGCCTTGACGCAGAACGCCGGCTACTAACTGCCGGCAGATTCCCACCCCTACACCCGCACCCCGCCGTTAGCCCGGCAGGGTGCGGGTTTTCTACGACTGTTGTATCTTCGATTGTCGCGTCGTTGCAACACCAGCCGCCCTGTTGCCGAAAGGAATCCGAAGGAACCCCACATCCCGAACAGTGTTCAACCGGCCTTACCCTGACCCAGGGGGAGACATGAAGCATGCCATCTGCTGCGGATTTGCCGTCGCGCTCGTCACCGGCTGTGGGCCGACGGGATCGCGGCGGGCCGAGGTCCCGACCCCCGACGACCAGATCTCCGTTGGCTACCAGACCCAAAGCAAGCGTGATGCGACCGCTGCCGTCACGTCCGTCTCCCCCACCGAAGCGGATGCCCGCGTCAACCGTATTGAAGACCTGCTTCAGGCGCGGGTGCCGGGGCTCGAGGTGCTGCCGCTGTCGAACGGCATGTACACCCTCCGCATTCGGGGCCGGCACAGCATCATGGGCCGGAGCGGGGACGACGAGCCGTTGCTCGTGATCGACGACGTGCCGGTACCGCAAGGCTCGCTCGGCAGTGCGCTCGCCGGTATGGCCCCGCGCGACGTGGGGCGGGTCGACGTGCTCAAGGATGCGGCCGCGTCGAGTATCTATGGATCGCGTGGGGCCAACGGCGTTATCATCATTACGACCAAGCGAGCCTCGTTGCCCAATCCGTGATCGCATCGCTCATAGCACTGTTGCTGCAAAACCCGGCAGCGCCGGCCCCCGCGGCTGCGCCGCCTCGGGTGATACGGGTCTGGCTCGGCTCCGCCAGCCCGCTGGTGCGCGGGGCGGCGGTGCGTGTGTACGTCGAGGCGGGCGAGGACGGCAACCTCGTCGTATTGCACCGCCGCACCGACGGCCGAATCGAAGTGCTGTTCCCCAAGCATCCCGACACCGACCCCTTCGTCCGCGCGGGTACCTACGAGATTCGCGGCACCGACGATCGGGCCGCCTGGGTCGTGGCCGAGCCCGACGGCACAGGAATGGTCCTGGCCGCGCTGTCGCCCGACCCGCTCAAGTTCGACGAGTTCGTGCGGGCGGCCGCGTGGGACCCGGACGCGCTGGTCCCCGCCTGGTCGGGCGTGGACGCGGCAGGGTCGATGAGCGACATCGTGCAGCGGATGTTGGGGGACGGATACTTCAACTACGATCTCGTGAGCTACAGCGTCGCTCCCCCGGTCTACGCGCAGCAGGATCTGACGCCACAGCAGACCACGCCGGCGTACGATGCGTATCCTACCTGTTTGAACTGCACATTCATCGGGGAGCAGTTGATCATTTACGAGCCGGTGTTCGCGCGTCGCGGATCACATCGTCAGCGCGATCGTGCGCGTGAGCCGCGGCCGCAGCCGACGAGCGCCCTCGCCCTCGCGGTTGGTCCGCGGCCGGCCGTGATACCGCAAGGCCCTCCGCGGGGGTCTCGGTTCGCAGCGCCACGAGACGATCCCGGCCCCGCTGCGATCGAGCCACGCGCGCGTGAGCGCGCCAATTCACCGCCGGCTCAGGTCGTGGGCCCACGGACGCACGTGCGATTCACCCGTCTCTCGGATCCCGCGCCGGAGCGGTCGCTCGCCGTCGCGCTGCCCGGCGGAGCCGCGCCCGCGCTGGCGGCTCGAGCGGGGCTCGCGCGCGCCTACCCCGATGCGCCCGGGCAAGTCTGGGTGCGCTCGGATGTCGCCGTGCGGGGACGGGAGCGCGAGATGCCGGCGGCAGCGGGCCAGGCCGTGCGGTCGCGCGCGGTGGCGGTGGCCCGTACGGGTGAGGGAGCGACGCAGGGTGTATCGCGGGGCGTCGCCATTCCCCGAGAGGCCTGGGGCGGTCGGCGAGCGACGCTACGACGCTAGGTTGTACCTGTAACGTGGCGTCGTAGCGTCATGCAACTGTCACTGTCCTACCGTAAAATCGAGTCGCTTCAGCACCGTGCCCGCGGCATCACGCACTTCGACGTGCCACGCCCCCGTCCAGTCGGGCGGCACGGTCTTCTTGCTCCACGTGCGCCACGGCGACCCGCCTACCTGCAGCTCCACGTCACCCACCTGGGTGTCCCCATGGAACCACACGTGGTGAATGCTCGCGCCCTCCGCTCCCGACACCTTGGTCCAGCAGACGACTTGACCGACATCGACGGGGAACGTGGTGCCCGTGTCCTGCGGCTGCCGATCCACGACCGATTTGGCGACCACGGCCTCGGCGACGTCCACGGCAGCAGCGGTGGCAGGCGCGGCCGCTGGGGCGGGCGCCGCGGCTTTGGTCGTGTCTTGTGCCGCGAGGCCACGGGCGGCGAGCAGCGCCAGCGTGATGATCGAAGCGATGCGCGTCATGACGGCTCTCCCACTGGAGTTGTTGGTTGTTCGGCGGTTGCTCGTTGTACGGCGCGGCGGCGACGATGTTCCAGCCACGCGCCCACGGTCGCCGCGATCACGGTCCCGGCCGCCCCACCGCCGAGCTGAAACCGCGCGAGGTATTGGCGCTGCCGCCCTGCGCACTTGCCCGAGAACAGCGCGCCGACCATCGCGCCACAGGACCCCTGGATCGTCGTGAAGTAGTAGCCCGAGCCTGCCGCGAACAGGAGGGGGAGGGAGCACAGCACCAGGTGTCGGAGAAGGGTCTTCATGGAGAGCCCATCACGTAGAGAAAGATGTAATTGTAGATCCCCGTGAGGAGCGCCAGGCACCAGGCGAGCACGACGTACGGACCGGTGTGTCGATGCAGCGGCCGCAGGCGCGCCACGGCGCGGCTCGTGAGCTGCCACGCCAGCCCGGCGAGCGCCGTGACGGCGAATGCGAGATGGATCTTGAAAAACGGCAGCGCGACGAGGGCCGGGCGACGGGGACTGGGAACCATGAGGAAAGAGAATCCCACCACGACGGCGATCTCGATGACCGCGCTCACACTCATGAGGGTCACATGCAGGCCGATCTGGCCGCGGCGGATGCGCGTGGCACCGTAGATCAGGAGGGGCGGCCCCGCCACCGCCCAGGCGAGCGCCGTGACGGCCTGGGGCGGGGCGCTCATCGGCCGCGCTCGATCTTCCACGAGTCCACCACCCGTCCCTCTCCCCCGTCCCCCGTCCCCCGTATGACGTGATAAGCGTCGAAGTGCGCGACCGTGAGACAGGAATGGTTGGGAATGATCTGGATCTTGTCGCCGACCTTGAAGCGACCGTCGAGCGTCGCGCCCGAGGCGGCGCGGATCAGGCCGTGCTCCTGCGACAGCGTCGCCACGGTCAGGTCCGGAGCGTCCTTCACCGCGCCCATCGCCTGAGGCCCCACGTGCGCGGGCCCCGCGTCCTTGGACAGCTCGAGCGCTCCAGCGTCGACCACGAAGTGTGACGCTCCCGGCTGGTGCGACACGACTGTCGCGAGCACACTGACGCCCACGTCGGCTGGCTCGCAGCACCCGATCAGCACCATCGTCCGGTCGTAGAACACGTAGTTGCCCGGTCGCGCCTCGGTGATGCCCTGAAGATCGGTGGCCGCCGCCATCGCCGGCGTCGAGCCGACACTCACTTCGCGGATCGCGATGCCCTCCTTGCGGAGCCGCCCGGCGAACCCCACCATGACGCCGCGCTCGCTCTCGGCGACGGCGGCCGCTTCCGCTTTGCTCTGCGTGCGGTAGGCATGACCGGAGTGGCTCAGGATCCCGTCGAACGCGAGCCCCTGCTCCCGGGCGAGCTCGCGGGCCACGGCGACGGCGTAGTTCGACGCCGGCTCCACGCCGGCGCGGTGATAGCCGCAATCCACCTTGAGCCACACGTGCAGCCCCGAGCCGGCGAGCGCCTGGGCCGCACCGAGGTCGTCGACCACGACGCGCAGCGTCGCTCCGGTCTGCTGCACGATGCGACGCGCGTGGGCGACGTGGCCCGGATCGATCGGAAATGCCCAGGTGAGGTCCGTGACGCCGGCACGGGCGAACACTTCTGCCTCCACGAGCGTGGCCACGGTGAGCCCCCGCGCACCGTGTTGGAGCTGCAGCTTCCCCAGCTCGACGCACTTGTGGGTCTTCGCGTGCGGCCGCAGGGCGACGCCGAGCTGCCGGGCACGCGCCGCCATGTGCGCGAGATTACGCTCCACGACATCGAGGTGCAGCAGCAGCGCCGGCGTCTCCAAGTCGTATGCCTTCACACGTCCCTCTTCCCCCATCCCCCTTCCCTTATCGCACGATGTGGAACTCGGTCTGGCGCCGCAGGATCCAGTGCATGCGGCCGTCGGCGCCGAGCTCCGCGTCCTCTTCCTGGGCCGAGCGGACCCCCTGGCTGTCCCACTCGGGGACCGGGGTGGTGGCCTGCAGCTCGATCGAGAACCAGCTGTTCGGCACCAGCGGGACGTCACCGCGCTCCGGAACGCCCTCCTGGTGGTCCCACAGCCCGATCAGCGGCCCCGCGCCGTGACCGCGGTCCCCGATGGGGTGCGTGTAGATCGTCCCATTGATCCCCGCGGCGCGCATCTGCGCCAGCGCGGCCGCGAGCACGTCGTTGCCGGTACGCCCGGGCCGCATCTCGGCGAGGAGGATGTCCTGCAGCTGGTTCGAGTTTGCGAGCGCCCGTTTGAGACCCTCGGGCACGTCGTTCTCCCCCCGTCGCAGCACGTAGCCCATGTGCTGCGTGTCGGTGTTCAGGCCCAGCGCCGTGATGCCGAAGTCGCAGTGCAGCACGTCCCCTCGCTGTATCACCACCGCACCCGAGTCGGACAGATCGCGGCCGCGCCGCTGCACGTCCACGTCGGTGTGAAACCAGGTGCCGAAGCCGAGGTCGTTGACGCGCTGGCGCATCCACCAGGCAACGTCGTCCGTCGTAGACCGTCCGGGAGTAATCACCCGATTCGAGAACGCCGTGTCGATGACTCCCCAGACGACCTCCATGAGGCGCCGGTAGGCGGGCAGCATTCCGGGCGCGCGAATCTCCTGATACTCGAGCGGCAGGCGCTCGGCGCGCACGATGCGGCCGCGGTACGGCGCCGGCAGCACGGCCTCGAGCTGCTCCCATTCGCCGGCGGACAGCCCGTCCGAGAAGGCATGCGCGTGGGAGATATCGACGGCGATGGTCGGCGGGTTGCGCTCCTCGATCACGCTACGCAGCAGGTCCCATTGTGCCTGGCCCACCAGTTCGGGCCGGCGGCCGATCGAGGGGTCGATGGCCTCCTTGGCGTGGTATGCGTCGTACACGCCGCCTTGGGAGGTGCCCCCGAGGGCGAGCCGCTCGACCCCGCGCTCGGGTCCGCGATCGTAGAACACGTAGATCGTGCGGCGCCGCGCGAAGAACGTCGTGGCCGACACGAGCGACCAGAAGACGGGGTCTTCGTTGTATTCCCGCATGGGCACCACCCACATGGCCACGTGATACTGCCGCATCAGCCGCGGGAGCACCGAGTCGAGCCGATAGCGCAGCCACTCCTGCTCGACGGCGGCCTGTTCGCGCAGCGTGCCCAGTGGGCGGTTGGGCGACAGCGTGAGGACAGGCACGGGGCCGGGCGCCTGTACGAGCAGCGTCGAGAGCGCGAATGCGGCGAAGATCATATGGGTCGAGGCACCGGAGGAGGGTCGGGTGACTGGGAGAGCGTCGTGTGACGGGCTAACAGGACGATCAGGAGCATCACCGCGCCGAAGTTGTACGTGTTTTGGCGGACGACTGCGAGAATCGTGGGCAACGGGCTATGGATGTGGCTCAGCATTCCGGAGGTGAGCAATGCCGCCACGGTGAGTGCAGCGAACCAGACTCCGCGCGCGCGCGCCGGCGACGGCGCACTGAAGGTGACGATCCACGCTGGTAAGGCGAGGACGT
>Ga0209156_10002031_pt1 | contig 16071 bp, 10 predicted proteins | sample GraSoiAngelo_124_FD_185881 | JGI IMG/M metagenome (GOLD analysis project Ga0209156, IMG submission 185881) | Grasslands soil microbial communities from the Angelo Coastal Reserve, California, USA - 14_0927_05_20cm (SPAdes) (version 2) | ecosystem: Environmental > Terrestrial > Soil > Grasslands...
AGGCCTCACGCCGAACCGACCTGATCCGGTTCAAGAAGTTCGTGAGCGGCTATAACTGGGCCTGGAAGAGCAACAGGCCTGGTGGCGCGGATTTGCCCGCGGGGCGTGATCTCTATCCGGTGCCCGCCAACGTGCTCGTCGCCAACCCGAACCTGAAGCAGAATCCGGGCTACTGAGCGCGCCGAGGCCCTCGCTGTCGGTGAGACATCGATTCGCTGCCGCCCTGGTGCTGTTCGCCGGGGCGGCGTGCGGTCACACGATTGCCCCCCCGCCGGCCGGGAACCTTCCCCCGGACCGGCCCGTGCTGGGGCCCACCTATCGCCCCAGCGGCCACATGGCTGCAGGCGACGTGTTCGTCCACCTGTTCGAATGGAAGTGGACGGACATCGCCACCGAGTGCGAGCAGGTGCTCGGGCCAGCCGGCTTCGCCGCCGTACAGATCTCCCCGCCCCAAGAGCACAGCGTCCAGCCCCCCGCCTACCCCTGGAGCGAGCGTTACCAGCCGGTGAGCTACAGCATCGCGCGGAGCCGCTCGGGAACCGGGGCCGAACTCGCCGACATGGTGCAACGCTGTCGCGCGGCGGGCGTAGGTATCTACGTGGACGCCGTCATCAACCACATGACCAACTATCCGAGCCCGGGCGTTGGGAGCAACGGGACGGCCTACACCAAGTACAGCTATCCTGGTCTCTACACGCCGAGCGACTTCCACACCCCGTGCACGGTCAGCAATTACCAGGACGCGGCCAACGTCCAGGACTGCGAGCTGTTCGGGCTGCCAGACTTGAACACTGGGCTCCCGTCGGTGCGACAGAAGATCGCCGGTTACCTGATCATGCTCGCGCGCCTGGGCGTCGCGGGATTCCGCATCGACGCGGCGAAGCACATTCAACAAGTCGAGCTGGACAAGATTCTCACGATCGTGGATTCCACGATGACGGCCGAAGGCCGCCCCATTCCGTACTACTTTCTCGAGGTGATCGGCGGGGCGGGCGAGGCGCTGTCGCCGCGCGATTACTTCGGGGAGGCCTACGCGTCCGGTGGCGCAGCCGACCTAACCGAGTTCACCTTCGTCGGTGTCGGCGACAAGTTCCGGGGCATCGGGGGGCAGCATATCTCGCAGTTGAACCCCAACGGCCCGCCCGGCAACCAATTCTCGCCAGCCGCGTGGGGACTGATGCCCTCCGACAAGGCCGTGGTGTTCCTCCAGAACCACGACACGCAGCACCAATGCGGCATCAGCTATCGTGACGGCAACACCTTCCGCCTCGCAACCGTGTGGATGCTGGCGCAACCCTACGGCTATCCGTCGATCCTGTCGAGCTACGCGTTCGACTGTCCGGCGGGAAACGACATGGGTCCGCCCTCCGATGCGAACGGCAACACCAATCGCGTGACCTGTGCGTCGAGCCTCGAAACCGCCACCGTCGGCCAATGGGTGTGCGAGCACCGCGATCCGTCCATACTGGGAATGGTCGCCTTCCGGAAGTTCGTCGCGGGCACCGACGTCAACCATTGGTGGGATGACGGGGCCAATGCGATCGCGTTCTCGCGAGGCGACAAGGGCTTCGTGGCCATCAACCGCGAGAGCGCGCCGCTCGACACGACGGTCGCGACAGGGATGCCGCCGGGTACCTACGCCGACGTCCTTTCCAGCGGCTCGATCGTCGTGGACTCCGCGGGCGCGATCCGGGTCCAGCTCGCGGCCAATTCCGCGATCGCGATCGACGTCGCGACAAAGCTGCCGTGAGCGTGATGCATCACGCCGCGCGCGCGGCTGCGGCGGGCGCCGGTCCCGCGTCGATGAGTTGCTTCGTGACCGGGTCAACCCGGAGATTCAGCCCCTCCAGCGAACGCGAACCCAGCAGGATCAGGTCTCCGGGCTGCGCAAACACCGCCTCGTCCCACGTTTGGATCCCGGCCACTCGGAGGATCACTCCGCCGGTCCAGCGGGCGAGCACGGTGCCGTCCGCCTGCCGAAAATGCCGCTGGTTGATGCGCTCGATGCCCAGCGACTCCAGCAGAGCGGCGGGGAACCACGACAACTCGGCTCCCGTGTCGACCAGGACGGCTTCCAGCATCCGCCGGTCACCGGGGCGGGCGGCGCTCTCGATCTCCACCGTGACGCGAAACGTGCCCATTTCGTCGCCCATACTGCCTCCTCGTGCCTCGCCGAGTAGTACCACAAGAGCGCGGGCGGTGTCAATCCTACTCCTCGCGTGCGCGGCGACCGCTTCGCTCGCCGCGCAGCGAGCAGCCGGCCCCGCCTGGACGCGCGGCGCCGTGTGCTACGAAGTGTTCGTCCGTTCGTTCTACGACTCGAACGGCGACGGGATCGGCGACCTGAACGGGCTGATCGAGAAGCTCGACTACATCGACCAGCTGGGCGCGTCCTGCATCTGGCTGATGCCCGTTGCTGCGTCGCCCAGCTACCACGGCTACGACGTCAGCGACTACTACCGTGTCGAGCCCGCCTACGGCAGCAACGACGATTTCAAGCGGCTGGTGGCCCAAGCCCACCGCCACGGCATCAAAGTGCTCGTGGACATGGTGCTGAACCACAGCTCGAGCGAGCACCCCTATTTCCAGGCAGCCCTGCACGACACGGCATCGCCCTACCGCGCCTGGTACCGCTTTGCGCCGCAGCCGCTCGGCAAAGGCCCCCACGGCGGAGACGACTGGCACCGCTCCCCCGTGCGCGACGAGTACTACTACGGCGTGTTCTGGAGTGGGATGCCGGACCTCAACTATCAGACGCCCGCCGTGCGGGACGAAATGAAGCGGATCGCCACCTTCTGGCTGCGCGAGATGGACGTGGACGGCTTTCGCCTGGACGCCGTGCCGTATCTGGTGGAGGAAGGGAGCTGCCTGATGGGGTGCCCCGGCACTCACGCCTTCCTGCACCAGTACGCCGCGCACGTGGACAGCGTGAAGCCCGGCGCCTATACGGTCGGCGAAGCGTGGGGTAACATCAACGCGATGATGCCGTATTACCCCGACCAGCTCACCTCGTACTTCGGCTTCGAACTGGCCGACTCGCTCCTGTCGGCGGTCCGCACCGGCTCGGCGGCGGGGCTCCTCACCGGCTTCCTCCGGCTGCAGGACACGCTACCCGCGTACCGTTGGTCTCCGTTCTTGAGCAACCACGACCAGACCCGGGTGCTCACCGCGCTGGGCGGCGATTTCGCGCGCGCCAAACTGGCGGCGACGTTGCTGCTCACCCTTCCCGGTCTGCCCTTCGTCTATTACGGCGAGGAGATCGGGATGACGGGCGACAAGCCCGATCCGCGGCTGCGGACTCCGATGCAGTGGGCCCCACGTCCCGGAGTGGGCTTCACGTCGGGCACACCGTGGGAGCGTCCCCAGCCCGACTCACTCGTGACGAACGTCGCGACCGAGGAGGGCGACCCCCGCTCGCTCTTGAACCGCTACCGCCAGCTGATCCACCTGCGCAGAGAGAACCAGGCACTGGGGACGGGCCGGCTGGTGCCGCTCGCATCGAGCAGCACCTCGGTGGCCGCCTATCTCCGTCGCGCGGGCGACCATGCGGTGCTGATCGTGGCGAACCTGGGCGGCGCGCCGGCTTCGGGCGTGTCGATCGGCTCGGGGGCGGGAGAGCGCGTGCTCCCGCCCGGAAGGTACACACCGCGTAACCTGCTCGGCGGTCCCGACGGTACAGTGCTGCAAGTGAGCGGAGATGGGCACATTCGGGGCTACGTTCCGGCCGCGACCATTGGGCCGCTGGAGAGCCTCGTGCTCGACCTGATCGGTCGATAGATCCGTCGTGCGCGCAACGCTCTGCCTGGCGATCCTGCTCCCGGCCACGCTCGCGGCCCAGCGCGCCACCAGGGCGGTCTACCTCGACCGCCAGGGCGTGGTGCGCTGGCGAGACGACCAGAAGGAGGTAAGCCTCTTCGGCGCGAACTACGTGCTTCCCACCGCCTCCGACTACCGCGCCGCCGGCTATCTGCGTGCCGATCGCAAGAAGATGATCGACGAAGACATGGCGCAGTTCGCCCGCATGGGCTGGGACGGGCTGCGGCTCACCTTCTGGGGCGACTGGGAGGCCTCCGACTCGGACGGCAACTTGGTCGCCAACGACCATCTGGACCTGCTCGATTATCTCATCGCCCGCGCGCGGGAGCGGGGCATCTACATGCTGTTCAGCCCGATCCAGGTGTACAACTCGAACTGGCCGGACGCACTCGCGGACAGCTCGGCGCCGGGTTTCGGCCGCCGGTTCGGCAAGGCCCGCCTCGGGACCGATCCGACGGCGATCGCCGTGCAGATGACCTACCTGCGCCGGATCCTGGAGCACGTGAATCCCTACACCCGCGTGGCCCTGAAGGACGAGCCCGCCATTCTCTTCATCGAGCTGGTGAACGAGCCCTGGCATCACCCGGAGGACCTCGAGGGCTCGGTCCGCTACATCAATGCACTCACGGACGCGGTGCGCAGCACGGGGTGCACCAAGCTCGTGTTCTACAACGTGAGCCAGGACTTCAGGATCGCCGAGGCGATCCGCCGCAGCCGGGCGCAGGGCGTGACCTTCGCCTGGTATCCCACGGGGCTGAACTCGGGCCACGAGCTGCAAGGCAACTACCTTCGTGCGGTCGACAGCTTCCCCGACATGCTGCGCCCGGACCTGGCCCGCCTGCCGCGCATTGTCTACGAGTTCGACTCGCCTGATCTGCAGGGCAGCACCATGTATCCGGCCATGGCACGGGCGTTCCGCTCCGTGGGTGCGCAGTTCGCCGCCATGTTCGCCTACGACATGCTGCGGACCGCCTCGCGCAACCTCGGCTGGCAAACGCACTACCTGAACCTGGTCTACACACCCCGCAAGGCGATGAGCGCGATCATCGCCGCCGAGGCCATGCACCGTCTGCCCCGGCTGCGCTCGTACGGTCCCTATCCGCAGAACGCGCAATTCGGCGACTTCCACGTTTCCTACGACGGCGATCTGGGCGAGCTGGTCGCGCGCGACGCGTTGCTGTATGCCGGCTCGACACGCGCCACGCCCCCCGACCCGGCGGCCCTGCGCCGCATCGCGGGCTACGGCTCCTCGTCTACCGCGACGTACCAAGGGGAGGGGATCTACTTCCTGGACAAAGTGCGGCCGGGCCTCTGGCGTCTCGAGGTGTACCCGGACGCCGTGCCCGTCCGCGACCCCTTCGAGCCACCCAGTCCCGACAAGGTCGTGACGCGTGCGATCAGCCGCGCCTGGCTCATGACGCTCACGCTGCCGGACCTCGGCACCTCCTTCACCGTGCAGCCGCTCGCGGCCGGCAACCGGCGGACCGAGCGGGCGGCCGCCGGTGCGTTCATGGTCACGCCCGGCGTCTACGTGTTGAGTGCCGCCGGTCCCGTGGACGTCGCGACGTTGCCGGCATCCGTGGGCGACGTGGGGTTCGCCGAGTACCACGCGCCTCCGCCCGATACGCTGCCGCCCTTGGTGCAATCGCTCGCCGCGTCCGAGTGCCTGGCGGGGCGGGACGTCCAGCTGCGCGCCCGCGTGGTCGACCGCATGCCGCCCGACTCAGGCCTGCTTTTCATCCGGCCGGCGGCCGGCGGCTTCTACCGCAGCTTCGCGCTGCACCCTGCCGCCGGCTACGTGTGGAGCGCCACCGTTCCTGCGGCGGCCTTGCGAGAAGGGGGACCGTACGAATTCGTGATCACACTCTTCCACGGCGACTCGGGGGTGACCTTCCCCGACCGCCTGTATCAGAAGCCCACGGACTGGGACTACTACGGCCGGGGGTCCTGGAAGATCGACGTGGTCGACCCGCGGACAGCGCTGCGGCTGTTCACCCCCGCCGAGGACGCCGCGCAGCTGGCCTTCACTCGCCTCGGCGACGCGGGACGCCGCGGGCTCTTCCACCTGGCTTTCTCCGACGTCACGGGTCAGCCGGTGTTCCACTTCGAATTGCCCGTGAACGCGAGCGGTGCGGGTCCGGCCGACTACACCGCGTCCCTCGTCATCAAGGACCGTATCAAGGCCCGCCAGGAGACCATCACCGGTGCCGAAGAGATCCGGGTGCGCCTGCGCGGCCTCGGGCGTCGGCAGAGGCTGCAGCTCACGCTGATGGAGGACGATGGCACGAGCTGGAGCGCGGCGGTCACCGCCGACACTACATGGAGCGAGCAGGCGCTTCCCCTCGCGGCGCTGACCCTGGGTCGTGGCGTCCTGCTCCCGGAGGGATTCCCCGGCGAGTGGAACTATTGGGTGGGACCCGCGGCCGGGCGGGGCGGCGGCGGAGACCGCCCGCGGCTCGAGCGGGTGGAGCGGCTGCAGCTCTCGCTGCGGCGCGAGGACGGCATCAGGATCGAGCCGGGCACTTACGGCGTAGAGGTGGAGTCGATCACACTGCGCTTCGCGCCGTCAGGCTCGCGGTAGAGATCGATCGCCTTTGCCAGCGGCCCGACGATGGCGAGCGCGAGGATCGGCGGGGCCGGGTAAAGCGGACCGAGCGCCGCTACGTGAAAGTCACCCGCCAGCCGGATGACCGCCTCGGCCAGGGCCACGGCGGCCGCGACGATCATCCGTCCGCGGGCGGTGCTCACGGTCGTCTTGGGGTCGGTGACCATGAAGAAGATGAATAGCTGGTACATCGGGCCGGTGAGCGGCGCGATGTCGGCGAGCAGCGGGCCGCCCGTGATCATGCTTCGCACCATGGCCAGCGCGACGAAGCATGCCACGTACGAGAGCGTCACGTGGAGCATCCGCACGCGAGAAACGATGAGGAGGCCGAAGCACCAAATCACCGCGTTGGTCGCCAGGTCATTGCCCCACTGACGACTGAGGATGGCGATACTCCCCGGCGCCGCGAGGACGAGCAGGCTGATGGCGAAGTTGCTCGGGTTCCACAGGTGCCGGCCGCGGTACTGCAGGACGTACTTGGACGCGATGGCGACGAAGCCCCCCAGCGCGAACGGCCACAGCAGCCCGGCGCGCGGCTTGACCAGGAGCGCGAGGCTGATCCCGGTGATGTAAGCGCTCTGCACGCTCGCGAACCGCCCTCGCACGGTGCGCGACAGCACCAGCTCCGTCGCAGTGCAGACGCCCAGCGCCGTGATGAGCCGGACGTAGCCCCCCAGGATGCCGTAGCGTGCCTCGCCGAGCACGAGGATGAGCGTGATCAGGAAGGAGACGGGGTAGCGCGGATCGAGCCGGCCCAGCCAGCTCCACAGCGCCCGGCTAGCGACTAGGCTCGGTGATGACATGCAGCTGGTCCGCGGCCGGGCGCGCGACGGTCTGAACGGTGCCCGAAGGCCAGCGGATGACCGCACTGTCCACCCGCGTGGTTTGCCCCAATCCGAAATGGAGCCGGCGGTCATTCTGGCTCGCGAACCCGGAGCCCCCGTCCACGACCTCGAGCTGGCGCATCCCGCCCGCGACCAGGAGCACCTCCGCCCCGATGGCGCTGCGGTTCGACCGGGTGCCCGTGAGCTTGAACGCGATCCAGTGATTGCCGGGCGCCACGCGGTTCTTGTAGACCAGCGCCGGCTGCTTCTGGTTCGCGATCGCGACGTCGAGCACCCCACGGTTGAACAGGTCGACCAGCACGACCGCGCGGCCGTCGTACTCGTCGGTCACGCCCACCTGCGAGGCGACGTCGCTCCAGCCCGCCAGGCCGCGGTTCACGAGCACCCGCGAGCGCTCGTACCCGGACAGGCTCGCGGTGCCGATGGCGGGCCAGGCCCTCGCATCTTCGAACACGGGCCCGTATGCGCCCGCGATCTTCGACGCCGCGTACCAGTAGCTCCGTTCGCGGTCGCCCGACACGTAGCCGTTGACGATGAACAGCTCGTTCCGGCCGTCATTGTCCAGGTCGCCGAGCTGGGCTCCCCAGGCCCATCCCGCGTCGGCCACGACGCCTTCGGCGGCTTGTTGAAACCGGCCGAGCTCCGGGAGGAAGTTGAGGCGCAGGTTGTTTCCGTGAAACAGATACCCCCGTTCCGAGATGTTGGTCACGAAGGCGTCCACCCGTCCGCGATTCAGCACGTCGCCGAGCGTGGCCGACATGCCGCTCTTGGAATCGCTCTCCAGACCCACGCGGCTGAGGATGAACCGCCGGCCGTGGTCGTTCAGGTACAGCTCCTCCGGTCCGTAGTCGTTCGCCAGAAACAGGTCGGGCCACCCGTCGCCGTTGAAGTCCGCCGCGGCGACCGCGAGCGTCCAGCGCGTGCTGCCCACGCCCATCCGATCCGTCACGTCCTCGAAGCGCCCACCTCCGAGGTTGTGGAACAGGCGGTTCTTGCCGCCGTTGGTCGCGAACTCGAAGCTGTTCTCCATGATGCGCGTGGTCTTGAGGTGCCAGAAGTCGATGTCGGGGCGGTAGTAGCCCGCCACGTACAGGTCGAGCAGCCCGTCCCGATCGTAGTCGACCCACACGGCCCCGTTCGCGTTCATCCACTGGCGCAACCCGGCGCTTGCGGTCACGTCCACGAAGTGGAGGTTGCCCATGTTCTTGAACAGCTGGAGGTAGCCCCACTTGTAGATCAACAAGTCCTCGAGCCCGTCGTTGTCGTAGTCGCCCCACACGGCGCCCATCGACACGCCTTCCCCCGGTCGGTTCACGTCCGCTAGCCCCGCGGCCGAGGCGACGTCCTCGAAGGTGCCGTTGCCACGGTTCAGGTACAGCGCATTGGGATATCCGAACCGGCTGTTGGTGAAATAGAGATCGGGCCATCCGTCGTTGTTCACGTCGGCGACCGACACGGAGGCGCCCAACGAGCCGATGAGCGGGGCGATGTTATCGACCTTCGGGTCGAGGGTCGGCCCGTGATGCACGAAGTTGATGCCCACCTGGGCGGTGACGTCGGTCAAGTGAAACTTGGGAAGGGCGGGATCGCCGCCGGCGCGCTGCCCGCGGCGGTTCAGGACGATCACGAGAACGATGGCTGCCAGAAACGACGCAGCGACGGCGGCGCGGCGCCACGGCCGGGGCGGGGAAATCACGGCGTGAACCATATCACCCGCCGTGTCCGCGACACAAGTAACACACTTGTCGGCGTGCCCGGCTCTGGTGATCTTCACGCCCGTGCGAATGAGACGTCTGGGCGTCATCGGATTGCTGTTGGCGGCGGCGTGCCGGGGAGCGGCGCCGGGTAGTGACCAGGCGAGAAGCGACTCGGCCCTCACGGCCCGGACCTGGGGCCTGGCGTACCTGCAGCAGCATCAGCTCCCCCGCGCTGAGGCGGAATTCCAGAAGGTCATCGCGCTCGCCCCCGATCAGGCGCTCGGGTACGCCGACCTGGGTCTCGTCTACCTGCGCGAGGGCCGCGCGCGCGAGGCCGAAGCCCAGCTGCAACGGGCCGCCGCGCTCGACTCGGGCACGAGCGACATTGGGCTGATGCTGGCCGAAGTGTACCGGATCACCGGGCGGGAGGGCGAGGCGCACCGCGAAATCGACCGCGTGCTGCGGCGCGATTCCACCGACATCCGGGCCCTGTACGCGCTCGCGCAGCTGGCCGCGCGCTCCGCCGACTCCGCGGAGCGCCAGCGCCGGGAAGCTCTGTTGCGGCACGTGATGGCCCGCGCGCCCGCGAATATCGTCGTCCGGCTCGAGCTCGTGGACCTGCTCCTGGCGCGCGGATCGGCCGGGGCCGCGGCCGGGGAGCTCGAGGCGTTGCAGCGACAGCTGCCGCAGCTGCCGCGGGAGGCGGCGCGGTTCTTCCAGCGCGCCCTCGTGCTGGCGCGCACCGGTCGCGCGGCCGACGCGGCGGGCGCCGCGCGACAATTCCACCACGCGCTGGAGGTCACCGCGGCGTACCAGGTCAGCCTCGAGCGCCTGGGCGGCGCGCCCGGCCCATTCGTTGGGTATCCGGTTCTCACATTCAATCCCAACATGGCCGTGCCCAAGGACGACCCGCGGACCGTCGCGGCGGCGATCCGCTTTACGGACGTGACGGCGGGGAGCGGGCTCGAGGGAGTGCCGGCGCTCCCCGAGAGCCTGGCGAGCTCGCTCGGGCGCGCCGTGGCCCTGGCGGTGGGTGATTATGACGACGACGAGACCGAAGACCTGTTCGTCGCGGGCCACCTGTTCCGCGGTAACCTGGGACGCTTCGTCGAGACCAGCGCGAGCGCGGGCGTGGCGCTGCGGGACCGGCCCGTCGCGGCGGCGTTCGGCGATTTCGACAACGACGGGCGGCTCGACCTGTATGTTGCGACCACGGGGCGGGCTATGCTGCTCCATAACCAGGGTGGGGGGACGTTTCGCGACATCGCAGCGTCCGCTGGCTTGGCCGATTCCGGACCTGTGGCGAAGGCGCTGTTCTCGGACGTGGACCATGACGGCGACCTCGATCTCTTGCTTGCGACGCCACGGGGAAACCGCCTCTACCGCAACAATCTCGACGGCACGTTCCGCGAGATGGCCGCGCCGATGGGCCTGGCCATGGAGGGCAGCCGCGACGCCGCTGCGGGCGATTTCGACGGCGACGGTCGCGTCGATCTCGTCGTCGTCGCCGCCGACGGGCGCGCACGGCTGTTCCACAACCTCGGCCAGGGGCGGTTCGAGGACGTGACCGCGGCGAGCGGCCTCGCCGCCGTGAAACGGGCGGGCGCGGTCGCGGTCGGCGACTACGACAACGACGGGTTTCTCGACCTGTTTCTCACGTCGCTCGACGGCACCGATCCCGCGTTATACCACAACCGCGGCGACGGGACGTGCGAGTTGGACGGGCGGACGAGCAGCCTGCGCCGCACGCTCTCGGGTGTCGCCGGTCTGGACGCCGCCTTTTTCGATTTCGACAACGACGGCCGGCTCGACTTGATCGTCGTGGGGAAGCCCCTCGTGCCGCCTCGGCTGACCCCGGGCCGGCGGCCCGGGGCTTCCCAAGGCCGAGGTGTCTTCCTGTTTCGCAACGACGCGACGAGAGGGTTCGAGGACTACTCTTCGATCCTCCCCGACAGCCTTCGGGCCGGCCGGGCCGTCGCCGTGGCGGACATCGACCAGGACGGCGACCTGGACTTGATCGTCGCCGGCTGGGACGGGCGGCCTCGGGTGCTCCGGAACGACGGCGGCAACGCGAATCAGTACGTGGATGTGCGCCTCGTTGCGCTGCGCCAGGGGAGCGGCAAGAACAACGGCTTCGGGCTCGGTGCCACGGTCGAGCTGCGCGCCCGCGACCTGTACCAGCTGCGGCTCGCCGCCGACCGCGTGACCCATTTCGGCCTCGGGCGCCGGCTCAAGGCCGACGTGCTGCGCGTGCGCTGGCCCAACGGCGTGTCGCAGACGGTCTACTATCCCGGCACGGAAGAAGACGTCCTCGAACAGCAGCAGCTCAAGGGGTCGTGCCCCTTCCTGTACGTGTGGGACGGCCGCGCCTTCACGTTCGCGACCGACGCCATGTGGAACAGCGCGCTCGGCATGCCGCTCGGCATCATGACGAGAGAGGGCGGCATCCTGTCCGCCTCGCCACACGCGTCGCAGGAATACCTGCGGCTTCCGGGCGGGCTGCTGCAACCGCGGGACGGGCGTTACGAGGTGCGACTCACGGAGGAGCTGTGGGAGACGGGCTATCTGGACGAGGCCAGGCTGCTCGCGGTCGACCATCCCGACTCGGTACAGGTCTTCGTCAACGAGCGCTTCGTGCCGGCGGGCTCCGCGTCGCTCCGGCTCTACCAGGTCGCGCGGCCGCGCCCGCCCATTGCGGCGACGGACGAGCTCGGCAACGATCTCCTGCCGGCGCTGCGCGTTCAGGACGACGTCTACGCGGTCCCCCCCACCTTGCGCCCGGCGCGCTACCAGGGCCTCACCGAGCTGCACGATCTCGTGCTCGACTTCGGGGACCTGGCGGGGAGGGACAGCGTGTTTCTGTTCCTCACCGGGTGGATCTACCCGACCGATGCGAGCATCAACTTCGCGCTCGCTCAGTCCCCCGCGCTGCAGGTCGTTCCGCTCCAGGTACAAATGAAAGACCCGGCCGATCGTTGGCGCACGGTGATCCCCGACCTCAGCTTTCCGGCGGGCAAGAACAAGACCGTCATCGCGGATCTCACGGGCAAGTTCTTGAGCTCCGACACCCGGATCCGGATCCGCACCAACATGGAGATTTATTGGGACCAGGCGTTCGTGGCCGCCACGGCGTCGGCGAGCCCCGTGACGGTGACCGCCCTGCGTCCCGTGGCCGCCGATGTCCACTACCGCGGCTTCTCGCGTATGTACCGCAAGGGCGGGCGGTACGGGCCCCAGTGGTACGACTACGCGGAAGTCTCGCGCGAGGCAGCTTGGGCGCCGATCGTGGGCACGTTTACGCGCTACGGTGACGTCCTGCCGGTGGTCGACACCGCGGACGACCGCTACGTCATTTTCGGCCCGGGGGACGAGGTCGCGCTGCAGTTCGACTCGGCCGCGGCGCCTCCGCTACCTCGCGGCTGGACGCGCGACTTCCTGATCTACACGGACGCCTGGCTGAAGGACGCCGACTTGAACACGGCGGCCGGGGGGACCGTGGAGCCGCTGCCGTTCCATGGGATGTCGCGCTACCCCTACGGTGCCGACGAAGCGTTCCCGGGCGACTCCGCTCACCGACGGTTCCTCGAGACGTACAACACGCGGCGAGTGCTCACCCACCGTTCTCCTCTCCCGTTGGTCCTCACCCCCTGACCCCCTCTCCCTTCGGGAGAGGGGGAACTAAGCTCGCCCGTCGTTCCCCCTCTCCGCGTATGCGGAGAGGGGGACAGGGGGTGAGGACTACGAAGGAGAGGAAATCGAAGCCCGTGCGGGACAACGGAGGGCGTTACATACGATACCCCCGCTGCATGAGGGACCGCCCCGACGCCGCGTAGCCATCCGCGCCGGGGAGGTACCAGTTCAAGGAATCGGCGAGGCGGTCGTAGATGTTGAACAGGACGCACGCATGGATCGCGTCCTCTATGGCTTCATCGCTGACGCCGGCCGCGCGGAGCGGCGCGAGGTCGGCGGGACGCACGTCGGCGGGCGTGAGGGTGAGCTTCTCGAGGAAGCCGAGGGTCGCGCGCAGCTTCGCGTCGAGCGGCGCCGTGCGCCAGTCCGCCAGCACGGCCGCGACCAGCCTGTCGTTCTTCAGGGCCAGCGACGCGACCGCGCCGTGACTCTCTGTTCAGAACACGCACTGGTTGAGGCGTGACGTGAACGCTGCGAACAGCTCTCGCTCACCCACGCTCCAGGGTGAGGGCCCGCGCATCACCGCCTGCGTCCACTCGCACATCGCCCGGCCGAAGAACTCCGGCCGATACAGCAGCGTCTTGACGACGTCGGGCACGCGACGTCCGCTCACCAGGCGGATGAGCGCGAGCTTGAGCCGCTGGGGCAGGCGATGACGGTGCTCGACAGCGCGTAAGCGCATCGACACTAATCTTTAGTTCCCCCTCTCCGCGTTGCGGAGAGGGGGACAGGGGGTGAGGACGACGCGGAGAGCGGGTCAGGCAGTGAGGACGACGCGGAGAGCGGGTCAGCGGGTGAGGATTCCCCGCGCAGGGCGGCGAGCCCGCGCTCCAGCCGTCCCAGGGCCGCGCCGAGCGCCGCCGCGACCGTCACTTCGAAGAGGGCGTCGTCGGAGTGGCCGGCGCGCTGCAGTGCCGCGAGATCGTCGTCGGTCACCTTGTAGGCGTGGCGGGCGACTTTGTCGACGTAAGCGGCGAGCGAGTCCTCACCCCCCGTCCCCCTTTCCGTTCCGGAGAGGGGGGACGACGTCACAGGCTTCGATAGGGGGTGAGGACCGAGCGCGCGCTCGAGGACGGCGCGCCGCAGCTCGGGCGGCGTATGTCCGCGCGCCGACAGCACGCCGTCCACGAGTCGCGCAGTGTACGCGGCGTAGCGGCCGCCCGGATCCCCCATCGTTCCCATGGCCGACGTTTGGAGCCCGATAGAATGGCCGCCGCTCGCGCGCCCGTCAAGAGGGGTTGCGCGCGCCCGGGCCCCTTGCGGGGTTGCCGTTCGCGGCGTATTTCAATCCTCGCGACGCTGCCACAGGTCCGTGCGGGCATTCGATCACGTCGTAGGAGGGCAGGCGCATGGCACTGAGCCGTCAACTCGTTGCCGCGCCCATCCGTAGTGTGGGTGGGCTGTTTTCCTGCTTTGTGTACCTCGCCAAGCTCGCTTCTCGAATCGCTGATCTTCCGCACCGAATTCGCTTCTGTCGGTGTCGGTGATGTTTGCCGGTGACGTGGTTGCGAAGGAAAGCCTGAAGTCCATGCGCAGACCCGTTGGATGAGGAGGCAGCCTTCCATGCAAAACGTGCTACTGCGTAACGGTGTCTTTCGTGCAGTCGGGGTGAGCGTGCTGCTCGCGCTCAGTGCGGGCGGCTCGGCGTGGAGTCAGGGGCAGGCGGTCTCGGGCACCGTCACGTCGGCCACGAGCGGCGATAAGCTGTGGGGCGTGACCGTACGGGTGAAGGGCACGCAGACCCAGACGGTCACGAACCAACAGGGGCGGTACGCCCTCGTCGCCCCGGCCGACGCGGTCCTGACGTTCGCCATGATCGGATTTCGCGGGACGGAGAAGCCGGTCGGCGGACAGGGGACCATCGACGTCACGATGGAGGCCGCGCCGACGGTCTTGCAGGAAATCGTCGTTACCGGGTATACGACCCAGCGGCGGCAGGACATCACCGGCGCCGTCTCCAGCGTCAATCTCCAGGAAGCGAATAAGGCGACCACCACCAGCGTGCTGCAGCGCATGGAAGGACAGGTGGCCGGCGTGACGGTGAACTCGAGCGGCTCGCCGGGCTCGCGCTCGACCGTTCGCGTCCGCGGCGTCGGCTCGTTCCAAAACAATGATCCGCTCTACATCATCGATGGGACGCCGGTCGAGGACTCGTATCTCAATTTCCTCAACCCCAACGACATCGCCGAAATCCAGGTCCTGAAAGACGCCTCCGCCGCCTCGATCTATGGCTCGCGCGCCTCGAACGGCGTCATCATCATCGAGACCAGGAAGGGGCGGCCGGGCGGGAAGTCGGCGTCGATCGACGTGCGTACCGGCGTGTCGTCCCCGGTCAGGGGCTATGATGATTTCCTGATGACCGATCCGCTGCAGTATTTCGAGGTGATCAGGCGGTCCTATCACAACGCCGGACAGAGCCTCCCGCCGGAAGTGATAGCGCTGTACGGCCATGGCGCCGACACCGCAACCAAGGTGACGCTTCCGAAATACACCTACATCGGTCCTGGGGTAACGGTAATCGACACAGACGCGGTGGGTCGTCCGGACTCCATCAACCGATCGGCGTACTCCTATCCCGGCTCGCTCATCATGCCCGCGAGCCAGGGCACGGACTGGTGGAAGGCGGTGTTCGGCACGGGGAATTACACCGACGCCAACCTGGCGCTCACGGGCGGCGGGCTGGATAACTCCTACAACGTGTCCTTCAACTACCTCAGGCAGGACGGCACCGCGGCGTACAACCGGCTGCAGCGCGGGACCGTGCGCGTCAACACGTCGTTCAACGCCAGCTCGAAGCTCACCCTGGGCGAAAACATCGCCGTGTCGCGCGAGCAGGCGTACGGGGGGCTCGATGACGGCGATCTCGGAGAGGGGAACATCGTCGGCAAGAACATCCTGATGCAGCCGATCGTTCCCATCTACGACATCGGCGGCAATTTCGCATCCGGAAAATCCACGGGGTTGGGGAATAACACCAATCCGCTCAAGATTGCCTGGGCGGGCCGCTTCGACCGCAATACCAGCGACCGGGCCCTCGGCAACGCGTTCGCAAAGTTCGCCGTGCGGCCGGAACTGGCGCTGCGCAGCCAGTTCTCGTTCAACCTGTTCCAGAATGAGCAAACGACCTTCAACCCCACGACCTTCGAGAACTCCGAGGCCAACGCCACCAACAGCATCACTCAGACCGATAACCGGAACACCGGCTGGACGTGGACGAACACTCTGACGTACGGACGGGCGTTCGGGCCGCACAACCTCGCGGTGTTGGTCGGGCAGGAAGCGAATTCCAGTAGCGGCCGGCTGCTCTACGGCGGCATCTCGGGGCTCATCAATGACAGTCCCGACGACCGCTACATCAACGATGCGCTGGGACTGGCGTCCTCCAAGACCGACAGCAGCTCGGGGTCCTTGGACCGGC
>Ga0209156_10002033_pt1 | contig 16070 bp, 8 predicted proteins | sample GraSoiAngelo_124_FD_185881 | JGI IMG/M metagenome (GOLD analysis project Ga0209156, IMG submission 185881) | Grasslands soil microbial communities from the Angelo Coastal Reserve, California, USA - 14_0927_05_20cm (SPAdes) (version 2) | ecosystem: Environmental > Terrestrial > Soil > Grasslands ...
GTTCTGCTGATCGTCGTCTCGATTGCGCTCGGCCCGGCGAGCGCGCTCGTGCTCGGGTTCCTCATCACGGCGGCGCTTCTGGCCGCGACCGGCGCGCTGTACGCCGCGATCGTGATCGAGCGGCACATGATAGGCGCCGGCCTCATCGCGTTCGTGATGTTCGGTCTCGCGGTCTCCAACGTGACGGCGACGGTGCTCGTCTCGCGGATGCTGACGAGCGGCGAATTCGTGTTCGAGATCACGACCGTCAACGCCGTGCTCTACACGTTCTGCGCGCTCGGCATCCATCAGCTCGTGTTCGAGGACATGACCTACGAGCTGCGGATGACGAACCGACGCCTCGAGTCGGCGCGCGAGGAGCTGCTGCAGGCGTCGATCACCGATCCGCTGACCGGTTGCCACAACCGCCGGTTCCTCGAGCAGGTGATGTACCGCGAGCTGCAGCGGCACCGGCGGTTCAACCTCGCGATGTCGCTGCTGTTCATCGACATCGATCGGTTCAAGGCGATCAACGACTCGCTCGGCCACGACGCGGGCGATCGCGTGCTGCAGTACGTGGCGCGCTTCCTGAAGCGGCACATCCGCGAGGCGGACTATGTGTTTCGCTGGGGCGGCGACGAGTTCCTCGCTCTGATCACCTGCACGGGCGAAGAAGCGCGGCGGAAGGCGGCGATGCTGAAGTCGAGCTTCGACGCGGCGCCCGAAGCGGTGGAGGTGCCGCCCGGCATCGGCCTCAGCGTCGGCTGGATCGAGGTTCCGCCCGGAACCAACGATCTCATGCCGCTCGTCGCCGAGGCCGATGCGCGGATGTACGTCGACAAGGGCGCACGATGATCACCAGAGGTACTTCATCCCCAACTGCACCTGTCTTGACGTCGTCACTGTGGACGTGATGCGGCCCCAGGTCGGCGACACGTCGCCGGCGGCGTTGGTGAACGCGACGCGGCCCGACGGCACCGCGAAGTTCGCGCGATTGAACATGTTGAACGCCTCGAGCCGCAGCTGCACCGACCGGCGCGCCCGCGCCGCGAACGATTTCACGAGCGACACGTCAGCGTTGAGAAGCCCCGGACCGACGAGCGTGTTGCGACCGAGGTTGCCGCGCGTGTTCGGCGCCGGCAGCGCGAAGGCATTGATGTCCCAGTACCGATCGGGTCCGCCGAGAATCGGATTGTCCGAGAAGCCGGGCTTCAGGTCCGGACGCTCGTTCATCGAGAAGCTGGTCGTGTTCAGGTTGCCCGATCGGTTGAACCCGAGGCGGACGGTGAACGGCTGTCCGCTCTGAATCGTCGTCACGTTGTTCAACTGCCAGCCTTTGAGAACCGCGCCGGCCACGCCGCCGAGCGACGAGCGCGCAGGGATGTCCCAGCTCCAGTTGAACGTCAGGTTGTGCCGTGCCTGAAACGCCGACGGGCCTCGATCGTACGACGGGTCGTACCAGTCGAGGATGTACTGCACGTTGTTGTCGAAGTCCTGCGAGTTGATACCGCTCGAATCGTCGATCGATTTCGCCAGCGTGTAGGACACCTGCGCGCGCAGGCCGCGCGAGTAGCGCTTCATCACGCTGAGCTGCATCGAGTCGTAGAACGACCGCGCGTCGGTGACGCGCTGGAAGACGGGACCGAAGCTCGGATTGCGGCGTCCGAGCTGCGGCAGATAGGTCTTCACGCCGTTGACGATCGTCTCGGGCGCGAGATTGGCGTCGCCCAGCCGCAGCAGGTTTCGGCCCCGCGATCCGACGTAGCCGACGAACACGTCCCAGTCGCCGGGCAGCGCGTGCTGGATCCCCGCGTTGTACTGCGTGATGAACGGCGTCTGCAGGTCGTAATTCACCGTCTGCAGCTGGGCGCGGATCGGCGCCTTCGGATCGAAGTTCGCCATCACGTTCGGGAATGGCGGGTTGACGATCGTCGTGCGCGTCGTGAACGGCGGATTGAGACTGCCGGAGAAGAAATAGTACTTGGGCAGGATCTCGTCGTAGAAGAGGCCGAACCCGGCGCGCACCGACGTCGTGCCCTTGCCGCCGGGGTCCCACGCGATGCCGAGCCGCGGCGCGACGTTCTTCAGCGAAGGATTCGAATGCCACGGCTCCCCGACCGTCAGCGCGGCGTCGGTGATGCTGCGCAGGTTCGAGATCTTGCCGTTCACCTCGGTCGGCGTCGTGATGAACTCGTACCGCAGCCCGAGGTTCAGCGACACGTTCGATCGCATGCGGACGTCGTCCTGCGCGAAGAATCCGAACAGCCATTGCTTGTAGTCGCGGATCGGATCGATCAATCCGGGTACCGCGAAGTCGACGTTGCTCGGCTGCCCCTGGAGGAACGCCGCCAGGTTCGGAAACGTCACGATGCCGCCCTGCTGGCTCGTCGTGTTCTGATGGAACTGAATCAGCTGGCTCTGGAAGCCGAATTTCGCCGCGTGCGCGCCGCGCGTCCAGAACAGCGTGTCGCCGAGCTGCCAGTTCGTCAGGTAATCGTTGCGCGGCAGACGGAAGTCGCCGCCCATTTCGGTGACGACACCGGTGATCGTGAAGTACCCGAACTTCTCGCCGGGCAGCCACGCCAGCGACGGCGGGATGTCGATGGTCCGTACGTTGTCCGCCAGCGACACCGAACGATTGATGCCGCCTTTGAACGTGTTGAGCACCGCCGGCGAGAACAGGTGCTGATGCTCGACGGTCAGATACTGATTCCGCGAATGTTCTTTCGTGATCGAGACGGGCGGCTTGTTCGGCGGCACGCGATCGACTTTCCCGTCGTCGAAGGTGTACCGCGCGAAGAGCGTGTCGCCGCCGTTGAACCGGTGATCGATGCGCATCTGCGCGAAGTACTCGTTGGTCGGCTGCGTGTTCGAGAAGAGGTACTCGGCGGCGCCGCCCCCGAGCGATCGGCCGTTCGCGCGCGGAAACAGCGTGTCGAGGTACGACGGCACGGCGGGATGCAGCGTCACCGTCCGGCCCGGCAGGACGCCCTGTCGCGCGTTGTCGTCGGGCACCGCCGTCACGCCGGTCACCCCGAGCCGTTCGATCAGCGATTCGAATGCGCCGAAGTAGAACGTGTGGTCTCTGGCGATCGGTCCGCCGAGCACGCCGCCGAACTGATGGCGATAGAAATCGGGGATCGGTTTGTCCACGGGATCGAAGAAGTTCTTCGCGTCGAGGGCGGAGTTTCGGTAGAACTCGAACCCCGATCCACGGATCGCGTTCGTGCCCGCCCGCGTCACCGCGTTGATCACGCCGCCGGCCGAGCGCCCGAACTCCGCGGAGTACGCGTTGGTCAGCACCTGGAACTCGAGCACCGCCTCGACGCCGAGCAGCACGCCGGCCGACGATCCGGGCGTCTTGTTGTAAACGTTGTTGATGTCGGTGCCGTCGAGCAGGAAGCTGTTCTGCTCGGGCCGGGCGCCGTTGATCGAGATCTTCGGCGTCCGGCCGCCGACCACGTCGCTGCCGGCTGCGAGCGCGGGCGTGACGCCGGTCTGCAGGAGCGCGAGCTGCTGGAACGATCGGCCGTTCAGCGGCAGCTCGCGGATCTCCTTGTCGCCGACGAGTCCGCTGAGCGCGCCCGACGTCGTGTTGATCGTCGGCGCGGCGCCGGTCACCGTCAGCTCCTCCGCGATCGTCCCGATCTCCATCCGCACGTCGATGACGGCGTCCTGTCCGACGGCGAGCTGAATGCCGCGGCGCGCGACCGTCTGGAATCCGGTTTGCGTCACGTGGATTTCGTATTCGCCCGGCTGCAGCACCGGCACGCGGTAGCGCCCCGTGGCGTCGGTCTTCAGCTCCCACACGGCGCCGGTCGCGACGTTGATGACGACGACGTCCGCGTTGGCGAGCGCGGCGCCGGTGGGGTCGACGACGACGCCCTGCAGGCTGGCGCCGACGGTTTGCGCGTGACCGATCAGCGCGACGAGGGAGAACGCGAGGGTGGCGACGGCGACGCGAACGACCGCGCGTGAAACCATGTCCGCTCTCCTTTTCCTCTGACCTCTCACTTACCCGAGAATCGCCCGAAGGCCCTTCACGAGACGTCCGATGCCTTCGGCGACCGTGTCCTTGTGCAGCGCGCCGTACGCCACGCGGAAGTAGCAGCCGTCGCTCATGCCGAACGCGGGACCCGGCGTGACGGCGACCTTGTGCTCGCGGATCAGCCGCTCCACCATCGCGAGCGGCGCTCGATCGGTGTTCACCTTCAGCAGCACGTAGAACGCGCCGTCGGCCGCCGGCACCTCGGCCAGCGGCGCCAGCGACGACAGTTCGGTCCGCACGATGTCGCGGATTTCGGCGAGCTCGCGCACGTACGGCTGGCAATACGCGCGGCCGACGTCGAGCGCGGCAATCGCGGCCACCTGCGAGATGACGGTCGGGCACACCAGAATCGTGTCCTGGCTCTTCATCATCGCGTCGGCGAGATGGTCGGGGTACACCATGTAGCCGATGCGCCAGCCGGCGAAGCCGTACGCCTTCGACAGCGAGTACATGGCGATCGTGTGCGGTTCGGCGCCGGGAATGGAGCCGGATGAAAAGTGGCGCGCGTCGCCGTACGTGAAGTACTCGTACACCTCGTCGGCGATGTGATAGAGACCGCGCTCGCGGCACAGCGCGTTCACTTCCCGCAACGACGATTCGCTGAACACGGCGCCACTCGGATTGTTCGGCGAGACCGTGACGATGCCGCGCGTGCGCGGCGTGACGGCGCGGCGAATCGCATCCACCCGCAGCTGATAGCGGTCGTCGGTCGGTACGCGGACGGTCCTGCAGCCGGCCATCTCGATCGCCATGTCGTGATTGAAATAGAACGGCACCGGCAGGATGATCTCGTCGCCCGGCTCCGTGATCGCGAACACGACGTGCACGAACGCCATGTTCGCGCCGGCGGTGACCATGACGAGGCGCCCGCGCGACACGTCGATGCCGTTCTCGCGCCGCAGCTTGACCGCCAGGCGCTCGAGGAGCGCCGGCGATCCCGCGCCGTCCTGATACTCGTGCGTCACCGGATCGCTGAGCGCTTCTCCCGCCGCTTCGATCGCTTCCTTCGGCGGACCGTAATGCACGACGCCCTGTCCGAGCGAGATCGTGCCGGGCGTCTGCCGGATCATCTCGCCGATGACCGGAATGATCGGCGCCTGGACGCCGTCCATGCGGCTCTTGAGTCTCAGCATTCGGGACATATCAACACGGCTGGATGGGCAGGAGGGGCTGGATAGGCCGGAGCAGGAGAACGGCCAACCTCCTGCCCTTCCCGCCTCTCCCGCCTGTCCTGCCCGACAGGTCGCAAAAATGCGGCGATTATTATAGTGGCAACGCTGGAGGGTTCATGGTTCGTCGCTCGTTGCTCTCGGCTCTCGTTCCCGCGATCGCATGGGCTGCGTTGCCGACCGCCGCCGGATCGCTTCGAACGGCCGAGCCGTGATCCGCATCTTCGTCACCGGCGGAACCTTCGACAAGCAGTACAAGGAGCTGACCGGAGCGCTGGCGTTCGGCAGGACGCACCTGCCCGAGATGCTGCGGCTCGGGCGCAGCCGCGTCGACGTCGCCATCGAGACGCTGATGATGATCGACAGCCTCGACATGACCGCCGCCGACCGCGCGCGCATCGTCGATCGCTGCCGCGGCGCCAGAGAGACTCACATCCTCATTACTCACGGCACCGACACGATGGTCGAGACCGCACACGCGCTCGCGACCTGCACACCGCTGCTGACCGAGAAAACGATCGTCCTCACCGGCGCGATGGTCCCATACGCGTTCGGGAGCTCCGACGGACTGTTCAATCTCGGCAGCGCGCTCTCGTTCGTTCAGGTGCTTCCGCCCGGCGTGTACGTCGCGATGAACGGCCGCTACTTCCCGTGGGACCGTGTGAGCAAGAATAAGGATACGGGAGTGTTCGAATCGCCATGAAACGCATGATTCCGTTTGTTCTATCGGTGCTGTCCTCCGTCTCCTTCGCGTCCGCTCAGAAGAGCAATGAAGCCACCACCCTGCTGCAGCAGTACGTCGCGATCGATACGTCGAATCCTCCCGGCGACACGCGGAAAACGGCCGACTTTCTCACGGCGATCTTTCGACGCGAGGGGATTCCGGTCACCAGGTACGAATCGGCTGCGGGCAAGTCGATCGTGTACGCGCGCCTGAAGGCGACCGTGTCGCCGCCGGCGGGAAAGGCGATCGTCCTCCTTCACCACATGGACGTCGTGCCGGCGGATCGCGGTCGGTGGAGAACGGATCCGTTCACGCCGACGATAAAGAAGACGGACCGGGGGGTAGGGACCCCCGGAGTGAGCGTCCGGGGGGCAGGGGCCCCCGGAGTGAGCGTCCGGGGGGTAGGGGCCCCCGGAATGAGCGATGACCTGTGGGCGCGCGGCGCTTTCGACATGAAGGGACAAGGCGTGGCGCACATCCTCGCCTTCCTCGAATTGAAGCGTCAGGGCGTTCCGCTGGCGCGCGACGTCATCCTGCTCGCCGAGCCGGACGAAGAGGTCGGCGGCGCGATGGGCGCGCGCTGGATGATCGCGAATCATTACGCGGAGCTCGATCCCGAGTACGTGATCGACGAAGGCGGCGTCGGCAGCCCCGATCTGTTCGCGCCCGGCAAGCTCGTGTACGGAATTTCCGTCGCTGAAAAGAAAATCGTCTGGCTGAAGGTGCGCGCGGAAGGGATCGCCGGCCACGGCAGCCAGCCGAACGATCAGAATCCGAACGATCGCCTCGTGAAGGCGCTCGCGAGGTTGCTGGAGGATCGCTCGCCTGAAAGGCTCGCGCTACGACCGAACCAGACACCTGCGCTACGACCGAACCAGACACCTGCGCTACAACCGAACCAGACACCTGCGCTACAACCGAACCAGACACCTGCGCTACGACCGAACCAGATACCTGCGCTACGACCCTTTCAGCCGAGCGGCCCGTCCATCGTCGACGTCATGCGGGCGAACATCGGCACCTTCGCGCAGAACAAGTTCACCAACGCCATTCAGCGATCGACGATCGCGCTCACCTGGTTCCGATCCGGCGTCGGCGAACCGCCGAAGATCAACGTCATCCCCTCGGTCGCCGAAGCGGGCCTCGACTGCCGTGTGCTGCCGGGCACGACCAAAGATCAATGGATGGAGGAGGTGCGCCGCCGGCTCGGCGACCCGTCGCTGAAGCTCGAACTGATCAACGAGTCCGACGACCCGATCGTGACTCCTCACGACACGCCGCTCTACCGCAACCTCGAAGCCGCCATCAAGAGCCGTCACCGCGACGCCCTCGTCTCGCCGATCCTCATCCCGTACGGCACCGACTCGAACGCGTTCCGCCCGAAAGGCGTGAAGAGCTATGGCATCTTCCCGGCCATCGTCTCCGCGGAAGCCGTCGCGTCGATGCACGGCGACGCCGAGCGGGTTCCACTGGACGCGGTCACCGAAGCCGCGCAGGTGTTGTTCGAGGCGTTGAGGGAGACGTTGAAGAAGTAAGCTGTCGAATCAAACGTGACAATCGACCGAATGAAAGCCGGTGCGGCTCTGCTGACGATCGCCGCAGCGGTCGCTGCGGCATGCGGCAGATCCGCTGTCGAGCGCGCGGCGCCGCACCCCAATGTCCTGCTCGTGACGATCGATACGTTCCGCGCCGATCGCCTCGGCGCCGGCGTCACGCCGGCGCTCGATCGTCTCGCGGGCTCGGGCGTCCGGTTCACGAACGCGCGTACTGCGGTGCCGCTCACGCTGCCGTCGCATACGACGATCCTCACCGGTCTGCTCCCGACGGCTCACGGTGTTCGCGAGAACGGTCTCGATGCGCTGAGCGCCGCGCATCCGACGCTCGCGCGACTATTGAAAGCAGCGCGATACCGCACCGCTGCATTCGTCGGCGCGTTCGTGCTCGATCGCCGCTACGGCCTCGCCGAGGGCTTCGATACCTACGACGATCGCATCCCGCGCGATCCGCGGGCGACCGAGCGTCTCGAAGCGGAACGGCCCGCATCCGCCGTGATCGACGCCGCCCTCGCCTGGCTCGAGCAATCCCCGGCAACCAGCAACCAGCAACGAGCTCCGTTCTTCATATGGATCCATCTCTACGATCCGCACGCCCCCTACAACCCGCCGGCCGAATTCCGCGCACGTGCGAAGAGCGCGTACGACGGCGAAATCGCGTACGCCGATTCGCAGATCTCGCGCGTGTTCACCTGGCTGAACGATCGCGGTCTGACAAACGAGACGATGATCGTCGTCGCCGGCGATCACGGCGAAGGACTCGGCGACCACGGCGAGCGGACGCACGGCATGCTGCTCTACGACTCGACGCTGCGTGTGCCGCTGGTCATCGCTTTACCGGCCGGATTGACCGGCCGCCCCGGATTGACCGGCCGCCCCGGATTGACCGGCCGGCCCGGATTGACCGGCCGCGGTGGTTTCGCCGCCGGAACGCGCGACGAGGTGGTCAGCCTCGTCGACATCGCGCCGACGATTCTTCGAGCGGCCGCGGTCGACGTGCCGGGCGAGATGAAGGGACGGAATCTTCTCGCGCCGGGAACCAGCGTGGCTGACATCTACGCGGAAACGGAGTATCCGCGCGTGGCAGGATGGAGCCCGCTGCGGGGGCTCACTGATGGCCGTTGGATGGCCATCCGCTCTTCAGGGGCAACGGAGCTGTACGACCTTCGCAACGATCCACACGAAGAGCACGACGCCGCACCGGCGCAAACCGCGACAGCCGCCGCAATGGCGGCGCGCATCGACGCGATTCATGCGAGCGGCAAAGCCTCGAAGCCGACCGTTGCGCCTGATACCCAGGAGAGGTTGCGAGCGCTCGGCTACGTTGCGAGCTCCCTGCAGCCTGCGGTCGGCTCGAATGCGACGAATCCGGCACGCACAATCGAACGGTGGAACCAGTTCGAGGAGGCGCTTTCGCTGTTGGAGGATCGTCCTGCCGCAGCTGTGCCGATCCTGTCCAGGCTCGCCTCCGAGAACCGCGACGGTCCTGTGTTTCAGACGACCTATGCGCGTGCCTTGAAAGATACCGGGCAGATCAAAGCGGCGCTGGCCGCCTACCGGGATGCCGCGCGCCGATGGCCGACCGATGCCACGCTGCTCCACGACCTTGCCGTGACGGCGCGCGAAGCTGGCGATCTTGACGAAGCACGCCGGGCAGACGAGGCGGCCATCGCCATTGCGCCGGCGAGCCCGATCGCGCACAACGGCGCCGGCCTCGTCGCGATCGATCAACACCGGCCCGCCGACGCGGTGCGCGAGTTCGAACGCGCCACTGCGCTCGATCCAACCAATTCGAGCTACTGGACGAACCTCGGCAACGCGAGACGCGAGGTCCGCGACGTCGCGGCCGCAGAGCAGGCGTACAGGCGCGCGCTCGACCTGGACGCGCGCGGCAGCGATGCGGCCAATGGTCTCGGCGTCCTGCTCGTCGAGTCGCGGCGGCCCGCCGAAGCGGTCCCGTGGCTGGAGCGCGCCGTCGCTGCGGCGCCCGATTTCGTCGAGGCTCGGCTCAACCTCGGCATCGCCCTCCAGCAGTCGGGACAAATCGATCGTGCCGCGTCGGTGTATCGAGACGTGTTGCACGCGCCCGTACGGTTCGCTCGCGAACGTCGGGCCGCCGCGGCGCTGCTCGCGTCGCTCGGAGCACGCTAGTGAACCATGAAAGGGCAAAGGGCAAAGGGCAGAGGGCACACGCGTTCGTTGCCCTTTGCCCTTTGCCCTTTGCCCTTTCGGCTTTGCCCTTTGCCCTTTCGGCTTTGCCCCTTGCCCTTTCGGCTTTGCCCCTTGCCCTTTCGGCTCTGCTCGTCACGTCGTGCACGCGAGCCGCGCGTCAGCCTCCGACCGCGCGCGCAGAGAATCTGCTGCTCATCACCATCGACACGCTGCGCGCCGATCACGTCGGCGCGTACGGCTACGCGCGCGCGCGGACGCCGACCGTCGACGCGCTCGCGCGCGGCGGCGCGCTCTTCGAGCGCGCGTACGCCGCCGCACCGATCACGCTCACCTCGCACGCGACGCTGCTCACGGGCCGCTACCCGCCCGGACACGGAGCGCGCGACAACGGCCTTCACGTGTCCGGTTCCGTGCCGACGCTCGCGACGACGCTTCACGCCGCCGGGTTCAGGACGGCCGCGTTCGTCGCCGCGTTTCCGCTCGATCATCAGTTCGGGCTGAACCGCGGCTTCGACGTCTACAGCGACCGGATGCCGCGCGGATCCGACGGCCGTCTGATGAACGAGCGCCCGGGATCGCAGGTCGTCGACGAAGCCATCGCCTGGCTCGGCGTAGCACCAGCAGCCAGCACCCAGCCCCCAGCACCCAGCCCTCAGCAACCAGCCCCCAGCCCCCAAAGATTTTTTCTGTGGATCCACCTCTTCGAGCCGCATGCGCCGTACGGCGATCCGGCGTCGGGACGGTCGACGATGGATCGATACGACGATGAGATCGCGACGGCAGACCGCGAGGTCGGCCGACTAATCAACGTGCTCGGATCGCTCCGCGACGACACGTTGATCGTCGTCGCCGGCGACCACGGCGAAGCATTCGGCGAACATGACGAGTACGCGCACAGCATCTTCGTCTACGACACAACGCTGCGGGTGCCGCTCGTGATGAACGGTCCCGGTGTCAGCGCAGCCGTGCGGTCGGCAGAGAACGTGACGCTGGCCGACGTCGCGCCGACGGTGGCGCGCCGACTCGGCACGACGATCGCCGACGTCGACGGCATCGACGTCTCGGCAGCGCTGTTGGGCGGCGCGCTGCCGGCTCGCGAGCTGTACGCCGAGTCGTTCGCGCCGCTCGTCGAGTTCGGCTGGGCGCCGCTGCGGTCGATCCGGTCCGGGAACTGGAAGTTCATCGCGGCGCCGCGCGCGGAGCTGTACGACATCGTCAAGGACGCCGGGGAGCGCGTCGACCTGTCGACGGCCCAGGCGACGGTCGTCCGTCAGCTCGACACGCGCGTATCGCGCTACTCGCCGCCGAGCCTGCCGCTGTCGCGGACGATCGACGCGAGCGGGCTCGAGCGATTGCGCGCGCTCGGGTACGCGAACGGTCCACGCCACGATACCGACACGCGCATCGATCCGAAGGATCGCCGTGAGGTGGCCGCGCGGATCGCGCAGGTCACGTCCGGCGAGCTCACGGGCGCGGCGCTGGTGTCGGCCCTCGAAGAAATCGTGCGAGCCGATCCGAGTAACAGCCAGGCGCACCTGCGCCTCGGATACGCGCGCCTGCAGCAGGGCGACTGCGCGCACGCCGAGCAGGAATTCAAATGGGCGATCGACGGCGGGCTGCCGACCGCGGATGCGCACCTCGGTCTGGCCACGTGCCTCGGCCGCGCCAACGATCTCGCCGGCGCGGAGCGCGTGCTGAACGAAGCGAAGCGCCGCGAGCCGGACAATCCGGTGATCACCGCGAACGTCGGCATCCTGCAGGCGGCGAAGGGTGATATCGGCGGCGCGATCGAATCGCTGAAGCGCGCGGTATCCGCGGATCCCGGGCTGCTCGAGGCCCGGTTCAATCTCGCGATCGCATTCGCGAAAGCGGGCCGCCGCGCCGAGGCCGCGTCCACGGCGCGCGAGCTCCTCGCGCGTCTGCCGCCGACCGCCCCGCAGCGTGCCGAAGTCGAGCGGCTGCTGCGCGCTGTTCAGTAGTGCTCGCATCCGATTTCCTGGATTACAATCCCCGACATTCCGGAGATTGCGCGATGCTTCGCACGACGGCACCGCGGATGTCCGCCGCAAAATACGCCGAAAAAAGGAGGTTTCAGTCAGGTCAACGAATCAATAAGCTCTGGCGTGGCGATTGCTGACAGCGTCTCGATCAGCACAGCGTTCGATTTCAAACGGCGACTCGACTCGACAATTTGTTGGAGGGCTTGGATGACAAGGCATGTATTCGGGGCAGCGCTCGCGGTGCTGCTCGGCGGAATCTCCGCGTACGCACAGCAGACGTCGGGCAACATCACGGGACGTGTCCTCGATCCGCAGGGCGCGCCGTTCCGGGCGTGACCGTCACCGCGCGGAGCGCGGCGACCGGCTTCACGCGCACGGAAGTCAGCGACGCCGAAGGCATCTACCGCCTGAACGCGCTGCCCGTCGGAATCTACGACGTCACGGCGGAGCTCCAGGGCTTCGCGTCGGTGTCGAGGAAGGCCATTGACGTCAACGTCGGTCAGACGCAGACGGTCGACTTCGCGCTGAGGGTCGCGGCGGTCGCTGAGACGGTGAACGTCACCGGTGCGTCGCCGCTGATCGAGATCACCGCCTCGTCGGTCGGCGCCATCGTCGATCCGAAGCGCATCGAGACGCTGCCGCTGAACGGCCGCCAGTTCGCGAACCTCGCGGCGACGGTACCCGGCGTCGGCCTCGGCTTCCACACCGACCCGACCAAGAGCACCCAGTACTCGCCGCAGATCAATGGCGGCAACGGCCGCAACGTCAACTATCAGATCGACGGCGGCGACAACAACGACGACACCGTGGGAGGCCTGCTGCAGCTCTACCCGCTCGAGGCGATTCAGGAGTTCAACTTCCAGACGCAGCGCTTCAAGGCGGAATACGGCCGTAGCAACGGCGGCGTGATGAACGTCGTTACCAAGAGCGGCACGAACACGCCATCGGGGAGCGTCTTCGAGTTTTTCCGCGACAAGTCGATGAACGCTGAGTCGGAGAGCGAGGTCCTGGCGAACTCGGGCAAGCAGGACTACCGCCGCAACCAGTTCGGCGGCAGCTTCGGCGGCCCGATCGCAAAGGACAGGGCGCACTTCTTCGGCGCGGTCGAGCGGACGCAGCAGGACACGACGCAGGTCGTCGATACGGCGGGTCTCTTCCCCGACAAGAACGGCGTGTTCGCCGTTCCGTATCGCGAGAACCTCGTGACCGCGAAGGTGACCGCAAACCTCAACCCGGCGCAGTACTTGTCGGTGCGCTACGGATACAACAACAACTCGCAGCCGTACGGCGCGGCGCGGTTCAACACCTCCGACAACTGGGGCGACAGCACGAACAAGTTCAACTCGATCAACCTGAATCACAACTGGGTGATGGGCGGGGCGAAGCTCAACGAGTTCATCTTCCAGTACGCCGACTTCTCGAACTTCATCTCGTCGCGCAGCTCCGCGCCGAACGAGAGCTTCCCGAACAACGTGACGATCGGCGCCAACGGCAACACGCCGCAGACGACGCAGCAGCACAAATACCAGTTCCGCGACGATTTCTCGTGGCACGTCACGGGCCGCGGCGGCCTCGGCCACGACATCAAGGTCGGCGCGAACTTCATCAACGAGCCCAAGCTGTTCATCACGTTCAATACCGGCAAGGGCGCCGTGTTCTACACACACCTGACCAACGATCTGGCCGGGCCGATTCGCACGGTGACGATCAGCGACGGCGACTCGTCCGCCAATATCCCGACGAAGCAGTTCGCGGGCTACGTGCAGGACGACTGGCGGGCATCAGATCGCCTGACCGTCAATCTCGGCCTCAGGTACGACATCGTCGACGGATTGCAGTTCGATCAGTCGCTGAATCCGAACTATGTGCTCGTCGTCAACGCAGCAAAGGCCGGGAAGTTCAATGTGCTGCCGGCGCCCGTCGCTGAAGTGCTGAATGACTTCGCGGAGACGCCACGCAACGACAAGAACAACTTCCAGCCGCGCATCGGCGCCGTGCTCGATACGAAGGGCGACGGCAAGGACGTCGTCCGCGGCGGGTGGGGCGTCTACACCGACTTCGGGTACACGAATTCCAACGTGCTCTTCGCGGCAGCCGACGCGAGCGGACACGGATTCGGCAACACCTTCAACGTCGACAACCCCACGGGCATTCGAAATCCCGATGGCACCTTCTTTCGCGTGGGACAGCCGCTGAACAACATCGCGGCGCAGAACCAGGTGACGAGCGTCACGACGCCGCTCTTCGGCCAGTGGGTCGACCCGCTGCTGCAGATGCCGTATCAGATGCAGACCAATGCCGGCTGGTCGCACGAGCTGGCAGCGGACACGGTGATCAGCATCGACTTCGTCGATTCGCTCGGACGCGATCTCAACGTCCGCCAGCGTCTGAACCAGCGGACGCCGGGCAGCCTGTCGAACCCGCGACGCGTCTCGGCGGCGATCGGCACGCCGCTCAACCCGAACGCTGCGAGCAACCGTCCCGCGATCAGCAATGGGAAGAGCACCTACGATGCGCTGATTTTCAGCGCGCGCCGCCGGCTGTCGAAAGGCGTCGACTTCACGGCGTCCTACACGCTGGCGCGGGCGAAGAGCACGATTGGCTCGGCGGTCGATCAATTGAACGCCACAAACATCGTCGATCCCAACAATCCGTTCGACAATCCGGTCCAGAACGGGCCGACGACGGACACCGATGCACGGCACCGCATCAGCCTGAGCGCCGTGTTCGAGATCAAGGGCGGGTTCCGTGTCGCACCGTTCTATCTGTTCCGGACGGCGTTGCCGGTCGCGATCATTGACGGCCGCGACCTGAATCTCGACGGCGAGCGCACCGATCTTCCCGCGCGCGCGTTCGCGGTCGATTCGTTCGACGCAGCGACCGGCAAGACGACGATCAAGGACATCGGCACGTGCGACACGGTGAACTGCGGCCGCGGCTACATGCAGCAGCAGCTGAACGTCCGGGTGACGAAGGTGTTCCACCTCGCCGGCCGCGCGAACGTCGAAGCGATCGGCGAAGTCTTCAATCTTTTCAACACAGTGAACCCGGGCACGTTCCTTACGACCGTGACCACATCCGGAACGCAGGATCCGACTCTGCTTCAGCCAACCACGTTCTCCGGCGACTTCCGTCGGCCGGAGCAGCGCGTGGGACAACTCGGACTGCGATTCACGTTCTAAGGGCTGGATAGGCGGGATAGGCAGGAAGGGCGGGAGCCAAAACTCCCGCCCTTTTTCGTTCGCGCTGTACTGCCCATCCTGCCCATCCTGCCCCTCCTGCCCTTCCTGCCCTTCCTGCCCTCCTGCCTTTCCTGCCCCTCCTGCCGCTCCGGTTCTCATGCTTGTCCGCTCTTCCAGCCCGTCCGCGTCATTCTTTTTTTTCAAGTTCGATCGTTGTCCGCTTCCGGGACCGCGTATCATCCCCGCCGACGTTTGCAACACGTTCAGGAGGACGACATGCGCGTAGACCGACTGGTGGTTCTGCTCGGCGTCCTGCTCTGCGCGTCGGCCACAGCGGCGCAGGAGCAACGCGGGAGCATCGACGGCGTCGTGAAGGACGCGAGCGGCGCGGTGCTGCCCGGTGCGACGGTGGAGGCAAGAAATGCTGCCACCGGCGCGACGCTCTCGACGGTGTGCGATGCCACCGGAAAATTCAGGTTTCCGTCGGTTCAGGCCGGTGTGTACGACGTCAAGGCGTCGCTCGGCGGGTTCAGACCGGTGACGATCCCCGATGTCCTGGTCGCGCTCGGCCAGGTGAAGACGCTCGACTTCGCGCTGCCAGTAGGCGGTGTCACGGAGAGCGTGCAGGTGACGGCGACCTCGCCGGTGATCGATGTCAAGCAGAGCACGCGCGCCACCGATATCCGCGCGGAGCAGGTCGAGTTGCTGCCGCATGGCCGCGACTTCACGACGCTGGTGACGCAGGCGCCCGGCGCGAATTACGAAGCGAAATCCGGCGGCGTGATGATCGACGGCTCCAGCGCGGCCGAGAACCGCTACATCGTCGACGGCATGGAGACGACCGACCTCGTGAGCGGGAGGTCGGGAAAGAACCTCATTGCGGACTTCGTCGAAGAAGTTCAGGTGAAATCGAGCGGCTACACCGCCGAGTACGGCGGATCGACCGGCGGTGTGATCAACGTGATCACGAAGAGCGGTACGAATAGGTTCTCGGGGAGCGTGCTCACTTATTGGCAGGGTAATTCGATTTCCAAGGGCCAGAACGTCGCGTCATCGGTGCCGCTCCCCGGCGCGGACGCCGGCGGGACGCAGGCAACCGGTATCCCGACGCTGCGCCTGAATCCGGTCAACACCGACCTCGCCGAATACGTCACGTACCCGCAGGACACGTGGAACCGTTTCGAGCCGGCGGCGAACGTCGGCGGACCGATCGCCAAAGATCGCGCGTGGTTTTGGGTTGGCT
>Ga0209156_10002034_pt1 | contig 16057 bp, 9 predicted proteins | sample GraSoiAngelo_124_FD_185881 | JGI IMG/M metagenome (GOLD analysis project Ga0209156, IMG submission 185881) | Grasslands soil microbial communities from the Angelo Coastal Reserve, California, USA - 14_0927_05_20cm (SPAdes) (version 2) | ecosystem: Environmental > Terrestrial > Soil > Grasslands ...
CGCGCTGAGGAAGCCCTGCACGAGTCCGCCAATCGCCTGCAACACCTTTCCCGCCGCCTCCTCGCGGTTCAGGAGGAAGAGCGCCGCCACCTCTCCCGTGAGCTGCACGACGAATTCGGCCAGCTCCTGGCCAGCATAACGCTGCACCTGCACGCAGCCCGGCGCGTCGCCGGCGAAGCTGCCCACGCGGCTCTCGACGAGTGCATGGCTCTGCTGCATCACGCCGGCGAGCAGGTGCGCACCCTGGCACTCGAGCTTCGCCCGAGGATGCTCGAGACCGCGGGTCTCGATGCGACCCTGAGATGGCTTGCCGAACAGCACCAGCAGCGCACGGGCATCGCCACCGAGGTGGTGGGTCAGCTGAACGATGTGCCCAGCGAGCGGTCGATCGTCTGCTTCCGCGTGGCTCAGGAAGCCCTGACCAACGTCGCGCGGCATGCCTGCGCGCAGCACGTGTGGATCGGGCTGGACCAGAGCGACGGCAGGCTCGAACTTACGATCCGCGATGATGGTGTGGGCTTCGACGTTACGAGAGCCTTCGAGCAGGCCTGTAGCCGCGGAAATCTCGGCCTGTCGGGCATGCGTGAGCGCGTGGAGATACTCGGCGGCAATCTGGAGGTCGATTCGGGGGCCGTACGCGGGACCCGGATACGGATTTCGCTGCCCAGCGGGGTCTCCGATTCGGCGGAGCGCTCGGCGTGAGCGCGCCGGCCAGAGTCCGCATCATGCTCGCGGACGATCACAAGCTCTTTCGCGCCGGTATTTCTGCCCTGGTGCAGACGCTGCGCGGAATCGAAATCGTCGCGGAGGCGGCCGACGGCCGCGAGGCGCTGCGCCTGGTCGCCGCCCATCGCCCCGATGTGGTCCTCATGGACGTCATGATGCCGAACCTGAACGGTCTCGATGCGGCTGCGCGGATCGCGCGCGCCTTCCCGCGCACGCGCGTCGTGATCGTATCCATGAACGCGGACGAGGATTCGGTGCTCAAGTCGCTGCGCGCCGGTGCGGCGGGCTACGTTGTCAAGACTGCGGATCCGGCGGAGCTCGAGCTGGCGATCCGCGCCGCGGCGCGCGGCGAGAGATTCCTGAGCTCGGCGGTATCGCAGCACGTGGTGGCGGCGTGTCTCAAACGGGTCGACCGTGAGCAGACCTCGCTCGAGCGATTGATGCCCCGCCAGCGCGAAGTCCTGCAGCTGATCGCGGAAGGCCATACGACCAAGGAAATCGCGGCACGGCTCGACATCAGCGCCAAGACGGCCGAGAGCTATCGTGGCGAGTTGATGAAAGTGCTCGAAATCCACGACGTCGCGAGTCTCACCCGTTACGCCATCCGGGCCGGTCTCGTGTCCGTCGACAGCTGAGAGCCCCCCGGGCGCTCCACCCCCGCGTTTTGCCGGCCGCATCCCCCGGGTTTCCCCGGGGTGCACGGGCGCGCTTTGCGCATGGAAGATATCGGCGCGACCGCGACAATCCGGGGCGTGTCTCCCCAGGGCTGGAGGAAGTTGGCAAGGGACAGCGGAGGGGCCGCCAATGGGCCCGAGAAGAGGCCACCGAGTGCCGCACGGGTCGCTCACGTCGTCACGGGCCCGGGAGGTGAGTTCCTCGCGTGGTCGGACACGCTGTCGGCAATGATCGGCCGCGAGACGTCGGCGATGCCGCGCACGACGCGATCCTGGCTCGAGTTGGCGCACCCGGAGGACCGCAGGGGCTTGCGGCGCGTGGCGATCGAGACGGCCAGGACCGGCAAGGGTGCGGAGCTCGAATATCGCCTGCAACGCGGGCCGCGCGATTGGCTCCGCCTCCGTCACGTCATGGAGCCGCTCGTCTCGGAGCAAGACACAAGCGGAGCCAGGCGGTGGCTGAATACGCTGCAGGACGTGACGGAAGCGACACAGGCTGGGCCAGTGCTGCCGGCGAGCGCCGAGCAGTACCGCGCGACTTTCGAGCAGGCGGCGGTAGGTATCGTCCACAGTTCTCTCGAAGGCGAGCTGCAGCTGGTCAATCGAGCCTTCTGCCTGATGACCGGTTATCCGCGCGCTGAGCTCGCCCGGCTCCACATCCGCGATCTCACCCACCCCGCCGATCTCGAATCCTCTATGGAGGGTCGCAGAAAGCTCATCCAGGGAGACGGCGCGCCCTACGAGAGAGAGGTGCGACTGCGGCGCAAGGACGGCTCGTACCTGTGGGCGCTCGTCGCGACCTCGATCGTGCGCGCAACCGACGGCCGTCCCACGCATTTCGTAACCGTCCTGAGCGACATCTCCGAGCGCAAGCGCGTCGAGGAGGAGTTGAATCGCTTCCGCGCCGCCATGGACGTCACCGTCGACTCGATCTTCCTCAGCGATCCGAGGACCATGCGCCTGCTGTACGTCAACGATACGGCCTGCCGTCGGCTCGGGTACACCCGTGAGCAGTTGCTGCAGAAGCCTCCCTTCGAGCTGCTCGGCAAGACGCGCGAGCAGCTCGGCCGGGAAGACGAGGAGGTCATCGCGGCGGCCGAGCGCGGAACCCGGACCGAGACGCGCTACCTCCGGCGCGACGGCAGCGGAGGATGGACCGAGCTGTACCGCAGGGCGCTCTCCACCGAGAGCGGCGTGCTGATCGTCACGATCGCGCGTGACATCACCGAGCGCAGGGCGCAGCAGGAGAAGATCGAGCGCCTGAACAGGGTCTACGCGATGTTGAGCGGCATCAATGCCGCCATCGTGCACATCCGCGACCGTGACGAGCTCTTCCGCGAGTGCTGCCGCATTGCGCATGAGGCGGGCGGCTTCGACGCTGTCTCCATCCACCTCATCGATCCGCAGAAGTTGATCGCGGAGCCCCTTGCCTGGCACGGCCGCCAGGAAATGATGGAGTGGCTGCGGCAGGGGCGGTTCTCGGTTGGGGTCGAGAAGTCGGCTGCTCAGAGCCTGCCCGTCGAGTTGATCAAAACCCGCAGACCGGCGACCACCAACGACGCGTTGCACGACCCGCGCGTGCAGTTCAAGGACGCACTGGCTAGGTTCGGGATCAATTCGGTCGCCTTTCTGCCTCTGATCGTCTCCGACAGGGTCACCGGGGTCATGACCATGTACTCCCCGCTCAAGGGCCATTTCGACGAGGCGGAAATCAGGCTCCTTTCCGGGCTGGCCGCCGACATATCGTTTGCCGTGGAGCATCTGGAGAAGAGCGAGCGCGCCGCTTACCTTGCGCTCTATGACGAGCTCACCGGTCTTGCCAACCGGCAGCTGCTGGCCGAGCGTCTCGGGCAGTTCATTCACGTGGCCCGGCACGCCCAGGCCAGGCTGGCACTGGCCCTCCTCGACATCGAGCGCCTGCGCTCGGTCAACAATTCCCTCGGGCGGCGCGCGGGGGATGCGCTGCTGCGGCAGGTCGGCGAACGGCTGGCGCGGGCGGCCGGCGCGACTGCGACCGCCCGCGTCGCGTCTAACCACTTCGCGGTCGTCCTGCCGGCGGTCAGGGACAGGCCGGACGCGGGTCGAAAAATGGCGGCCCTCACGCGCGCCTGCTTTGCCGAGCCCTACACCGTGGACGGAACCGAGCTCAAAGTCAGAGCCAGGACCGGACTGGTGGTGTTTCCGACCGATGGCGCCGACACCGAAGCGCTCCTCGTCAACGCCGAAACGGCGCTGCGCAAGGCGAAGCAAACCGGCGAGCGGCAGGTCTTCTACACGCCCGACCTGAGCGAGCGCACCGCGGCGTGGCTGCCCCTGGAAACGAAGCTCCTGGGGGCGCTGGAGAAAGACGAATTTGTCCTGTATTACCAGCCCAAGGTCGACACCTCGACCCGCAGAATCGTCGGCCTGGAGGCCTTGCTGCGCTGGAAGAGCGCCGACTTCGGGGTGGTGCCGCCGGCGAAGTTCATCCCGCTGATGGAAGAAACCGGCATGATCCTTGACGTAGGTGCGTGGGCGTTGCAGCGCGCCGCACTCGATCACCGCAGCTGGATCGAGCAGGGCCTCGCCCCGCTGCGCGTCGCAGTCAACGTTTCCCCGGTTCAGCTGCGGCAGCACGATTTCGTTCAGGCCGTCGCACAGGCGATCCAGAAAGGTGTCACTCCCTCGGGAATCGATCTGGAGCTCACCGAGAGCCTCGTCATGGAGGACGTCGAGGAAAACATCCGCAAACTCAACCATGTGCGCGACCTCGGCCTGCGGGTCGCCATCGACGACTTCGGCACCGGTTACTCCTCCCTCGGGTATCTCGCGAAGCTGCCGGTTCAGGCACTCAAGATCGACCGGTCCTTCATCATCTCTCTCCTGACCGATTCGACAGCGAGGACGCTGGTTCAGACGATCAATTCTCTCGCGCACACGCTGGGCCTCGAGGTGATCGCCGAAGGCGTCGAGGAAGAGGAGCAGGCAAAGGCCCTGCTCCTGATGCACTGCGACCAGATTCAGGGCTACCTCATCAGCCGACCTGTGCCCTTCGACGAAATGACCCGTCTGCTTCGCGTGAGCCGGCTGGGAAACGGTACCGTCAGGTAGTATTCCGGTATTCCGCCATCTCCCTCGCCTGCTGGCGTCCTGCCTTGGGCACTGAGCAGCCCGCCGGGCAGGAGAGCGACCAGTCGACGCAAGCCGTGTCCCCTATCGACTCGGGGAAATGGGACACAGACTACTGCCGGCTGACAATGCCCGAAGGCTGGTAGCTTTGGGCCCTGGGACAACCTCCGCTTCTCGGACGCCGTCGAGTGCAGCCTTGCTGCCAAGCTCGCGGGCCGCCTCGATCGCCCGCACGATGGCGGCGAGATCGCGAGGGTCGTGTTCGGCAGCGCTCGCCGGCCTCGGCGTCCCGAACTGGCGCAACAGCGCCGCAATTGTCAACAGTCCCAGTAGCGTAAGGATGAGCGTTCGCAGACCGATGTGAATCGACTCGTCGTGCCATGGGCGCGCAGGCCGACTCCGGAGCCGCATTGCAAATGAAACGCTGACGGGGCGCAGCGAAATGACGACGGCATCCTCGAACACGAGCATTGGCGTGCCCCGCAGGAGTTGCAGCCATGAAACGGTCGAAGCGAGCTTTGGCACTCTTTGTCTCCAGTTTACTGGTGCTGGCGTCCGTGCAAGCAGGGTGCGCCACTGAGGCACCGCAAGCCGAGACGCAATCGTCGGTTGAGGCTGCGCGGCAGGCTTCAGAGCAGAGCACTCAGGTGGTGGCGCAACAGTCGCCCGAAGAACTGGACCGGCTGGTCGCACCGATCGCACTGTACCCGGACGCCCTGGTCGCGCAGATCCTTGCAGCCGCGACCTATCCTACGGAAGTCGTGGAGGCTGAGCGCTGGATGCAACAGCACCCAGATCTGAAGGGAGACGCGCTCGCCCAGGCGGTCGATTCGCAATCCTGGGATCCCAGTGTAAAGGCTCTCACGCAGTTTCCTTCGGTGCTTGCCATGATGGACAAGAGTCTGTCCTGGACCTCGTCGCTCGGGGATGCGTACGTGAACGGACAGCAGAATGTCCTTGACGCAGTTCAGGTGATGCGTCAGCGAGCGCAACAGGCCGGGAACTTGAAGAGCACGCAGCAGGAAACCGTCACGACCCAGGGACAGACGATCGTGATTGAACCAACGGACCCGGAAGTCGTTTATGTGCCGGAATATGATCCTTGGGTCGTCTACGGGGACCCTCTCGCGTTCTATCCAGGGTGGGTCGGGGTTCCGGGCGCATTCATCGAGGGGCCAGGGATTGCATTCGGCTTGGGAATTGGCGTCTTCGCCGGCTTTGGCTGGGGCTGGCATCACTGGGGAACCGATTGGCGCCACCACGACCTGATACACGACCATGACAGGTACATCTCCCACAGCCGGACTTTCATCAATCGCAACAACTACGGTCACGGACATCCACTGCTCGCTCATCCCGAAGGGGTTCCTCACGGCGGAGAATTTCCGCATGGCGGCGGATTTCCGCGCGCGGGCGGGTTCCCTCGTCCCACCGGTCTTGTTCCCGGCGGCCGAGCTCCTCATGGCGGAGGATTTCCCCACGACGGCGGATTTCCTCATCCTGGCAGTCTTCCTTCCGGTGGCGGAGCTCCTCATGGCGGCGGATTTGTTGGCGCCACGCCGTCAGGTATTCATTCCGGTGCGTTTAGCGGCTTCAATCATGGAGGCGTTACGAGCGCACTTTCCTCGCGTGGAAGTGCTGGCATGGGCGGAAGCTTTCACGGTGGAGGGGGCTTCCATGGCGGAGGAGGCCACAGGTGAACACGAGGCCAGTACTTCGGGCAAATCGACCGACGGAGAGAGAAATGATGCGCGCAATGAAGAGTGAGCTCAAGGCATGTCCTCGCCGCAGGCGAACCGCAAGCGCCGCACTCGCGATATTCGCACTGCTGCTGACCGGTTCTGTGCAACTTTGTCTGGCTCGGCCATTGCGCCAAACAACCTTCCCGTCGCCCGAGGATGCCAGCCGCGCCCTCTTTGCCGCGGTCCAAAGGCACGATGAGCGGGCCGTGACGGAGATTCTTGGAGCGGGGACTGAGCTCGTCAGCTCTGACGACAAAGTCCAGGACACACTCGACCGTGAGCAGTTCGTTCAGAAATATCAGGAAATGCACCGCTTAGTTCAGGAGCCGCGAGGAGTCACGGCCCTCTACATCGGCGCAGAGAACTGGCCTTTCCCGATTCCGCTCGTATCACGCAACGGTGCGTGGCGATTCGATTCGGATGACGGCGCGAACGAAATCCGCTTCCGGCGAATCGGCGAGAACGAAGTGACGGCGATCGGGATCTGCCACGCGCTGGTCGCGCGGGAAACAAACCCGGGCGCCAACAGGCCGGTCCCGTTCCACGGCTACTACTTCCGCATCCTGTCGAAATCGGGCGGCGGATTCGCTGCCATCGCCTATCCCGCTCTGTACCGGTCCTCGGGCGTGATGACTTTCATCGTCAACCAGGATGATGTCGTGTACGAAAAAGATCTGGGGCCCAACACGGCGAAGGCCGCGAGCGCGATGACAACAGCCCACTTGGATGCTACGTGGACGCCGGCCGAATCAATGCCTTGACGTCCGACAGGGCAAGGTCGCCTTTCAACTGCGGCGTCGATTTGTGCCAGGGTCATGTCAAATCCAGAGGACCTAGGAGCGAGCTATGAACATTTCATGCAAGAAGCGAATTTTGATCATTTGTGCGGCTCTTGGAGCCGCCGGCTGCGGGTTGGGTGGAGTCGCCACCCTGGTTAGTGCGCAGAATGCGGTCTCGCCGCCAGCGAACCAGGCAGATTCCGTCGCGGTTTCAGCGCTGCGAGGCGCAGCCGTGTTGTCGGATGGGGAATTAGAGAAGCGCGTGAAGGCCGCGTTGCATTCCGACCCGTATTTCTACGACCGACATGTCACGGTATCGGTAGAACAGGGCGCCGTCGTGCTGCGTGGGTTTGTCTTCAGCGATTCGGATTTACGAGACGCGATTCGCATCGCCAGCAAGGCTGCCGGTGACAGACGTGTGATCGACAACTTGTCAATCAAACAGGGCGGACGTCGATAGAGCGAAGCGTTCCAGCGGTTGAGCGCCGGCTCGCCGAGGATTCAAAATGAAGACACCGCGCGCGCTGCTGTCGATCACGGCGGCCCTGGTCGCTGCCACGCTGGGCCCAGATGCGCGGGGCGAGGAGAAGAGCAGCACAGTACTTTCGCCTCAGGCGCTGCAGGAAATTGTGCAGGTCGAGGCCGAGATCGACCGCATCGAGGCGCAGGCGATCGAGCGACTGGCCGTGCCGCCGGGCAATCAGGTCCAGCAAATCGAGCTGCTCGGTAAGTTGATGTTGTACGACAAGCAGCTCTCGGTAAACCGCAACGAGGCATGTGCTTTCTGCCACATGCCCGAGACGGGCTTTACGGGCCCTGTGTCGGAGCTGAACCGGACCACCGGCTCCTATCCCGGGTCAGTGCGCACGCGGTTCAGCAATCGCAAGCCGCAATCGCACGCTTATGCGCCGCTCTCGCCCGTGCTGCACTACAGTCCCGGGCAGGGTGACCTCGTCGGCGGCAATTTCTGGGACATGCGCGCGACGGGCCGCCGGCTGGGCAACCCGGCCGCCGAGCAGGCGGAAGGGCCGCCGACCAACCCGGTGGAAATGGGCCTGCCGGATAGCGCCTGTGCGGTCTATCGCGCCTCGCAGCGGCCCTATCGCGCCCTGTTCGAAAGCGTATGGGGACGGCAAGCCTTCGCGATCGCGTGGCCGCGCGATATGGAACAGGTCTGCGCCCGACCAGGGCCGCCGCCTGCCGGCGCGCCGATGCCGGTTCATCTCGGCTCCCTCGATCGCGGCCGGGCCGGCGTCACTTTCGATCAGATGGCGCAATCGATTGCCGGCTACGAGGCCTCTGCCGAGGTGACGCCGTTTACCTCGAAGTTCGACGCGGTACTCGCGGGCAAGGCGCAGTTCACGACGCAGGAGCAGGCCGGCTACGGCCTGTTCCGCGGCAAGGCGCAATGCAACACCTGTCACCGCGACGGCGGGCCGGGCGAGGACCCGCTGTTCACGGACTTCACCGCCAGCAACATCGGAACCCCTGCCAATCCGCGGCTCCCTTACTACGCGGAAAATCGGCCCGACGCACTGGGCTATGTCGCCAATCCGGCAGGGTCATCGTTCGTCGATGGCGGCGTCGGCAGTTTTCTCACCAAGGGGCAACTACTCAGCCAGCCCTCCGCGGTAGATCAGCGATGGGTCAAGCTGGCGCCAGGCAACCAGGCGCGAATTCAGGTGCCGACACTGCGCAATGTGGACAAGCGGCCCTATCCGGCCTTCGTGAAGGCCTATATGCACAACGGATATTTCACGAGCTTGAAGGCGATCGTGCACTTCTACAACACGCGCGACGTCCTGCCGCGCTGCCAGCCCCATGACGTCGGTGAAGGTACGACATGCTGGCCGGCGCCGGAGTCGACCGACAACATGAACACGAGCCGAGTTGGGCGACTGGGCCTGTCGGACGCGGAGGAAGATGCGATCGTGAGCTTCATGCAGACGCTGACCGACGGGATCATGCCCGTCAACTAGCAGTAGGTCAGGTCACGCCGTAGTGGTCCACGCAATTTTCAGCGCGAGCGGCGCGCCTCTTGACCGCAAAGGACTCAGAGATCATAGCGCCGGGGCGTGAAGTCGCGGGACGACAAGGTGTGGGGTGATGCGGTTGGTGCATGCAAGAACGAAGCATGTTGCGAAGGCCGGCAGTGGGCCGACGTGCTGCAGCGCAGCGTCTACTTCAATCGAGCGCTCTGGGGACTGCAGTAACAGAGCAAATCCTGCCGCGCAGCCAACTCACCCAAAGCGCCCCGACCCGAACTCGCTTCCGACTCACGGCAACCAAGCTTTCCGTGTTGTAAGGTTAGCCACCGCCTTTGTCCGAACACCGGTATCTTGCACGCCGGTTGCCGCACACTACAGACACCTGTAGTGTGTCATTCGCTCTCGCGGACGCCTCGGGTGTTCAGCGGAGACAGCTGTCGCGGCGGCATGCGCTCAACCGGAGCGTTTAGGGCAGTGACCGCCGTATTGCAGCGATGTCTAAGTACAACGAAGGGGGAAGTCATGAACGCATCATTCATCCGGCGCGTCAGTGTTACGAGCGCGTTGACGCTTATCCTCACAATCGGCTCGGCGAACGCCGCTGTGTACTCCTGGACGGAGATCCTTATTCCAAGCATAGGGCCAATCGGCGCCGCCTTCGGACTGAACGACAAGGGTCAGGTTGCGGTAACCAGTGCTGGCAGCAGCAAGACCGGAATTTACGGCGGCGGAATCTTTACGCCACTGTCCTCACCTCCGGCGGGCTATAACGTCTTCGCGCACGGCATCAATGACGGCGGCACCATCGTGGGCTCCGCCCTTTCGCCCTCAGATCCTACGCACGAACAGGGTTTCATTCTCATCGGGTCAACGTACACCTTTTTCTCGCGGCCAGGCTGGGATAACACCGAGCCGCGCGCCATCGCCAAGTCCGGGTTGATCACGGGATATAGCTTCACCTCGGACGGCAGCACGACTGCCGGGTTTATCTACAATGCCGGCACCAACACCTTCACCGACGCGACTCCGCCTGGATCCGGCACAGGTTTTTCGGTAGCACAGGGGATGAACGCCGCCGGGCGCATCTCCGGCGATGGGCGGTCGCCCCAGCTGGGGCGCTACGCCTTCGTTTGGCAGCAGGGAACGCTCGTCAGGGGCGCGCGCGAGCTGGCACCCTTCCTTGACCGGTTGAAGATCGCCGGCGTTAACACGGCGGCGCGAGGCATCAATGACGCCGGGTTCATCGTCGGCTTCACGAGCTCGGGCGTGGGGTTCGTGGGAAGTGACTCTCGCGGCTTCCAGCTGCTTATCCCGCCCGGTGGCGATGCTCCGGGAGCCAATGTCGCCTGCGAGGGGATCAACAACTTTCGCCAGGTGGTCTGCGGGGTCACGGATGCTGCAGGCAATACCCGGGACTTCATCGGTACACCGGACGCGAACGATCAGTAGGACCTTGCCTTCTCCGACCCCAAGCCAGGCGGCGCCACGACGCTCGCGATCCGGCGAATCAGGGCCTGAATACGCGCGGAATCGGCGGACGACCGGGTCGGGACTTCAAGCGCCAGAACAGCGGCTTTGTCACTGGCCGATGTCGCGAGCTCGAGGGTGTGTGTGCGCACGGCCGAGCGATGAACTTAACGGAGCAGCTTGAGCAAGGCGTTAAGGTCTGCCGTAGTAGCGGCAGGAACCGCTACGCCACTGGCGCTTTCGATGACCGCGCGCGGACCCGGTTGGGTGCCGGTCCTGTTGAGTGCCGGAACGTCAGGGAAGACTGTAGGACGTGCTCGGAATGATCGGGCGGCTGACCGCTCAGGTTACGCAGCAGCAACTGCGCCGCTTTCGCAGCCATGTCGGGGATCGGTTGTCTGATCGTGGTGAGAGCGGGCCACACCTGCATGGCGAGCGGGACATCGTCGAAGCCGACGACTGAAAGTTGCTCGGGTACTGCGATGCCCATGCTGTGTGCGACCGCCAGAACCCCCGCCGCCATCTCGTCATTGCTCGCGAAGATGGCACTCGGACGCTTCGCCGGCGGCAGAGTGAGCAGCTTGCGTGCGCATTGCATGCCCGAGGCATGCGAGTTGTAGCCCTGCGAAACGAGTGAGGGCTCCGGGCGCAGGCCGCACACCCGCAACCCGTCGAGGTAACCCCGGTGGCGGTCGGCTACGGCTGCATGGTCTGGATTACCTATGATGAAGCCGATGCGTTGGTGTCCCAGCGCTACGAGCTGTTCGGTCATCGCGGCGCAGATCTCCCTATCGTTGGTATAGACGCTGCGGTGTTTATCGGCGTGCTTCGCCGGGGCGACGCGAACGAAAGGGATGCGCTGCCGCTCCAGCACGGCAGCGATGGCAGGCTGATCCGACAAGGGAGGAGTCAGAATCACTCCATCGGCGCGCGAACGGCGTACGTTCCGCGCCACGTCATCGGCCACCGTGGACGAGCGGTAATCGCACGGCTGCATGACGACCTGATAGTTCGCCGCCCGACAGCTCTCGATGACGCCGGCCAACACGCTGGTCGCGTAGTATTCACACGAGAGGTCGTAAAGCAGTCCGAGCAGATACGACCGGTTTCCGCCCAGACCACGCGCGGAAGGGTTCGGATGGTAGTCGAGCTTCTCGATCGCCCGCACCACCCGCGCCCGGATGGCGGGTTTCACTGTCGTTACATTATTGATCACCCGCGAAACGGTCTTTATCGAGACGCCGGCCTGCGCCGCGACATCCATGATGGTTGCGTTCGCCATAGCGCCTGTGACGGTGTCCGGTTGCACGCGGGATTGCAATAGCTGAGTCCGAATCCATAAGGAAATAGCGGCGGCTGCGCTCGGTCATGCCGGTTGAAGCCCGTCTGTCCGGGGGTGCGCGGCCAGGAAAAGGACAGCCTGCCGGTGAAATCAGCATTGACCTCTCCGCTGGTCTGTCTGAATAGCACATCGGCGATGCCCTCGCCCTCGGTGCCTGGGAGCCAGGCGACGACGAAGGCATCGGACGCGTCCAGCGCGGGAGTGACGAACAACGGACGACCGGTGAGAAAGACAGCCACGACGGGGATGCCATCCCGCTTCAAGCGCTGCAGCAAGGCGAGATCGAGACTCGGCGGGTCGTCCTTCGACGTGTGCGGCTGATCGCCGGCGCTCTCGCGCGGCTTCCCGCGGCTCTCGAGCCCGACCGGCAGAGCGCCCTCGGGTGCCGGCCTCGCCAAATTGACCCCGGGGTCCAGCAGCTGGCGGTGCTCGAAGTCGATGGAGCGGAGGTCGCCATGCCACTCGGCGTAGGGAGTCTCACCGAAGACGACGATCGCGACGTCGGGCCGGCTCTGGTAGATACCATCGACACTCAGGGTCGCCGTACCGCCGGCGCCTGCCACGGTCGCGCGGATGCCGGCAAAGATCGAGGTGGCCCCGGGAAAATCAGCGTTGGAATTGCCTGTGCCCTGCCAGCTGATCGTCCAGCCACCCGATTGCATCCCGATATCATCGGCTCCTCTCCCGGCGACCAGCACATTGAGATTCGGGCGCAACGGCAATACGCCGCCCACATTCTTGAGGAGCACGAGCGACTTGCGCACCGCCTCGCGGGCGACCGCCCTATGCTCAGGAGAGCCCAGCAGCGCGCGCTGGTTCGCCAGAGGCCGCGACGAGGGACGGCCCTTCTCGAACAGTCCGGCACGCATCTTGACCCTCAAGATCCGCGTCACCGCCTCATCAATGCGCGATTCGGGTATGTCGCCCGCGCGCACCTGCGCGACGGTGTTCTCCAGAAACGCTTTCCACTCGGTCGGCACCATGACGAGATCGATGCCGGCGTTAATGGCATGCGCGCAGTGGTCTTTCGAGCAGCCCTGTACCCCATCGACCCCGTCCCAGTCGCTGACGACCAGCCCGTCGAAGCCGAGTCGCTCCTTCAGAACATCCGTCAGTAGATAGCGGTGGCCATGGACCTTGACGCCCTGCCAGCTGTTATAGGAGGCCATCACCGTCTGAACACCGGCGCCGATCGCGCCTATGTACCCCTGGGCATGGATGTCGCGCAGCTCACGCTCCGAAGCGCGGTTGTCCCCCCGGTCCACCCCGTTGGCGGTACCGCCGTCGCCGATGAAGTGCTTGGCGGTCGCGACGATATGACTTGCGTTCAGAAACGACGGACTGCCCACCACACCCTGCAACCCGCGGACAATGCGACCAGCGTAGGCCCGCACGATCTCGGGGTCCTCGGAGTATCCCTCGTACGCGCGCCCCCACCTGTCATCGCGCACCACGGCCACGATCGGGGCGAAAGTCCAATCGATTCCGGTCACCGCGACTTCGCTGGCCGTGACCGCACCGATGCGCTCGATAAGGTCCGGGTCGTGTGCTGCGCCGAGTCCGATGTTATGGGGGAACAGTGTCGCGCCGATCACGTTGTTATGGCCGTGGACCGCATCCGTGCCCCAGATGACCGGTATGGCGGGGGCGCCTGAGGTGCTATCTATCGACGCGTCGTAGAAGCGATCGGCGAGGGCGACCCAATCCGAAACGGCGGCGTGCTTGTCGTTGCCGGGGAATGCCCCGCCACCGTTGAAAACCGACCCCAGCCGATACTTGCGCTCGTCTTCCGGTGTGACGTAGCGGATATCGGCCTGCATCATCTGCGCGACTTTCTGCTCGAGCGTGAGCTGCCGCAGAAGGTCGTGGATGCGGGCTTCGATCTTCGGGTCGGGTACGACCGGACCCACCGCGCGTGGCCAAACAACGGCCGTGCGTGCCGGTGAAGCGGGCAGGGCTTGCGCCGAGGCATCACGCGCGCAGCCGGCGGCCGGGATACCGCCGCAGGACATGGCGAGAACGAGCGTGAGCAAGCGCTTCATGGCTCTAATATCACGGCCAGGCTCCCCGCACGTCCAGGAGACGTCGCAGGGCTTGAGGGGGGCCTGGCCGCGATTCGGTGACTGATGGGCGCGCCCTAGAAGCTCACTTGCATGCGAACTCCAAAGGTCCGCGGTGGATTGAAGACGAACTCCTGAGTGCCCGTGTCGATCGTTGTCTGAGTCGCGTGCGCTTCATCCGTCACGTTGTTGACGAACCCCTCGACGCGGACGTTGCTCTTTTCGTGTGCGTAGCCGATGCCGAGATCCAGGTGGGTGTAGCTGTCGACCCGGTCATAAAGTCGCATCAGGTCGGGCCCATATGCGGTGGCGACTCCCGCCGCGTCGACCGCCGTCACCTGCTTGGCACCGTTGTGGCCCGGAGCGCCGTTGAACGCTGTGAGGAACTGTGAGCTCTTGTAGGTGGCGGAAACAACCCAATCCATGCTGCCGCCCGGCACCCCGAAGGTCTGGCCGACGCGCAGGTTGAGCGTCACGTGCGGCGTGAGCGCCAGCTCGTTGTCGGTCAAGTCCACCTGCAGTGTTCCGCCCGACGGACTGCCGCGGCGGCCATCGGTCACCACGCCACTCAGGTATTTCGTGTCTTGCAGGAGCAGGGTTCCGGCAATGTTGAATCCCGCGGTCAGTTTGTACGAGCTGTCGAACTGCAGCCCCATGTTCCTCGACTTGCCGACATTCTGATTGAGCGTCACGGTCGGGCACGGCAGGTTTGGATTGTGCGCCAGACAGTTGGCCTCGCCGACGGGGTCGTTGGCGAGGAAGGCAATGCCGATCAGGCTGCTGAAGACCTGGTCGGAGTACCGCATGTAGTAGGCGGATGCGTTGAAAACCAGGGGCCGGTCCGCGAGCCGGAAGACGTTCTTGCTGCCGACCTCGAACATGGTCGCCTTCTCGGGGCCGACACCCGGGGTCACGAGGTGTGTCCCCGGGTGAGCCGGGTCGACATCCACGGTATCGTTGAAGCTCGGTGCCTTGTTTCCCGTGGCAACCAACAGATAGAGCAGCTTGTCGTCGGTGAGCTCGTAGGAGGTGCGGAAGCGCCAGTCGGCGTACTTGGCGTCATTGGACCCCGTCTGCACCGTTGCGCCCCCGAACGCTATTCCCAGGCCGGGATAATTGGCGCAGCTGTTGCCGAAGGCGCTCGCCTGCACACAGCCGCCATTCAGGAATGTGGCCAGGGTGTCGTTGATGCCATAGGAGGTGATGCCGCCGCGGTACAGCGCGACGATGTTCTGCAGATCGTTCGGATGCCCGTCGCCGGTGGGATCGGTCGTTCGCAGCGTGCGACCGAGCCCGGCCATCTCAAAACCCGGCGTCCCGGTGCGGATCGCGACCCCGTTGGTATTGAGTCCGGCGATGAAGTTAAAGCCACTGCGGTCCTTGGTCTCGTGCGAGTAGCGCACCCCGCCCGTGACCTTCAGCCGCTTGATCGGGGCGAAAGTCAGGTCCGCGTAGGCGGACTTCGATTCGCCGTTCGTCGCGCCCTGGTTGAACTCGAGGTAGGGGAGGTTGGTGTTGTAGTCGAGGGGAATCCCCAGGAACACGTCCTGGTACTCATGGAAGTAGTAGAGTCCGGTCGCCCACGTGAAGCGCTCGGCGCCGTCGGGCGAGGTGAAGCGCAGTTCGTGGCTGTGCATCTTAGAAGTGGTATCCCAGATGAGGGCGCTGTAGTTCCCCCAGTACCGCTCGGACATGTAGGTCTGCGCCAGCGCCGTTCCCGGCGTTGCGAGACCGCCCCGCTGCACGATGATGTTGTCCTCGCCCGGGAAGGCGTAGTCACGCGAGGTCGTGTGATCCGACATGTAGTGAAGATCGCGATAGCCGGCGATGTACTGCGCGTTCAGGAAGCCGGTTCGGTAGGTAGTGTTCAACGCGAGGCCCCAGTGACGCGTATCCTGGGTGGGGTTGAAAGCGACCATGTAGACCTGGCGTGGGTTGCTCACGTCGTTGAAATTCATGCCCGCCGTGGCGGCGTTGAAGAAATCGACGCCGCGCGAGCCGGTACCTTTCGAGCGCAGGTAGTCCCCGGTGAAAAGCACAGACAGCCGCTCAAGCGGCTGCAGCAGCAGGTGTGTGCGCCCGCCGATATCGTCCTGAGACTCCCACCCGGTCAGATTCCCCAGTGGGCCCACGTTTTTGACGAAGGGATCGTGTTTGGACGTGTAAACCGA
>Ga0209156_10002042_pt1 | contig 16032 bp, 16 predicted proteins | sample GraSoiAngelo_124_FD_185881 | JGI IMG/M metagenome (GOLD analysis project Ga0209156, IMG submission 185881) | Grasslands soil microbial communities from the Angelo Coastal Reserve, California, USA - 14_0927_05_20cm (SPAdes) (version 2) | ecosystem: Environmental > Terrestrial > Soil > Grasslands...
CCGTGTGGCAGCTCGACGGAGGGCGCGGATTCCGGGCGCTCACCCGGACCCAGCGCTGGATCGCCGCGGCGCTGATCGGCTCCATGTGGCTGCTCACCGGCGAGGGCTTGCTGATCCTGCTCGGGCTCGCCGCGGCGGCGAGCGCCGGCTTCACCGAAGCCCCGGATCAACCCGATCCGACCATCCTCGCGCAGTACGGTATGCTGGTGATCGTTCTGTCGCTCCTGACATGGAGCGCCGTCCCGGCGATCGCCCGGTAGGCAACCGAGTGCGCGCGCGGGACTTGACTCGAGTGGGCCCCAATCGGCTATGTTTGCCCGTCGGCCGTGAATCCATTGGAGCGCCGGGATGACGTACATCATCGCAGAGCCGTGCATCAACCTAAAAGACCGCTCGTGTGTGGATGTGTGTCCGGTGGACTGCATCTACGAGGGGGAAGACCAGCTGTACATCCACCCGGACGAGTGCATCGACTGCGGCGCCTGCGAGCCGGAGTGCCCCGTCACGGCGATTTTCCCCGAAGAAGACACGCCGCCGCAGTGGAAGTCCTTTATCGCGAAGAACCGGGACGTGTTCCAGGGCGCGAGCCCGCCCGGCAAGCCGCAGCGCAAAGGATCCTGAGACCGAGTTCCGTTCAGGGCAGGCCGCCGAGAAAATCCGCCAGGAGCCGACCGGTCGCGAGCGGCTGCTCGAGCGGCGCGAGGTGGCCCGCCGCGGGAATCACGTGGCATTGGGCCCCGGGGATGAGCGCCGCCATGGCCTGCGCCGCGGTCGGGGGTGAGACCGCGTCGTCCTCGCCCACTACGATCAGCGTGGGGACGCGCACCGCGCGGAGCGTGGCGGTCGAATCGGGCCGGTCGCGCAGGGTGTGCAGCGCGCCGACCAGCCCCGGCACCGTCCAGCGACGCGCCATCTCGCGCACCTGTGCCACGACCTCCGGTTGCGTGGCGAGCGTCGCCGGCGCCAGCAGGCGCGGCAGCAGCCGATCGATCACGGCATCCGGCCCCTCGCGCCCGGCCAGCGCCGCGAGCTCGTCCCGGCCGCGCTTGCCTTCATCGGAGTCCGGCTCCGCCTTCGTGTCCGCCAGCACGATCGCCCGCACCCGCTCGGGGTGACGCCGCAGCAGCTCGAAAATGACGTACCCGCCCATCGACAACCCACACACCACCGCCGCCTGGATGCCGAGCGAGTCCAGCACGGCCACGAGATCGTCCGCATAGCGCGCCAGTGTATAGCCATCGCTCGCGGGCGTGCCGGAAGAGCCCACGCCGCGCAGGTCTGGCGCGATCCGCTTGGCGCGCGACAGGGTGGCGAGCTGGTGACGCCAGACCGTGTGGTCGAACGGGAACCCGTGCACAAACAGCACGGGGACACCCTCGCCCCGCACGTCGACGCCGAGCTTCACGTCGCCCGCCGGCACGTGGACGGCAGCATGGCCGCCCGAGGACCGGGGCCCGAGAAAGCGGACGATCTCGTCCGGGATCGGCGTCGCGCGCCCCACTCGGTCGATGCAGACGAAGACGATCTCCGCATCGGCCACGAGCACGTCGTCCGACAGACGCCGCACGGCGTGACGCAACGTGATACTCGTCGTGCCACGGCTCGTCAGCACCGTCTCGATGCGCAGCACGTCGCGCGACAGCACCGCCGCCTTGTACTCGACCACCGTTTTGCGCACGGCCGGCCAGACACCGTTGCGCTCGAACAGATCCATCCCGGGTCCGCGGGCCAGCGCATCCCAGCGGGCCCGCTCGAGCAGCGTCAGCAGCGCCGCCTGGTTGAGATGGCCGAACGCGTCGCATTCATACGGGTAGACGGTCAGTTCGACGGTCGCGAACGCAGTCACGGGACTGCAAACGTATGCCAAAAGACGACTCGTTGCACGTTCCCCGTTCCCCGTTCCATGAGAAGGGCGAGGGCTTTGGCGCCGTAGGTCGGATCGAGGGTCAGGCCGTGCTCGGCCGCGAGCCGCCGCGCCGCCTCGCCTGCCGGCGACGGGTGCCCATACCCTGCCCCCACGCCGTCCACTAGCACCAACGGGATGCGGGATGCGGGATGCGGGATGGGGATGCCATGGCGTGCGAACAGCCGCCGCGCGGCGTGCGCGAGCCACGTCGTTCGCCAGCGATTTGCGACGATGGCCGGTGCTACCCGCACGGCGACGACCCTCGTGGGCCAGCCGAGCGCGGCCATTGCCAGGGCGACGCCGGCGGCGGTGCCGCCCGTGCCCAGGGGGAGGACGATGGCGTCCGGGGGCTCGGGCGTTTGGGTGGCGAGCTCGAGTCCGGCGAGCACATGTCCCGCCACCGCTCGCGGGTGCGCGCCACCGCCGGGGATCCAGCGCCGCGCCCCGAGCGCCGCGGCACGCCGCCAGGCGCGCAGCACGGCGAGGGGGAGGGTGGCCGGGCCCCGCGCGCGTATGATGAGCGCCGCCCGGCGGGCGCACGCCGCCGCGACGGCGCGGCTCGCGACGGTGTCGGGCTGCCAGAACTGGGCGAGTACGGTTTGGTGGCCGAGTGCCGCCGCGTGGACCGCGGTGCAAAGGCAGTGCGTGGAGCCCGTCCCGCCCGCCGTGACGAGGACCGTTCCCCGCGGCACGCCAGCCAGCAGGAACTCGAGCCCCCGTACCTTGTTCCCGCCGCCCGGTGCCGCCGCCCGGTCTTCGCGCTTCACGTCGAGGGTGGTCACGCCCAGGGCGCGCGCGAGGGTCGGCGCCGGCTCGAGCGGCGTCGGCCAGGCGCCCAGGCGACGCGGCACCAGCGCCGCACGTATCTTTTCACTCAGCAGCGCTGGATCAGACACCTGGACCCCGATCCCGAGGATGCCGATGCAGGTTGCCACCGACTACATCCGCCACGCCGCGCGCGCCGCCCGCAAGTACGCGGGCGACCCGCTCGGCGGCCCACCTCCCTCCCAGCCGCCGGACGCCGAGTTCTACAAGACCCTGGCCAAGGCGCTGGAGGAGATCGCCGCGGGCCTGGACGCGCTCAGCAAGCAAGAGTGAGCTATATCCAGACGCCGGCGGCGCTCGCCGACGCGGTTGCAACACTCCGGCGCGAGCCCCTCGTCGCCGCCGACACCGAGGCGGCGAGCTTCCACCGCTACCACGATCGCATCTTCCTGGTCCAGCTTGCGAGCCCTTCGTTGACGGCGATCATCGACCCCGTGGCGATCGCCGACCTCTCACCCGTCGGCGGGCTGCTCGACGACCCGAAGGTCGAGAAGATATTCCACGATGCCGACTACGACCTCCGGATTCTCGACCGAGACTACGGCTTCCGTGCGCGGCGACTGTTCGACACCCGCATCGCCGCCCAGCTCGCGGGCGAGCCGGCCGTAGGGCTCGCGGCGCTGCTGGAAAAGTACGTTGGGGTGAAGCTCGCCAAAGAGCACCAGAAGGCCGACTGGTCGCGGCGACCCCTGCCCCCCGCCATGCTCGCGTACGCCGCTGCCGACACGCAGCACTTGCCGGCCCTGCGGGAGGCGCTGCGCTCCCGCCTCGCGGCGCTCGCGCGCCTGCCCTGGGCCGAAGAGGAGTTCACACGACTCGAGGACCTGCGCTGGACCGGACCGCCGGAGGGGGGGGCCGGCGCCGACGCCTTTCTCCGCATCAAAGGCGCAAAGGCACTGCCGCCGCGCCAGCTGGCGGCTCTGCGGGAGCTGTACCGCTGGCGCGAGAACGTGGCCGCGGAGCAAGACCGGGCGACGTTTCGCATCATCGGAAACGACGCGCTGTTCGCGGTGGCCCGCGCCCTGCCGCGGTCCGCCGCGGAGCTCGCCGCAATCGGCCAAGTTCCCGCCACGCTCGCGGCGCGACACGGCCCCGCTCTGCTGGACGCCGTGCGCCGGGCCATGGCACTCGACGAGGCGGACCTGCCGCGCGTGGAGCGCACCCCCCGACCACCGCGCGACGCGAGCGTCGAGGAGCGCGTCGAGCGTCTCAAGGCCGCCCGCAACCGCGTCGCCCAGGAGCTCGGCCTCGACCCCGGCGTGATGTGCGGCCGCTCGACCCTCGAGGCCGTGGCGCGCGCCCAGCCCCTCCCAAACGACCGCGCCGGGCTCGCCGGAATCCGGGAGCTCCGGCGATGGCAGATCGAAGCGCTGGGGGACGCGCTGCTCGCGGCGCTCGGCTAGCGGCTCGCGCCGAGAGCGACGCGAGCGCGCCACAACCGGGCATTATGGGGTAGATCACAGACGCCGTTCCGCGTTTCTCGCTAGAGTGCCGCGCAATCATGACGTCGCACGACCATACACCCCGGATAGACTGGCTGCGGCTCTCGGCCCTCGCGGCTCTGGCCTGCGTGACCGTATTCGGGTGCGAGCACCACACCACCCTGACCGGCCCGGCACCCCCGCCGCCACCGCCCCCACCCCCCGGCTCGACGGCAGTCCTGGTCGGCGCGGGCGACATCGCGGACTGCAGCTCGGGCGGAGCGGAGGCGACCGCGGCCTTGTTGGACGGGATTGCGGGCACCGTGTTCACCGCCGGGGACAACGCGTACTCGAGCGGGTCGACGGGCGAGTTCGCCGACTGCTACGATCCCACGTGGGGCCGACACAAGGCGCGCACCCGTCCGGCGCCCGGGAACCACGACTACAACAGCAGCGCGGCGGCGCCTTACTACGCCTACTTCGGCTCGAACGCCGGCCCGGCAGGGCGCGGCTATTACAGCTACGACCTGGGCGCGTGGCACATCATCTCGCTCAACTCGAACGTCGACATGAGCGCGGGGTCCGACCAGGAGCAATGGCTACGCGGCGACCTTCAGGGCACGACCAAGCGCTGTGTCCTGGCCTACTGGCACCATCCGCGGTTCAGCTCCGGGAGCCACGGCAGCTCGACGGCGTCGCAGCCGCTGTGGCAGGCACTGTATGATTTCGACGCGGACGTGGTGGTGTCCGGCCACGACCACAACTACCAGCGCTTTGCGCCACAGACTCCCGCCGGCGACGCGGACCCCACCCGCGGCATCCGCGAGTTCGTCGTCGGCACCGGCGGGCGCAGTCACTATGACTTCGGGACGCCGATCGCGAATACGGAGGCGTACGACACGGAGACCTGGGGCGTCCTCAAGCTGACGCTCGGCGCCACCTCGTACACGTGGCAGTTCATTCCCATCGCGGGCGGCACGTTCCAAGACTCGGGAACCGGCGCCTGTCATTAGCGGCGCGAGGATCCGGCTACAGGCCCATCAGCGCCCGCACTTTGGGGTCCATCCGCTCGGGCGTCCAGTACGGCTCCCACACGATCTCGATGTCCACGTCGTTCACGCCCTCGAGGGCGCGCAGCACGCGGTAGGCGTCGTTGGTGATCATCGGACCGGCGGGACACCCGGGGGAGGTGAGGGTCATGTTCACGCGCACGTCGCCCCCGGCGACCTCGACGTCGTACACCAGGCCGAGGTCGATGATGTTCATGTCAAGCTCGGGATCTTTCACCTGGCGGAGCGCCTGGCGCACCGCCTCGCCCGTGAGTTCTGCCGGCACCGTCATCGAGCAGAACCTAACGGGCCGCGTAGCCGCGCACCAGACAGCGGCGGCGGCGCGCGATCCACCCGTACACGCGCCGCGCGACGGGCAGCACGCCGGGCAGCCGGAACGGCCACGCCAGCCACCGCCGGCGCGGCAGCAGCCTGAGGATCTCCGGCGCCGCGTCCGCCCCCGCGAACACCCGGCCGTCCGGCGCAGGAAGCACCAAGTGCATCGCCGCCGCGAGGGCGGGCAAGGGAATACCGAACGCCGCCACCCGTGCCTGGTCCTGGAACGGGACCAACGCGATCCGCTGTTCCCGGTCCCAGCGCCGCACCAGGTCAGCCGCCTGCCGGCAGAAGCCGCACTCGCCGTCGTAAATCAGGGTGGCCCGGTCAGGGCGCATGGGACGCATCGGCGGCTCGCGCGGCGGCGTCCGCTACCCGACCTCGGACGCCCTTCAGGACCGTGAACGGCCGGCGGGCGCGCGGCGCGTAGGCACGGTTGGTGAGCAGCACGACGAAGAGATCGCGGTCCGGATCGATCCACAGCGACGTGCCGGTCCAGCCGGTGTGCCCGTAGCTGCGTGGCCCGAACAGCGTTCCCGCGCTCGACACCGTCTCGCCGGTGGGCAACGCCTGCCAGCCGAGGGCGCGCGCCTCGCTGCCGTGCCCGAAGTCCGCGGCTTTGGTGGTGAACAGCCGGACCGTTTCCGGCTTGAGCAGGCGACGGCCGTCCGGCAGCGCGCCCTCGCGCAGCATGAACCGGGCGAAGCGCGCCAGGTCCATCGCGCTGGCGAACAGGCCCGCGTTGCCCGACACGCCCCGCAGCTTGAACGCGCTGCCGTCGTTCACGACGCCCGCCACCGGATGGCCGCGCCACACGCCGGTCGGCGCGATCCGGGACCGGAGACGCACGGGCGGCCGAAACATCGTGGCCGCGAGGCCCAGCGGCGCGAACAGCTCGCGTGCGACAAACGCGTCCAGCGGCTCCCCGGTGACTCGCTGCACCACGGCGCCCAGCAGGATCGCGTTCAAGTCGCTGTAGATCACGCGCGTGCCTGGCGCGACCCGCGGCGCCTCGGACAAGACGCGTCGCATCACGGCCGCGCTGTCGGGGAGCGCCTTGAGCACGGGGTCCGGGATGTCCGCCCGCAACCCGGAGGTGTGGGCGAGCAGCTGGCGCATGGTGACCGCCGCCGTCCGGGTTCCCTGGAGCTCCGGCAGATAGGTCGCGACCGGCGCATCGAGCCGCACTCGTCCGCGCTCGACGAGCAGCATCAGGGCGGGGGTCGTCGCGACCACCTTGGTGAGCGACGCCAGGTCGTACAGCGTGCTCTCGGGATCGACGGCGCGACTCGCCGCCGACCACGTGAGGTGCCCATACCCCCTGGCGAACAGCACCGTGTCGCGCCGGCCCACGACCAGCGCGGCGCCGGCGTAGGCCCCCTGCCGGATGCCGTCCAAGACGAGCGGATCGAAGATCGCCGCGTCGAACGACGGCCCTGCCGGTGCTGCCGACGCCGCTTGGAGGAGAAGGATCAGTCCTAGCACCACACGCCCGGAATACGCCGCCCGCACGGGGGGGGACAGCGGCCGTCCGCACCGATCCGCTGCCGCGTGATCACGTACCCGGTCCGCTCGACGAGCAGGTCGCCGCAATCGGGACACCAGGTGTTCTCCCAGCGGCCGACCCGGCCCGGGGCGTTTCCGGCGTACACGAACTTGAGGCCCGCCTCCGCTCCGATCTCGCAGGCGCGGACGAGCATCTCCGGCGTGGTGTTGTCGGGGTCGGTCATGCGGTAGTCCTTGTGAAAGGCGGTGACGTGCCAGGGGATTTCCGGGCTCACCGACGCGATGTACTCGGCGGCGCGCCGGAGCTGCGCCTCATCGTCGTTGAAGCCGGGCACGACGAGGGTCACCAGCTCGAGCCAGAAGCCGCGCTCGTACACCATGCGGATCGCGTCCAGCACGTGCTGCAACACGCCGCCGAGCTCGCGGTAGCGCCGGTCATCCATCGCCTTGAAGTCGATCTTGTAGCAATCGGTCCAGGGACGGATGTAGTCGAGCACCTCGGGCGTGGCGTTGCCGTTGGAGATGAACGCCGTCTTGAGACCAGCGGTCTTCGCGACCTTGAACACGTCCACCGCCCATTCGGCCGTGATGAGCGGCTCGTTGTACGACGAGCCGACCAGCTTGGCGCCTTGGCGGAGCGCCAGCCGCACCAGACCGTCGGGCGTCACGTCCGTCGGGAGCACGCCCGCCGCGGCGTCCCGCAGCGCCTGGCTGGTGAGCCAGTTCTGGCAGTAGCCGCAGTGGAAGTCGCACCCCAGCATCCCGAAGGTGAGCGTGTCCGAGCCCGGGAGGGCGTGGAAGAACGGCTTCTTCTCGGTGGGATCGCACTGCAGGGCGGCGACGTACCCGGCGGGCGCGTACAGGGTGCCGTCCTTGTTGAAACGCACCTTGCAGATGCCGCGCCGGCCCGGTTTGACGAGACAGCGGTGCCCGCAGGCGAAGCAGCGAACCGCGCCTCCCCCGTCCGGCAGCCGCTCGACCAGTTCGCCCTCGCGCACCCGGGCGTCGAGCGCCTGGGAGAGCGTCGCGACCCCTCCGTCGGGCGTAGCGTGCGTAAGAAACGACGTGATACCGCGGGGCGTCATGGACCTGCCGCCTGCCTCTCCTTCATCAATATAGCCCGATGAGCCGGGGCTCAGCCGCCCACGCGCAACAGACCGGGCGCGAGCTGATACAGGAGCAGGGCTGTGGCGATGTCCCGCGCCGACAGCTCCCGCACCTTGGGCGCGGCGTACATGAGGTCGCCGGGATCGTGCGAATGATCGAGGCCGATCAAGTGTCCGATCTCGTGCATCGCCATCACGCGCAGGTCGTCCGAGGTGAGCGGCTGTCCCTTGGGATCGAAGGTCGCGAGGGTCACCACGCCGCCCGTCAGCCGCCCGTCTGCATCCCACTCGAGGTCGGTCTGCCCGGTCCGCTCCCCTTCGAATTGGATGCGCCACTGGAACCGCACCTCGGCGGACGCCGAGTCGGCGTCGAGCGCGAAGCGGACGGGCACCCCCGCCTGCTCCCAGGCCTGGAAGGCGTTGCGCACGGCATCGAGGAACGCGGGCTGGAAGTTCGCGACGGTGGCCGTCGGCAGGTACACGCGGACCGGAGGCGACGTGCGGTTGTCCCAGCGATGCAGCCCGGAGTCGGCGCTCGCGGCCACGATGTCGTTCAGGTAGGTGAGTCCCGCGCTCGCTCGGATGCGACGGCGAATTTCGGAGCGGGCGAGCAGCACCATGTAGCTCGGGCCGCCTTCGTCGGCCGGCGGCTGGGGAGCCATTGGCGGGGACATGGGAACGGCAGCGGCGGGGGTCGGCGCGGGAGGGGGAGCGGCCGCCGTCGCGCCGGCCGCGCTGTCGCCCGCGTGTGTGCTGTCCAGGGTCGTGGGCGCATCGGGCACTGGATCGGCGCGCACGCGATGCGCCGGCCGCACGAAGACATTCCACAGCGCGGTCAGCAGGATGAACGCGGCCGCTGCGGAGATGAGGATGGACAAGCGACGCTCGACGACCATGCGCGCAATATGCGAGTGGCCGGCGTCGCGCCGCTAGCTTTGCCTCGGCGCCGTCTCTATGATTGTGGCCTGTTTATGCTTGGCCGGTAAGTGATCGCGTTACCCGCGGCCTCCATCATCCGCCGGCGCGGGTGGGTGCTCGCGGCGTGGGCGGCTCTGTTTGCGCTGTTCGCGCCGCGGGCGTGCCATGTCCAGCAGGTCCTCGCGCTGCGCGGGGCCACGAGCGAGACGACCGAAGCGAGCCGCGCGACCGAGCTCCTCAAGCAGGCGTTCCGCACCCCGTTCGCCGACTACGTGGGGATCGTGGTGCACGGTCCCGTCCGCTGGACCAACCCGCGGTTCGAGGCGGTGCTCGACACGCTTACGGCCGCGGTCGAGCGCCGCAGCTACGTGGGCCAGGTGATCTCCGTCCGCTCCATCGGCGAGTCGAGCTTCGTCAGCCAGGACCGCCGCACCACGTTCCTGATCGCGGCGCTCACGCCGCAGTCGAGTCGTGACCTGAGCAGCAGCTCTGTACCCGACCTGCGCACGACGATCAGCGACGCGCTGGCACGGGTGCCGGGTGCCGACGGTTTCGACGTGATGGTCACGGGGTTCCCCGCGCTGGACCACGACGTGCGCACGGTCAGCGCCGAAGACACGGAGCGCGGCGAGCAGCGGGCGCTGCCGCTCACACTGCTGGTGCTGATCGTCGCGTTCGGGGCGCTGGTCGCGGCCGCGCTCCCCGTGATCGTGGGTATCCTGGCGATCACCGTGGCGCTCGGGCTCGTCACCATCGCCGCCCGCTACACCGCCATGTCGGTATTCGTGCTGAACATCACCACCATGGTGGGGCTGGGCGTCGGGATCGATTACTCGCTGCTCATCGTCACGCGGTTTCGCGAGGAGCTGAATCGCGGGTTGTCGCCGGTGGACGCCGCGATCCGCACGGTCGAAACCGCCGGCTCGGCCGTGGTCACGTCGGGTCTGACCGTGGTCGTCGGCTTCGCGGCGCTCGTGGCCACGCCCCTGTCCGACACCCGCTCGGTCGGCGTGGGAGGCCTGCTGGTCGTCGCCATGGCGGTCCTGCTCGCCACCACGTTCCTTCCCGCGGCGCTCGCGATCCTGGGACGCGGGATCGATCGCCCGCGCTGGCTGGCGCGCCCGCTCGCGCGGTTTCACGCGCCCACGGGGTGGGAGCGCTGGGCCCGCTGGCTGGGGCACCGCCCGTGGCGCGCCGTCGCCGTGGGCGGCACCGCGATCGCGCTGCTCACCTCGCCCCTCACGCAGATCCGTCTCGGCCTCCCCGCCACCAACTGGTTCCCCCCCGAGACGGAATCGGCCCGGGGGCTCGAGGCCCTGCGCGAAATGGGCGCGAGCGGCGTGATTCAGCCGGTGCGCGTCGTCGTGCAACTCCCCGAAGGCGAGTCCGCCATCTCGGCGCGCCGTCTGCCCGGGCTGAAGGCCCTCACCGACTCGATCCGCAAGGACCCGCGCGTGCGGGAAGTGCGCGGCGTGGCGAGCGTGAAGTCGACGATGTCGACGCTGCAGCTCGCCATCTACTATAGTGATCCCGAGCAGGTGCGGGCCAAGAACGCGAAGTTCTTCGACGCGTACCTGAGCGGCGACAATCGCGTCACGCTCCTGGACGTGATCCCGTCCGACACGGTCTCCCTCACGGGGCTGATGGACGTGGTGCGACGCGTGCGGGGCATCGTGGGGCACAGCATCCGGGGTCTCGCCGGGGCGGAGATCCTGGTCGCGGGCTTCGCCGCGTCCAACGTCGACACACAGCACCAGCTGATGCGCCAGTTCCCGAAGACCGTGGGCCTGGTCCTCGGGATCACCGCCTTCATGCTGTTCTGGGCCTTCCGTTCGCTGCTCGTCCCCGTGAAAGCCGTCCTCTTGAACCTGCTCTCCGTCGGTGGCGCGTTCGGGCTCACGGTGCTGGTGTTTCAGCACGGGTACGGCGGACGGTTCTTCGGGCTGGAGGGGCCTACCGAGGCGATCTGGGCCGTCGTCCCGGTGCTGGTGTTCGCCATCGTGTTCGGCCTATCGATGGACTACGAGGTGTTCCTGCTCACACGCGTCAAAGAGGTGTTCGACAAGACCGGCCGAAACGACCACGCCACCATGGAAGGGCTCTCCGCCACGGCGTCCACCATCACGAGCGCGGCGCTGATCATGATCCTCGTGTTCGGGACGTTCGCCTTCACGCGCGTGCTCGCCGTGCAGCTGATCGGCTTCGGTCTGGCGGCCGCTGTACTGCTCGACGCCACCCTGATCCGCATGGTCCTGGTGCCGGCGATCATGCACATCGCCGGCAGATGGAATTGGTGGCCGGGAGTGAGGGCGCCGAAGCTCGAACGGAAGGGGGACGGCTAGCGCGTGAGCGGTGCTGCCACCTCGACACTACAACCCGCTCGCCGTCTCGCCGTCTAACCGTCTGAGCCTTTCCCCCCACACATCCCAGTGCCACGCCGGCACCCGCACGCCCGTGCGCGGATCTTTCAGCGGCTTGTACTGCAGCCACGCCGGCTGGAGCTCGAGCGTCTGGCCCAGGGCCAGCAGCCGCTCCTTGTCGGCGCTCACCAAGTGAACCATGGGCTCGCCCCGGATAGTGTGGCGATGAAGCCACACGCCGCCGTCAAGGGCGAAACACATGCCCTCGCGGCGGCGTGTGAATTCTCGATAGGGGGGCGCTACTGGCAGCTGATGCGCCCCTCCGATGTGGCTGGTGCCACCGGTGCCGCGGACCCCGAATACAACGCGCACAACCGGCCGGGAGCGTACAAACTCGTCGTCGAGGCGGACCACCCCGACCCCGTCGCCTGCACCACCTGCAGATTGACGCCGGCCGACGGCGAGAAGTTGCTCAAGAGGATGAAGCTCTTCGTGTACTTCGAGCTGTCGTAAAAGAACGCCTCTTCGGCCGTGGCGAGGTTGCGAAGGTCGGACTTCATGGAAGCGACATACGTCTTCTCTTTCGTGTTGGAGAACTTCGGGATGGCGATGGCCGCCAACAGCCCGATGATCACCACCACAATGAGCAGTTCAATCAGCGTAAAGCCGCGTCGAGACATCACCTGCGTACCCTCCAGGCGCGAAGGGGCGCCGAGCGGTTCACTACACCACCCGGTGCCCCAGAATAGTGCCCGGGCAGCTATTCCTGCAAGAGCCATGCTTATCCCTTGGCATCGACCCAATTCGTTCCGACGCCTATAGTTACGACCAGGGGCACGCGCAGGTCCGCGGCACCCTCCATATGGCGTTTTACCAGCTCCGTGGCGATTGACGCCTCCTCGGCTGGTACCTCAAGTACAAGCTCGTCATGCACTTGCAGGATCATGCGAGACGCTAGACCGCCCTGCGTGAGGGCCGCTGCGATGCGCACCATGGCGATCTTGATCAAGTCCGCCGCCGATCCCTGCAGCGGGGAATTGGTCGCGGTGCGCTCACCGAAGGCGCGGATATTGAAGTTGCGATCTTTCAGCTCCGGCACGTAGCGGCGTCTTCCGAACAGTGTCTCGACATATCCCTTGTCCCGCGCTTCCACCACGGTGCGGTCGAGCCAGGCCCGCACACCGGCGAAGCGAGTGAAGTATTCGCGAATGAACGCGCGCGCCTCCTCCTGGGTGATGCCGAGCTGGCGGGCGAGCGCGAACGGTCCCTGCCCGTAGATCGTGCCGAAGTTGATCGTCTTGGCACGAGCGCGCATCTCGGGCGTGACCTGCTGCTGCGGCACGCCGAAGATGATCGCCGCGGTCTGGCGGTGGATATCGCCGCCCTGCTCGAACGCCTGGACGAAGGCCGGATCGCCCGAGAGGTGGGCGAGCAGGCGCAGCTCGATCTGGGAGTAATCGGCCGTGAGCAACAGCGCGCCCGGCGGAGCGACGAACGCGCGACGGATGGCCTCGCCGCGCGGCGTGCGCACGGGGATGTTCTGCAGGTTCGGGTCCGACGACGACAGACGTCCCGTCGCGGCGCCGGTCTGATTGAAGCTCGTGTGGATGCGCCCCGTGCCCGGATTGATGAAGCCGGGGAGCGCGTCCACGTAGGTGGATTTCAGCTTGGACAGCTCGCGGTACTCGATCAGCAGCTTGGGCACGTCGTGGCCCGCGGCCGCGAGCTGCTCCAGGACTTCGTAGTCGGTCGAGGCGCCGGTCTTGGTCTTCTTCAAGACCGGGAGCTGGATTTTTTCGAACAGGACATGCCGCAGCTGGGGAGTCGAGTTGATATTGAACTCCGTCCCCGCCGCGCGGTAGATCGATTGCTCGAGCTCCGCGAGCTCGCGGGCGAAGCTGCGGGAAATCTCGCCCAGGCGCTCGACGTCGATCCGCACGCCGCGCCACTCCATATCCACCAGCACGGGAAGGAGCGGCAGCTCGATCGTATCGAGCAACCGGACCAGCTGGTGGTCCTCGAGCTCCGGGCGGAACGCGGCGACCAGCCGCAACACCATCTCGCTGTCGGCGGCGCAGTAACGGGCGGCGTCCGCCACCGGCACCGCCGCGAACGGCCGCTCGGCCTTGCCCCGCCCCACGAGCTCCGGGTAGGTCCGCATGGCGAGCGACAGGCGCTCGCGCGCCAGCTCGTCGATCGCGTGCGAGCGGCGCCCGGGGTCGAGGACGAAGCTCGCGAGCATCGAGTCGGACGCGACGCCCGCGAGCGCCACGCCCGCCCGGCGCAGCACCAACCAGTCGTACTTGACGTTGTGTCCCGCCTTGGGCACGCGAGCATCGCCCAGCAGCTCGCGCAGCGGCGCGAGCTCCGCGCTCGTGAGCGGCGGCAGATTGCGCGGCGCGGTTCCGCCCGCCAGCTCGCCCTCGGCGGCGACGTGTGCGAACGGGAAGTACCAGGATCGCCCCGGCGCCACCGCGAGCGACATCCCCACGAGATCGGCGCGCATCGGATCGAGCGACGTGGTCTCCGTATCGAGCGCGACGAGCGGCGCGCGCCGGCATTCCGCCACGACCGCCGCCAACAGCGCCGCATCATCTACGATCGCTGGCTCCGCCGCCGCGGGTACGAGCGTCGCGGGCGTCGGGGGTCCCGCGGCGGGCGCCCGCTGGGGTGCCGGAGCGGACGTGTCCGGCGTCCCCGCGCCCACGTCCCGCAGAGCCTCCAGCTTCGGGATCAAGGACCGGAACTCGAGCTCCGTGAAGAGCTCCGCCAGCCGTGCGACGTCGGGCGGACGGACGCGCAACGCCTCCAGATCGAGCGGCAGCGGGACGTCGCGACGGATCGTCACCAGGTCGCGCGACAGGCGGGCGAGCTCGGCGTGCTGCTGCACCGCTTCGCGCGCCCGTTTCCCGGAGATGCGCGCTGCGCCGGCGAGGATCGTGTCGAGATCGCCGAACGTCTTGAGCAGCTCCAGGGCGGTCTTTTCGCCGACGCCCTTCACCCCCGGGACGTTGTCCGACGTGTCGCCCACGAGCGCGAGGTAGTCCACCACGCGTTCGGGCGGGACGCCCAGCCGCTCGCCCGCGTTCGCCTGGTCCACCCAATGCTCCTCGACGGCGGCCGGACCGCCCCGTCCGGGATTGAGGAGGGCGATGCCCGGCGCGATGAGCTGGTAGAAGTCCTTGTCGCCGGACACGATCACCGCCTGCAGACCGCGCGCGCTGGCGGCGGTCGCGAGCGTGCCGATCACGTCGTCCGCCTCGAAGCCCTCGACGCCCACCACGCTCACGCGGAAGGCGTCGAGGATCTGCTCGATCCGCTCGACCGAGCGGTCGAAGTCCTGCTGCAGCTCCGCGGTGAGCTTCTCGCGGGTCGCCTTGTATTCGGGGTAGGTCCGGTGGCGGAACGACTCCCCGACGTCGTGCACCCACGCGACATAGTCGGGACGGCGTCGCTCGAGCAGGCGCAGCAGGAAGTTGGTGACGCCCCACGCGGCGGACGTGTTCTCGCCGCGGCGCGTGGTGAGGGGGCGCGCGATCATCGCGAAGAAAGCGCGGTAGATGAGAGCGTATCCGTCGACCAGGTAGAGCGTCGGCATGGGGCGAAGAATAACGCGGGCGGGGAAGCGCGGGAGAATCAAAAACCCCGCCCGACGAGCGCGGGCGGGGGTGACGCCGAATGGCGCGGAGGCCGACTAGGCGCGAACGACGTTCGCGGCGTGCAACCCTTTGTCGCCAGCCTTCACCTCGAACTCCACCATCTGCCCTTCAGCGAGCGTCTTGAAGCCGTCCATCTGGATGGCCGAGAAGTGCACGAACACGTCCTCGCCGCCCTCCTGTTCAATGAAGCCGTACCCCTTGGCATCATTGAACCACTTCACCTTTCCCTTAGCCATTCGTTCCGCCTCCTGCGGAGTCATCCTTGCCCTTGGAGCGCTGTGGCACCCGGCCCGGCACCGATGTCGGGCCCGCTATGAAATGCCGCGTCCCGCAAACGTTGTCAAGAAAGCCGGAAGCCGGTGGAGGCGTGCTCGCTAAGTCTCTGACCGTCAATTGGTTGGGACGACATACAGCGCGCGGTACAGGTCCCGATTGCGCAGCACCGAGCGCACGTAGCCCCGCGTCTCCTGATACGGAATCGACTCGATGAACTGATCGGGGTCGTCCGCTCCGGGCCGCGCGAGCCACCGCGTCACCGGCGTGGTGCCCGCGTTGTAGGCGGCCACGGCCGCCTCGACGCGACCGGGGAAGCGCTCCAGCAGCTCCTGCAGGTGCGCCGCGCCGAGGTGGAGATTCAAGTCGGGGACGGTGATCCATTCCGGATAGAACGTCACGTCGAGTCCGCGCGCCGTGAGCGCCGCCGTGCCGGGGAGCAGCTGCGCGAGGCCTCGGGCACCGGCGGGCGAGAGGGCCTCGGCATCGAACACACTCTCCTGACGCACGATGGCGACGAGCAGCAACGGGTCCACCCCGAACTCGGCCGCCTCCCCCTCGACGGCGCGGCGGTTCGGCCACGGGAAGATGGCGCGCAGCACGCGCGGATCGTTGGGAGCCTTGAGCGCGGCCTGCCAGCCGAGCCGCACGGCGGCGGGCCCGAAGCCGCGGC
>Ga0209156_10002045_pt1 | contig 16020 bp, 20 predicted proteins | sample GraSoiAngelo_124_FD_185881 | JGI IMG/M metagenome (GOLD analysis project Ga0209156, IMG submission 185881) | Grasslands soil microbial communities from the Angelo Coastal Reserve, California, USA - 14_0927_05_20cm (SPAdes) (version 2) | ecosystem: Environmental > Terrestrial > Soil > Grasslands...
GCAACGACATCGACCCGGCACCCGAGCCTCTCGAGCATCAGGGCGCCGATCCTCTGGTTGGTAGGGTTGTCCTCGGCGAGGAGCGCCCGTGTTCCCGTGAACCGCTGCTCGGGTTCCGCCGCGGAGGCCGGGTCGGCATCCGGAGCACGCCCGGACAGGGTAGCATCTTTTTTGCTGTCCTCCCCCGGACGGCCGATTGATCCGGGCTACAGCTCCGGCTGGGCCATCAGGAGCGCAGCCTCGATGCTCCGTATCAGGTACGTCTGGTCGATCGGCTTGACGACGTAGTCGAAGGCACCGTACGAAAGCGCCCGCTTCGCGGTCGCGGCGTCCTCTGTCGCGCTGATCATGATCACGATCGCTCGGGGGGCGACCGCGCGGATCGCGGGCAGCGCCTCGATTCCAGTCAGCCCGGGCATGTTGATGTCGAGAAGCACGACATCCGGCGGGGCCGCGACGATCTCGCGCACGGCCGCCCCTCCGTCGGGGACCGCTCGGGCGGAGTACCCCTTGAGGGTGAGGAAGTCGCTCAGCATGGCGCCAATCTCCGGCTCGTCGTCGACGATGAGGATCCGTCCGGGCTCCGCAGCCGGCGCCACCGGCGGCTCTCGTGTCCCCGAGCGCTCGCTCAGCGGCTCGGTGGGGGTTCGAACGGACCGCTCGGTCTCCCCGAGTGCGAGCAAGAGGTCCGGCAGCGAGACGGGCTTCTCCAGAACGCCGGCCGCGCCGAGCGTTAGCGCCTGCCGGCGGACCTCGCCGTCGAGGTGCCCGCTCACGATGACGACCTTGGCCTCGGGGTGGAAAGCACGAATCCGCCGGAGAGCCTCGAGGCCGCCGAGCCGAGGCATCATGAGGTCGAGCACGACGACTTCCGGCTTCTGGCGCTTCACGTAGAGGAGCGCCTCGAGGCCGTCCCCAGCCGTTAGTACCTCGAAGCCCCGCGTCGCGAGCTGCTCTGCGAGCACCTCCCGGATCTCCGCGTCATCGTCAACGACTACCGCCTTCCTCGACATGAGCCCTCCGTGAGCACGACCGTTAGGGCTTGAGAGCGGGCGAAAGCGAAATACAGCGGCTGCAATCGCATCTGAGACGTTTCAGTAGGCTGTCCCCCCGAGCAGCCCTCTCACGTCTCTTCGAGCAGGCCGAGTGCTGCCACGAGCCGTATCCGGACCTCCATTCGCCGAGGTGTGCGGCGCTCGGCGAGCCTTGTAAGGGCCGCGCTCTCCCAGCTGAGCTCTCCGTCCGTGCGCTGATTCTCGCGGACTTGCGCTTGTGGGTCAATTGGGCGGTTGCTCGGCCGGAGAGTCAGCTGGCGTGGCGCCCCCGAACCAAGCGCCTCACCAATGGTTTGAGAAGTAGCGGTGAGAGATAGATCGGGAACTGGCATAAGGCGAAATACAACCACGCGACATCAGGCAGGGCTCCCCCAGTTGCTGCGAGCATCAACCCCATGTTGCGTTGCGACGCCATAAGCCCAAGCGCAAAGGCTCGCTCGCGGCCAGCTGCGGCGAAGACGATGACGGTAAGGCCAAGCACGGCAAAATACACCAAGAAGGCTAGGGCGCCGAGTCCCATCATCGCCAGCGGTCTGGCGATGAAGCGTGCGGCGACATGTTCCATGACGGCGGCCACGAAAACGAACACGACGAGGATGTTTACGCCATCGATCTCGTCCTTGTACCGCGTGATGGCAGTGAGCCCCACGATTCCGCGTAGAGTCAAGGCGACGAGCGCGGAGCCCGCGAGAATCGCGAAGAGCTTGAGCCCGAGCAGCAGCGGAGACAAAGCCAGCGCCGGGCCGATGAACGCAAGGGCGAGCAAAGGCGCCGTGACAGGGATCAGCGCCGAACCGACGACCAACGTCGCGAGTACGAGATGTGAGTCAAGTCCCATCAGCGCCGCGAAAGCCGGCGCCGCCATCATGGGCGACGCAACGACCTGAAGCATGAGCGCCAGCAAGAGATCCGGCGAGCGTTCAGCGAGACCCAGCCCGAGAAAAGTCGCACCCAATAAGGCTGGTATCACGATCGTCGTCCAGCCCGCCGCTGCGAGGATGATGCCAGGGCCGCCGAGGTAAGTTCGCAATGCCATCGGATCCGCACGAAGGAATGCGACACACAACAGGACAAAGATCGCCTCGGTGACAAACGGCTTGAGCAACGCGTCGATCGGCGGCACTGCGATCCCGAGGAACAGAAGCGCAGCAACAGCCCAGGTACCCTGCCGTCCAAGCCAGGCCAGGACTGACATCGGTATATTCAGCACGGATCCAGAGGCCAGCGACGTCATCCACAGCTCCCCGTGCCCGAAGCACTCCGCGAGGCCGAGAGGTATGCCACTCCCGACGCGTTTGAGTTCGCATGGGGGTCAGAACTCAACTGCGCTCGTATTGCCGCCACTGATGACGACGCCCACGCGCTCGCCGGAGCCTGGCACGTTGTAATGGCTGGGCTCGCGGGCGCCGGCGATCATAACGCGGCCTGCTGCGGGGTACCTAACGGTCCACCCAGAAGGGGATGAAAACGGGATTATCGTACCGGTGAAATGAAGTGGTTTGATCTCACTCAGTACCAAGGCGTGGTGAGCCGTAAGCCTCGCCGGGGCCAAGAAAATCCGAGCCGGGTACGTACGCCGGACGTCTCAGCGGCGGGGCTTCGGCGCGACCGTCCGATAGAAGTCGGTGGGGTCGTTGTCCGTCTTACCCCCGACCGACGTGCCGCACTCGGCGCACACGTAGTCGTACTTGTTCCCGCTCGGGAGCACGAGGAGGAGCTTCTTCCTGGCCGGCGTCGCCCGCCGGCACCGTGGGCAGAAGAGACTCGAGGCCTCGAACTCTTCGAAGCTGTCCCCGCGAGCCATCGGCAGGAATTCTACACCCGGCTAGAGGGTGACCGTTCGTCCGAGCCGCGCCGCCCGGGCGGCGGCCTCGACGACCGCCAGCGCGCTCACGCCCGCGCTCGCCGGCACGGCATTCGGTGCCTTGCCCGCGCACGCGTCGAGGAACGACTGGAGCTCGCGCCGTAGCGGCTCCTCGCCGCGCGCCTCGAGCTCTTCCTTCCCCGTGTCCAGCGCCTCCCAGCTGTCCCCCGTCTGCCGGAGCTCGCCTGAATAGAGCGTCACCCTCGAGGCGCCGTAGTCGGCGACGAGGCTGCCGCGCTCGCCGACGATGACGCAATCGCGGTAGGTGCCCGGGACGAAGTAGTTCGCCTCGATCACCGTCGGGATGTCGCCGTAGTGGACGATCGTCAGCGACATGTCGTCGAGGCCCCGACCCAGATAGTCGCGCTGGAGCGCCATGACGGTCGTGGCCTGGCACTCGAAGAGATGCGCGAAGAGGTCGAAGTAATGGATCGCGTCGCTCTGCGTCACGCCCACGTCGGTGCGCGGACGCTTGAAGCCGGAGAACCGGCCCGTGGCGCAGCGCACGGCGCCGATGCGGCCGGCCTGGAGCGCCTGCCGCAGCGTCGCCGTCACCGGATGAAAGCGAAAGATGTGCCCGACCTGGACGACGCGGCCCGCGCGCGCCGCCGTCGTCTCGAGCGCGCGCCCCTCGGCGAGCGTCGCGGTGATCGGCTTCTCGACGAAGCAGTGGAGGCCCGCCGCGAGGCACGCGCCGGCGAGGGCCGCGTGGCTGTCCGCGGGCGTGACGATGTCGGCCGCCGCCACGTGCGCGAGCGCCACGCGGTAGTCGGCGACCGCGTGCGCCGGGTCCACGCCCTGCGCGACGGCCCGATCGAGCCGCTCCGGCACGACGTCGGCCACCCAGACGGTGGCACCGAGCTCGCGCAGCACGCGCAGGTGCTTCTCGCCCCACCGGCCGAGGCCGACGAGGAGGACGTCCACGGCGGGGCTACGCCTCGGTAGGGTCGCCGCCCAGGCTCTCGGCGATCTCGTAACGGAGCAGGCGCGATTTCATCCAGCAGACCCCGAGCAGGTCGGCGAAGGCCACGAAGGCCCGGTTCCACACGCCGTACTTCGACGCGCCGAACCGCCGCGGGCGGGGGGCCACCGGGACCTCGACGACGCGGTAGCCATGCATGCGAAGGAGTGTCGGAAGGAAGCGGTGCAGGCCGCGATAGAGGACGAGCCCGCGCAGGCACTCGCGGCGGAAGGCGCGAAACGTGCAGCCGCTGTCGTGGACCGTCTCGCCCGACAGCGCGTTACGCACGAAATTGGCGATGCGCGCGGAGACGCGCCGGAGCCAGGGGTCGGCAGGGCCGCGCTCCACGCGCCAGCCCGTGGCGGCGTCCCAGCGGTCGAGCTCGGCGAGGAGCTTCGGAATGTCGTGCGGGTCATTCTGGAGATCGGCGTCCATCACGACGATGCGGTGCCCGCGCGCGGCCTTGAGGCCCGCGTCGGTCGCCGCCGTCTCGCCCGCATTCGCCTTCAGGCGCACGAGCCGCACGCGCCGGTCCGCCTCGCGGAGCTTGCGGACGACCTCGGCGCTGCGGTCACGGCTCCCGTCGTCCACGAAGATGACCTCGACCGCGAGCCCGAGGCCGTCGAGCACTGAGCCGAGCTCCTGCCAGAGCGGCGGCAGGCTCGCTTCCTCGTTGTAGACGGGAATGACGACCGAGAGGTCAAGCACCCGGCTCGCCCTTCGCCAGGCGGTTCGTCCCCTGCCATTCGGCGACGAGCGTGTGCGGGAGGCCAAGCCGGTCGAGGACCCGCGCGATCGTGTGGTTGACGATGTCGTCGATGTCCTTCGGCCGGTTGTAGAAGGCGGGCATCGGCGGCAGCACGACGGCGCCCATCTCGGCGAGCGCCAGCATGCACTTGATGTGGCCCAGGTGCAGCGGCGTCTCGCGGACCAGCACGATCAGCGGCCGGCCCTCCTTCAGCGTGACGTCCGCCGCGCGCGCGATGAGCGAGTCGGTGTGACACGAGGCGATCGCGCCGGCGGTCTTGATCGAGCACGGCGCGATCACCATCCCCGCGGTCCGGAACGAGCCAGAGGCGATGGGCGCGCCGATGTCGCGGTTGTCGTAGTGGTGCATCGCCAGCGCCTCGACGTCCTTCAGCGCGTACGCCGTCTCCTCGACGATCGTCCGCTTACCGGGCGTCGAGATCACGAGGTGCGTCTGCACCTCGGCGTGGGTTCGCAGGATCTCGAGGAGGCGGATCCCGTAGATCACGCCCGTCGCACCCGTGACGCCCACGACGAGCCGCATCACAGGCGGAACCGCTTACGGAACACTTCCTCGCGCGTCTTCTGGTAGAGGATCTCCCACTCCCGGCTGCCCTCGGGCACCGGGCGCGAGTAGGACGCAAGAATCTTGCGCACCTCGCCGTCGATCGAGTCCGCGAGCTTCGCCTCCTCGCTCAGCGCGCGCATCACCTCGGTCCGAAGTTCGTCGGGTGCCTTGACGTGCACGCCCGGGACCGCCCCGAGCTCCTTCACGATCAGGTCGGTGAGATGGAAGATCCGCTCGCGGCTCATGCGCATCAGATGACGAACCCCCGCTCCCGCGCGAGCTTTTCCTTCACCTTGCCCAGGAGCTGTCGGTAGTCGGCGGCGGAATCCTTGATCTGCTTGGCGTGCTCGAGCAGGAGCTTGCGCGCGTCCTCCTCGAGCTTCTCCTCGGCGGTGAGATTTCCGAGCACGACGTGACGCACGGCTGCGCGCGCGGCCGTCTCGTCCTTGATCTCGGCGATCTTCCTCGTCACCAGACGTTTCACGACGGCGTCGGCCATGCGTTCAGCAACTGCGTCGTGCCGAGGCATACCAACCGAGACTACTCTGCGACGACGCGGAGTGTCAAGGAACGGCCGGCACCGAAAACACGACGCGCGTGCCGACGCCGTGCGCGCTCTCGACGCGGATGGAGCCGCCGTGCGCCTCGACGAGCGACTTGACGACGGCGAGCCCGATCCCGGCGCCGCGCGCGGTACCCGCCGCCTCGGGCGCGCGGTAGTAGGGCTCGAAGATTCGCGCGAGCGACTCCGCGGGAATCCCCGCGCCCTGGTCTTCGACCTCGACCTCCACCGCGCCGCCGTGGGCCGCGCCCCGCGCCCGGATGCGCACGAGGCGCCCGGGCGGCGAGAACTTCAGCGCGTTCGACACGAGGTTCGTCAGGATCCGCTCGAGCGCGTCGCGGTCTGCGTCCACGCGCGGCAGACCCGCCTCGTACCCGACGACGATCGGGTGCGTCGCGCGCCCCCGCCGGAAGACGTCCGCAACGCCCGCAATGAGGGTCTCGACGGCCACGGGCGTCCGGTGGAGCGCCGGCGCGAGGCCGCGCTCGATCCGCGCGAGGTCGAGCAGGTCGTTGACGATCCGCCCGAGGCGGCGCGCCTCCTGGTGCATGATGCCGGCGAGCCGGCTCACCTCCTCGGCGGGGAGTCGCCGGGCGGCGAGGAGCTCGCTGAATCCCTGAAGCGCGGTGAGCGGCGTCCGGAGCTCGTGCGACGCGACGGCGACGAAGGACGACTTCGCGTGATCGAGCTCCTCGAGACGCCGCGTCGCGCACGCCACCTTCACCTCGAGCTCCTCGGCGAAGCGCCGCTGGCGTGCGGTCAGACGCGCGTTCGCGAGCACGAGGCCGATGTGGGCGCCGAGCGCCTCGAGCGCCGCCCGCTCGTCGACGCCGAGCTCGCCCTCGCGCTCGACCACGAGCACACCTTCGGCGCCGGCGCCGAGCGGCGTCGCGAAGACCCGGCGCGGCCGGCGCCCGCCCCCCGCGTCCGCGACGAAGATCGCTCCGGCCCCCGCCAGCACCTGCGCCGCGACCGACCCTGGCGCGACGCCGTCACCGCCCGTCACGACGAGACGCGGACCGTCGCGCACCACGAGCCCCACGTCATCGGCGCGCAGATGCTCCGAGAGGGCGGCGTGCAGCCGCGCGAGCGCTAGCTCCAGCGCGGGCTCCCCGGCGAGCGCCCGCTGCGCCGCCAGGATCGTCTCGTACCGGGCGCGCAGCCCGCGGGCGCGCGTCGTGCCGACCCCGCTCAGCGCCCCGGCGAGCGCGACGGTCGCGAGCGTGACCAGGCCTTCGACGGCCTCGGGCGTGAGTCCGGAGCGCTCGATCTCGGGGAGCACGACCGGCCCCAGGAGGAGCATCACCGCGCCCGCCGCCGCGGCCCCGCCGGGCGCGCCCCAGACGAGCGCCGCGGCGACGACCAGCGGCAGGTACCCGTGGCGGAGCGGCGAGGCCGGGTCGCCGCCCTCGAGCGCGAGGAGTGCCGTGACCGCCGCGAGCGTCAGCGCGAGCGCGCCGACGAGAAGGAGGCGGGCCTGCTGCGTCACGGGGGGCTCAGCAGGCGATACGCCGTGAAGAAGACGAGCGCGGCGGCGGCGCCGGGCAGGAGGCTCCCGGACCATCGGAAGAGCCAGCAGTTCGCGGCGGCGACGAGCGACACGTAGAATGCGGCGCCGACGATGACCTCGACGCTCTTCGGCAGTCGCGGATCGAGCATGTAGCGCGTCACACACGCGGCCGTGGACAGCGCGACCGCAGCGCCGAGCGGCCAGCGGCGCTGCGCGCGGTCGAAGAGCGCGCCCCGGAAGAAGGCCTCGGCTGCGGGCACGTTGGCGCCGAGGTCGTAGGCGACCGCGGCCAGCACGAGGTCGAGGGCGTCCACGCGCAGCCGCACGCCGAACGTGCGCGCCACCGAGATGAGGAGGTGCCCGCCCAGGAAGGCGCCGACGGCAAGCCCGGTCCACACGGCGCCCCACGGCACCGGACCCGCGAGCCCGAGCGCCGCCGGCGCGCCACGCCGCGCGCGCCACCAGAGCCAGAGCGGGACGCCCGCGTACGCGACCGCGCCGACCGGATGGAGCGCGGCGGCGCTGGCCCCGATGGCGAGGAGGGCGACCGCCACCAGGCCCGCGCGCGCGCCCGCTCCCGCCCAGCCGAGCGCGGTGGCCAGCAGCGCGCCCTGGCCCGCGGCCACGCCGGCCACCCCGAGCGCAGCCTCGGGGAGCGCGTGAAGCTCGACCAGGGCGAGCGCGCCGAGCCCCGCGAGCGCCAGCGCGCCCAGCAACGGCGCCGGCGTCTCAGCGAAGAACGATCGTTCGGCCGGCCGCCAGGGGTGCTCGATCGCCCACATTCGGTTCGGCCAGCGGCAGCTCGCGCGCGAGCTCGAGAAACGCGGTGACGATGCGCGCGTCGAGCGTCCGCCCCGCCTGGCCACGGAGGTGCTCGAGCGCCTCGTCGCGCGGCAGCGCCGCGCGGTAAGGACGGTCGGAGGTGAGCGCGTCGAACACGTCGACGACGGCGACGATGCGGGCGCCGAGCGGGATCGCTTCACCCACGAGGCCGTCGGGGTAGCCGTCGCCGTCGCACCGCTCGTGGTGGTGGCGGATCGTGAGCGCCCCGGCGGCGAAGAACTCGAAGGGCGCCACGATCTGCGCGCCGATGAGCGGATGCCGCCGCATGAGTTCCCACTCGTCGGGCTCGAGCGCGCCGCGCTTGCGAAGCACGGCTTCCGGGACGCCGATCTTTCCGATGTCGTGCAAGAGCCCGGCCTGGCCGATCGTCTCGGCCTCAGGGGCCGAGAGGCCGAGCGCCTGCGCCAGGCTCCGGCTCACCGCGCCGACCCGCTCGGAGTGGCCGCGCGTGTACGGGTCTTTCGCCTCGAGCGCGTTCGCGAGGCCGAGGAGCGACTGGTAGATGGACCGCTGCACCTGCTGGTACAGGCGCCGCACGTCCTCCGCATAGCGAAGCGTCTGCTGGTACGCGGCGTTGAGCCGCCGGTACGCCGTGGCCAGGTCCTCGCTCGCGCCGGGCACTATTCGCGCTGCCATACCGGAGCCTGCGGCAGGAGGGCTTCGACCAGGGACAAGAGACGGACCGGCGAGAACGGCTTGGTCAGATAGTGGTCCGCGCCCGCGGCGAGGCCCCGCGCGACGTCGGCCTCCTGCGCGGCCGCCGTCAGCATGACGATCTTCGCCGCCGGCCCGCCGCGCTCCCGGAGGCGCGCGCAGACCTCGAGGCCGCTCACGTCGGGCAGGTGGATGTCCAGCAGGATCAGGTCGGGGTGAAGCGCCTCGGCGCGGGCCAGGGCCGTCGCGCCGTCGTACGCCTCGACCACCCGCACGCGCCCGTCCTCGAGCGTGAGGCGGACGAGCTCGACGATGTGCGCCTCGTCGTCAGCGATGAGGATGGTCGGCATACCCGCCCACGGCGCAAGCGCGGTGCCAGGTGCGGCGGTCAGATATGGCGGGTACTTGGAGGCGCGCCGCCGGCGGCGCTGCCCAGCGGAGCAGGCGCAGTGCAAGCACCGCTGGGCGGCGGCCGGACTACTTCACCTCGATCGCGCCCTTCATGCCCGGGTGGAGGCCGCAGCTGTACTCGTAGGTCCCAGGCGCGATGAAGGCCTGCACGTGGCTCTGGCCCCTCAGCAGCACCGGCGAGCGCTCGCCCGTCTTCGCGAGGGTGATCTGGTGCGGGGAGTCGTCCGCATTGGTCCACGTCACGTACTGCCCGGCGCCGATCGCGAGCTTGCCGGGCCCGAAGGCGAACCCGGCGATGTTCACGTCGTTGGCGCCGGTCCGCGCCGCGACCCCGCCCGACGGGAACGTCCCGGCGAGCTTCGCCAGCGAGATGACGAAGTCCTGGTTCTCGTGCGGCTTGTGGCACTGGAAGCACGCCGTGTAGTTCGCCTTGTCGTTGAGCTTGCCGTCGGGCGAGAAGGCGGCGTATTCCCACTCGCCGTTCCTGAGCTCGGGCGGGTACTCGGTACCCCAGCCGGCGCGCTTCTCCATCACGGTGAAGGCGACCATGTCCCCCTTCACGAACCGCCCGTTGGCGTCCTTCACCGGATTGCCCTGCGCGTCCACCTGCGCCTTGTACTGGACGAGGGTCAGCACCGAGCCGCTCGGGATGGGCCGCCCCGCTTTCGCGGCACGGACCGCGTCGGGCGTGCCGTAGAGCTCCCGGTACTGCTTGGTGTCGTACCGGTCGAGGGTCGCGTAGAGGACGTGCTCTTTCCAGTTCGCCGGAAACGCGATCTTCTCGGGGCCGGCGTCGAGCCGGGCCACGCTCACCGCGAGCACGACCGCGGCGACGGCGGAGACGGCGATCCATTTCGTCATGCCTGCCTCCTGGCGGGCCGGCTACCGGGCCCGGCCCGCGGTCTGGAGACGCGCGAGGGCGCGCGCGAGGGCCGCGGCCGCGCGTGTATAGTCGACCGTCTCCTCGGCGGTCGCCGCGGACAGGCGCCGCTCGGCCCGCTCCCGAGCCCGCTCGGCGCGCGCGCGGTCGATCTCCCCGGGGCGCTCGGCCGTATCGGCGAGGACGATCACCTTGTCGTTCCGGACCTCGGCGAAGCCCCCCGCCAGCGCCAGGTAGTGCTCGTCCTGGCCGACCCGATAGGTGACCTCGCCGATGCCGAGCGTCGTGAGGAACGGCGCGTGGCCTGGCAGGACGCCGAAGTAGCCCTCGATCCCCGGCGCGACGACCTCGTCCACGGTCTCCGCGACGACGAGCCGCATAGGCGTGGCGATCTCGAGCGTCAGCCGGTCGGCCACTAGACGGTCTCGCGGAGCTTCTTCGCCTTGTCCATCGCCTCGCCGATGTCGCCGACCATGTAGAAGGCCTGCTCCGGAAGCTCGTCGTGCTTGCCGTCGACGATCTCCTTGAAGCTCTTCACGGTGTCGGCGAGCTTCACGTATCGCCCCTTCTGGCCGGTGAACACCTCGGCGACGAAGAACGGTTGCGAAAGGAACCGCTGGATCTTGCGCGCGCGCGCGACGCTCAGCTTGTCCTCGTCGGACAGCTCCTCCATGCCGAGGATCGCGATGATGTCCTGCAGGTCCCGGTAGCGCTGGAGGATCAACTGCACGGCGCGCGCCGTGGCGTAGTGCTCCGCCCCGAGGATGTTCGGGTCGAGGATGCGCGAGGTGGAGGCCAGTGGGTCGACGGCCGGGTAGATCCCCAGCTCCGTGAGCGCCCGGCTCAGCACCGTCGTCGCGTCGAGGTGGGCGAAGGCCGTCGCCGGCGCCGGGTCGGTGATGTCGTCCGCCGGCACGTAGATCGCCTGCACCGAGGTGATCGAGCCCTTCTTCGTGGAGGTGATGCGCTCCTGGAGGGCGCCCATCTCGGTCGCCAGCGTCGGCTGGTAGCCGACCGCCGAGGGCATCCGGCCCAGGAGCGCCGAGACTTCGGACCCCGCCTGCGTGAACCGGAAAATATTGTCGATGAACAGGAGGACGTCCTGCCCTTGCTCGTCCCGGAAGTACTCGGCGGCCGTCAGCCCCGTGAGCCCGACGCGCAGCCGCGAGCCCGGCGGCTCGGTCATCTGGCCGAAGATGAGCGCGGTCTTCTCGATCACGCCCGACTCTTTCATCTCGTGGTAGAGATCGTTGCCCTCGCGCGTCCGCTCGCCCACGCCCGCGAACACGGAGATGCCGCCGTGCTGCTTGGCGATGTTGTTGATGAGCTCCTGGATCAGCACGGTCTTGCCGACGCCGGCGCCGCCGAACAGTCCCGTTTTGCCGCCCTTCGTGTAGGGCTCGAGCAGGTCGACGACCTTGATCCCGGTCTCGAACATCTCCACCTTCGTCGACTGGTCCTCGAACGGGGGCGCCGGCCGGTGGATCGGATAGAACGTCTTCGCCTGGATCGCCGGGCCCTTGTCGACCGGCTCGCCGACGATGTTGAGGATGCGCCCGAGCGTCTCCTTGCCCACGGGGATCGTGATCGGCGCTCCCGTGTCGGCGACCGTCATGCCGCGCGAGAGACCGTCCGTGGAGGCCATCGCGATCGTCCGCACCTGGCTTTCGCCCAGGTGCTGCGCGACCTCCAGCGTGAGCCTCTGGGAATAGGCGAAGACGTCCTTGTTCTCGACGCCCTCGACGAGCAGCGCGTTGTAGATGGCGGGCAGCTTCCCGGGCTCGAACTCGACGTCCACGACGGGCCCGATGACCTGAACGATCTTCCCCGTGCTCATGCCTCGGCTCCTTGCTTGAGCGCCTCGGCGCCGCCGACGATGTCGAGCAGCTCCTTCGTGATCTTCTCCTGCCGCGCCTTGTTGTACTGGATCGTCAGCACGCCGATCATTTCCTTCGCATTCTTCGTCGCCGCCTCCATGGCCGTCATGCGCGCGCCGTACTCACCCGCGAGCGATTCCATGAGGGCGCGGAACACTTGCGTCCGCACGTGACGCGGCAGCAGGTCGCGCAGGATGGCCTCGGGCCCGGGCTCGTAGATGTAGTCCACCCTCGCGCCCTCCTCGGCGGCCTCTGCTCCCGCGCGCGGGATCGGCAGGAGCTGCGCGCGCACCGGGCGCTGGACGGCGACCGAGCGGAACTCGTTGTAGAGCAGGTGGACCTCGTCCACCTCGCCCTCGAGATACTGCCGCATGAGATAGTCGGCCAGCTCGCTCGCGTGGCCGTACGCGAGCCGGTCCCAGAAGCCGAGCATCTCGTGCTTGATCGGGTGGCCGCGACGGCGGAAGAAGTCCCGCCCTTTCCGACCGACAACGACCAGCGTGACCTCGGCGGCCTTCGACTGGCGGATGAAGTCCACCGCGCGCCGGACGACGTTCGAGTTGAAGGCGCCCGCGAGCCCGCGGTCCGCGGTGATGATGACGATCTGCCGTCGCGGACCCTCGCGCTGCTCCAGCAACGGGTGGGGCGCGCCCTCGGCCGCGGCGCTCACGAGGTTGCCGAGGAGCTCGGCCATCTTGCTCGCGTACGGACGCGCCGCGAGGATGCGCTCCTGCGCGCGGCGGAGCTTCGCCGCGGCGACGAGCTTCATCGCCCGTGTGATCTTCTGCGTGGACTCGACGGAGCGGATCCGTCGCCGGATGTCGCGGAGCGTCGCCATGCCCGCGGCTCCCTACGCGGCCTTGATGCCCTTGGCGGCAACGAACTCGGCCTTCGCCTCGTTCACGGCCTCCGCGAGGCGCTCGCGTAGCGCGTCCGGGATCTCCTTCTTGTCCCGGATCTCGGTGAGCACCTGCGGTGCCTTCCGCTCGAGCCAGCCGTGGAAGTGGGCCTCGAACTCGCGCACCGCATCGACCGGCAGGTCGTCGAGCAGCCCCTGCGAGCCCGCGAAGATGATCGCCACCTGCTTTTCGACGGGGAGCGGCTGGTACTGACCCTGCTTCAGGATCTCGACCATGCGCTGGCCCCGCGCGATCTGCATCTGCGTGGCCTTGTCGAGGTCGGAGCCGAACTGGGCGAAGGCCGCCAGCTCGCGGAACTGCGCGAGGTCGAGGCGCAGCTTGCCCGCGACCTGGCGCATCGCCTTGATCTGCGCCGAGCCGCCCACCCGTGATACGGAGAGACCGACGTTCACCGCCGGCCGCACGCCGCCATAGAACAGGTCCGACTCGAGGTAGATCTGGCCGTCGGTGATCGAGATGACGTTCGTCGGAATGTAGGCCGAGACGTCGCCCAGCTGCGTCTCGATGATCGGCAGGGCGGTGAGCGAGCCGCCGCCGAGCGCGTCGTTGAGCTTCGCCGCGCGCTCGAGCAGCCGCGAGTGCAGATAGAAGACGTCGCCCGGATACGCCTCGCGTCCGGGCGGGCGGCGGAGCAGGAGCGAGAGCTGGCGATACGCCGCCGCGTGCTTCGAGAGATCGTCGTAGATGCAGAGCGCGTGGCGCTTGCTGTCGCGGAAGTACTCGCCCATCGTGACGCCGGCGTACGGCGCGATGTACTGGAGCGGCGCGGGATCCGACGCCGAGGCGACGACGACCGTCGTGAATCTCATGGCGCCCGCGTCCTCGAGGACCTTCACCACCTGCGCGACGGTCGAGCGCTTCTGGCCGATCGCGACGTAGAAGCAGTACACGTCCTGACCCTTCTGGTTGATGATCGTGTCCACGCCGATCGCCGTCTTGCCGGTGCCGCGGTCGCCGATGATCAGCTCGCGCTGCCCCCGGCCGATCGGGATCATCGAGTCGATCGCCTTCAGGCCCGTCTGCAGCGGCTCCTTGACCGACCGGCGGTCCACGACCCCCGGCGCGTAGCGCTCGATGGGCCGGAACTCCTTGGTGGCGATCGGGCCCTTGCCGTCCACCGGGAGCCCGAGCGCGTCCACGACACGGCCGGTCAACGCTTCGCCCACGGGGACCTGCGCGATGCGATTCGTTCGCTTGACGACGTCACCCTCCTTGATGCGCCTGTCGTCCCCGAAGAGCACCGCGCCGACCTGGTCCTGCTCGAGGTTCAGGATCATGCCCACGACGTCGCCCGGGAACTGGAGCAGCTCGCCCGCCATCGCGCGGTCGAGCCCGTAGATGCGCGCGATCCCATCGCCGACCTCGATGACGCGACCGACCTCCTGCAGGTCGACCTCGGCTTCGTAGCCCGCGAGCTGGCGCTTGATGATCTCGCTGATCTCTCCGGCCTTGATCATTCCCTACCCTTTCACCAGCCGCTCGCGCATCCGCGCGAGTTGGCCGTCCAGACTGCCGTCCACCAGCAGGCTCCCGATCTCGGCGACGAATCCTCCGAGCAGCGCAGGGTCCACGACCGCCTCGAGGGCGATCTGCTTGCCGCCGAGCACCCGGCCGAGGCGGCCGGCCAGCGCCGTGCGTTCCGCATCCGACAGAGCCACGGTGGCGCGCACCCGGGCGCGCACCCGGCCCGCGGCGGCATCCCGGAAGTCCTGGAAGGCTGCCACGATCGCGGCCAGGTGCGTGGTGCGCCCCCGCGCAGCGAGGAGCGTCAGGAAGTCGCGCGCGAGTTTGGAGAGCTGGAGCCGCGTCGCGATCTCCGCGGCGGCGGCGCGCTTCGTCGTGGCGGCGATCCACGGGCGCCCGAAAAACGCGCGCAACTCGGCCACGTCACGGAGCAGCGCCGCGAGCGATTCGACCTCGCGCGAGACGGCCTCGAGCTCGTTACGCTCGCGGGCGAGCTCGAAGAGCGCCTTCGCGTAGGAGCGTGCGACTCCGGCGACGGACGCCACCTAGTGCCCGACCTTCGCGATCGCATCGTCGACGATGCGCCGGTGCTCCTCGTCTCGCAAGCTCTTCCGGATCAGTTTCTCGGCCACCGAGATCGCCAGCTCGCCGACGTCGCGCCGGAGTTCTTCGCGCGCGCGACGCACGTCGGCGTCCATCTGGGTCCTCGCCGAGTCCAGGAGCCGCTGCGCCTCGGCGCGCGCGGCCTCGACGAGGCGCCGCTGCTCGTCCGCCGCCTCCTTCAGCGCCTGGGCGCGGATCGCGGCGGCTTCGGCGTGAGCCGCACGGAGCCGCGTCTCGTTCTCCGCCTGCTGGCGCGCCGCCTCGGCGCGCGCGGCCTGCGCCTCCTCGAGCGACTTCTGGATGGCCTCGGTGCGTTCCCGCATCTTCGCGAGGAAAGGCCTGTAGAGGAGCCGCGTCAGGATCACGAGGAGGATGACGAAGTTGATGAGCTGGACGATCAACGACCTGTCGAGGCTGATGAGCCCGCCCTCGTGGCCGCCGCCCTCGCTCGCCGCCCGGACGACGCCGGGCGCGAACGGCACCGCGAGGAGGAGCGCGACGACGCACGCGAGGCTGCCGATCCACACGGCTTCACGCCGAGACATAAGGAGGCTCCCCCAGGGCCCGTGATACGGGCGAAAGTTTGTGAAAACTATCACGCGGGCACGCTCGTGTCAATCGCCCGCCTACCGCTCGATGACACCCCCGCCCACGACGCACTCGCCCTGATAGAAGACGACCGACTGGCCTGGCGTGATGGCTCGCTGCGGCTCGTCGAAGACGACTTCGGCTGCGCCGTCGCCGAGTGCCCGCACCGCGGCCGGCGCCGGCCGGTGCTGGTGCCGGATTTTTGCCTCGACCCGGAGCGGCGCAACGGGCGGGTCGCAGGCGATGAAGTTCACCGCGCGGGCCACGAGCCGGTCGCGCTCGAGCTCCGCCGCCGCGCCCACCACGAGCGTGTCGCGCTCCCCGTCGACGTCGACGACGTAGAGCGCGTGGCCCGCGGCGAGCCCGAGCCCTCGCCGCTGGCCGATCGTGTACGCGGCAACGCCCTCGTGCCGGCCGAGGACTTTTCCCTCACGGTCCACGATCGGGCCCGGACGGAAGATTGCGGCGTCGCGCCGCCGCAGGAAGCCTCGGTAGTCATCGTCCGGCACGAAG
>Ga0209156_10002047_pt1 | contig 16013 bp, 7 predicted proteins | sample GraSoiAngelo_124_FD_185881 | JGI IMG/M metagenome (GOLD analysis project Ga0209156, IMG submission 185881) | Grasslands soil microbial communities from the Angelo Coastal Reserve, California, USA - 14_0927_05_20cm (SPAdes) (version 2) | ecosystem: Environmental > Terrestrial > Soil > Grasslands ...
GAACCCGAATTCGCCGCTCGTCAGCATCCGCGAGACGAGCACCGTCGTCGTCACGTTCGAGACCGCGAGACCGAACATCACGAACGCGATGAGACCGGCGCCTATCATGTGCCGCTCGATCACGATCGCGGCGTACAGCGCGCCGGTCGCGGCCAGAAGCGCCGCCGTGATGAGGAACCCGAGCACGAGCGCGCTCGCCGGACCGAGCGCAATCGAGACGACGATCAGCAGAACGCCGAGCGCCGGCAGCGCCTTCAAGCGGTGCGGCTGCACGTAGCGCGTGTACCGGTACACGTCGGCGCTCCAGAAGTAGAACGTCGCGCTGCATACGCCGAGAAACTGCGCGGCGCCGACGGCCGCGCGCGACGCCGTGACGCTCTCGTAGCCGCGCGCGAGCAGCAGCATCATCGGCACGATCAGGCCCCAGCCGGCGAGCCACAGCAGGATGAACGGCTTGCGCCGGTGCGCGTACTGAAGCGCGAGCAGTCCGGTGACGATCGTCGCGCCGAACGCGGCCGCGCGGCGTGGGCTGATCGGAATGTTCGGCGGCGTGGGAACGCCCTGGGCGGCTAACGCCGAGGAAGAAAGAAGTACGAAGTCTGAAGTCAGAAGTACGAAGACAGGGATGAGAAGGAAACGTCGCAACTTCACTTCCGTCTTCTGCTTCGCGGTTCGGATTTCGTGCGTCGGGCTTCGTATATCGAACTTCGTACTCTGTACTTCGAACTTCGAACGTTGTACTTCGAACTTCGAGCTTCGTACTTCAAACTTCTAAACATCCAGCTCCTCGGCTTCGTCGGCGCGCTCCATGATGAAGCGGAAGCGCGCCGACGCATCTCTTCCCATCAATTCGTTAATCACACGATCCGTCACGATGTGATCGGTGACCTCGACGCGCAGCAGACGCCGCGTCCGCGGATTGAGCGTCGTCTCCCACAGCACCTTCGGCATCATCTCGCCGAGCCCCTTGAAGCGCGTGATCTCGGGCGCGGCGCGATGACCGTTCTTCGCCTGCTGCTTCACGATGGCATCCCTCTGCGCGTCGTCGAGCGCCCAGAACGTCTCCTTGCCGATGTCGATGCGATAGAGCGGCGGCTGCGCGAGGAACACGTTGCCGTTGGCCATCAGCTGCGGCAGATGCCGGTAAATGAAGGTCAGGAGCAGCGTGGCGATGTGGTTGCCATCCGAATCGGCGTCGGCGAGGATGATGATCTTCCCGTAGCGCAGCTTCGTGATGTCGAAGTTCTTGCCGAGGCCGCAGCCGATCGCGGTGACGAGATCCGACAGCTCCTTGTTCTCGAGCACCTTCGCGAGCGATGCACTCTCCGTGTTCAACACCTTGCCGCGCAGCGGCAGAATCGCCTGGCGCGCGCGATCGCGTCCCTGCTTGGCCGATCCGCCGGCCGAGTCTCCCTCCACGATGAACAGCTCGCTGCCGTCGGCGTCCGAGTTCGTGCAGTCGCTCAACTTGCCCGGCAGGTTCAGGCGCGACGAGGTGGCGCTCTTGCGCGAGACCTCGGCCTGTGCCGCGCGGCTCGCCTCGCGCGCGCGCGCCGCGAGGATGATGCGCGCGACGATCGCATTCGCCATGCTCGCGTTGTGATTCAACCAGTGCTCGAGCGCCGGACGGACGACGGCGTCGATGCTCGACACGAGCTCCGGGTTGTTCAGCCGATCTTTGGTCTGCCCCTGGAACTGCGGCTCCTGGATGAAGACGCTGAGAACTCCGGTAAGCCCTTCACGGATGTCTTCCGCGACGAGCGTCACGCCTTTCGGCGAGAGGTTGTGCGTCTCGATATAGTTGCGCACCGCTTTCGAGAGGCCGGCGCGGAATCCGCTCTCGTGCGTGCCGCCCGATCCGGTCGGGATGCCGTTGACGTACGAGCGCAGGTGCTCGTCGGTTGCTTCCGTCCACTGCAGCACGACGTCGAGCCGCAGGTCATTGTTTACTCCGGGGGCCCCTCCCCCCCGGAGGTTTACTCCGGGTCCCCCTCCTTCCCGGTCACGCTTCGCGGGGGCCCAGTCGCCCCGCTCCGCTGTGGCGATGCTGAATGGTGTCTCGTGTACCGGCTTCGCGCCACGCTCGGCGACGATCTTTTTCAGGTATTCGATCAGCCCTTCGGTGTGCTCGAAGACGGACTTCGCTTTCGCCGTTTCGTCCTCGAAGACGACCTTCAGTCCCTTGTGCAGATAGCTGGCGACCTCGAGGCGGTCTTTGATGATTTGCGAATCGAATTCGATCTTCGGAAAGATGGCCGCGTCGGGGTGGAAGTACACTTTGGTGCCGCTTCCACGCGCCGCGCCGATCTTCTTCAGCGCGCCGACCGCTTTCCCCTGCTTGAACTTCATTTCCCACAGCGCGCCGTCGCGCTTCACGTGCGCGATCAACTCCTTCGAGAGCGCGTTGACGACGCTCGCGCCGACGCCGTGGAGACCGCCGGCGGTCTTGTAGCTTCCGTGCTCGAACTTTCCGCCGGCATGCAGCATCGTGAAAATGACTTCCAGCGCGCTTTTCTTCGTCGTCGGATGTTTGTCGATCGGAATGCCGCGTCCATCGTCCTCGACGGTGATCGAGGATCCATCCGCGTGAAGGGTTACCCAAATGTTTGAAGCATGACCGTTCATCGCTTCGTCGACGGCGTTGTCGACGATTTCCCAGACGAGGTGGTGAAGCCCAGCCGAGCCAACGCCCCCGATATACATGCCCGGACGCTTGCGTACCGGCTCCAGCCCTTCAAGAACGGTGATGTCTTTCGCGGTGTAGTTCGCTGAGCCCATGTCTATAATGTGCGCCTTGTGAAACGCGTGTTCGCGTGCCTCACGATTGTAGCGGTATTTCCGTTGCATCTTGCTGCGGCCACAGCAGTTTCCGAGGATGTGCCGGTGCCCGGCGGCCGCGCCGCGTTCACGCGCATGCTCGGCATCGATCCGATTCCCGATCGCGGCCCCTTCATGTACGACGTGACCCGTCTCCTCTTCGACAACGATCCCCAACGCTCGCCTGAAAGGCTCGCGCTACGGTTCGGGTTCGCAAAGGATGCGCGAGGTGCGAGCGATAATCGGATCGCGAACGACATCCGACGCGCGAACAACGGCCGGTTCGCGACCGATGGCCGGTTCGCGACCGATGGCCGGAGCGCGACCGATGGCCGGAGCGCGACCGATGGGCGTAGCGCGAGCCTTTCAGGCGAGCGGAGCCGAGCGACCGCCGACGATCTCGTTCCCGTTCCGCTGACGGTGGACTTCTGGAGCGACCACGTCTTCCATCGCAAAGTCTCGCGCGACGAGTTGGTCGCCGCGATCGTGTCGGATCGCCAGGCGGCTCTGCTCTGCCATGGGCTCGCCTCGCTCGACGACGAGACGCTTCAGTTTTTCAGCGAGCACGGATCGCTGCTGTCGCGCCTCGCCGAGCGGCTGGCCGCGCCGGCGTTCGCGGCCTTCTCGTCCACGCTGCGCGTTCACGCGAACCGCGTCGTAGCGCCGGGCGCGCCCCGGCCCGCCGACCGGGCCGTCGCGCAGGTCGAGCGAGACGATGTCTCGCCGCTGTGGGAGGCCGTCGTTGCCGAGAAGGTGACACGGCCCGAGCGGTTCATTCAGCAGCTGTTCGAGGCGAACGAGGGGCGCCTCGCCTATCTCTACGACGTCATCGGTCAGCTCGATCCCGGCCGCCGCGCGTTCGCGCTCGGGCTGTGGATGCCGAACGCGGCGGTGCGCGTCGAGCGGTTCAAGGCGCTGACCAGCGCCGGCGTCAATTCATTTCGCGAATGGCACGTTCGAACGATGCCGTTCGCGCGCGCTTCCTACGACGTCGGGATGACGCTCGCGCGCATCGAAGTGGACGAGAGCGGCGCGCCCGCGGCCCCTGCCGCGCGCGGTTTCTGGTCGCGCGTCCTCCCCGGAAGCGGCTCGGACGAGGATCGGCCGATCGACGCCGCATGGCTGCTCGAATCGATTGGATCGGCCGACGTTCGACAGCGCAGCGAGCGACTCGACCAGCTGGCGTTCGGCCAGCGGGTCGCGCGGATCGTCGCGGCGCCGACCGATCGCGATCGCGCCGACATGCTCTACGCCGTCCGCATGTTCCCGCGCTTCCGGATGCTGCTGCTGACGCTCGAGCGGATCGGCGTCGCCAACGCCGCGGTGTACGGCGCGGCGGTCCGTCAGGCGGCGCGCGTCAGCGTGCCGGAAGGGCATCGCGGATTCGTCGCGCTGGCGCAGCTTCAGGGCGGGCTGGCGCTCGTGGCGCGCGCCGCAGCGGTGCATTCGCTCGACGCGTCGAAAGCGGAAGCCGTGGTCTCACGGTTGATCGCAGCGCCGCTCGGCGAAGACGGTCGCTATGCCGGCGCCGTCGCGCGCTGGGTTCGCGAGGATCTCGCCAACGGCATCGCGCCGGCCGCCGACATGGAGACGGCGATCATCAACGCGATCTCCGGTCCTTCGTCGGGCGAACGCGGCAGTTCGGCGCGCGTCTCGTGGGAAGGCGGACAATACCGGCTCGACCTCGGCGCCGCCGAACGCCAGCGGCTGCGGCGCGTCCGCGAAAAACAGGAGACGCTGCCGATAGACGTTGGCCTGACAATCGCGGCGGCCGCGCGCCAGCTCGTGTCCGACGGCACGCCGCTCGCCGAAGCGCAGGGGGTCGTCGGACGGCTGACCGCCATGGCCGACGGCGTGCCGCGCCGATCGCGGGACGATGAAAGCGACAACCTCGCGCCGGGCGCCGGAATGCCCGCGGCGCAGCACGAAGTGCTTCGCAAGGGGATCGACGAGCTGACCAAAGCGATCCGGAGCAAGGACGGGAAGCGCGTCGTCCGCGCGGCGGAGCCGCTCGTCGATCTCGCGGACGAGATGCTGGCGTACTCGCTGCTGTCGATCGCGTACGCGGCGGAAGTCGGCGATCCGGACGGCGCGGTGCTGCTCGCCGACGACGTGTCGCGGCGCCACGATTTCGGCTTCGGCGTACGAGACAGCGACATCCGGCTGCGAACGGCATGGTCGCCGCCGCGGCAGGAAGTCATCCCGAACGTGCCGTGGCACGTCACGGGATCGCTGCTCGGCCTCGATATCGCGCTGGCGCCGCTCGCGCTGCGGCGCATCAGCGTCGACGGCGTCCTCGAGGCGCCGCGGCTGACGGCGCCCGAGCGCGAATCGTTCGCGCTCAGCGTGTCGCTGATGAATCCGTTCGCGCTGCTCGATCGCGACCGCGACGCGATCGTCGACGCGATTGCGCGCGGTACGCGGCGCGTCGAAACGCTGACCGATCAGGCGCTCGAATCGCTCGCCGACGACATTTCGATGGAGGGATGGCGCCGGCGCGCCATGCGCTGGACGCTGGTCCACGAGCGCGACCGTCTCGTCTCGATGCTGTCTCTCGGCGAGCTCCTCGTCCTCGGCGGCGGCAGACCGAACGACTTCGCGGCGTGGGGCATGGCGGCCGCCGCGTCGTACGGCTGTTTCTGCACGCGTGTCATGACGCCGGGCCGGTCGGCGGCGTTGATGGGACGCCCGCAGCTCGGACTCGTGGCGTCGGTCGTTTCGGATCTCAACCTGCACGTCGCGATGATGTTGAGGCGGCTGGCGCTGCCCGCGGCGCTCGCGCGCGTCGTCGTGTCCGGCGCGATGCAGGACTTCATCGACACCGTGAAGCCGACCGATCCCGCAGACTGGCTCACCCTCGCCCGCGCCGCCCGCACCGCCACGCGCGAGCGGATCGAAGACTACGTTGCGGTGGCGACCGCCGCCGGACCGCTGATGCCCGTCAACACGTCGCAGCAGCGCTGATGCGTGCCGGGGCCGTCGTCACGATGGTCGTCGTCTCAGTCGCCTCCGGATCATTTGGATCGGCGGTACAAGTAGCGCCCTCCCCGGACGCTCAGATCGCGATCCTCTCGCCCGGCGCCGACGCGTACGTCAGCGGTCCGACGCTGCTCCGCGCGCGCATCGAACCGCCCGAAGCGGCCGCGAGCCTGACGTTCTTCGTCGACGGCCGGCAGGTCTGCACGGTGCCGAGCGCGCCGTGGGAATGCGACTGGGACGCCGGGCCGACGGTCGCAGAGCATCAGGTGCGCGCCGTCCTCTCGCTGCGCGGTGGCGGACGGCTCGTGACGACCGTCCGGACCAAAGGCGTCGGCTACAACGAGCGGGTGAACGTCGATATCGTTCAGGTGACGGTGACGGTGAGCGACGGCCGCGGCCGCTTCGTGCGCGGCATTCCGGAGACGTCGTTTCACGTCTTCGAAGACGGACAGCCGCAGACGATTTCCCACTTCGCGTCCGAAGACATCCCGCTGGAGCTCATCGTGGGCATCGACATCAGCGGCAGCATGACGCCGTCGATGCCGAAGCTGAAGACCGCGGTGAAAGAGTTCCTCGGCTCGGTGCCGGCGCAGGATCAGGTGACGCTCCTCGGGTTCAACGACAACATCTTCACCTTGTCGCGCAGGCAGACCAACCCCACCGAGCGCGTCAAGGCGGTGGATCGGCTCGCGCCGTGGGGATCGACGGCGCTCTACGACGTGATCCTCCGCGGCGTGGAAATGCTCGGACGGCAGGCTGGCAGGAAGGCGCTCGTGATTTTCACCGACGGCGAGGATCAGGGGAGCCACGCGACGATCGGCGACGTCGAGCGGCGGCTGCAGGCGAGCGACGTGGCGCTCTACATGATCGGCCAGGGACGCGGCATCACGATGGACGCGCTCAAACGCATCATGGAGCGCCTCGCCGCGCCGACCGGCGGCCGCGCGCTGTTCACCGACAGCGTCGACGAGCTGCACGGCGCGTTCGGCGAACTGCTCGACGAGCTGTCGAACCAATACCTGCTCGGCTACGCGTCGACCAACAACAAGCGCGACGACGGGTGGCGGCGCATTCGGGTGGATGTCGACGGTCATCATGAGGTGCGGGCCCGCCAGGGGTACCGCGTGACGGCAACCAAATGAGATACGAACCCACGGTCAACCGCGGCGTCGGCGGAGGGCGCAGTGCAAGAGTCGCGCTTGTCTGCGTGGCCTGCATGCTGTGCGGTTGCCTCACTGCCGACGCGCAGGATCAACCTCCGCGGTTCCAGACAACGGTGGACGTGACCTCGATCGACGTGACGGTCGTCGACGATCGCGGCAAGCCGATCACGACGCTCGTCCCCGGCGAGTTCATGATCCGAATCGACGGCAACCTGCGGCGGGTCGTGTCGGCCGAGTGGATTTCCCTCATCAAGCAGGGCGACGCGGCGCCGGTCGTGACGGCGCCGGAGGGCTTCAGCACGAACGAGGGATCGACGGCCGGACGGCTGATCGTCATCGCCGTCGACGAGCCGAACATCCGGTTCGGCGGCGCGCTGGCGATTTCGCGGGCGGCCAACGCGTTCATCGATCGGCTGATGCCGTCGGACCGCGTGGCGGTCGCCGGGTTTGGAACCGGCTCGCCGGCGACGGTGTTCACCGCCGACCGCCAGCGCGTGAAGCAGGCGATCGGCCGGATGGCCGGTCAGAAGCAGGCGGGCAAGCTCGGTGATTTCGGGTTCAACATCGCGCTCACCGAGGCGCTCGCGATCGATCGCGGCGATCGCGTCATGATGGAGCAGGTCATCACGCGCGAGTGTCAGCCGCTGACCGGGCGCCCGGATCCGCTGTGTCCCGATGCCGTGCTCACGCAGGCCCGGAGCCTCGCGATGGACGCGTCGCATGAGGGCGATCAGACGATCGTCGGCCTGCGCGAGCTGCTCATCGGCCTCCGCAGCATCGACGGGCCGAAGACGCTGATTCTGATCTCGGAAGGTTTCCTGCTGACCGACCCCGCGCTGGTGATCGAGCTCGGCGGCCTCGCGGCGGCGGCGCGCACCAGCGTGTACGCGCTGAAGCTCGATGGTCCCGTGTTCGACGCGACCGACGCGCGCATGCCGATGGATCCGATCGGCGATCGACAGGCGATGGCGCAGGGACTCGAGACGCTGGCCGGCGCCGCGCGCGGAACGCTGTTCACGGTGACCGGCACCGGCGCGTCGCTGTTTCAGCAGATCGAGTCGGAGCTCTCGGGCTATTACCTGCTCGGCGTCGAATCCGATCCGAAGGATCGCGACGGCAAACCGCATTCGATTCGCGTGGAGGTGCCGCGGCGCGGCGCGATCGTGCGGTCGCGCCGGCAGCTGCTCAACACGCCGTCGGACCTGCGCGCCGCCCGCACGCCGCATCAGGCGGTCGCCGCTGCGCTCGCGTCGCCGCTCCTGATGTCGGCGCTGCCGCTGCGCGTCGCATCGTTCGCGCTGCAGGGGCCGGAGCGGGGCCGCGTGCAGATCCTGATTCACGCCGACGTCGGCAGCGACTATTCCTCGTCGAAGGTCGCGTCGGTGGCCTACATGATTGGCGACCAGAACGGCAAGCTGGTCGACAACCGCGCGTTCGACATGCGGCTCCTGCCCATCATGTCGGGCGTCCCCTCCGCGCTGCAGTATTCTGCCGGCGCGAGCCTGCCGCCCGGCGACTACACGCTCAAGCTCGCGGTCGTCGAAGGCGGACGCGTCGGATCGATCGAGCACACGATTCACGCGACGCTCGGGCAGGCCTCGGGAATGACGCTCAGCGAGCTGATGGTCGGCGGCCCGATCGAGGTCGGCGAGCTGCTGCAGCCGACGATCGGCTATCAGGTCACGTTCGGCGCGGTGCACGGATACGTCGAGGCGTACGGCGCGAAGACCGACGGGATCACCGTCGAATACGAGGTCGCGAAGGACGCCGAGAGCCCGGCGCTCCTCGACGTCGACGTGCCGCCGCACGCGGCGGGCGAAGGCCGGATGATCTTCTCGAAGGTGATGCCGGTGCATCAGCTGCCGCCCGGCCGGTACCTGCTGCGCGCCGTGTTCTCCGAGGGCGGGCGATCGGTGAAGACGCTGATGCGCGCGTTCGAGATTGCCCCGCCGAAAGTCCTGATGACGTCTGCCGACGGCCTGACGTCTTCGTCGACGTTCGACACGGCGACGCATCCCGAGACGCTCGAGCCGTTCATCGCGCGCGTCGACGACAGCGCGAGAACGACGTTCCGGCAGGGCGTCTCGTTCCTGACCGCGGGCGACTTCACGAAGGCGGAAGCGAGCTTCAAGCAGGTGATCAACCCCGATACCGACAGCACGGCGCCGCTGGCGTACCTGGCGGCGTCGTTCGCGGCGTCGGGCCACGACATCGAGGCGGCGAGCGCGTGGCAGACGGCGCTCGTCGACGGCACCGACCTGCCGCAGATCTATGAATGGCTCGGCGGCGCGCTGATGCGCAACCACGCGTACGGCGAAGCGCGCGCGATTCTCGAGGAGGCGGCGGAGAAGTGGCCGGCCGACACGCGGTTCACCAAGCCGCTGGCGATGCTGCACGCGACGTTCGGCAGCGGCCGGGAGGCGATGCGGACGCTCGAGCGCTACCTCGAGGAGCGGCGCGACGACCGCGACGCCTACTACATGGCGGTGCAGTGGATTTACCTCGTGCACGCCGCCGGCGCCTACGTCCACAACCGCGCCGACGATCTGAAGCTCGCGCATTCGTACGCGGCGGCGTACGAACGGGCCGCCGGTCCTCAGATCCCGCTCGTCAAGCAGTGGATCGATTATCTGGACAACGAGAAGCGCTGACGAGCCTCATTCAACCGCGAAGACACGGGATCCGCAACCGTGTAAGGTTTGTTGAGTTTTTCAAGCAATAAGTTGAGTAAGTAAACCTGAACGACGCGGCCCCGGGATCCGGGTGCGAACTAAATCTTGCCGGCGAGCTTCTCCAGCACCCGCCTGATCTCGTCCAGCTCGTGCTGGATCTGCGCGATGCGCTTGAACTGGACCTCCTGTTCGCGCTCGAGCTTCAGCAGCCGCGTGGAAAGATGCGTGAGCTCCGCGCGCACCGTGTCGTCGCGTTTGCGCAGCGGTGATTTCGGAAGATGACGTTGGACGCCCGGGAACAGCATCGGCGCCGCTCTCACTGTGAGGAGGTTTTCGTCGCCGGCGCTTTCAGATACTTCTCGTACCACGCGATGTAGCGATCGTACCGATCCTTCAGAAAGCTCGGTCGGCGGAGGCCGTGGTTCTCGCCCGGGTACACGATCAGCTCGGCGTCGCGGCCGAGACGCTTCAGCCCCTGATACAGCTGCTGCCCGCCGAGGATCGGGACGTTCATGTCCTGATCGCCGCCGAGGACGAGCGTTGGCGTGACGATCTTGTCCATGCGGAAGAACGGCGAGATGCGCATCCATGCCTCCGGCTGCTGCCACGGCAGCCCGAGCTCCGCTTCCCACTGGCGTTGATAGTGATCGTTGCCATAGTTCGCGAGGTAATTGAATTCGCTCGCGCCGGAGATCGCCGCCTTGAACCGCGTCGTCTTCGAGATGACGTGATCGGTGAGGATGCCGCCGTAGCTCCAGCCGCCCACGCCGAGACGATCCGGATCGGCGACGCCCATCGCGACGGCCGTGTCGACCGCCGCCATCACGTCGTCGTAGTCCTTGTTGCCCCAGTCGGCCCAGATCGCGCGGCTGAAGTCGCGGCCGTAGCCGGACGATCCGCGCGGATTCGCGGCGACGACCGCGAATCCTTTCGCCGCGAGTATCTGCCATTCGAGATTGAAGCCTGTCGAGTACTGACTGACGGGTCCGCCGTGAATCCGCAGGATGGTCGGAAGCCTTCCGGCGGGAACGTTGGGCGGGCGCGTCAGATACGCGTCGATCATCGTGCCGTCGGCGCTCTTCGCCTTGTAACGCTCGACGGTTCCCAGCGCGATCTTCGAGAGGAAGTCGTCGTTGACGTGCGTGAGGCGCGTCGGCTGTGGCGCGGGGCTTTCAGCCCCGCGATCGCGGGCCTGAAAGGCCCGCGCCACAAAGAAGACTTCACCCGGCCGCTGCGACTGGCTGTCGAGATACACGATGTCGCCGCTCTTCGCCACGTCGTAGGACGTCAGATCGCGCTCGCCGTTCAACAGACGATCGATGGGACCGCCGCCGGCGGGGACGCTCGCGAGGTGCACGTTCCCTCCCTCCTCGAGGAGGAACAGCACCTTCGTTCCATCCGGGGTGAATTGCGGCGACCGGATGTTGCGGTCGACGTTCGGCGTCAGAACCCTCGGCGTGCCGCCGGAGACTGCGATCACCGCGACGTTGTTCGTCGCGTACCAGATGTCCTTCGAATCGCCGCCCTGCACGTACGCGATCGACTTGCCGTCCGGGCTGAACGCCGGCGAGCCGTCGGATCCGGGCGATGTCGTGAGCGCGCGCGGCTTCGCGCCGGCGCGCGCTTCGACGACGAAGACGTCGGTGTTGTCGTTCGCGTCCGGATTGTCGGTGCGGTTCGCGCTGAACGCGATCAGCGTGCCGTCCGGCGACCACACCGGCGCGCCATCGTCCCAGCGGTCGTGCGCGACCTCGAACTCCTTCTTCGTCGCCGTGTCGAACACGTGGATGTGCCGCTTGACGTCGGTGAGATAGCCCTCGCCGTCGCGCATGAACTGCAGGCGCGTGATGACGTGCGGCTTCGGCTTCTTTGCCTGCCCTGCAGCGTCGTCTTTCTCGGCTTCGGAGTCGTTCGGATCCGGATCGGAAACGACGATCGCGAGCCTGGAGCTGTCGGGGGCCCAGGCGAACGAGGCGACGCCGGTCTTGTAGTCGGTGAGGACCTGAGCGTCGCCGCCGCGCCGATCGAGCAGATAGACCTGCTCCTTCTTGCCGTCGCGCGACGAGAGAAACGCGAGGGAGCGGCCGTCCGGACTCCACCGCGGCGACGTCTCCGGTTTCTTGCTGCTCGTCAGCCTGATCGCGCCGTCTGCCTGACCCTGTCGGAGGGAGGCCACGGTCGGGATCATGTAGATGTCGGTATCGGAGGTGTCGTCCTTCCGATCCATCTGCGAAACGGTGTACGCGACCCACGCACCGTCGGCGCTGATGCGCGGATCGGCGACGGTCTTCACCTCGAAGATGTCGTCGGATTGCAGCGGCCGCTTCGATTGCCCCGCGAGCGGGATCGACAGCATGGTGACGAACGCGACGAGCAGTTTGCGCATGATCGTTAACTCTCGGCGTGATCGGCGGCTGCCGCGGGCGTCTTCTTCGGGCGCGTGCTGCGGCGCGTCGGCGTCTTTTTGGCCGCTTTGGGCTGCGCGGCGCGCGAGGTTCGCGCGGCGCGCGGCTTCTTCGGTTTCGCGCGGCCGAGCAGCTCGGCGGTCGTGTCGATCGGAACCGGTTCGGCCTCGGGCTTCTCGGTCTCGTACGGCTCGCGCGTCTCGATCGTTTCGCCCGGCTGCGTTTCGACAGGGATCGCCTCGACGATTTCCGCCTGCTCCTCACCGCCCACGTCGACCTGCGGCAATCCCGCGCGCTGCAGCGCAGCTCCCTGGAAGATGCGCAGGCCGCCGCGGCGATCGCGCTCGATGCGGACGTAGCCTTCCTTCTGGCACGCGCGAAGCAGATCCATCAGCCCGCCGAACCCGTATCGCCGCTCGTCGAACCCGCCGGCATCGCTCTGTCCCGGGGCCCCGTCCCCGCGGTGCTGTCGAAGGATCTGTTTCACATTCCTCAGATACATCGGCCAGCGGGCGTTGGTGGCCGACGCGAGGATCCGAGCGGCACGCGCGACGCCTTCCGCAGGCGTGTCGGTGGCGGCAACCGGCGGCTCCGCCGCCGCTGCGGGTTCATCGGGCGCCGGCCTGAAGGCGATCGGCTCCCGCGATTCGGCCTGCTCTCCTTCGGGGAACGCCTCGTTCAGCTCCACCATCACGCTGCGGCCGGAGTGCTTCAGCGCGACGAGGCCCGATTGCGACAGCTTCTCGACGAAATCGAGGAACGACGAGGCGCCGTAGTTGCGCTCGGAGAACGTCGAGTCGAGCTGCAGCAGCGTGCTCTTGAGCAGTCCTGTCTGCGGCGACACCTCGCGGTCCGCGAGAATCTTGAGCGCGCGCCGAACGATCGGAAACGCCTGGGCGATCGGCGCGCTCGACGGCACCGGTGCGGGACGCCCGCCCTTCACCGCAGGCATCCTGCGCGCGCCCGTCAGGTTCTCGTAGGCGATGAACTCGTGGCAGTTGCGCTGCAGGATGATGCTCGTGAACGCGCGTCCGCCGACGACGAAGACTTTCTTGTCGTACTGTTTGAGCTTTTCGACGAGCGACAGGAAGTCGCTGTCGCCGCCGACGATCACGTACGCGTTGATGTGCGGGTGCGTGAACGCCATCTCGAGCGCGTCGAGGGCCAGGTTGATGTCGGCGCCGTTCTTGTCGCCGCCCGGCGTGAGGTTCCGCTGCACGAGGCGGATGGCGTGTTGTGTGAGCGACCGGCTGTACTCGCCGGCGCGCGTCCAGTCGGCGTAGGCAATCTTGGTGACGACCTCGCCGCGTTCCTTGATGGCGTCGAGAATGGTGCCGACGTCGAACTGGTGGCCGAGCGTCGTCTTGACGCCGATCTCGATGTTGTCGAAGTCGATGAAAACCGCAATGTTCAGACGATCTTGGTGGGCCAAAAGAGCTTCCTGACCTGAATGTGCAACCTTCTATGGGGCTCGAGCGACAGCAGCCGGAGAGTCCGGCCAATTGTTTCGCAGCGGTCGAGCTCAGCGTCCTCGGGGTGAGGCGCGGTCCCCATTCTACTTCAGGAGGTCGCTGTCAATGGCGGCGGCGCCTCCGGCATCGGCGAGAGGATACGCGCGAATTGCCCGCGCTGCAGCAGCTCGCGTCCCTTGCCGCCGCGCCCCGTCACCTCGTATTTCGCGGTGCTGATCGTCTGCTCGGCGCCGCGCGAAGTCTCGACCGTCAACAGATCGCGGTCGCTCGTCGACGCGATGAACCCGAGCACGCGGTCGTCTTTTCCAAGCTTGATCAGCATCACGCCTTTGCCGGGACCCGCGAGGAAATTGACTTCCTTGGCCTTCGCCAGGATGCCCCGCGCCTCCGCTGTGGCCGCGATGAGCACTTCGGTGCCGGTGTACCGCGCCACCCCGAGGATTTCGGCATCCTTGGACGGACGCGCGAAGCGCCGTCCCGTGCGCGTGCTCGGCTCGAGGAACGGATCGAGATTGAATCGAAGCGCGAAGCCGTCGCTCGACACCGCGACGGCGTGAACGGGCGCCGGATCGCCTTCTTTCTTCGGCTTGACGCTGCCGACGGCGCGCGGGTCGAGGCTCATCGCGCCGACGATCCGCTCGCCGTCCTTCAGCTTGAACTGCTTCTGAATCGGCTCGCCGTAGCCGGTGGACGCGGGCACGTCGATGAACCGCGACGTATAGGCGACGCCGAAGTTCGAGAAGAACACCGAGGTCGCGCGCGTGCTGCCGGCGAACGCCGCCAGCACCGAATCGCCTTCCCGCAGCCGCGTTGTCGCCAGATCCTTCACTTCCTTCTGCCGCTTCACCCAGCCGTCGCGCGACACGATGACGACGTTGTCCTCTTCGACGATGAAGTCGTCGGCCCTGTATTCCTGTTCGCCTTCGTCGCTCTCGATCGCCGTACGGCGCTTGTCGCCGTACTTCTTGCTGATCTCCTCGAGCTCGGTGCGCACCAGCTTCCACCGGCTGTCCTCGTCCTTGAGCAATGCGTTGATCTGGCGCGCGCGTTTGCGCTTCTCCTCGAGCTCCTGCCGGATGATCAGAATCTCGAGCCGCGCCAGCCGGTAGATCTTCAGCTCGAGGATCGCATCGGTCTGTTCGGCGTCGAGCCTGAAGCGCGCCATGATCTTCTCGGCCGCGTCCGCCTTGCCGTCCGACTTGCGGATCATCCTGATGATCTCGTCCAGCGCGTCGAAGACCGTCTCGAAACCTTCGAGGATGTGGATTCGCTTCTTGAGCGCGGCGAGCTCGTGCTCCAGCCGCCGCGTCACGACCTCCAGCCGGAAGTGAAGGAAGTGCCAGAGGATCTGCTTCAGATCGAGCCGCTCGGGCCGGCCGACTTCCGGATTCTCCGTCGGGATCAGGCACGTCAGGTTGACGGCGAAATTGATCTGCAGCGCCGTGTGCTTGAAGAGGTACGCCATGATCATCTTTTCGTCGGCGTCCTTCTTCATCTCGATCGCGATGCGCACGTCCTCGGTCGACAGATCCTTCACGTCGACGAGCTGCGGCAGCTTGCGCTGCAGCACGATTTCGCCGATGCGCTCCACGAGCTGCGCCTTGTTGACCGTGTAAGGAATGCTGTCGATGTACATTGTCTTGGTCGATCGCGTCTCCGGCCCGATGTCCCAGGTACCGCGCAGGCGGATGCTTCCCGAACCGGTCTTGTAGATCTGCTTCAGCTCGTCCTGCGAATTGAGAATCTGTCCGCCGGTGGGGAAGTCGGGTCCCTTGATGTAGCGGCACAGCTGCGCGTTGCCGATCTCCTCGTTGTCGAGGAGCTTCACGAGCGCCGTGCACACCTCGGTCAGGTTGTGCGGCGGCACGTTGGTCGCCATGCCGACGGCGATCCCGGTCGTGCCGTTGACGAGCAGATTCGGAATCCGCGCCGGCAGCACCACCGGCTCCGTTTTCGTGCCGTCGTAGCTCGGGCGGAAATGAACCGTCGTCTGATCGATTTCGGTCAGCAGTTCGTCACTGAGGCGCGCGAGGCGGCATTCGGTGTAGCGCATCGCCGCGGCGCTGTCGCCGTCGAGCGATCCGAAGTTGCCGGAGCCGTCGACCAGCGGATACCGCAGCGAGAAGGGCTGCGCCATACGCACGAGCGTTTCGTACAGCGCGGCGTCGCCGTGCGGATGGTAGCTGCCCATCACGTCGCCGACGACCTTCGCGCACTTGCGGTGCTTGGCGTCGGCCGTCAGGTTCTGCTGCCACATCGTGAAGAGGATACGGCGCTGCACCGGCTTCAGGCCGTCCCGGACATCCGGCAGGGCGCGCGCGGTGATGACCGACAGAGCGTAGTTGAGGTATCGCGACTGCGCCGCGTCGTGGAGCGCCACGGCGTCCGTGGTGCCGGCGCCGTCGCCGCCCTTGAGCAGGGAGGATCGAATGGCCGCGTCGCGGCCGTTCGATCCGCCGTCACCGGAGTCGAGATTGTCGAAGAGAGATTGAGGGGACGGTTTCC
>Ga0209156_10002049_pt1 | contig 16006 bp, 18 predicted proteins | sample GraSoiAngelo_124_FD_185881 | JGI IMG/M metagenome (GOLD analysis project Ga0209156, IMG submission 185881) | Grasslands soil microbial communities from the Angelo Coastal Reserve, California, USA - 14_0927_05_20cm (SPAdes) (version 2) | ecosystem: Environmental > Terrestrial > Soil > Grasslands...
GTCTCTTAGTTGCCATGGTATCTACTCGCTCCTGAAGTGCGCTCAATGATAATCAACGATCTCGACATCGAACGCGTCTCCGTCCCTCCACTTGAAGCATACGCGCCATTGCTTATTATTTGACGGCAAGCGTTAAAATGTGGGGCGTGACGGAATCGAACCGTCGACCAGCGGATTAAAAGTCCGATGCTCTACCGACTGAGCTAACGCCCCACCGATGTTGGGCCGACGGCTCGGTGAGCCCTTGCTTCGGGCTGGCCGTGCGGGGGCCGCATGATACTACAGCGGCGGGCCACGCGTACCCGCGTTGACGACGGGCTCGGGCGCAGCCTACCTTGCACATCTGCATGAGCTTCAAACTCACCTACGCGACCATGTTCGATCCGCCGGCGGAGCTGCACACAAACTTCGATTCCGCCGTAGCGCGCGCGCTGGCGAAGCTCGGCGGCCGGCACGCCCTGCACGTTGCCGGTGAGGAGCACGCGGCGGCGCGGTACTTCGTGAAGACCAATCCCGCCGACTGCGAGCAGGTGCTCGGCGAGTTCCCCGCCGCCAGCGCCGCGCAGGCCGCCGACGCCGTGCGTGCAGCCGCTGGCGCCTGGCGCGGCTGGGAGCGCACCAGCCCGGCGCGGCGCGCGCAGCTGTTGCGGCGCGTGGCCGGCCTGATCGAGGAGCGCGTCTACGATATTGCCGCGGCGCTGACACTGGAGGTCGGCAAGAACCGCATGGAGGCGCTGGCAGAGGCGCAGGAGACCGCGGATTTCTTCAGCCTGTATGCCGAGCAGTTCGAGCGCCACGGCGGCTTCGATCGGTCGCTGCCGGACGATCCGCTCAGCACGCACGTTTCGCACAATCGCAGTGTGCTGAAACCCTATGGCCCCTGGGCCGTGATCGCGCCGTTCAATTTCCCCCTGGCGCTTGCGGGCGGCCCGGTGGCCGCCGCGCTCGTGACCGGCAATACCGTCATCGTGAAGGGGGCGACGGCCACGCCGTGGGCGGGCAGGCTGCTCGCCGACTGCGTTCGCGATGCCGGCCTGCCGCCCGGAGTGTTCAACTATCTGAGTGGTCAGGGGGACGTGCTCGGCCCCGCGCTGATCGCGGATCCGGCCGTGGCTGGCGTGACCTTCACCGGATCCCACGAGGTCGGAATGCGCATCGCACGCGCATTGCAGGGGCCGCCGTTCCCGCGTCCCTGCATCGCCGAGATGGGCGGCAAGAATGCCTGCATCGTCACCACCGCGGCGGATCTTGAGCGCGCCGCGACCGGTATCGTGCGTTCGGCCTTCGGCATGGGAGGCCAGAAGTGCTCGGCCCTGTCGCGTCTGTACGTCCACGAGCGGGTCGCCGACGCTCTGCTGGCCAAGCTGCTGCAGCAGATCGAGTCCATCGGCATCGGCGACCCGGCGCGCCGCGAACACTGGCTGGGACCGGTCACTACACAGAGCGCATACGACAATTACGGGCGTTATGTAGCGCTGCTGCGCGGGGGCGGCGCGCGCCTCGTGACCGGAGGCGAGCAGTTGCGTGACGGTGTCCTGGGCCGGGGATGGTTCGTGCGTCCCACCATTGCCGAGGCGCCACCCGAGCACGCGCTATGGAACGAGGAGCTGTTCGTGCCGATCCTGATGATGCATCGGGTCGCATCGAACGAGGCTGCCATGGAATTGGCGAACCGCTCCCCGCTCGGCCTGACGGCCGGCTTCTACGGCGGCGCGCACGAGGTCGGCTGGTTCCAGGAGCACATCGAGGCGGGCGTTACCTACGCCAACCGCCCGCAGGGCGCGACTACCGGCGCCTGGCCGGGTTACCAGGCCTTCGGCGGCTGGAAAGGCTCGGGCAGTACCGGCAAGGCGATCGGCTCCTTCTATTACCTGCCGCAGTACATGCGCGAGCAGTCCCAGACCGTGGTCGAGTAACACCGAATGCCGTTGCTGACGCTTGCCGATGCGATCGAGCAGCACGTGCGCGACGGTCAGAGCGTGGCGCTCGAGGGCTTCACGCATCTGATTCCGTTCGCCGCCGGTCACGAGATCATTCGCCAGGGGCGCCGCCGACTGCATCTGATCCGCATGACCCCGGATCTGATCTGCGACCAGATGATAGGCATGGGCTGTGCCGACCGCCTGACCTTCTCCTGGGGCGGCAATCCCGGGGTCGGGTCCCTGCACCGCCTGCGCGATGCAATCGAACGGGAGTGGCCGCAGCCGCTGACCATCATCGAACGCACCCATGCCGAAATGGGTGTGGCCTATCAGGCAGGCGCGAGCGGCCTGCCTTGCGGACTCATGCGCCACTACGCCGACACCAGCCTCGATCGGGTTGGCGGCCCACGCCCCAGGCTCACCTGCCCCTTCAGCGGCGACTCGCTCCTCGCCGTGGCGGCGATCAATCCGGATGTCACCATCCTGCACGCTCAGCAGGCCGATGAGCAGGGGAGCGTCCTGATTCGTGGCATCACCGGCGCGGCGCGCGAGGCGGCGCTGGCGGCGCGTTGCCTGCTGGTGACGGTGGAAGCGCGGGTGGAGCGCCTCGATGCGCCGCTGAATGCGATCGTGCTGCCGCACTGGCTGATCAGCGCCGTCAGCATTGTGCCCGGTGGCGCCCATCCCTCGTACGCCGCCGGCTGCTACCCGCGTGACAATCGATTCTACGGCGAGTGGGATGCGATTGCGCGCGAGCGCGGGCGCTTTCAGCAATGGATGCAGCAGTACGTGCTCGCCAGCCGCGATCACGCCGAGCTGCTGCGGCGGCTGCGAATCGCGGCATGAAGACCGCGCACGCCGCCGGCGCGTACACCGCCGATGAGATGATGACCGTGACCGCGGCCCGGCAACTGGCCGATGGGGCGGTATGCTTCGTCGGCATCGGACTGCCCAGTGCCGCGTGCAATCTGGCGCGGCGCACGCACGCCCCTGAGCTGGTCCTGATCTACGAGTCCGGCACGGTGGGCGCCCGCCCGCGGGTGCTGCCACTGTCGATCGGGGACGGTGAGCTCGCCGATACCGCCGACTGCGTCGTTTCCCTCCCTGAGGTGTTCGCGCACTATCTGCAGCGCGGCAGGGTGGATGTGGGGTTCCTGAGCGCCGCGCAGATCGACCGCCATGGCAATCTCAACACCACGGTGATCGGCAGCTACGCCCGCCCGGCGGTGCGCCTGCCGGGCTCCGGCGGTGCCCCGGAGATCGCCGCGCATGCCCGCGAGGTACTGGTGATCATGAAACAATCGCCGCGCAGTTTTGTCCCGCGTCTGGACTTCCTGACGAGCTGCGGGTACCTCGGCGGCGCCGGCGAGCGCAGCCGCGCGGGCTTTCCGGGACGCGGCCCGCGGGCCGTGATCACCGATTTCGGCATCCTGCGCCCTCACCCCGAGACCGAGGAGCTGCAGCTGTGCGCCATCTATCCCGGCGTTACGGTGGACGCCGTGCGCGCCGCCACCGGCTGGCCGCTGGGCGTGGCGCACGATCTGCAGGTTCTGCCGGCGCCGCAGCCGGCGGATCTCGACACTCTGCGCGAGCTGCACGCAGCCACCCGCCAGACGCACGCCGCTGCGGTGCGCATCAACCTGAGGACCGCCGATGCCCCTGCCTCACATCCGCACTGAGCTGCCCGGACCCAAGGCCCGGGCACTGATGGCACGCGATCGTGCCGTGAGCTCTCCCTCCTACCCTCGCGATTATCCGTTCGTCATGGCCAGGGGACGCGGAGTGGAGGTCTGGGATGTCGACGGCAACCGCTTCCTGGATTTCGCCGCCGGCATCGCGGTGTGCAGCACCGGTCATGCTCATCCGGCGGTGGTGCAGGCGATCAAGAGCGCCGCGGACGATTTTCTGCACATCTCGAGCGACTACTGGCACGAGCGCATGACACGCCTCGCGGAACGCATCAATGAGCTCGATCCGATGCGCCAACCGGTGCAGGTATTCATGTGCCAGAGCGGCACCGAGTCGGTCGAGGGCGCCCTGAAGCTGGCGCGCTATGTCACCGGCCGGCCGCGCTTCATCGCCTTTCTGGGCGGCTTTCACGGCCGTACCATGGGATCGCTGGCGCTCACTGCCAGCAAGTACACGCAGCAGGCCGGCTTCTTTCCGGCCATGCCGGGCGTGACCCACGTACCGTACCCCAATGTGTACCGCCCCCTGTTCGCGGGACCCGATCAGGGCCGCGCGACACTCGACTACATCGAGACCGTCCTGTTCCAGAGCAACCTGCCGGCTGCGGAAGTGGCGGCGATCGTGGTCGAGCCCATCCAGGGCGAAGGCGGGTACCTGGTGCCGCCGGACGGGTTCCTCGCGGGGCTGCGGGCGTTATGCGATCGCCACGGGATCCTGCTGATCTTCGACGAGGTGCAGAGCGGGGTCGGCCGCACCGGCAGGATGTTCGCCAGCGAGCATTGGGGCGTCTCGCCCGACATCATGACGCTCGCCAAGGGCCTGGGCTCGGGGTTGCCGATCGGACTGGTGATCGCGAGGAAGGCGCACATGGAAAAATGGAAGCGCGGCGCGCACGGCAACACCTTCGGCGGTAACCCCCTCTGCTGCGCCGCGGCGCTGGCCACGCTCGATCTGGTGCAGGCTGAATACGCGGCCAATGCCGCCCAGGTCGGCGATTACCTCCTCGCGCGCCTGCGCGAGCTGCAGCAACGCTTCGACTGCATCGGCGACGTGCGCGGCAAGGGACTCATGATCGGGGCGGAACTGGTCACCGACCGCGCCAGCCGCAAACCCGCCGCCGCTCTGTGTCAGAAGGTCCTGACGCGCGCCTTCCACAACGGGCTGCTGCTGCTGTCCTGCGGCATCAGCACCCTGCGGCTCATCCCACCGCTCATGGTAAGCCGTGCGCAGGTGGATGAGGCGCTGTCGCTCCTGCAGGTGGCGCTCAGCGAAGCGCTGGCGGAGCCGTGAGACGGGCCGCCGACGCCGCAGCCCAGGAAGGGAAACGCAGTCTCGGTTTTTGGATGTGCACGGCGCTGGTCGTCGGCAACATCATCGGTGTCGGGATCTTCGCCATGCCGGCGACGCTGGCCCCATACGGCCTCAACGCGTTCAGCGGCTGGCTGGTCACCGTGATCGGCTGTGCGTTCCTGGCGATCTCCTTCGCGGGCCTCGCCCGCGCATTTCCCGCGGACGATGGTCCCTCCGCCTACACCGAGCGCGCCTTCGGCAAGGGGGCTGCGTTCATCGTGATGTGGTGCTACTGGGTCTCGATATGGGTCGCGAACGCCGCGATCGCCATCGCACTGGTGGGCTATCTCACGGTCTTCTTCCCCGGGCTCGCACACACTGCCGGCCTGCCGGGCCTCATCGCACTGGCGCTGCTGTGGATGTTTGTCGGCATCAATCTGCTCGGCGCACGTACCGCGGGCTGGGTGCAGGTCCTCACCACGGTGCTGAAGCTGGTGCCGCAAGCCGGCGTGATTGTTCTCGGTCTGTGGCTGTTGTTCGCCCATCCCGCAATCTACGCCGCGCACGTGCCACCCAATCCGCCGTCATGGCGGGAAATCAGCAGTGTCTCGAGCCTCGCTCTGTTCGCCATGCTCGGCATCGAATGCGCGATGATCCCGGCGAGCCGCGTGCGCGACCCCGAGCGCACCATTCCTCGCGCCACGCTCACCGGCACCCTCATGGCCGCGGCAATCTACATCGCCATTTCGGCAGTGCCGATGTTCGTGATACCGCAGGCGGAGCTGGCGGTCTCCAATTCCCCGTATGCGGACCTGTTTGCACGGGTGCTGGGCGGACACTATGGTGAGGCGGTCGCCGCCTTTGTACTCGTGAGCGGCCTGGGAGTCTTGAACGGCTGGACCCTGCTGGCCGGCGAAGTCGTGCAGTGCATGAGCCGGCACGGCGGCTTACCGGCGCTGTTCGTGCACGAGAACAGCCGCGGCGCACCGGCGCGCGCCCTGCTCCTCACCGGAAGCGTGGCCAGCGTCATGCTGCTCACCAACTTCACGGACTCGATCAGCAAGGTCTTTTCCCTGCTCATCGTGATAGCGACCGGGGCGACTCTGCCCTTGTATTTCGCGAGTACGCTCGGGCTCATCGTGCTGCGCCGGCGGGGTGAGCTGCCGGCGCGGGCGCACCGGCCGCAGTGGTTACAGGCGGCGGCGCTGGCGGCCGTGATCTACTGCGCGTGGGTCTCGATCGGCATCGGCGCCGAGCCGCTGTTGTGGACGATCGCCCTCGGGGGTGCCGGGGTGCCGCTCTATCTGTGGTGGCTGCACGCGCAGCGCCGCGCCGCGCCGGCCGTCGGCAGCGAAGCGAGTTGAGCTTCAGGGGCGTTGATAGCGGGTCGGATCCGGCAGCCCCGCCGCCGCGAACCCCGCGCGCCGCAGCCGGCACGCGTCACAGCGCCCGCAGGCCCGTCCTTGTGCGTCCGCCTGATAGCACGACACCGTCTGGCTGTAATCGACACCGAGTCGCGTGCCTTCGCGGATGATCTCGGCCTTGCTGAGGGTGATCAGCGGCGTGTGCACACGGCAGGGACTCCCCTCGACGCCCGCCCTGGTGGCGAGCGCCGCGAGCGCGCCGAAGGCGGCGATGAATTCGGGCCTGCAGTCCGGATAGCCGCTCGAATCCAGCACGTTGACGCCGATGAACACGTCACGCGCCCCGAGCACCTCGGCCCAGGCGAGCGCGAGCGACAGCATGATGGTGTTGCGCGCCGGAACGTAGGTGATCGGTATGCCGGTCGTGGGTGTTTCCGGAACCGCAAGACGTGAGTCGGTGAGCGCCGAGCCGCCGATGCCGGCGAGATCGACGCCCATGACCCGGTGCTCGCGGGCGCCGCCGGCGCGCGCCACGCGCCGCGCCGCCTCCAGCTCGGCGGCATGGCGCTGCCCGTAGTCGACCGAGAGCGCGTGACAGTCGAATCCCTGTTCGCGCGCAATCGCCAGCACCGTGGCCGAGTCGAGGCCCCCGGACAACAACACCACCGCGGCAGATCCGTCCACGCTACTTTCCCGGCACATTGCCCCACAGGTATTTGTGCAGCTGGATCTGCAGGCGCACCGGCAGCCGGTCCTCGAGTATCCAGTCAGCGAGCTCGCGCGCCGCGAGCTGCTCATGACTCGGCGAAAACAACACCGTGCAGCCGGCCGGGAGGGCGAGCTCGCGCAGCTTGGCGCGACTCCACTCGTAGTCGCTGCGGCCGCAGATCACGAATTTCACCAGGTCCCGCGAGCACAGCCGCGCCAGCTCCTCATAGCGGTTGCGGCGTTCCTCGCCCGAACCCGGCGTCTTGACGTCGACGACTTTGGACACCCGCGCATCGACGCCTGCGAGCGGCATCGCGCCGCTGGTTTCCAGCGACACCCGCAGGCCGGCATCGCACAGCATGGTCAGCAGCTGCGCGCAGCCCTGCTGCGCGAGCGGCTCCCCTCCGGTCACACAGACGTACGACGTGCCGAACTCGCGTACCCGCGTCACGATCGCATCCAGCTCCCACCACTCCCCGCCGTGGAAGGCATAGGCGGTGTCGCAATACTGGCAGCGCAGCGGGCAGCCCGTGAGGCGCACGAACACCGTGGGCCAGCCTGCGGTGTCCGCCTCGCCCTGCAGGGAGTGGAAGATCTCGGTGATCTTGAGGCGCGTCACTGCATGCGCCCTGGCCGCGCGGGATGCCTTACTGGGAGGGTGAGGTGGCCATGCGGCGCAACCGGTCGGCCGCGAGCTTGGCGGAGGCGCTCCCCGGGTATTTCTGCATGACCTCGGTCAGGGTGGCCCGGGCGGCTGAATATTGCCTCTGCGCAGATTGCGTGTAACCGAGCTTCAGCAGCGCATCGGGCGCCTTGCGCGAGTCCGGCCATTTCTTGAGCACCGCGCGGAATGCCCCGGCGGCCGCCTCGTAATCGTGGTTCACGTAGTAGGCTTCCCCCAGCCAGTACTGGGCATTCTCCGCCAAGGGGCTCGCAGGATAGGTGCCCAGAAAGTCCTTGAAGCCCGTGATCGCGACCGAGTAACTGCCGGCCTTCAGAGCGTCAAACGCCTGGGTATACACCGCCTGCTCGACCGAGGACGGCGCGTTGCCTGCAGCTGCCCCGGGCGTTTCGCCCGGGGTCGTGGCGCCGCCCTGCGCGGCAGTCTCTCCGGTGGCGCTGCCGGTCGCCGCGCCGCCCGCCGCCCCGCTCGCTGCCGCCAGGCGCTTGTCCAGATCGGCGTATAGATCGCGCTGCTGCCTCGCCAACGCCTCGTTGCCGTGCTCGAGCTCCTCGAGACGGCCGCGCAGCTGGCGCACGGCACTCTGCACCTCGTCCAGGCGCTGGGCGACTTCGACCTGGTTCGCAACGATGCGCTCGATGCGCGTGAGGCGCGCATCGAGATCGTTCAACTTCAGCTGCACCGGGTCCGCCTCCGGCGGGGTGCTGGCACAGCCGGCAACGAGCGCCGCCACCGACAGGCCAAGCAGGGTCAGGCGCATGGAATGCTCCTTGCGGCACTCACTCACTTGGGCGGGAGCGGCTGCGCCAGGTACACGATCTCGACGCGCCGGTTTTTCGCCCAGGCCGCCTCATCGTGTCCGGGAACCGCGGGGCGTTCCTCGCCGTAACTCACCGTGGAGATCTGCGCGTCCGCGGCGCCCTGCAGCAACAGTGCGCGGCGCACCGACTGTGCGCGGCGCTCGCCGAGGCCGATGTTGTACTCGCGCGAACCGCGCTCATCGGTGTGCCCCTCGAGCCGTACGCGCGTGCCCGCATGGCCGCCGAGAAACTTCGCGTGTGCCGCCACCACGTCGGTGCCGGTGCCCTTGATCTCGCTGCTGTCGAAGTCGAAGTACACCAGGTGCGTCGCCAGCAGTCCCGCCTGCGGTCCCGCTGCCTCCTCGTCCGCACCCGCGGCGGCGTTGGCACTGCCGGCCCCGGAGCCTTGAACAGCCTCGTTGGCGGCGGGCGCGGGCGGCGCGGCTACCGGCCGCTTGGCAGCGCAGGCGCCGAGCGCCACGGATGCCGCAACCAGCAGCACTATCATCACTCGACGCATAGAGGCTTTCTCCGTCATTCCGCTTCTCCTCAGGGGCTGAACGGCCCCCACGCAGGCTCACAGACCTCGCCCTGGGGAGCCTTCAGGCGCAGGCCCGTCAGGCCGTCGGTCGACACCGTCGCCAGCGCCCCGCGCTCGCCGTCACGCTCCGAATAGAGAAGTGTAGCGCCATTGGGCGCGAAACTCGGTGATTCGTCCAGCCGCCCGTGCGACAACACGCGCACCGTTCCGCTGGCGAGATCCTGCACGGCAATCCGGTACGCGCCGTTGTCGAGCGTTACCATCGCCAACTGCGAGCCATCCGGCGATAGGCGCGGGCGGGCGTTGTAACTGCCGCCGAAGGTGATACGCGTGGGGTGCGCTCCGGACTGCGCGGCGATCCGGTAGATCTGCGCCGAGCCGGCGCGGTCGGAGGTAAAGTACAGCGAGTGTCCATCCGGTGCCCACACCGCCTCGGTGTCGATCGCCGGATCGTCGGTGAGGCGTGTCAGCTCCTGGGAGGTGAGTTCCAGGATGTAGATGTCAGGATTGCCACCGCTGCCGCCCAGGGTGAGCGCCAGCTTGCGGCCGTCGGGCGACCACTCGGGGGCGCCGTTGACACCGGCGCGCGCCGACACCTGGCGGCGCTCGCCGCTGCGCACCAGCTGCACGTATACCCCCGAGTGCTTGGTCTCGAACGACACATACGCCAGCCATTGCCCGTCCGGCGACCACGAGGGCGACATGAGAGGGAGGCGCGAGTCGAGAATCAGGTGCTGGTTCGCTCCGTCGGCATCGGCGACGATGAGCTGGTAGTGCTGCGCCGGCGGGCTACCGTCGACCGCCACGTAGGCGATGCGCGTCGCGAACGCACCGCGCACGCCGAGGATCTTCTGGTAGATGACGTCGCTCACCCGGTGGGCAGCGTTGCGCAGCGCGCTCGCCGCCCCCACGAAGCGCTGCGCGGCGAGCCGTGCCCCGGTCAGCGTGTTCAGCAGCTCGAAGTCGACCGCCAGCTGGCCGTTGTCGATGGCGGTCACGCGCCCGACCACCACGTAGTCGCTGCCGGCCCCCTTCCAGACAGCCGCCGCGATCTCAGCGGCGCGCGTCGGCGCAGCCGGCATGCGCTCGCGCGGCAGCGCCCGAAAGCGCCCGCTGCCTTCCAGGTCGTGCTGCACGACCTCCGCCACGTCCAGGCCGCCGTCCGCGGCTACGGCACGCGCGAACGGCACGATCGCGATCGGCACCGGATCGCGCACCCCGGAGGTAATCTCGATCTGCAGTGCCGCGCGGGCATTGTGCGCGGCGCACAGGCCGACGACGATCAGCGCGAGCGCCCCGGCGAGGCGACGCCGCCCCGACATGAGTTGGCTGGCAGGTATTGGCCGCATGCGCGTCAGTCCGGCTTGAAGTCGATCTTGAGGTTGCGATCGAACAGCGCCGGATCCGGCGGCGGGGGCAAGGGCGATGCGCGGTACACCGCGGCTTCGATCGATTCACGAACCGCCTGGTCGCCGTTGCATTCGCCAATACTCACCTGCGTCACTTCCCCTCCCGGCACCTGGGTCACATTCAACACGCATTGTATCCCCGGCCGCGCCGTCGGCGGTCGCAGCCACGCGCGCGTGATCTTCGCGGCGATCTGCGACTCCCAGCTCGCCAGCGCGGCTGCCGAGCGTGCGACCTTGGCACGCTCCTCGGCGGCGAGACTGCGCTGCAGCTCCGCCACGCTCTCAGTGCTCTCCTGCGCTTCCGCCTGCCTCTGCCGTTCCGCCGCGGCACGTTTTTGCGCGGCGCGCTCCTCGGCCTTGCGCTGCTCCTCGGCCTGCTTTGCCTGCGCGGCCCGCAGTTCCGCCGCCTTCTGCTCGGCGGCGCGGCGCTCTTCGGCTGCCGCGGCCTGCGCCTGTTGCCGCTCCTGCTCGCGGCGCGCCCTTTCCTCCGGCGTCGGTGGCGGTGGTCCGACCGGCTCCTGCGGCTGCTCGGTCGGCGCCGGGGCGGCGGGCGGCGCGGGTTGCGGCGGCGGCTTCACCGCGCCTTTCACGGCGCGCGCATCGACCACGGTCGCTTCGATCGCCAGCGTCGGCGCCGGCCGCGGCGGGCGCCGGAACATCAACCATCCGTACACCAGCGCGGCCAACAGCGCCCCGTGCAGCAGCACCGACAGCGCAATCGAAACCCATCGATCACTGGCTCGCTGCATCGTGCGAAGGCGCATCAGCTCCCGCGCCGGGCACGTTGCGGCAGCGGCTCGGTGATGAAGCCGACCTTGCGCGCCCCGGCACGCTGCAGGATGACCATCGCCTGTACCACGCGGCCGTAGGCCACCGCGCTGTCGGCCTTCACCAGCACCTGTACGTCCGGATTGCGGCGCAGCGCCGCGGTGGCGCGCACCTCCACCGTGTCCTCATCGAGCGCCGCCTGCGGATCCCCGCCGATGTTGAGGTACAGGCGTCCCCCACGATCCACCGACAACACCAGTGGTTGGAGCCGTTGTGCCTCCAGAGGTTCCGCACCGGCTTTGGGCAGATCCACCTTCACGCCCTGTGTGAGCAACGGCGCGGTGATCATGAAGATGATCAGCAGCACCAGCATCACGTCGATGTACGGCACGACGTTGATCTCACCCATCAGCCGCCGCCCGCGCGAGGTCTGTGCCATGACTAACGCTCCTTAAGTCGCGGGGCTGCCCGCGCTGCGTGCCGCGTGCCGCTGCAGAATGGTGGAGAACTCCTCGATGAAGGCATCGAAGCGCATCTCCAGGCGCGTCACCTGGTCGGCGAAGCGGTTGTAGGCCACCACCGCGGGGATCGCCGCGAACAGTCCGACGGCGGTTGCCACCAGGGCTTCGGAAATTCCCGGTGCCACCATGGCGAGCGTCGCCTGCTGGACATTGCCGAGCGATGAGAACGCGCTCATGATTCCCCACACCGTGCCGAACAGACCGACGTATGGACTCGTGCTGCCGACCGTGGCGAGCGTGGCGAGGCTGTGCTCGAGCCGGTCGATCTCCTTGAGCTGCGCGACGCGCATCGCGCGCCGCGAGCCCTCGAGCAGCTGGTCGCCCCCGCTGGCGCTCTGACGCTGGCGCGCAAACTCGCGGAAGCCGAACTCGAAAATGCCGGCCATGCCGGTCGCGCCGCCGCGCGACTCGATCGCCCGGTACAGCTGTGCCAGGTCATCGCCCGACCAGAAGCGGCTCTCGAACCGGTCGGCTTCGCGGCGCGCGCGCCCGATGACGCGGCGTTTGCGGAAAATGATCGCCCAGGAGCCGAGCGACGCCAGCAGCAATATGCCAATGACGATCTGCACCGGCACGCTCGCCTGGGCGATGAGGCGCAGGATCGACAGCTGCTCACCCACTGCCGGGGGCCTCCGCGGCCAGGGCACTGGCCAGGTACTCCGGCAGGCGCTGCGGCCGCATGGTGCGCGCATCTACGCACGCCACCCGCACGTTCGCTTCGAGCAGCAGCTGCGGTGCGCGCCCGGCGGCGGGCGCGCGATAGATGCGCTGCGCGAAGCGCAGCGACGCCGCTCCATCGGAGCGCGGCTCACAGGTGATCTGCAGCTCGTCATCCAGCCGCGCCGGGGCCCGATAGTCCACCGAGAGACTCACCACCGTGAACACAATGCCGCGATCACGGGCGAGCTGCAGCTGCGAATGTCCCCGTGCGCGCAGCCACTCGGTGCGCGCGCGCTCAAGGAAACGCAGGTAGTTGGCGTAATAGACGATGCCGCCGCCGTCGGTGTCCTCCCAGTAGACGCGCGCCGGCCAGCGAAACGCGCTCATCGCGGATCCTCGAACAGCGGCAGCGTGGCGGCGCCCCGCTCGGGCGCCTTGAGACCGAAATGCAGGTAGCAAGCGCGCGTGACCATGCGCCCGCGCGCGGTGCGCACCAGGAATCCCTGCTGGATGAGGAACGGCTCGGTGACGTCCTCGAGCGTGCCGCGCTCCTCGCCGAGCGCCGCCGCAAGACTATCGATACCGACCGGGCCGCCGTCGAAGCGCTCGATGATCGCCGTGAGGAGCTTGCGGTCCAGGGTGTCGAACCCCAGACGATCCACCTCGAGCAGGTCGAGCGCGGCGTCGGCGACCGCTTCGTCGATGCGCCCCTCGGCGCGCACCTGCGCGTAATCGCGCACCCGCCGCAGCAGGCGGTTGCTGATGCGCGGCGTGCCGCGCGAGCGCTGTGCGATGCGCCGGGCGCCGCTTTCGTCGATGGCTACACCCAGGATCGCCGCGGAGCGCTTCACGATGCGCTCGAGGTCCGCGACCCCGTAGAACTCGAGCCGCTGCACGATGCCGAAGCGGTCGCGCAGCGGCGAGGTGAGCAGTCCCGCGCGCGTGGTCGCCCCCACCAGCGTGAACGGGGGAAGGCTCAGCCTGATGGAGCGCGCCGCCGGCCCCTCGCCGATCATGATGTCGAGCTGGTAGTCCTCCATCGCCGGGTACAGCACCTCCTCGACCACCGGGGTGAGGCGGTGGATCTCATCGACGAACAGCACATCGCGGGCCTGCAGGTTGGTGAGCAACGCGGCGAGATCTCCCGGGCGCTCCAGCACCGGGCCGGAGGTCTGGCGCAGATTCACGCCGAGCTCGGCCGCGATGATGTGGGCGAGGGTCGTCTTGCCGAGGCCGGGAGGGCCGAAAATCAGCACGTGATCGAGCGCTTCGCCGCGCTGCCCGGCGGCGCGGATGAAGATCTCGAGCTGGGTTTTCACCGGCAACTGGCCGACGTACTCCTCGAGCCGGCGCGGCCGGATGGCCCGCTCGACCGCCTCCTCGTCGGCGGCCGCCGTGCCACTGATGATGCGTTCGGCTGTCATGGGTACGACATCTACTCCCGCGCCGCGCCCTGCAGGGCGCGGCGGATCAGTTCCTCAGTCGAATGTGTACCGGGACCGACCGCTTTGAGCAAGCGCGCCGCCTCCGCCGGCCGGTAGCCAAGCGCCACCAGGGCGCCGTACGCCTCTCCCGCGGCGCTCGCTGCCGGCGCCAGCGGCGCACCGGGCATCTCCTGGGGCGCCGCCAGGCGATCGCGCATTTCCACGATCAATCGCTCGGCGGTCTTGCGGCCTACCCCCGGCACGCGCGTGAGCGTGCCGATGTCCTCATCGAGCACGCACTGGGCAAAGGCGCTGACGCTGATGCCCGACAGCAGCGCGAGCGCGATCTTCGGTCCCACGCCTGACACCTTGATCAGGCTGCGGAACAGGCGCCGCTCGTCCTCGGTGGCAAACGCGTACAGCACGTGCGCATCCTCGCGCACCACCAGGTGCGTAAGCAGACGCACTTCCTCGCCCACCGCCGGCAGGTGGAAGAACGTCGACATGGGTGCCTCCAGCTCGTAACCGAGCCCACCGACGTCGACCGTGAGTTGCGGGGGCGTCTTGGAGGCGATAGTGCCGCGCAGCGAGCCGATCATCGCCCGGCGTGCCTCAAGCGCGTGTCGCTTTGCCGCGCCAGCGCGCCGAGCCGGCGCGCGTGCGCATGGCACACGGCCACCGCGAGCGCATCCGCGGCGTCCGCGCCCGGGCGTTCGGGCAGCGCCAGCAGCGTGCGGATCATGTGCGCCACCTGGAACTTCTGCGCGGCTCCGGAGCCCACCACCGCCAGCTTGATGGCGCGGGGCGCGTATTCAAACACCGGCACGCCCTCGGGCACGGCGCACAGCGCCGCGCCGCGTGCCTGGCCCAGCTTCAGTGCGCTGTCGGCGTTGCGGCTGACGAACACGCGCTCCACCGCCACCTCCGCCGGCCGGTGTTGGGACATCAGTCCCTGCAGACCCTCGAAGATCAGGCGCAGGCGTGCCGCGGGCGCCGCGGCGGCCAGGTTGAGACAGCCGTGCGCGACCGCAATGAGCTCACTGCCGCGACATTCGATCACGCCAAAGCCGGTGCGCCGCGAACCGGGGTCGAGCCCCAGCACCCGTACACTGAGCGCCGCGCTGAACTGCGCGGCGGCGGGCTCAAACGCGCGCCAGGACCTCGTCGGATATCTCGACATTCGAGTAAACGTCTCGTACCTCGTCCAGCTCTTCGAGCGCCTCGAGCAGATGCACCATCAACACCGCAGTCTCGCCCGACAGCTCCAGGGACGTCGCGGCGCGCTGCGTGACTTCCGCGGTCGCAGGCGCGAAGCCGTGATGCGTGAGCACGGCGCACACGGTATCGAACTCCAGGGGATCGGCCAGTACCTCGACGGAGTGGTCGGCGTTGGGCACGACGTCCTCGGCGCCGGCCTCCAGCGCCACCTGCATCAGCCGCTCCTCGTCCGTCCCCGGCGGGTAGGTCATGAGGCCCACGGTGTTGAACAGGTAGCTCACCGAGCCGTCGGCCCCGAGCCGGCCGCCGTGTTGCACGAACGCGCGGCGCACCTTCGCGCCCACCTGGCGGCGATCGTCGGTGACGCACTCGACCATGACCGCCGCGCCACCGGGGCCGTAGCCTTCGTAGCGCACCGTCTCACAGCCTTGCGGCGCGGCGCGTGCGAGGCGCTTGTCACGGCGCAGTGCCAGGGCGCTCTCGCGGCGCCGGATGTTAGCCCACCTGCTGTGCCCTGCCATGCGTAACGCTGCCCGACGCGGCACCGCCGGAGCGCACCGCCTGGAAAAACAGTCGCGTATGATAGCGGTAAACCTCGCGGACGACACGCTGGCGCGTTCCGCGCTCGCCGCTCGCCCAAGAACCGTTATCCGTGGAAACCAGTCAACTGTGCCCGCCCCAGGTCCGCGACGCCATCAACGGCGCACGCGCGGCGCTCGAGCGGGCCAACGCACTCGCACCGGCCGATCTGGCGTGCGCCGCGGAAGCTGCCGAGATCATGGGCGCCCTCACCGAAGGCACCGAGCTCGCGCACGCGCTGCTCGCACGACCGCTGCTCGCGCGGGCCGCCCTCACGCCCGATGAGGCCGCCGGCATCGTCGGCCGGCCCGCGACCGAGATCGCCACGGCACTGCTGCGCCTGGGCACTCTGGGACTGCCCCGTGACTGGTCGCCGGCGCTCTGCCTGAACACGCGTCAGGCCGAAACGCTGCGCAAGATGCTGCTCGCGG
>Ga0209156_10002050_pt1 | contig 16000 bp, 8 predicted proteins | sample GraSoiAngelo_124_FD_185881 | JGI IMG/M metagenome (GOLD analysis project Ga0209156, IMG submission 185881) | Grasslands soil microbial communities from the Angelo Coastal Reserve, California, USA - 14_0927_05_20cm (SPAdes) (version 2) | ecosystem: Environmental > Terrestrial > Soil > Grasslands ...
CACCGTACCCGGAATACCGACCCCCACCGTGCCCTGAGCGCCGGCCACGCGCTCGAGCTCCCGCACCAGCCCCGCGATGGCGTCGAGCGACGCCGCGTAGTCACGCGGCGTGGCGACGCGCAGACGGGTGATCTCCTGACCCACGGGCGACAGCGCGACGGCTTCGATCTTCGTGCCGCCCAGGTCGATGCCGATGCGCATGCCTCAGCGCGCGACCTTCGCGACCGTGTCCCAGGTGCGCGTCGTCCCCTCCTTGCCGAACGTCTTCTCGATGAGTGTCATGAAGACCGGACTCTTGGGGTGCCGCACGTAGGCACTGAAAGCTTCGGCGCCTTTCACGGCGAGGATACGGGCTCCCTCGAACTCAATCGGAAGCGCGAGCCTCGAGGTGGGCCGCCGGCGCAGGAACGTGACCACGCGCTTCGCGCCGGGCGCGAGGCGAAACGCTCGGTAGGGGTCGGACGCGAGCAGGTCCCGGAGCGCGTCGATCGGCCGTATGATCGTGAGGAAGGTCCGACCCAATCGCTCGGTCATCGCGGCCTCGGCCCGTCGCTCGAGCGACGCCTCCGAGGCAGCGCGCGCGCCGAACACGACGTTCCCGCTCCCGAGGATGGTCTTCACATCCGTGAACCCCGCCGCCTCGAACGCTTTCTTCAAGTCGGACATCTTCGCGTTAACCGGCATGACACCTCGGAGAAACGCGGCATAGCGTGGCATGAGCTAAAAGCTAGCGCTAGGCAGGGTACCAGTTCTTCTCCCAGGCATGCGGCTCGAGCTTGGAGAGCAGGCCCGCCGTCAGTTTCCCCTTCTCCGCTGCCGCAACGTTCTGTTGCACGTGCGTAGCGCGACGCATTCCGGGGATGACCGTCGATACCTGGGGTGACGACAGACAGAAGCGCAGGGCCAGCTCCGGCAGGGACTCGACCTCGTCATCGAGCAGTCGAGCCAGCGCCCGTCCGCGCCGTTCGGCCTCGGCGCGGCGGTCACCGGCAAAGTAGTCCGCTCGCCAGTCGCCCGCGGGAAACACCGTATCGGATCGAATCTGACCGGTGAGCGCGCCTTCATCGAAAGGCACGCGCCCGATCACACCGAGCGGCTTGGTGCGTGCGAGCGGCAACAACGCTCGTTCAGGAGAACGATCGTAGATGTTGTAGATCACCTGAGCGGTCTCAAACAACGGGTCCCCGAGCACCCGCAACGCCGTCTCGGGCGCGTGGTCGTTGATCGAGATCCCCCAATGCAGGACCTTCCCTTCCTTCTTTAAGCGGACCATCCGGTCGTACGACACCTCCCATTCGGGGTCGTCGAGCCAGGCGTCGTTCCACACATGCAGCTGTTGTAACTGCAAGGCGTCGACGCCGAGGTTCTCGAGCGATCGCTCCGTGGAGGCGGAGAGATGCCGGGCAGGAAAGACGTCTGCGAGAGGCGCACCGGCCCGCCCTGGCCATTCCTCGTTCCGCGGCGGGACCTTGGTAGCGACGACCACGCGACCAGCGTGGATTTCGGGCTTCAAGGCCTGGCCCATGAGGCGCTCGCTATGTCCGTCGCCGTACGCCAAGGCGGTATCGAAGAACGTGATACCTCGGTCCACGGCTGCGCGCAGGGCATCACGTGCTTCGCCATCGTCCACGCCGCGCCACTGTGAGCCGCCGAGGCCCCAGCCGCCAAAGCCGAGCTCGCTGATGACGTAGCCCGTCGAGCCAAGGGTTCGGTTTTTCACTGTCGCTCCTCCCGCGGCAACATGCGGCGACCTTAGAGGTGCCGCCAGCCCGATCGGGGGCTGGTGGCCGGGCCGTCGGGGGCGGACGCATATTCCCACGATGATCCGGCACCACGAGCGCCTCGCCGAGGCGTTGGCCGACCGCTACCGCCTGGAGCGCCCGCTGGGTCAGGGAGGGATGGCCACGGTCTATCTCGCCCACGACTTGAAGCACAGCCGTAAGGTGGCGGTCAAGGTGCTCCGATCCGATTTCGGCACCGCGATCGGTGCCGAGCGCTTCCTGCGCGAGATCGAGATCGCGGCCGCGCTCAATCACCCACACATCCTCGCAGTGCACGACTCCGGCGAAGCGGCCGGCCTTCTCTACTACGTCACGCCCTACGTCGAGGGTAAGACGTTGCGCGATCGGCTGCAGCGCGACACCCGGCTGCCGCTCGAGGAAGCCCTGAAGATCGCGCGGGAGGTGGCGGACGCGCTGGACTACGCGCACCAGCGAGGGGTGGTTCATCGCGACATCAAGCCAGAGAACATCCTGTTTCAATCGGGACACGCCGTGGTGGCGGACTTCGGGATCGCGCGGGCGATCAGCGCCGCCGGCGAAACGCGCAGCCGGGCCCTGACGCAGCCCGGCGCGGTGATCGGGACGCCGGACTACATGAGCCCCGAGCAGGCGTCCGGGCAACGCGAGCTGGACGGGCGGTGCGATCAATACGCGCTGGCGTGCGTGCTCTACGAAATGCTGGCGGGGCAGCCTCCCTTCACCGGGCCGACCATGGAGAGCATTCTGCTCCGACATCTCACGGTCGCAGCGCCGCGGATCACGGATTTCCAACCCGATGTCCCGAAGCCGGTGGCCGCCGCGCTCACCCGAGCCCTGGCCAAGGCGCCCGCCGAGCGGTTCAGCGGGATGGCGGCATTCGTCGAGGCCATCGAAGCACCGGAAGCCCCGGCGGGCGCGCCGCCGCCCGCCCAACTCACCTCGTTCATCGGCCGCGAGCGCGAGACGGCGGCCGTCCAGGAGCTGCTCCAGGGCACACGCCTTTTGACCCTCACCGGCGCGGGCGGGAGCGGCAAGACCCGCCTCGCCCTCGAAGTGGCGAGCCGTGTGGGGCCGCAGTACCCCGACGGCGTTGCCTGGGTGGAGCTCGCCCCTCTCTCGAATCCGGAGCTCGTCCCGCACCACGTCGCCGACGCGTTGGGCGTGCGCCGCGACGGCATTCGATCGGCCGGGGACGCCCTGCTCGAGGCGCTGCGCGAGTGGGACGCGCTGCTCGTGCTGGACAACTGCGAGCATCTGGTCGAGGCGTGCGCCCGGCTGGCGGAGGCGTTGCTGCGGGGCTGCCCGCGGCTCCGCATCCTCGCTACGAGCCGCGAGGCGCTCGGGATCGGCGGCGAGCGCGCCTGGCTCGTGCCGGCGCTCACGCTCCCCGACGCCGGGAAGCCCGTCACTCGTGCGGTGGCAGCCGAGAGCGAGGCGGTGCGGTTGTTCGTCGAACGGACCCAGGCGGTCCGGCCGTCTCTCGAGCTGATCGACGCCAATGTGGCGGCGATGGTGCAGATCTGCCGGCGGCTGGACGGGCTTCCCCTCGCCATCGAGCTGGCCGCGGCGCGGGCGCGCGTGCTCGACCCCCAGCAGATCGCCGCCCGGCTGGACGACGTGTTCGGGTTGCTCACGTCGGGCAGCAGGACGGCCCTCCCCCACCACCGCACGCTCCGCAGCACGATCGAGTGGAGCCACGCGTTGCTCACCGAGCAGGAGCAGATCCTGTTCCGGCGGCTCGCGGTGTTCGCCGGGGGATTCACCATCGAAGCGGCAGAGGCGGTCGCTCAAGGCGGCGCGATATCCGTGACGAAGGTGCTGGACCTGCTGAGCGGTCTCGTGGACAAGTCCCTCGTTCTGCTCGAGACCGAAGCGCTCGAGGCGCGTTATCGCATGCTGGAGACCATACGGCAATTCGCGCGGGAGCGCCTGGAACAGGCGGGCGAGGCGGCGGAGCTCGGGCGCCGGCATGCGCAGTTCTTCCTCGCCCGTGCCGCGGCCGCGGACCCGTTCCTCCCCGTCCACGCCGAGGGGTGGCAGGAGCGGCTCGCGGAAGACGTCGGGAACCTGCGGGCCGCGGCGGACTGGTTCGAGCAAGACCCCACGGCGGTCGACGACAACCTGCTGTTTGCCACCGCGCTGCACTGGTTCTGGTTCGGGCTGGGGCACTACCGGGAAGCCCGCCGGCGCATCGAGACGGCGCTGGAGCGGAGCGGCGGGGCGCGCACCCGGGCCCGGGGACGCGCGCTCTCCTCGCTCGCGATGTATTTCGCCCTTCAGGGGGAGCGGGTGGCGATAGGCCCGGTGGCCGAGGAGAGCGTGGCGATCCTGCGGGAAACGGCCGGCCCCTCGGTGGATCTCGTGTGCGCGCTCGTGGCGCTGGGCCAGTCGCGTCTGCTCGCAGGCGACCTGGTAGGCGCTGCCCGCGTGCTGGCGGAGGCCTTGGGCGTGGCGCGGGCCGTACGACCGCACTACTGGATCACCTACGCGCTGTACTGGCAGGGCTGCGTGGCGCAAGCTAGCGGCGACCTCGCGGCCGCGCGCGCGGCGTTCGACGAGGGCGTCGCCCTCGCGCTCGAGGATGGTTACAACGCGCCCATCGCGCACCTCGCCACCATGCGAGGCCGGCTCGCCCTCGCCGAAGCAGACAACGCGGGCGCGTTGAGTTCCTTCGCCATCGGACTGGCGTCGCTCAAGCGGACGAAGAACCACTGGTCCACGATCATCCTGGTGGAAGACCTGGCACGGATCGCAGCCGATCGGGGCGACGCCGTGCGGGCGGCCCGCTTGCTCGGCGCGGCGGCCAACCTGCGCGAGGAAGCCGGGGCCGCCCCACTGCCGCTCGAGCGCGAGATCCTCGACCGTCTCGCCGGAACGGTTCGTGCCAGCCTCGGCGTGACGGCGTTCGAAGCGGCGTTCCAGGCGGGGCAAGCACTAAGTCTGAGCTCGGCGCTTGACCTCGCCGAGTCGATGGTGGGGGAGCCCACGGCGGCGGCGCGCCCGGCCGGCGCGCAGGTCCTGCGGGTCAATGCCCTCGGCCCGCTGGAGATCTCAGTGGACGGCGAGCGACTTCCCGACACCGCCTGGAGCGACGCCAAGCCGCGCGAGCTGCTGCTCTACTTCCTGTGTCATCCGGGGGGCCGCACCGGCGAGCAGATCGGGCTCACGTTGTGGCGTGACGCCTCGCCCGCCCAGCGCAAGAACGACTTCCACGTCACCCTGCACCAGCTGCGGCGCATTCTGGGCCGGCCCGACTGGATCGTGTTCGCGGAGGAGCGCTATCGGATCAACCCGCGCTTCACCGTGGAATTCGACGGACGCCAATTCGAAACCGAGCTGCGGCTGGCGCAGGCGGCGCTCGTCCAGGGCGGGGACCCCGCGCCGCTCGCGCGCGCCCTGGCGCGCTACCGCGGCGACTTCCTGGAGGACACGAAGGCGGGGGCCGGCGACTGGTATCTGGAGCACCGAGACCGCTGGCGCCGGCTGTACCTCGAGGGCCAGCTCGCGCTCGAGCAGCCTGCGTCATGAGGGAACTTCTCGACGATAGGGTTCATTCATGAATCATGACTGCGTACGGCACCCAAGTCCGCCTCGTGGCCCGCGGGCTGGTCGATTATCTCGCCGGTATCGATCCCAGCGCCGTGGGGTTGGTTACGGCACTGCTTACACTGATCCGCAGACGCAGCTCCTGACCGCAGCCTAATCGAGCCGCGGCCGCAGCAATCATCCACAACCCACCCGATCAGGTAGGAGACCCCGGGAACTCACAGGCAAATTTGTTCATTACTGAACTGTACCTGGGCGAAGGTTTGAAACTGTGGCGCGATTGAGACCGTCTCGATGTCGAATTGAGACTCGCCCCAACGTCTAGTACAGGGAGCAGTGCTTCACCTTTATCAGACAGAAGGAGATCAGCCCGTATGCGCAGTCGCCTCCTCATGAACAATCGCGGCTGGGTTGGATCGGCCGTGCTGTTGGGAACGCTCCTGGTCACTGCCGGCAGTCTGGTGGCCTGGAAACACGCCGCCGCCCGGAAGGCCGATGCCGCGGCCGCGAGCCAGCCCGAGCCCATCGAATCGGTGACCCTGGCCGTCGCCCGGGCGCGGCAGTATCGCCCCACGACCACCTCGGTCGGAACCGTCCTCGCGCTCAACTCCATCACCCTGCGTAACGAGCTTTCAGGCACGGTCCGCCAGGTGATGCTCGCGCCCGGACGGGTCGTCGACTCCGGCACCGTGCTCGTCGCGCTCGATGTCTCCGTGGAAGAAGCGGAGCTGCAGGCAGAGCAAGCCCAGGCCGACCTGGCGGCAACGAGCCTCGCGCGCCTCGAGGTCCTGCGGCAGGCCCAGGCCACGTCTCAGGAGGAAGTGGACCAGGCTCGTGCGGCGCGCGACGTCGCGCTGGCACAGCTGGCGCGCACCCGGGCCGTCATCGCGAAGAAGACGATCCGTGCTCCGTTCCGGGCTCGCGTTGGGATCTCCGATGTGCATCCCGGGCAGTACCTGAACGAAGGCACCGAGCTCACCACGCTGCAGGGGGTCGACGCCGCAGCCAACGTGGACTTCACGGTGGCGCAAGCGGTGGCGGCCGAGCTGCACGCGGGCGAGCCCGTCGCCGTGTACGCGGCAGACGACCCTCGGCCGATCACGGCCCGGATCGTCGCGGTCGATGCGCGGGTCGACCCGGCAACCCGCAACGCACTCGTGCGGGCCCGGATCCAGAGCCAGGCCCCGGCGCCGGGTGCCTCGGTGCGCGTCGAGGTCCCCACGGGACCCTCGACCACGGTCGTGGCGATTCCGGTGAGCGCCCTCCGCAAGGGGCCCGCCGGCGACCACGTCTTCCTCATCGCAGCCGACTCGGCAGGTCACACTCGCGCTCATGTGCAGCCGGTGCAAAGCGGGCCGGTGCTCGACGATGACGTCGTGATCCTGAGTGGTCTCACCCCCGGCCAGCAGGTGGCTACCTCGGGGTCCTTCAAGCTACGCGAGTCTGTGCGGGTCGCGGGCGACTCAACTCGTTAATCGGAAAACCGTTCATGCGCTCTTTTACTGACACGTTCATCCGGCATCCGGTCCTCGCGGTCGTAGTCAACCTCGTGATCGTGCTCGTGGGTTGGCGGGCGATTACGACGCTGCCGGTGCAGCAGTATCCGAACATCCAGAGCTCGTCGGTGCTGATCACGACGGTGTATTACGGCGCGAGCGCCGAAACCGTCCGCGGCTTTCTCACGACGCCGATCGAGCGCGTCGTGTCGGCCATCAGCGGCGTGGACTACGTCGAATCCACCAGCCGCGCCGGCGTCAGCACCATCACAGTGCACCTGAAGCTGAACCACAACAGCACGGCGGCGCTGGCGGAGGTCACCGCGCGGCTGCAGCAGGTGCGCTCCGAGCTGCCCGCCGAGGCCGAGCCACCGGTGGTGGAGGTGCAGCGGGCCGACCGGCCGTATGCGTCGTTCTACCTGAGCTTCACGTCCTCGGCGCGCGAGATTCCGGCGCTCACCGACTGGCTCACCCGCAACATGCAGCCCCAGCTCTCGACGCTGGCCGGCGTGCAGCGGGTGGACGTGGTCGGCGGGCGGCCCATCGCCATGCGGATCTGGATCGACCCCGACCGGTTGGCCGCGCTCAATCTCGCGCCCGGCGACGTGCACGCGGCGCTGCAGCGCAACAACTACCTCGCCGCCGTGGGGCAGACCAAGGGCGACCTGGTGCAGGTCAACCTGCTTGCCAACACCGATCTGCGCACGCCCGAGGAGTTCAAGAACCTGGTCGTGGCCGAGCGCAACGGGGCGATCGTGCGACTGTCCGACGTCGCCCGCGTCGAGCTGGGGGCGGAGGAAGCCGACTTCATCACCAAATTCAGCGACAAAGAAGCCGTGTACATGGGCGTCTGGCCGCTGCCGGGTAGCAACGAGATCGAAGTGGCCAACCGGCTCCACGCTGAAATGGCCCGGATCCGGCCCACGCTGCCCAGCGATATCGACATGCAGATGGCCTACGACGCGACGGTGTTCATGACCGACGCGCTGCAGGAGATCTCGAAGACCCTGGTCGAGACGATCCTGATCGTCGGCCTCGTGGTCTTCCTGTTCATGGGGTCGATCCGGACCGCCTTGGTGCCGCTGGTGGCAATGCCGGTGTCGCTGGTAGGCGCCGCGATCGTCATGTACGCCTTCGGCTTCAGCCTGAACCTCCTCACCATCCTCGCGATCGTGCTGTCGGTGGGATTGGTGGTGGACGATGCCATCGTCGTGGTCGAAAACGTCGAGCGGCACGTGCGCGAGGGCAAGACACGGATCCAGGCGGCCATCGTGGGCGCGCGCGAGCTGGTCGGCCCCATCATCGCGATGACGATCACGCTCGCGGCGGTATACACACCGATCGGGTTCCAGGGCGGGCTCACCGGCTCGCTGTTCCTGGAGTTCGCGATCACCCTCGCGGCCGCCGTAGTAGTGTCGGGTTTCGTGGCGGTGACGCTGTCCCCGGTGATGAGCTCGCGCTTCGTCCACGAAGCGGGGCGGGAGGGGCGGCTGACAAAGCTGGTGCACCATGGCTTCGAAGCAGTGCGCCGGCGCTATGAACGGTTGCTGGACGGCGCCCTGCAAATGCGCTGGGCGATCGTCGCGGCTGCGGTGCTCGTCATGTTGGCGGCGGTGCCGCTGTATCAGAACTCGCGGCGGGAGTTGGCGCCCATCGAGGACCAGAGCCACATCAGCCTGTTCATGGCGGCCTCGCCCGACGCGTCGCTCGAAGCGACCAACAAGGCGTCGCTCCAGGTCGTGAAGGCTGTCACGTCGTTCCCCGAAGCCAAGTTCATGTGGTCGCTGACGGCCAACTGGGGCGGGTTCGGCGGGATGGTCGCGAAGAATTGGAAGGAACGCAAGCGCACGACCGAGCAGATGTACGGCCAGCTGTACTACGCGGTGTCGCAGGTGCCGGGCTTGCAGGTGTTCCCCCGCCTCGACCCCCCGTTGCCGACGCCCGGGCAGTATGACGTGGAGCTGATTCTGGCCAGCGACGTGCCCCCGGACCAGATGCTGCAGACGGTGGGCGCCGTGCTGGGCGCCGGCTGGCAGAGCGGCAAGTTCCTGTACGTCGACACCGACTTGAAGATCGATCTGCCCGAAGCGCGAGTCGTGATCGATCGCGACCAGGTGGCCGACCTGGGGCTCGACCTCGCCAGCGTGGGCCGAGAGCTCGGCACGCTGCTGGGCGGCGCGTACGTCAACCGGTTCAACTATTACGACCGCAGCTACAAGGTCATTCCCCAGATCGGCGACGAGCGCCGCACCACGGTGGCGCCGCTGCTCGATCTCAAGATCAAGACGCCGAGCGGTCGGCTCGTGCCGGTGTCGACGTTCACGCACATCGAGTCGAGCACCGCGCCGCGCACGCTGAATCGCTTCCAGCAGAGAAACGCGGTGCGGATCTTCGGCGGCGTGAAGCCCGGCGTCACCAAAGAAGAAGGGCTGCGCGTGTTGGAGAACGCCGCTAAGGCGGTGACGGGCCCCGGCGTCGGGCTGGACTACGCCGGCGAATCGCGGCAGATCCGCCTCGAAGGCGCGGCGCTCACCGTGACCCTCGGATTCGCCGTGATCCTGATCTATCTGGTGCTCGCGGCGCAGTTCCGGAGCTTCCGGGACCCGCTGATCGTGCTGGTGGGCTCGGTGCCGCTCGCGATTTCCGGGGCGCTGGTGTTCAGCTACCTCGATTTCACCACCATCAACATCTACTCCCAGGTCGGGTTGATCACGCTGGTGGGACTGATAGCGAAGAACGGCATCCTGATCGTGCAGTTCGCCAATACGCTCCAGTCGCAGGGCGTGGCGAAGCTGGCCGCGCTGCGTGAAGCATCGCTCACCCGGCTCCGGCCCGTGCTGATGACTTCGGCGGCCACCGTCTTCGGGCACCTGCCGCTGGTGTTCGCGACCGGCCCGGGATCGGCGGCGCGCAACAGCATCGGGACCGTGCTGGTGGCGGGCATGACGGTGGGGACGCTGTTCACCCTGTTCGTGGTCCCCGTCTTCTACTCGTTCATCGCAGCCGAGCACCGTCCCGAAACGGAAGCGGAGAGCGAGAGTTTCGTTCTCGAACCTGCACCTGCAATGGTTGGGGAGGTGGCTCATGCGTAGCGCAATTCTCCTCGCGTTCGTTGCGCTCTACGGATGCGCCACGGCTCCGGGGTACCGATCATCGTCGGTGCGGCCACCGGAGGCGTTCCGGGAAACGAGCGGCGATGCTCAGCCGGCGACCCCCTCTCCCGAGAGTCCTCACCCCCTGTCCCCCTCTCCCGTTGGGAGAGGGGGAACGAAGGACGAGCCCCCGGTCTCGTCCGATTACTGGGACCAGCTGAGCGACACCACGCTGTCCCGCCTGGTGGGCGAGGTGCTGCGCGGCAACTTGGACGTTCGGTCGGCGCGGGCTCGAGTGAGCGCCGCGCGCTCAGACCGGATCCGTAGCGTGCTGGATCTGACGCCATCGGCGACTCTCGCGGCCGGTTACTCCCGGCAACGGCTGTCGAGTGCGAGCTTCCCCGGTTCGTTCGGCGCCTTCCCGGACCAGAATGTTTGGGATGCCGGCGTGAATGCCTCCTGGGACCTGGACGTGTTCGGCGGCATCCGCCACACCGTTCAGGCGCGGGGCGCGCTGGCGGACGTGGCCCAGGAAGACCTGCGCGACGTGCAGGTAAGCCTGACCGCGGAGGTGGCCCGCGCCTATTTCGAGCTGCGGGGAGCGCAGGAACAGCTCCTAGTGGCCCAACGGAACGCCGAGAACCAGCGCCGCACGTTCGACCTTACGAAGCAGCGGCTCGACGCGGGGCGCGGCAGCGCATTCGATACGGAGCGGGCGCAGGCGCAGCTCAGCTCGACGCTCGCCTCGATTCCCGCCCGTGAGGCTCAGGTAGCGGCGGCCCAGTACCGCATCGGTACGCTCGTCGGCCGCTCGCCCACCGAGGTTGCCCGGGAGCTCGAGCAGACCGCGGCGCTGCCGCAGCTGCCGGAGGTAGCCTCCATCGGGACGCCGGACGTGGTGGTCCGCTACCGGCCCGACGTGGCCGCGGCCGAGCGGTTCGCCGCGGCGCAGGGAGCGCTGGTGGGTGCGGCCAAGGCGAGCTACTTGCCGCGGCTCAGCATCGGCGGAACCGCGGGCTACGCCGCGCCCGAGTTCAGCTCAGTGGGCAACCAAGGAACGCTGCGCTACGCCGTGGGGCCCGTGATCACCTGGCCGGGTCTCAACCTGGGGCGGGTGAAGGCGGAGGTGAACGCGGCAGAGGCACGGGAGGAAGCGGCCCGCGCACAATACAGTCGTGTGGTGCTCTCGGCGATGGAAGACATGGAGACGAGCCTGGCGCGGTATCGCGCCGGGCGGCTCCAGGTGGAGCGACTCCAGGACGCGAGCGCCGCGAGCGAGCGCGCGGCCGAGCTGGCGCGCATGCGGTTCCGCGAAGGAGTCACGGATTTTCTGCAGGTGCTGGACGCGGAGCGGACGCAGCTCGAGGCTCAGGATCGGCTGGCCCAGGGGCGCATCGACGCGGCGACGGCGTACGCGGCGCTGTACAAGGCGACCGGGGGTCGGTAACCCTGTTTTCGTCGCTAGCGGTTGATCCAGTACGACAGCTTCACCAGGAACCCGTTGTCGGGCCGTAGGTCGAACAGATCGTTCAGGTCACCGCCAAAGCCGCGGGTGCCCTCGACGCCGGTCGACCCGAGGCGCCCCTGGCTCCACACCACGAACAGCGTCGAGCCGGGCCGGTACTCCCAGCGAAACACGACGTTGGACCGGAATTGCTTGTAGTTGAAGCCGCCGGGGTTGTCGGCGAGGACCGTGTCCTGCTCGTAGCGACGCGCGAAGTCTGCGGCGCGCGGCGTGGGGGACAGCTTCTGCACGTTGCTGTAGGTCCCCTTCGAAACGAACGGCTGGGCGTATACCTGCAGCGTCGCGCTGGCCGTGAACGGGTACGTGAAGCGCAGGGTCACGCCGAGCTGCTTCTGCTCGAGGTTAGCGAACACGTAGCGGGTGACGTGCGGGACGATGGTCGTGTCCGTGACGGGCCCGAGCGGCTGCACCTCGTTGCTGGCGCGGGTGTAGTTGGGGATGATCGCCGCCGTGACGCGCGACGCCAGCTTGAAATCGACCTCGGGCATCAGGTTGAGGCTGTGTGACCGCCCGCCGTCTCCCCGCCAATAGTTGACCCAGAAGTACGGCACGATCGCCTTGCGGTCGTCCCCGTTGAGACCGGCCCACGGTGCGATGTACGGATCCTGCCGCACGGCGGGCCCCCCGCGTGCGCAGGAATAGCAGTATGTCTCGCCCAGCTGGCCGAAAGTGCTTCCCATGTGGAACGACCACGTGTTGTTGAACGTGGTATGTGTGTTGGTATTGAACGCCCGCTCCTCGGGTAGTCCTGCGGCCGTCCAGAATTGCCACCAGTTGAAATTCCACTGAAACCGCTGGTACAGCGCGCGTCGGTGGCGGTCGAAGTATCCCATCCAGGTGCTCCAGGTCTGCTGGTCGGCGCGCTGCAGGTAGCCGAGGTCGTTGATTTCGAAGCCGGCAGAGCGTCGCTGATAGCCCGTTTGGAACAACAGATGCGCGCCTCCTACCTTGCTCAACTGTAGCTCCTCGGCGTCCCCGGAGAGCGAGGTGCGCGTCGGGTCGTACGGAAGCCCGGCGTCGGGTCGCTGGTAGTAGTGGACCGCCTCGCGCTGGGTGGAATCGATGGCCTGGGCGCTGCCCGCCACCCGACTGAAATCGAGCGAGCCCGAGACCTCGAATCGGCCGCCGGGAAAGCGATGGCGGAAGTCCGCGCCGCCCACGTAGGCGGTGCGTCGCAGGTAGGGAGCGGTAAAGGCGTCGTTGTCCCGGTTGACCGCGGTGACGATGCCACCCACGCTCGACTCGCCGCCCCGCAGGTCCTGGCGCAGGCGGACGACGCCATAATTGCTGGTCGGCTCGATCGTCACGCCGCCGACGCCCGTGACGTGCTGGGTGACGGCATCGAGGACACCGATCGTCAATCCCCCTGGCAGGCGGCCGGTCAGCTTCCCCGCACCGAAAATCCGCGTGAAGGCGGGCGACGTGGTGTCCGAATAAGTGCCCGCGAGCTGGGGGGCGCGTCCGATGCGCCGCGAGTACACCAGGCCTTCGCCGGTACTGCAGTCGTTGACCGCAGTGCAGTTCACGTCGAATCGAAAGATGCCCGCACCCTGCACGAAGAACGGGCGCTGCTCCTTGAAGAAGGTCTCGAACGCCGTGAGGTTGAGCACCGCCGGATCGGCCTCGACCTGGCCGAAGTCCGGATTGACCGTCGCGTCCAGGGTGAGGTTCGACGCGACGCGATACTTCAGGTCGCCCCCGCCAGCGATGTCCTGCGTCCGGCCGATCCCGGTGCTCGTGAACTCCGATACATTCTTGGTCACCACGTACGGCGCGGCCTCGAGCCGGCGAGGGGCCTCGAGGTCGTCGAACCCGTCGACCTCGCCGAACTGCGACACGAACCCGGCCTTCGACTGGCGGAACAGGGGCCAGCTCACGCGCTGGGCGTAGCGGTACAGGTCCCGATCGATCGTGAGTCCGAAGGTGTGGTGCTGCTGCCGCCCGTAACGCAGCTGCGACAGCGGGATGCGGAATTCGGCCGTCCAGCCGAGCGAATCGACGCGGGTCGCGACGTCCCACACCGCGTCCCAGGCGAAGTCTTCATTGCCGTCGTTGTAGACCTGCGCGTCGAGCTTCACCCCCGAGGGATTGACGCCGAATTCATAGCCGGTTCGGCGATCATGATACGAATCCAGGAACAGCCAGATCATGTCGGAGGGCGTGAAGTAGTCGCGCCGGGCGAGCACCGTGATGATGCTGTCGGGGTGCGGATCGAAGGCGCGGACGAAGACGTACAGGTTGGCCGCGTCGTAGGCGATTTTCGCCTCGGTCGGGAGCTTGGGCGGGTCGCCCTCGCTGGGCCGCCACTCTTGAAATCCGGTAATCGGTTGGGCCTCCCGCCACACGGCATCGTCGTCGCGCCCGTCAATGACCGGCGGTTGAGCGGCACGGGTGGCGAGGACCCTGCTCGCGGGGGCCGGGGGCGCGGGCGGATCTTGACTCTGACTGGAGAGCGTGACGGCGGCGAGAAGCGGCAACCCGAGAAGCATGAACGGCCTGGGGTGGAGGTTTCCCGATTAGATGACGGGACCTCGAAAAGGGTTGTTTCAGCGGGGTCGGCAACCGGCAACTCGAGGGGTTCTGGCGGCCTAGCGCCCTCCGTGCGATCGTAGTGACGTCACGCCCTGCGCTCGCGCGGAGGTTCGCCATGCTGCGTACCCGGGCTCTCTTACGTTTGCTCGCCGCCTCTATCGTATTGGGCTGCGCCACGAACAAGCCGTTTGACCGAACCACGGAGCCGGGCGGTCGACCGTTATCCCAGACGACCGCCGGCAGCGTGATTCTCACCGGGGAGGACCTCTCGGCCAACCCCGGCTGGACCGTGCTCGACGCCATCAGGCGGGCCATGCCGCAGGTGAAAATCTCCACCGGGCGCGGCCTGAATCCCTGCCCCCTGATCGAGCTGCGGGGCAAGGACAGCGTGACGGGCAGCTCCGATCCCGACGTTTACGTGGACGGCACGCGCACCGTCGACACCTGCCCGCTCGTGACGCTCCAGGCGATCGAGGCGAGCCGCATCGAGATCTATCCGCTCGGTGTCACGTCGCGGCCCGGCTATCCGAGCCGCGGCCACGGCCTGATCCTCATCTTTCTCCAGCGCGCGGACACGCCCGGCCACGGCTGATTCGACGTCCGACCCCGGGGCTACCGCCCCGTGAACCACAACGGCGTCGACAGGTCGGTGCTACTGCTGAAATGCTGCGCCGCGACAGCCGCGTCCACGTTTGCCTTGTTCAGCACCGCCTCGTTATCCGAGTACGGCAGGCGTTCCGGGATGCGTGGCAATTTCGCGTTGGGGCCCGGCACCAGCGCCGGCACGCCGGTGCGCCGCACCTCGGTCCACCCTTCCATGCCCTGCAAGAACAGCGACACCCATTTCTGGTACGCGATCTGTGTCAGGCCCGTGGTTCCCGGAACATATGTCACACGCGGCTGAGCCAGGTAGGCATCGATCGCCGTCGTGGCGATGCCGTATTGCTCCATCGAGGCGCGGATCGCATCGGTGTACAGCTGAGTCGCGTTGCCGCTGATCCAGCCACGCTCCGCCGCCTCGGCCTCGAGGAACAGCACCTCGGAGTACGTCAACAGGGCGAGGGGCGCGGCGGGCGTCTCACGCCAGTAAGCGCCGATGCGCGAGATATAGAAGAGCGCTGGGCCCGCACCGTCGTTCAGGCCGTTGGGCAGACCCTGGTAGGTCCGGTTGGCGACGATGGTGTCCTTGTTCAGCTGCGCGAACACCGGCAAGCGCGGGTCGTTCCAGCTCAGCAACGAGTCCACGAATGTCTTGCTCATGCCGTAGTCGTCACGCTTGTCAGCGTGGACGTTCGTATAGACCGGGTTCTGGTTCGGCGCCGCCGCCAGGTACATGAGCTGCGCGCTCTCGTCGTTGCTCGCGAAGACGCCAGCGGTGACGGCTGCCAGCGCTTCGCTCTGCGCCGTAGCCGGGGCGACATTCGTGAGATGCATCGCCAGGCGCAGCCGGAGCGAGTTGGCGAACTTCCGCCACAGAGTCATGTCGCCGCCGTACATGATGTCGCCGCTCGAGAAGCCGATGCCCGCCGGATCGATCTGCTGGCTGGCCTTCGCCAGATCGGCGAACAACGCCGTATAGATCGCCTGTTGGGTGTCGTATTTCGGGTTCAGGAGCGCACGCTCCTGGAACGCCTCCGAATACGGAATGTCGCCCATGGCGTCCGTCATGACGCTGAAGACGTAGGACTTCATGATCCGCCCCACGGCCTCCCAGTTGGGCACGCCCGCGGCCACACCCTTGGTGATCATCCGCTGGAAGTCCTCCAGGGGACCGCTGTACATCCCCCATTCTCCATCGACTCCCGGCCGGACGATGTACTTGTCCTCGTCGCGGTACTGGATCTCCGCGTAGTACTGCACCCACAGCCCGCCCCCGCGGATGTCGAGGGTGTTATTGGGACCGTCCACCCGGTCGACCACGGTCTGGATCGCGTTCGACAGCATGGACGGCGGTTGCACGTCGGTGGGCCCGTTCGGGTTGTTGTTGATGGACGTCAGATCGCCACACGCCGTGCTCGCGAGCAGCGCGGCGAGGACGCTCAGGATTTG
>Ga0209156_10002051_pt1 | contig 15992 bp, 10 predicted proteins | sample GraSoiAngelo_124_FD_185881 | JGI IMG/M metagenome (GOLD analysis project Ga0209156, IMG submission 185881) | Grasslands soil microbial communities from the Angelo Coastal Reserve, California, USA - 14_0927_05_20cm (SPAdes) (version 2) | ecosystem: Environmental > Terrestrial > Soil > Grasslands...
AGCCCAGGGGCCGAACTTTCGCGAAATGGTGGCACAGTTCACGGTCACTCTTGACGGCAGGCGCCTTGCCGTGATGACGCCTTCGAAGCGAAATTTCACGACCCGCGGATCGTCGACGACCGAGGCGGCGCTGCTGACGCGCGGCGCCAGCCAGCTCTATATTTCGCTCGGCGAGCTTACCGGCGACGGCGCCATCGCGGTGCGGATCTATCACAAACCGCTGGTACTGTTGATCTGGTTGGGCCCTATCCTCATGGCGTTCGGCGGCCTGTTGTCGTTGTCCGACCGGCGCTTGCGCGTCGGCGCGCCGAAGCCGGCCAAGGCGATGCGCGGACTACAGGCGGCGGAGTAGGGGAAAGAGGCGAAGTGCGGAAGCTGATCGCGATTTCATTTGTCGTGTGGATGGCGGCTTTTGCCGCGCCGAGTGCCCGCGCCGTGCAGCCGGACGAGATCATGGCCGACCCCGTGAAGGAGGCCCGCGCGCGGGACTTGTCGCGCGAACTGCGCTGCATGGTGTGCCAGAACCAGTCGATCGACGATTCCGAGGCGCCGCTGGCGCGCGATTTGCGGCTGTTGGTGCGCGAGCGGATCGCGGCCGGCGACAGCGATTCCCAGGTGATCGATTTCCTGGTGGTGCGGTACGGTGAGTTCGTATTGTTGAAGCCGCGTTTCGAGCGCCAGACCTTGTTGCTGTGGTTATTGACGCCGCTGGCGCTTGCCGGCGGCGGATTGGCGCTCTGGATGCACGGCAGGCGCCGCGCCAAATCGGGCGCCGGGGATGATCGATCCGAGCCGGGGTTGAGCGCGGAAGAGGAGGCGAGGCTGCAACGCCTGATTGCGGTGGAACCGCCACCTGAGAACCCGGCCTAGGTGCGCGGCGGGCGCTTGCGAATAAGCCGTTGTCAACCCTGCGATAAACTGCCGCATTGGTTCAGCCCTTCATTACAAAAGTTTAACTCCGCCGCCAGCGCGCTGTAAGGCGAAGAACCCCATGTTTTGGGCACATGAGGTGCACGCGCCAGCACCCCCCGCGCACCGTCCATTCAGGCTCTGGAGAATTCTTTATGACCGAACGTCCGATCGATCTTTCGTCTCTGCCATCCTACCGGCGGCCCCACCATTCGCTTTTTTCTGCGCGCAAGCTTGCGCTGATGGCGTCCGTCGTCGCGGGTCTTGGCGTCGCCATCTATGGCTTCAGCCCTCCTTCCGGTCCCGTTGATATCTTCTCGAGCCCGGCGCACGCGCAGGTCAACAACGAGGTCCGCAAGGTCGATAAACCTGTCGGCTTCGCCGATATTGTCGAGCGCGTGAAGCCGTCGGTGATTTCGGTCAAGGTCAATATCACGCAGAAGCTTGCCAAGGACGACAGCGGCGACGATGATTCTCCGTTCCAGCCGGGTTCGCCGATGGAGCGCTTTTTCCGCCGCTTCGGTGGACCAGATGCCCTGCCTCGCATGCCGCGCGGCCAGGGCGTGGTGACCGGTCAGGGCTCCGGCTTCTTTATTTCCGCCGACGGCTATGCCGTCACCAACAACCACGTGGTCGATGGCGCTGACAAGGTCGAGGTCACGACCGACGACGGCAAGACCTATACCGCGAAAGTGATTGGCACCGACGCTCGCACCGACCTCGCGCTGATCAAGGTCGAGGGCGGTTCGAATTTCTCGTTCGCCAAGCTGTCGGATGGCAAGCCCCGCATCGGCGACTGGGTGCTGGCGGTCGGCAATCCCTTCGGCCTCGGCGGCACCGTTACCGCGGGTATCGTCTCGGCCTCTGGCCGCGACATCGGCAACGGGCCGTATGACGACTTCATCCAGATCGACGCGCCCGTGAACAAAGGCAACTCCGGTGGTCCGGCCTTCAATACCGAAGGCGAGGTGATGGGCGTCAACACCGCGATCTATTCGCCGTCCGGCGGCAGCGTCGGCATCGCGTTCTCGATCCCTGCCGCGACCGTGAAGAACATCGTTGCCCAGCTCAAGGACAAGGGCACGGTGAGCCGCGGCTGGATCGGCGTCCAGATCCAGCCCGTCACCGCTGACATTGCTGACAGCCTCGGCCTGAAGAAGGCGGAAGGCGCGCTAGTTGCCGAACCGCAGGCCAACGGCCCGGCAGCCAAGGCTGGTATCGAATCCGGAGACGTCATCACGGCGGTCAACGGCGACACGGTCAAGGATGCCCGCGAACTCGCCCGCACCATCGGCAGTATCCCCCCCGGCAATGCGGTGAAGCTCAACGTGCTGCACAAGGGCCAGGAGAAGACCGTCAACCTCACGCTCGGCCAGTTGCCGAATACGCTGGAGGCCAAGGCCGACAAGGACAATGGCGATCAGGGTAGCGCGATCCCGCGCGGCACCGACGTACCGAAGTTGGGCCTGACCGTCGCGCCTGCCAACAGCGTCGCCGGTGCCGGCAAGGAAGGCGTCGTCGTTACCGAGGTCGACCCGAAGAGCGCGGCGGCCGAGCGTGGCTTCAAGGAAGGCGACGTCATTCTCGAGGTCGGCGGCAAGACTGTCGCCAACGCAGGTGACGTGCGCGAAGCGCTCAATGCCGCGCGCACCGACAACAAGAACAGTGTCCTGATGCGGGTGAAGAGCGGCGGATCGTCGCGCTTCGTCGCAGTGCCCTTGGCAAAGGGCTAAGGCTTTACAAGATGGAGGGTGTCGCCGGCATCAGTCGCCCCCCCGCCGACGGCTCTTTCCGGGGAGCGGGCCAAATCCCGCTCCCTCGTGTTCCTTCCGGTGGAATACGCCCCCCTCCGTCGGAAGGGCCTAAGGGCGGTGAGGTCCCCCAGCTTCACCGCCCGCTTTTTTCGCTTTACGAAAGCAGCGTCCGCTCGTCTTGCATGACGAAGCCGGCCGCGCCATGGTGATGGAAAGCAGACTCCCTTGACCGCAACCGCCCCCGATATGCGCCTGTTGATCATCGAAGATGACCGCGAATCCGCCGACTATCTGGTGAAGGCATTTCGCGAAGTCGGTCATATTGCCGATCTCGCGGGCGACGGCGAGGAAGGCCTGTCGCTGGCCCAGAGCGGCGACTATGACGTGCTCGTGGTCGACCGGATGCTGCCCAAGCGCGACGGGCTGTCGCTAATCGGCGTGCTGCGCGAGAAGGGCAATCGCACGCCGGTTCTGATTCTATCGGCACTCGGACAGGTGGATGATCGCATCAAGGGCCTGCGCGCCGGCGGCGACGACTATTTGCCAAAACCCTATGCCTTTGCCGAACTGCTCGCCCGCGTCGAGGTGTTGTCGCGCCGTCACGGCGGTCCGGCCGAGGAAACCACCTATCGCGTTGGCGACCTCGAACTCGATCGCCTTTCGCATCGGGTCGCCCGGGGCAAGGACGAATTGACGCTACAGCCGCGTGAATTCCGATTGCTGGAATATCTGATGAAGCACGCGGGGCAGGTGGTGACGCGCACCATGCTGCTCGAAAACGTGTGGGATTATCATTTCGATCCGCAGACCAACGTCATTGATGTGCATATCTCGCGGCTGCGCTCCAAGATCGACAAGGGTTTCGAGCGGCCGCTGCTCCATACCATTCGCGGCGCGGGGTACATGATACGTGACGGCATTCGGTAAGCTGGTCCGAACCACGGCGTTCCGGCTGACGCTAGTCTATCTATTTCTGTTTGCGCTGTTTGCCGCCTCGCTGCTCGGGTATTTCGCCTGGAATACGCGGCGCATGATCACGGAGCAGATCAGCACCACCGTGAACGCGGAAACCGGCGAGTTGTCGGAAATTTTCGGGCGACGGGGCTTGCGCGGACTGGTTGGCAATATCGAAAATCGGGCGTTGCGGCCGGGCGCCAATCTTTATCTGCTGACCACGCCGAACGGGCAGGCGGTTGCCGGCAATGTCGGCTCGCTAGCCCCAGGCGTGATGGGCACCATCGGCTGGTCCGAGACCGCCTATCGGCGGCTTGACGATCAGGACAATACCGACCATCGCGCGCTGGTGCTCGTCACCCAGCTGAGCAGCGGGTTCCGGCTTCTGATCGGGCGCGATCTGGAGGAACGCCGGCGGTTGTTCGGCATCGTCGCGAAAGCAGCGCAATGGTCGATCCTGGTGGTCGTCGTCCTGGGGATCGGCGGCGGCATTTTTGTCGCACGGCGGGTGCTGCGGCGGATCGATGCCATGACCGGCACTACCCAGCGCATCATGGCCGGCGATCTGAGCGGGCGGCTGCCGGTCGGGCGCAGCGGCGACGAGCTTGACCGCCTAGCGGGAAACCTCAACGCCATGCTGGAGCGGATCGAAGCCCTGATGACGGGCTTAAAGGAAGTTTCCGACAATATTGCCCACGACCTGAAGACACCGCTGACGCGGTTGCGCAATCGCGCCGAAGAGGCGCTGGCAAAATCCGCGACTGAGGGCGAATACCGCGCGGCCTTGGAACGGACCATCGAGGAATCCGACGGCCTGATCCGTACCTTCAATGCGCTACTCATGATCGCGCGCGCCGAATCCGGGCAGGCGCGCGGCAACATGGATGACTTTGACGCCGCCGAGGTCGCCAACGGCATTCATGAACTGTATGAGCCGCTCGCCGAAGACGGCGGCATGAGCCTGCGCGTCAAGACCGCGCCGGTGCCGGTTCACGGCAATCGCGAATTGATCAGCCAGGCGCTGGCAAACCTGGTCGAGAATGCGATCAAATACGGCAAGCCTGTTCCGCCGGCCCAGCCGCAAGGCGCGGTCATCAGCCTGGATGCGAAGCAGATCCTGATTGAGGCCCGGCGTGACGGCAACCAGGTGCTGCTCAGCGTCACCGATCATGGACCCGGAATTCCGGAGACGGACCGCAGGCACGCGGTGGAGCGATTCGTGCGGCTGGAGGCAAGCCGCACCCAGCCCGGTTCCGGCCTCGGCCTGAGCCTGGCGTCAGCCGTAGCCACGCTGCATGGCGGCGAGCTTCGGCTCGGCGATGCAAATCCGGGCCTGACCGCGACCTTGGCAATCCCGGCGCTGAAAGGCGTCAGTGACAGGCTTGCGGCTCAAACGCAGGATGTGCCACAGAAGGTGGCATGAATTCATCCGCGCCGGGATACGCGGAAGCGAATGTCAAATCCACCGCACTGGCCGCGCTGTTCGCGGACGGACCGCGTGTCGCCGCTTCCGACAAAGCCGAACAACGACTTAACGATTGGCTCGGCGCGCTCGAGCCGGAGCAGGCGGCTGCGCTCGATGATCTCCTGGATCGCCGCTTCGCCAAGGCCATCCTGCTCGGAATTATCGAATTCTCGCCCTATCTCTTCGACTTGATGCGCGCGGACGCCGCGCGCCTGATCCGGTTGCTCGAATGCGATCCGCAAGCGCATCTGGCGGCGCTGCTCGAAAATACCTCGCGCGAGGTGTCCGCAGCGTCCAGCGAAAGCGAGCTGATGCATCTGCTTCGCCGCCTGAAATCGGAGGCGGCGCTGCTGATCGCGTTGTGCGACATCGGCGGGGTCTGGCCGGTGATGCGGGTAACGGCGGCACTGACCGATCTCGCGGTCGCCTCGGTGCAGGCGACGCTGCGCTATCTGCTGCGTCAAGAGACTGTGCGCGGAAGGTTGTCGCCTCCAAACCCCGAAAGGCCCGAGGAGAATAGCGGGCTGTTCGTGCTCGCCATGGGCAAGATGGGCGCGGGCGAGCTCAATTATTCCAGCGACATCGATCTCATCGTGTTCTTCGATGCAGCGGCGCCGACGCTGGCAAGCGACATCGAGCCGCAGCCGTTCTTCGTGCGCGTCACACAGGGCCTGTCGCGGCTGTTGCAGCAGCGCACCGGCGACGGCTATGTGTTCCGGGTTGACCTGCGGCTGCGGCCGGATCCCGCTTCCACGCAGGTGGCGATCTCGACTGACTCCGCACTGCATTACTACGAGCGGGAAGGGCGGACCTGGGAACGCGCCGCGATGATCAAGGCACGGCCTTGCGCCGGCGACTTCAGAGCGGGCGAGGCCATGGTCGCGGAGATCGCGCCGTTCGTCTGGCGCAAGCACCTGGATTTCGCGGCGCTTGCCGATGTCCACGACATGAAGCGGCAGATGCAGATCTTTCGCGGCCAAAGCGAAATTTCAGTCGAGGGCCACAACGTCAAGGTCGGGCGCGGGGGAATTCGCGAAATCGAGTTTTTTGCGCAAACCCAGCAATTGATTGCCGGCGGCAGGCATCCGGAATTGCGGGTACGGCCGACGCTCGAAGCGTTGAACGTGCTGGCGTCGAGCAACTGGATCACATTCGAGGCGCGCGACGAGCTCACCAAGGCCTACGAATTCCTGCGGCGGGTCGAACATCGGCTGCAGATGGTCGCGGACGAACAGACGCATTCGCTGCCCGACGACCGCGAGGGCGTGGAGCGCTTCGCGAACTTTTTCGGTTACGAGGACCGCGCGGGCTTTGCCAGGGATTTGCTCGCTCATCTCAACATCGTGCAGGGGCATTACGCAAAGCTGTTTGAGGGGGACGATCCGACCGGTACGGCAAAACTGCCCAATGTCGACTACGGCGCGGGCCCCGAGGATCCACGGCTGCTCGAACGCCTCGCAACGCTTGGGTTCAAGAACCCCGTAGCGGTGGCGCAGACGCTACGGCAATGGATGGCGGGCGACTATCGCGTGTTCCGGACGGAATCGACGCGCAACGCCTTTGTCGAGTTCGTGCCGGCGCTGATCGAAGGTCTCGCCGACGCCGAGGAGCCAGATCGCGCCGTGACGGCATTTGACCGCTTCCTGCAGGCGCTGCAACGCGGCGGGCGGCTGATAACGCTGCTCAGCCAGAACCGCGACCTCGTTGCGCTGGTGGCGTTGGTGCTCGGCGCCGCGCCGCGGCTTGGCGACATGCTGGCGCGGCAGCCGCAGTTGATGGACGGGTTGATCGACCCGCGCTTCTTTGGCGCGATGCCGGATCAGCGCGAATTATCGGCGCGGCTTGCGATGACGCTACGGGACGCGGATTCCTACGAAGAGTTCCTCGATCGTCTGCGCCTGTTCGGCCAGGAAAGCCTGTTCCTGATCGGCACGCGAATCCTGTCGGGCACCGTCTCCGCGCAACAGGCGGGCACGGCCTTTGCCGACGTCGCCGAAGGCATCGTCCACACCGTGCACGGCCTCGTGACCGGACGATTTGCGGCCCAATACGGCCATATCAGGGGGCAGCAGACCGCGATCCTGGCGATGGGCAGGCTCGGCAGCCGTGAAATGGCGGCGGCCTCCGATCTCGATTTGATCTTGCTTTACGATTTTAATGCGGAATATCCCGACTCCAATGGCACGCCTTCGCTGCACGGAGCGCAATATTTTGCCCGCCTGACCCAGCGGCTGATTTCGGCTTTCACGACGCGGACGAATTACGGCGTGCTCTACGAGATTGACATGCGGCTGCGCCCCTCGGGGCGGGCTGGACCGGTCGCCTCGCACATCCAATCGTTCGCCGAATACCAGGAGCGCGAGGCATGGACCTGGGAGCATATGGCGCTGACGCGGGCGCGGGTGATTTCGGCATCGCCGGAGTTTCGCGCCCGGATCGAAAGCGTTATTCGCGACGTATTGATCCGGCCGCGCGACCGCGCGGCTACCGCCAACGACGTCGCGGACATGCGACGCGCGGTTGCGCTGGAGAAGGGCGAGGACGATCTCTGGGACCTCAAATATGCCGCCGGCGGTCTGATCGATATCGATTTCATCGCGCAGCATCTGCAGTTGGTTTACGCCGCCGATAAGCCGGACATTCTCAGCGTCAGCACGCTCGAGGTGCTCGACAACGCGGCCAAGCTCGGCGTGCTTGAGCAGTCCGAGGCCGAGGTGCTTCGCTCGGCGGCGCGGCTCTATCACGACCTGACGCAAATCTTGCGGCTTTGCGTCAGCGACCGGTTCAAGCCGGAGACGGCGGGCGAAGACTTGCTGCAGGTAATGGCACGGGCAGGCGACGCACCCGACTTTTCGGCCTTGCAGGCACGGGTGAAGGAAACGCAGGCCGAGGTGCGGCGGGTGTTCAGGGCAATCGTAGAGGGAGGCTAAATAGTTTTCAGCGTCGCAATCGCGTCGCGGACGTTCGGGTCGAGAGGCGGTTTTGACGTATGGATACGGCGGCGGTCATGTTAATTGCCAGCATCTGGTTAAACTGTTCTCGAAAGGTCTCTGTTCTTGATCGACAAGCTTGAACTTCTGCTGGCGCTCGCCAAGGAGCGGCATTTCGGGCGGGCGGCCGAGGCTTGCGGCGTCACCCAACCGACGATGTCGACGAGCCTCAAACAACTCGAAGAATTTCTCGGCGTGATGCTGGTGCAGCGTGGCTCGCGCTTCCAGGGCTTCACGCCCGAGGGCGAGCGGGCGCTCGACTGGGCACGGCGCATCGTCGGCGACGCCCGCGCGATGCGCCAGGAGATCAACAGCCTCAAGGACAAGCTGTCCGGCGAGATCAAGATCGCGGCGATCCCGACCGTGCTCGGCATGGTGGCGTCGTTGACGACGCCGTTTCGCGCGCGTCATCCGGACGTGCGCTTTCGCGTCGTGTCCTGCACCTCGGCCGAGGTGCTGGGGCTCTTGGAAAATCTCGAGGTCGACGCCGGGCTGACCTACATCGAGAACGAGCCGATCGGCAAGGTCCGCACCATTCCGCTCTATAACGAAAGCTATCGGCTGCTGACGTCGCCGGACGCCATGTTCGGCGATCGCGATTCCGTCACCTGGAAAGAGGTAGGCCAGGTGCCGCTGTGCCTGCTGACGCCGGACATGCAGAACCGCCGCATCATCGATCGCGCACTGCGCTCGGTCGGTGCCGAAGCGACGCCGACGCTGACGTCGAATTCGCTGCTGGTGCTCTATACGCACGTGAAGACCGGGCGCTGGGCCAGCGTGATGCCGGCCAAACTTGCGGAAACGCTCGGGCTCGCCGATGCCGTCCGCAGCATCCCGATCGTCGATCCCGTGGTCGATTACAGCATCGGGATGGTGATCCCGCAGCGCGACCCGATGACGCCGCTGATTGCAGCATTAGTGCACGTCGCGCGCGAAGTCGCGCCGACGCTACGTTCCTGAAGAGAAGAGAAATCAGGCCGCCGCCGATATTCCGACCTTGGGGTTGCGCGGATCGCGCGGCAGCGAGACGCAGACCACGGTGCCGGTACCGAGCTTCGAGCGCAATCGCATCGTGCCGCCGTGCAGATGCGTCAACGACCGCGCAATCGCGAGCCCCAGCCCCGAACCATGATAGGTCTTGGTGAGCTGGCTTTCGACCTGTTCGAACGGCTGTCCGAGCCGCGCCAGCGAATGTTGCGCGATACCGATACCGGTGTCGGCGATCGTCAGCACGATGGTGTCGCCGAGCAATCGGCTGCGCACCACTACCTTGCCGCCGTCGGGCGTGAATTTCACGGCATTGGACAGCAAGTTGACCAGGATCTGCTTGGTCGCGCGGCGGTCCGCCACCATGCAAATCGCTTGCTCGATGTTGGCGTCGATCACCAGATGCTTGTCGTGGGCGCGACCCGCCACCACGCGCAGCGATTCGGCGAGCGTCTTGGACAGATCGAGCGGCTCCATGTCGAGCTTCATCCGTCCGGCCTCGATCTTGGACATGTCGAGGATGTCGTTGATGACTTCCAGCAGATAGTGGCCGCTGGTGAGGATGTCGTGGCAGTATTCCTGATATTTCTCCGAGCCAAGCTTGCCGAACATGCCGCTTTCCATGATCTCGGAGAAACCGATGATAGCGTTGAGCGGCGTGCGCAGCTCGTGACTCATATTGGCCAGGAACTTGGATTTGGTCTGGTTGGCCTCCTCGGCGCGGGTCTTTTCCCTGGAGTATTTCTCGGCGAGATCGGCGAGCTCCACTGCCTGTCGTTCGAGCGCAGCCTGGGAGCGTTTCAGGTCGATGACGGTGGCGCGCAGGCGCAAATCGTTGTCGACTAGTTTCTGCTCGTGCTCCTTGATGCGGGTGATGTCAGTGCCGACCGAGACATAGCCGCCGTCCTTGGTGCGGCGTTCGCTGATATGCAGCCAGCTGCCGTCCTCGAGCTGGGCCTCGAAGGTCCGCGCGCCCGGCGCCTGGTTGGCGGTCTCCAGCAGCCGGGTCTTGATCTCGGGCATGCTGCCGACCTCAATCACGGTTTCGTACGAGGTTCCGGGGATCACCGCCGAGTCCGGCAGCCGGTGCAGTTTCTGGAAGTGCGAATTGCAGAGCACCAGCCGGTCGCCGGCGTCCCACAGCACGAACGCCTCGGGAATGGTCTCGATCGCGTCGCGCAGCCGTAGATCGGCCTCGACGGTCTTCTCCGCGAGGCTCTTCTGCTCGGTGATGTCGACGGCAATGCCGATCAGGTGCCTGCTTGAATCGCTGGCATCCTGGGTGAGTTCGCAGCGCACGCGCAGCCAGATCCAATGGCCATCGACATGCTGCATGCGAAAAGTCTGATCGATGTGATTAATCCTGGATGAAATGAGCTGATCGGCGATCTCGAACAGATTGATATCGTCGGAGTTCACCAGCGAGTTGACCTCGCCGAAGGTCAGGAGATCGCTGCGGTTCTCCAGACCAAGCATCGTGAACATCGACTGCGACCAGAAGATGCGGCCGCGGGAGAGGTCCCAATCCCACAATCCGCAGCGGCCGCGATTGAGCGCGGTATCGATCCGCCCGCGCACGGCGTCGTTGATGAGATCGCCCTCGCGGGCGCGGGTTGATTGCCAGTGGAATGCAAAGCCCAGGATCAGCACGACAAAGCCGGTCGTCGCCGATAGCGTCACTGACAGCGCGGCATCCGATCCCCACAACGGATCGACCTTTTCCTGGATGACGATCACCTGACCGGGCAACGCCTTGATGAGCCGCGCGATCGCCAGCGCGCCGTTGCCGTTCGGCAGCGTCATGTCGCCGGCGTCGCCCTGGAGGTTGGGCGCGGCGAGCAGTTGCGCGGTGCTGATCTCGTCGAGAATCCGATCGGCTTCGCTGAAATTGGATTCAACGGGAACGCGGGCAAGGATACGACGGTCGACGCCGCCGGTGACGACGACGTGGCGGCCGGCGGCAAAGCCCCAGGACGGAATGAGATCGGGCAGCAGGGCTGCGAGATGCTCGAGATTGGCGAGGCGCGTTTGCCGGGCGGAGGCGAGGCGGTCGATCCGCTCGGAAAGCAGATCGGCTAGCGCTGCGAGATCGCGTTTGCCGGCGGCGCGCTTTTGACGGTTCTGGTCGACCACCTGAACGAAGGCGCCGAGGCAGATGGTGATCAGGAAGGCGATGATGAGCGTGGGCACGGCGCGGCGAAGCGCCGGCTCCGCAATCAACAGCCTATGGTAGGCCGGCTTTGCGATCGATTGCGCCAATCCTTTGATCGAATCGGATTGGACGCACACGCTCGCCGCATGCGCTCGCGCCATGCCTTAGACCCCCGCCGGATTCTTTTCTACGCGGTTCGAAAGAACCCCATGTCGCTTCCGAATCAAAGCGATTTGAATCCAGTTTTTGCGGGCTGTCGAGAGTCAACGATTCGTTAATACGAAATAAATGCTGTCCCGTGCGAAATCTTGACTCCGAAAGTGAGTCCGAAACGGGAACGCAGCCGTCTACGTGCGCGGCGGCTCGGCGTGACTGATCACGCGCTTCACGGTCGGGAACGCGCGGCGCAACCCCCGTTCGATCTCATCGACGTTCTCGTGAACCTTGATCACGCTCATCGAAGGTGCGGCCCGGCAATGGAAGTTCACGATTTCGCCAGCATCGGTGTCGCGGACACGCACGTTATGGATGTCGTGGATGGCGCTATCGGCGGCAAGACGCGACAATGCCGCCTTGATGGTCTCTACGCGAGCGGGCGCGGCGTCGGCACCGAGCGGCAATTCCGGCTCCAGCGGCTCAATATGAGTGTCGACCTCGACGTCCTCGCCAAAATCGTCGCGGATGCTGCGCTCCAGGCCGTGGGCGATATTGTGCGCGGCGGTGAGCGTCATCGCACCGTCGACTTCGAGGTCGATGCCGACGATGAGCTTGCCACCGAGATCGTGCACGGTGACGTGGTGCACGGCGAGGCCGGAATTGCGTGCGATCACCATGATGCGTTCACGCACGCTCTCATTGCTGCGTGCGACCGGAACGGTGGTGAAGGTCAGATCGGCATCGCCGAGCGCGGCGCTGACCGCCTCCAGCGCCTTGCGCTTGATGTCGTCAACGCGGCCGATCGGATAGGTGCGCGGCACCTGCACGACGGCATCGATGAAGTGCGTGGGCCCGACCATCCGGACCCTCAAGCGTTCGACGCCGACCACGCCGGGCACCGCCCTGATCGCAGCCCCGGCTTTCTGCGATGCGCCTTCGGGGGCGCGGTCGAGCAGGGTTTCGACGGTGGAGCGCGCCATCCGCAAGCCCAGCAGCGCGATCATGATGGCAACCGCGATGGCGGCGGCGGCATCACCCCACCAGTAACCCAGCCCCGCCAGCGCAAGCCCGATGATGACGGCGATCGCCCCAAGCACGTCGGAGGCAAAATGCAGCGCATCGGCGGCCAGCGCCTGGCTCTTGGTATCGCGCGCAGCGCGATGCAGCGCAGAGGCGCGCCACAGGTTCACGGCGATATCGACCAGCAGCACGATAAACGGAATAGCCGAGATCGCCGGCGGCGGCGTGCCTTCGCGCAGGCGGCCCCAGGATGCGACCAGGATGCCGCCGGAGAGCACATAGAGCATGGCGATGACGCCGAGCGCGGAGACGCTCTCGAGCTTGCCATGGCCGTATTGATGCTCCTCGTCCGCAGGCAGGTCGGAAACCCGCACCACGACCCAGGTGATCACGGTCGCGACCACGTCGACCGAAGAGTGCAGGGCTTCGGAGATCAGCGCGAGGCTGCCGATGGCGATGCCGACCACGAATTTCGCCACGGCCATGCCAGCGCTGGCGAATACCGAGATCGCCGCGACAGCGGATTTGGCGTTGGGAATCTGGGCCCTCATGGGCGCGGGTGTAGCAGTCGGCTATGTAAGATTAAAGCGCCGAGCGGGATCCGATAGTCGCCAATGATTCGCAGCAACCGACGTTGCGAATTGTTCTGATCTTAAACAGCCCATTACAGCGTTACGACGATCTTGCCGAGGTGCTGGTTGGCTTCCATGTGCTCGAATGCCTTGCCGATATCGTCGAACTTGAACACACGGTCGATCGGCAGTTGCAATTTGCGCGCCTCCACCGCTCCCCAGATATCCTTGCGGACTTCGTCAAAGATCTCGCGGATTTCCTCGATGGTGCGGGTGCGGAAGGTGACACCGATATAATGGATGCGGCGCGCGGCGTGCAGGTCGAAATTGAAATCGGCGTGGGTGCCGCCGAGCCGGCCGACATTGACGATGCGGCCCTTGATCTTGGTGGCGGCGAGATTTTGGTTCGCGACCTTGCCCGAGACCTGGTCGACGATCAGGTCGACGCCTTCGCCATCGGTTGCCTTCAGCACGGAATCGACCCAGCCGGGATCGCTGGAATCGATTGCGAGGTCGGCGCCGAATTCCTTGAGGCGTCCACGGCGTATCGCATCGGTCGAAGAGCCGATCACGGTTTTCGCGCCCTTGAGCTTTGCGATCTGCATGGCCATCAGGCCTACGCCGGAGCTCGCGCCCTGGATCAGCACGGTCTGGCCCGGCCGTAACGCGCCGTTGGTAACGACGGCGTTGTGCATGGTGGCGAGCGCGACGGGTAGCGTCGCCGCTTCTTCGAAGTTCATGTTGGAGGGGCTGCGAAACAGCCGGCCGTGGTCGGCGAGCGTGTATTCGGCAAATGCTGCGCCGCCCGAGCCCATGACCTTGTCGCCGATCTTGACGCCCCGGGCCTCCTGGCCAAGCTCGGCAACCTCGCCGGCCCATTCCATGCCGAGCACGGTGCCTGCGCCGCCGGCGGAGCCATGGGCGTGGCCTTTGGTCATGCCGAGATCGGCACGATTGAGCCCGCAGGCATGGACGCGGACCAGCACTTGCGTGCCCTTTGGCGCGGGTTTTGCGACGTCAGTGATGGCGGCGCCGTTGGCGCCGAAGACATAGGCCTTCATGGGATCATCTCTCAATCGTAGTGAGAAGCGGTTTATTCCGCGGCTTGTCGTTGGGCGGCGCCGGACATCATGCCTTCGAGCCGGCTTCGAATGATGGTTTCGGCCTCGCGCATAATGCGTGATATCAGTTCCGCGCAGGAGGGGATGTCGTAAATCAATCCCTGCACCTGGCCCGCCGACCAGATGCCTTCATCGGCATCGCCGTTCGCGTAGACCATCTTGCCGCGGGAGCCTGCCACGAGATCGCGGACCTGCTCGAAAGTAGCGCCCTCCTTTTCCATCGCGACGACCTTGGTAGAGATCGCGTTCCTGGCGACGCGCGAGGTGTTGCGCATGGTGCGGAAGATCAACTCGGTCTCGCGCTCGTCATTGGCGACGATCTTTTCCTTGATCAGCTGGTGGATCGGGCTCTCCTTGGTGCACATGAAGCGCGTGCCCATGTTGATCCCTTCGGCCCCCAGCGCCAGTGCCGCGACCAGGCCGCGGCCGTCGCCAAAGCCACCGGAGGCGATCAGCGGGATCTTCACCTTGTCGGCGGCAACCGGGATCAGGATCAGCCCGGGGGTGTCGTCCTCGCCGGGATGGCCGGCGCATTCAAAGCCGTCGATCGAGATCGCGTCGACCCCCATGCGCTCCGCCGACAATGCGTGGCGGACGCTGGTGCATTTGTGCACGACCTTGATGCCGTGTTTCTTGAATTCGGTGACGTGCTCCTGAGGCTTGTTGCCGGCGGTCTCCACCACCTTGATGCCGCTCTCAATGATGGCCTGGCGGTATTCCGCGTAAGGCGGCGGCTTGATCGAGGGCAGGATGGTGAGATTGACGCCGAACGGTTTGTCGGTCAGGCCGCGACAGCGCGCGATTTCCTTGGTGAGATCTTCCGGCGTTGGTTGCGTCAGCGCGGTGATGAAGCCGAGCGCGCCGGCATTGGCCACGGCCGCGACCAGCTCAGCCCGGCCCACCCACTGCATGCCGCCCTGAACGATCGGATGCTCGACGCCGACGAGTTCGGTAAATCGGGTTTTCAACATCTCCGCCCTCTGTTTCCCCGGCGCGCCTTTTCGCGCGTTCGTCTTTTTCTGGATTTTTCAGAGGTCAGGATGCCGTCAGGACCCGGAAATGTCCACGCCCGTTTCATGCGGGAATCGCGGACCACGGGGGCGATTTGCAGGCCTTGCGGCGCTGCCGAATGGGACTTACTGGCGAAACTGGTTGTGCAGTTCGCCAATGCCGTCGATCGCAATGGTGACGGTGTTGACCGGCTCTTTCATCACGCCGACGCCGATCGAGGTGCCGCAGCAAATCAAGTCACCCGGCAGCAGCGTCATGTCATGCGAGATACGGCTGACTATCTGCTGGGAGCTGAAGATCATGTCGGAAATCGGATAGTTCTGACGCTCGACGCCGTTGAGAATGGTTCGTACCACGAGCTTTTCGGGGTCGATCGCCGAGGCAATGACAGGCCCGAACGGGCAGAAATCGTCATACCCTTTGGCGCGAGCCCACTGGGCAAACGTGGCATCCTTGCCGATGATGTCAGATGCCGTGATGTCGTTGACGCAGGTGTAGCCAAAAATGCACGCGTCGGCCTCTCTAGCCGACACCTCGCTGCATCTGCGTCCGATGACGATGCCGAGTTCGCCCTCGTAGGTCACCTTGCCATCGTACGATGCCGGCTGCCTGACGATTGCGTTCGGGGCTGCGATCGTCGTCGGCGCCTTCAAGAGATAAAGCGGATCGTCGGGCTCCCTGACATTCAGTTTCGCCGCAAGGGCATGAAAATTATTCCACAGGGCGATGATCTTCGACGGCTCGGCCGGCGCCAGCAGTTCGACATCGGACAGAGCGAGGCGACAGCCGCTTGGCTGTGATTGACCGAACAATTCACCGTCATGGACATTGATCTCGGATCGCGTGAGCGTTCCAAAGCCGATCGCATCGCGGTGGCGGAAACGGACCCAATGTGTCATTG